>Ga0302319_10004888_pt1 | contig 27297 bp, 25 predicted proteins | sample Bog_T0_2_FD_203319 | JGI IMG/M metagenome (GOLD analysis project Ga0302319, IMG submission 203319) | Peat permafrost microbial communities from Stordalen Mire near Abisko, Sweden - Bog_T0_2 | ecosystem: Environmental > Terrestrial > Soil > Wetlands > Peat | place: Sweden: Abisko, Stordalen Mire... | reverse complement strand
TAGCGATCATCGTGGAAAGCCGGACCATCGACAGTTCCTCTCCGCCGCACCATTCCCTGCGCGCGGCCTGCCTCGGTCACTTCCACCTGGCCGCTCTTGATGCCCTCGTCGAGAGTGATAAACGGCGTAGCGCCGGGAGATTTGCTGTTAGCCCGGACAACCGGGAAAAGAAGCAGATTGCCGCTCTCGATGGGGGCCAGCACCTTGTAATAACCGTTCGCCGTTTCCTGCGGCCCGCCCGCCGCCTGTACTCCACTCTGTTCGACAAACGCCGCAAGCGCCAACACCAGCGCGCCCGTCAGCCCCAACCTGCCCAGATTCTTCATGACTCTCGTCCGCCGGGAAACCGGCAACTGATTCAGGAACGCAGCCCGGCAGATTTCTTGCAGAGTTTTTTTGCGGGGCGTCCTGGCGTATCTTGAGAGCGTGGGGATTATGCCCTCCCAACCCGTCGAGGTGAGCGCTGCAGCCGGCATCTCCGCCGTGCCACAGCCGATTTATATGTTGGACGAACTCTGGCGCGAATCCGGAGCGGCCTCCTATGGGCTGGAGCGTGAGCAGTTCCGCGAAATCCTGGAGCGCATTGGGACGGCGCAAAATTTTGGCCTGGCTCCTGATGCGACAGCTTCCCGGCAGCAACAGGTAAATTATTTTCGCGGCCTCCGGCTCGCCGACCTTGTGCTGGCGCGAGCCTGCGCCGGCGGCCACCAGGGCGCATGGGAACATTTTCTTTCCGTTTATCGCCAGCCGCTGACGCGAGCCGCGATCGCCATTACGGGCATCGAAACGCTGGGCCGCGACCTGGCCGATCAACTCTACGCGGAGCTCTATGGGCTGACGACCCGCGACGGCGTGCGGCGCAGTCCGATGGACTCCTTTCGTGGCAAAGGTTCGCTGATGGGCTGGCTACGCACCACGATAGCTCAGCGCCACGTGGATCATCATCGCCGCACTCGCCGCGAGCTTTCGCTCGACGATCCGGCAGACGGCAATGAACCTCAGGCCGCGGTCGCCGAGCCGGAAAATACCCCTGCCGAGCTTCTGCTTCTGAGCAAGGCGATTGAAGAGGCTCTCCGTCAACTTGCCGCCGAAGAGCGATTTCTGCTGGCCGCCTACTATCTGGATGAGCGAACCCTGCTGGAGATCGCCCCTCTGCTCCGCGTTCACGAAGCAACGGTGAGCCGCAAACTGCATCGGGTAACCGGCCAACTCAGAAAGCAGGTCATCCGCAATCTGCAAGCGCAGGGGCTGAGCAAGCCCGCCGCCCAGGAGTTTCTGGGAGCAGATCCGCGCGATCTGGATTTGAATCTGAAGAAAACACTGCAATTTTCTTTACCTGGTGCGTTCACAGAGAAGGCTGTGCCAATGCGGGGAATGCAATGAATTCAACTTCCCAACTCGATCTTCATCCCGACGCCGACGGCCTCAACGCCTTTGTCGAGCAGGCGCTAGCCGTGCCGGAGCGTGAGCAGATTCTCGCCCACCTTGCCGGGTGCAGTCGCTGCCGGCAGGTGATTTTCCTTGCGCAACATGCAGCTGTCGAGGCAGAGGCTCCGGCAACCCAGCCCACGAATAAACCCACAGCATGGTATTGGAACTGGCGTCTTGCCTGGGTTCCGACTACGGCTCTGGCGGCGGCGCTGGCGCTGGTGGTCACCTTTCATCCATGGCGCACGACGCAAATGCCGGAACTGGCGAAAGCCGTGCCGTTCCGTGATGAGGCCGTGCCACCACCTCTCCCGCAGGAACGGGCAAGCGCTGGAGCGGCGCGCAAGCCGGCGCAGTCGCTCGCGGCAAACTCCCTCGCCGGAAACGCCGAATTTGCCACGCGTCGCAGGATGCCGGAGGAGTTGGTGCAACAGTCCGCTCCTTCAGCCGCACCTCCGGCAGAACCGGGCGCAAGCGCACCCTTGAATGGGGTGAGCAGTGCGTTCTTGTCGTCTCCGGTGGAGTCCACGCAACAGAAGACCACAGCACAATTCCAGACCGAGCCGGCTGTAGCCGCATGGCAGCAGGAACAGCAGCGGAGTTCCGGCACGCTCTCGGCCAGCGCCGACGCCTCGCGGCAGATTGCACAAAAGAGCATGAGAGCGGAAGCATACACCGTCCACACCAGCCGACAGACTGCCTCGTCGGGGCCGCGCATGGTGCAGCAGTCCCAGTCCATGCCCGCCAGCAGCTTCGTTATTGGCACGCAACAGCAATTCGCCGGATCGGCAGCTTCACTCAAAACGTATCCGCCCAAGTTGCCCAGCGGCCTGACGGCTGTTTCCAGTGCAACCGTCCAGCATCTCACGCTGGAAATTGATCTGGCGGGCACGATGTTTTTGAGCGACGATTCCGGCGAGCACTGGGAACCTGTTGCCCGGCAATGGACAGGACGAGCCATCGAAGTGCGCGCGAAAACAGGCTTGAGCGGCAACACCGCGACGGCCGGAGTCTTCGAATTGAAAAATGATGCCGGTTCGACCTGGGCGAGCGCGGATGGAAAAACCTGGTCGGCGCAATAAACTTTTCCGTGTACCGGCAGGCTGCTCCCAGCGTTTCTTAAAAGCTACTCAGTTTTCGTGTGCGTGCGAGTGCGGCCTCGCTTCGGCAATATTCTTTCTCCCCATTGCCTGCTTAAGTATTAGATCTCTCACATTCAACAAGGGATAGCTCAAGGATTTTCACTGTGTGCCGAAGAGAGAAGTAAAGGCATTATCTCTGCTGCGCGCAAGGCGTGATACGCGCCCTGCTTGCTGCAAGCGGCAGAATGACCGGCCAGCTTGCGCTGAGAGTCTGGCGAAGGGAGACACAGATGTTGCAGAATGACGGACAAAGTAAAGAGGCAATCACCCCATCCTGGGCACATCTCCGCCTTCCGCCCTTTCCTCATGTTGCTCTTCGGGTACTGCAACTGGTCAACAATGAAAACGTGCAACTGCACGAGTTGAGCGATCTGATTTCCTCCGATCCGGCCTTTGCCAGCGAAGTCCTCACCATCGCAAATTCGCTTTTGTATGCTCCGCGCTTTCCCGCCAGCAGCATTCAGCAGGCCATCGCCGTGCTGGGCGCCAATAACCTGCATGGTCTCTGCCTGACAGTCGGCGTGCGCGCATACATGGGTAAAACGCTGAACCAGCCTGCCATGCGAGCCATCTGGCGTCACAACCTGGCCTGTGCCCTGATCTCCGATCAACTGGCCTCCGTGGGCTTCCTCGACCGGGACGTTGCATACACAGCGGGCGTGATGCATGACATCGGACGATTGGCGCTGTCCGTGGTGCGGCCCAGGGAGTACTGCCTCCTGTTGGGAGCTCACAGCGGCTCTCCAGCCAGCATTCTCAAGGCCGAGAAAAATCTCTTCGGATGGGATCATTGCGAGGTCGGCCGGCAACTGATCGCCGACTGGAAGATGCCCCCGGAATTTGAACCCATTATCGCCGATCATCATAAACCACGGCAGAAGGATGCCGCCTGGAGCCTGCCTGATTTGATCAATGTGAGCTGCCGCATGGCGGACACGGCTGGTTGCCCCGCGTTTTCCGGCTGCGAGGTTACGCCGTATCCCGATCTGCTGGACGAATTGCCCGAGCGGGAGCGCGGGCTCTTCCATGCCACGATCGAATCCCTGACTGCCGAAATCGCCAGAAAGATTGATTCCGTAGAGTCGGCTTAACCCGCAATGACTCTTTGCTTTGAAAAGGCGCGGCAAAATTCGCGCCTATTCAAATCACTCCCAACGCCATCCTGTTAATATCTGTGAAAATATAAATGGGCCACCCGCTACACGTATCTTGTAGCCTCGGCATTAAGGTGGAAATGTTCACTTAACGAATCGAACACTCTTTATCTGACCCGAACTCAAATCAATTTCAACGCGGTAACCACTCCACGTATTGGCTTCGATGCGATCTCCGCAAGCTTCCATACTAACAAAGGTATCGTGAGACTGTGGAAGTGCCGCTTTCCATTCAACGGACCCATCACGACGTACTTTCAAAAGATTTTCAAAAGTTAGCTTCTTCATAGCATCTGGATCAAGAAGAACAAGACAATCATCTTCGGGTATTGGCAGCACTTCTGATACAGCTACGTCAAAATCGCAACGCATAGTTCGTCCGGTAAGCAGCTCAAGTATAATCAGCTGCCCTTTTTCAATACTGTATTCGGTCTTATTCATCAAGGTAACCCCCTAGAACCGGAAGAAGTTTTTCGCCAGAAACAGCACGTTCGCCGGACGCTCGGCCAGCCGGCGCATAAAGTACGGGTACCATTCATCTCCAAAGGGAACATACACGCGCACCTTGTAGCCCTCTACAATGAGCTTGCGCTGCAGGTCGCGTCGAATCCCGTAGAGCATCTGAAATTCAAAATGGCCGCGATCGATGCCGTGCTGGCTGGCGTAACTTTTCGCCGCTGCGACCATCGCGTCGTCGTGAGTGGCGAGGCCGTGGTAGTCCGGGCTCTTCAGCAGCATCTCGGCCAGCTTGATATAGTTTGCGTCCACATCGGCCTTGCGCGGAAATGCGATTTCCGCCGGCTCCTGGTAGGCTCCTTTGCACAGTCGCACGCGAATGCCGTTGGCGATCAGGTCTTCAATGTCTTTCTGCGAACGGAAAAGGTAGGCCTGGATCACGATGCCAATCGCCTCGCGCAACTCAGGCTTTGCATGAAGCCGCTTGACGATCTCCATCGTCACCTGCGTCAGCGACGAGTCCTCCATGTCGATGCGCACAAAGCTGCCCGTCTTGGCGGCATGTTGGGTCACGCTCTCGGCAATGCTCTCGGCCAGCGATGGCGATAGGTTCAGCCCCATCTGCGTCAGTTTCATGCTGATGTTGGCGTTCAGCTTGCGCGTGGCAATCGCATCCAGTAGCTTGTGATAAACCTCTGCGGCAGCCCTGGCCTCGGCCTCTGTGGTCACGCTCTCGCCCAGCGAGTCCAGCGTAACGCTCATGCCCTGCTTGTTGACCTCTGCGGCCACCCGCAGCGCGTCTTCAATCTCCATGCCTGCAATAAACCGCGAGCTGAGCCGCTTGCCCACCAACGAGCGTTCGCTGAAACGGCGCAGAGCACGATTGTGTGAAAGTGCAATAAAAAACGAACGAAGTAAAGGCATTCTGGAATCCTCCTGGAACAGGCCCTTATTTCCCTGCCATTTTTCCGGCCCAAATAGTTTCTCATATAAAAGTCAGTAGGGTGGAGACGGGCAAATCCAGCCCAGCCCCCGCCGCCTGCATTTTTCCCGCGCCGTGAAGCGCGTTCTCTATAATTTGATAGTCGTCTTGTCGTGAAGGAGCGCCTCGTGAATCATAAGCCTGCCCTGATCTTCCGTTCATTTTTTGCTTTCGGAGCGCTGGCCCTTGCGCTGTCCGCCGCCCTGGCCCAAACCGCCGCGCCCACGGTCGCCGTGGCCACGATCTACGTCAAGGCCGGTCACCTCTTCGACTCGACCAGCGACAACCTGCGCGACAACATGGTGCTGATCATCGAAGGCGAGCGCATCGCCAAGGTCGCGCCCGCATCCGAAGTAACCATTCCTGCCGGGGCCACAGTCGTCGATCTCTCTCAAGCCTGGGTGCTGCCGGGACTCATTGACTGCCACACCCACCTGGAGGCCCGCGCCGATCATTACGACCCCATCTGGGATGTGCGTACAACTCCCTTCATGGGCGGCTTTAACGGCGTGGTCAACGCCAACAAAACCCTGCAGGCGGGCTTCACCAGCGTTCGCGACGTGGGTTCCCAGCCCTTCTTCGCCGTCGATCTGCGGCGCGCCATTGACGAAGGGCTCTTTCCCGGCCCCCGCGTGGTGGCCAGCGGCCCGGCCATCTCCATCACTGGCGGCCATGGCGACATGAACAGCTTTGCTCCCGGCGTCGAAAACATGATGTATCCTGCGGAGCGAGACTATGCTCTCGCCGACGGCCCCGAGCAGGTTCGCCATCTGGTCCGTGAGCAGATCAAGTACGGCGTGGATGTAATCAAGCTCATGGCTAGTGGCGGCGTGCTCTCTCTGGGCGATAAGCCCGGCTCCGAGCAGCTTACCTACGAAGAGATGAAGATGGCCGTCGATGAGGCTCATCGCACCGGCCGCAAGGTCGCCGCGCACGCTCACGGCACGCAGGGAATCAAGGACGCGGTGCGCGCCGGTGTTGACTCCATCGAGCATGGCAGCCTCATCGATGCCGAGGGCATCGAAATGATGAAGGCCCGCGGCACGTATCTCGTCGCCGACATCTACAACGACGATTACATTCTCGGCAAGGCCGTCGAGTTTGGCCTGCCCAAAGAGAGTATCGATAAGGAAAAGTCGTTGGGCCGCCTGCAGCGCGAGAACTTTGCCAAAGCCGTGACCGCGGGCGTCAAAATCGCCTTTGGCACCGATGCCGGCGTCTATCCGCACGGCGACAACGCCAAACAGTTCCACTACATGGTCAAGTTCGGCATGACCCCGGCTGGAGCCATCCGCGCCGCCACATCAAGCGCCGCCGACCTGATCGACCGCGCCCACGATGTGGGCACCCTCGAAGCCGGAAAGTATGCCGACCTGATCGCCGTCACCGCCAATCCGTTGGAGCGCGTTGAGGTGCTGGAACACGTCTCCTTTGTGATGAAGGGCGGCAAGGTCTACAAGGACGAACTTGGCGCCGCCAAACCATAGCCGTACGCGCTACTTCGCATCTCGAATTTCGTAAAGCGTGCTGCCATGCGCCGGCAAAGTCACGCTGACTTCCTTCGATTCCTTGAAGCCGCCTTCGCTCCACATGTTCTGGGCCAGATGCTTCTTCCCTTCAAGTCCAAGTTGCGCCCAGCTCACGCGCAGCGTCACCGGCTTATCGTCGAGGTTGAAAAAGGCGAAGAACTCTCCATAAGTTCTGGCTCCCGGCTCGTTGATCGTAGCCCGCCATACCCGCGCGTTTTCAAAGCCGGCTCCCAGGCTCGTCAGATCGACCGGATGGCTATACGTCACATTCTGATTCATGAACAGGATAGACTGATTCGTGATCAGCGACTTGCTGAATTCATCCAGCTTGGTGAGATTCGCTCCCAGAATCAGCGGCGAGCGCGCAATCGCCCACAGCGTGAATTCCGTCTGCTGTTCGTCGTGCGTCAGCCGCGACTGGCGCGCCTCGCCCCAGCCCGGATGCGGTGCCAGAGAGCCCCACGGCAGCATATCCGCGTCCGGCCAGTTGCCCTCATGCGTATAGGTAAACCACTTGGCCAGCCGGTCGAACTCGTCCCGCACGCCCATCGGAAATTCGCTGCCGCCCGGCTTGTGCTCGAAGGTCCAGCCATCCCAGTGGTCGTCGCTGATGCGCCACATCTGCGCCATCTCGGCCACCTCGGCCGCGTGCTCCAGTTGCGTCGGCCCCGGCGAAAGGCTCAGCACAATCGGCCTGCCCGTCTTGCGGATCGCCGCGGCAATCTGCTGAATCTCCGTGGGCCGGTAGGGGTGGTCGCTGATGCAGTCCACCTTGATGTAATCAAGCCCCCAGCCGGCATAAAGCTTCAGTATCGAGTCGTAGTAAGCCTGCCCGGCGGCGTTGTCCGCCACGCCGTAGTTGCCGTCATCCCACGGGCAGGTCTCCGTCGTGTCGGCCGCATCCGCCGCATGAAAGCTCGACCCAGCAATGGGCAGATTATCCTTCACCGCCTGCTTGGGAATCCCGCGCACAATATGGATGCCGAACTTCAGCCCCTGCTTATGCACCCACGCGGCCAGCGGCTTGAATCCCGCGCCATCAGCCGCTGTCGGAAAGCGGCTCGTCACCGGAAGCAGAATCCCGTTCCCATCCAGCAGGTACTTTCTCTCCGCCAGGTTCTTGCCGAAGGGGTTCTCCATGTACCACCCCTCGTCGATCACCGCATACTGCCAGCCCAGGTCCTTATACCCGCCCAGCACCTTGGCGTTGGCCTTGAAATCTGCCTCGTTGATGGTGAAGCCGTAAGCGTCCCAACTGTTCCACCCCATGGGCGGCGTTGGCGCAGGATTTTGCGCGTGGCTGAGGCTTGTGGCGAAGACGAATAGCAGAGTGGCAAAAAACCAGCGTCGGAGTTCCATGCGGGAAAGATACCACAATCGCCGCAACTCTATCAGAACCTACAACTGAATCCTCACCGGCCAGGTCTTCCAGATATCCGAACAGTAATCGCGAATCGCCCTATCGCTGGAGAATTTTCCAATCCGCGCCACATTCAGAATCGACATCCGCGTCCACGCTTCCTGGTCCTTGTAAGCAGCGCTCACCCGGTCCTGGCAATCGACATACGACTGATAATCGGCCAGAAGCATGTAGTCGTCGGCGGAGAGCAGGGAGTTTACCAGCGGATCGAAGAGCGTCCGGTCGCCGCGCGAAAATTCGCCGTTGGAGAGCGACACCAGCACCTCCCGCAGCATGGGGTTGGCCTCAAAGAGCGCGCGCGGATAGTAGCCCTCCTGCTTGCGTTCCTCCACTTCGGGCGTGGTCAGCCCGAAGAGGAAGAAGTTCTCCTCGCCAACCTCCTCGCGGATTTCGACATTGGCCCCGTCCAGCGTGCCGATGGTCACCGCGCCGTTCATGGCAAACTTCATGTTCCCGGTTCCCGACGCTTCCTTGCCGGCCAGCGAAATCTGCTCGCTCAGGTCCGCCGCCGGATACACCCTCTGCCCCAGCTTCACGCTGTAATCTGGCAGGAACACCACCTTCAGCCGGCCCCGCACCAGCGGGTCGGAGTTGATGGCCTCGCCCACCGAGTGAATCAGCTTGATGATCAGCTTGGCCATGCGATAGCCGGGCGCCGCTTTGCCGCCGAAGATGAATGTCCGCGGCACAACCTCCGCCTCCGGGTCGCGTTGAATGCGCTTATAGAGCGTGATGATGTACAGAATCAGAAGGTGCTGTCGTTTGTATTCATGCAGCCGCTTCACCAGCACGTCGAAGATCGAATCCGGATCAATCGCAACTCCCAACTGATCATGAATGTAGGCGGCAAGCTGCAGCTTATTGTGCCGCTTGATGGCGCGCCATTCCGTGCAGAACTCCTGGTCGTCCACCAGCGGCTCCAGCTTGCGCAGCTTTTCCAAGTCCCGCACCCAGCCAGAACCCAGGCGCGCGGTCAACAGTTTCGCCAGCCACGGATTGCTCAGCCGCATCCAGCGCCGCGGCGTCACGCCGTTTGTCTTGTTGCTGAACTTCTCCGGGCTCAGCGCGTAAAAATCGCTGAGCACCTGGGTCTTCAGCAACTCCGTGTGCAGCGCGGCCACGCCGTTGATGGCATGGCTGCCCAGCGCGGCCAGGTGCGCCATGCGCACAAACTTTTCGCCATCTTCGTTGATCAGCGAAAGCCTGCGCACGCGACTCTCATCGGCGGGAAACTTCACGCGCACATTTTCCAGATGGCGGCGGTTGATGTCTTCGATAATCTCCAGGTGCCGCGGCAGCAGCGCTCCGAACAGGCCGCGCGGCCACTGTTCCAGCGCCTCCGGCAGCAGCGTGTGGTTGGTGTAAGAGAGCGTGTGCCAGGTTACATTCCAGGCCGCGTCCCACTCCATATCATGCTCGTCGATCAGCAGCCGCATCAGCTCCGCCACCGCAATTGCCGGGTGCGTATCGTTCATCTGGATGGCGAAGTTGCGATGCAGTTCGGCCAGCGGACGGTGCTCCTTGCTCTGTATCTTAAGAATGTGCTGCAGGCTGCACGAGACAAAGAAAAACTGCTGCGCCAGCCGCAACTGCTTGCCCTGTGTGCCTTCATCGTTGGGATAGAGGATCTTCGAAATATTCTCGCTGGCCACCTTGTCGGCCACCGCGCCCAGAAAATCCCCTTGGTTGAATGTCCCAAAGTCGAAGCTCTCCACAGCCTGCGCCGCCCACAGACGCATGGTGTTGGCCGTGTTGGTGCGATAGCCCAGAATCGGCGTATCGTGAGGAACCCCGCGCACCAGCTTTTGCGGAATCCATTCCACCCGCACTCGCCCCTTGGCGTCGGTATGCTTTTCCGTGCGCCCGCCCATCTTCACTTCAAACGCATCCTCGGGCCGCTCCAGCGCCCAGGGATTGCCCAGCCGCAGCCATTTGTCGGTCGACTCCACCTGCCAGCCGTCGCGAATCTGCTGGTCGAAGATTCCATACTCATAGCGAATGCCGTAGCCAATCGCCGGAATGTCCAGCGTGGCCAGCGAATCCATGAAGCACGCCGCCAGCCGCCCCAGCCCGCCGTTGCCCAGTCCCGGCTCCTCTTCCTGCTCGATGAGTACGCTCAAATCCAGGCCCAACTGCTTCATCGCCTGCTCGGTCTCTCCGTAGATGCCCAGGTTGATCAGGTTATTGGCCAGGTGCGGCCCGGTTAAAAACTCCGCCGACAGATAGCAGACCACCCTTACATCCTGCGACTGGTAGTTCTTCACCGTTTGAATCCACCGCTCCACCAGACGGTCGCGAACCGTGTGCGCCAGCGCCATGTAAAGGTCGTTCACCGTCGCCCGCTCCACGCTTCGCCCCTGCACAAAAAACAAGTTGTCCAAAAACGATTGCGCCAGGTCCTCGACCCTCAGCCCGGTTCTCTGGCTCTTATTCGATCCAGCCTGGTGCGATCCAGCCTGGTGCGATCCTGCTTGCGGCGGCGTTACAGTTGCAATCTCGGTCATTGGTTCCCTCGTGGCCCCACAGGCGGATTGTTCCCTCAAATGAAGAGCTGTCTCCCCAACATAAGACTGTAGGCGCTGGAAAACGATGGAAAAGATGCCAAGCAAGCCGAAGAAACACGTTGATGGCCCATTTTGAAAATCCTAATGCCATTTTGGTGACTGCGCCCCAGGCTGCCTGAAAGCGATCAAATTGAGTCGATCCATAAAATCAGCAAATAATAAAATCAGCAAATAATTCTTTTTGGACTATTGCAATCCATAATCAGCCATGGTAATTATTGAAGAATAATTCCATTGTGGCGGCTTCCCCGCCACAAGATGGTCCAGAGGTCGATGAGTAGGGCTTTTTCATACCCGAGCTGGGTTCTGCTCAAAAAATGCTGGTTCTAAAGCTGGTTTCTGTCTCTGCCGCTGTTCATTAACCAAAATATCCATGGAGCCGCTACCCATGCAAAGCGCCGCGGCAATAAGAACCCCTTCTAACCCATTCCAAGGAGAGAGCTTATGAAGAATGTTGTGCGCTTCGTGTTTGCTGTGTGTTTTGCCTCTTTGTGCAACGCTCCGGCTCATGCGCAGACAGCTGTCCCACCCCCGCCCAGGCCCGCCGATAGCGGACCTTCCCTGGCCGTGACCTTGCAGTTCATCCGGGACAAGACCACTGAAGTTGGAAAGCTGAACTATATATCCTATAACCATGATAATGTCGCCAACACGGATTCGACGAATCTCTTCACGCTTGAGGTGAGTAATGTCATCGCCCGCCCGGATGTGTGCATCCTCACTTATCACATCAGGGTAACCAGAGATGGGGCAATCACCAATGACGCAGATGGTGGATTCCCGTTCAAGCTTATTCAAAAGGTGATGGTCTTGAACGGGGACCAGGACATCAACGCTGCGAATGTTGCTGCGGGAGCGCCATCCCTTAACTCCAGGGTTGATCCGCCCCACTTTGCACTCATCGCACAAAGAACGGGTGGTGGAACAAATACTATATATTTCACCGATGAAGACACCGCCAACCGCGTAGCCAAAGCCATGATTCACGCTATCGAACTGTGCGGCGGTGGCAACAAGGATCCCTTCTAAGAAGCGATGCCAGCACCACACGAGCAGTAAACCTCCGCTCCTTGTGCCCCATGGGGTAATCTGGTGTTTGCCTATCAGCAAGGAGCAAGCGAACAATGAACATGGTTCTGGGAATCGATGGCGGAGGAACGAACACCCGCGCCACCATCGTCCAAGGGGAACGGGTTCTGGCTCATGCCCAGAACGGCTCCATCAAGCGCCTGCGGGTGGGCGCGGAAGCTGCTGAAGCCAACCTGCGAGCGCTGCTGAAAGAAGTCTTCGCCAAGGCCGGAGTGAACGGTGTGCGCGCCGCCTCGGTAGGCGTTGCCTCGGCCTCCATGCCCGGCGTCAAGGAGTGGATCACTGCGGTTCTGCTGGATTTCGGAGCTGAGCGCTCGGAGGTTGTCGGCGACGAAACCATCGCCCTCGATGCGGCCTTCCGCGGCGGCCCCGGAATTCTGCAGATTGCCGGCACCGGCTCCAACACCGTGGGCCGCGCGCCCGACGGCACCCGCGAGGGCGCCGGCGGCTGGAGTTCGCGCCTCGGCGATGAAGGTTCCGGCTACTGGATTGGCGTCAACAGCCTGCGCCGCGCCCTCCACGCCCATGATCGCGAGCAGCCTACGCAAGTTCTTCAGAAAGTTGGCGAAATCTGGGGCACGCCCACCCTGCGCGAGCTGATCAACCTGGGCGACAGCACGCCCGGGCCGGACTTTGCCGCGCTCGCCCCGGCCATCAACGAACTCGCCGACGCCGGCGATCCCGTCGCCAAGGAAACCCTCGCCCAGGCCGCCGCCGACTTGGTCGCTTTTGTCCTGCTTGTCCGCGACAAGCTGCGCCGCAAACACAATATCGCAGGCGAGGTTCCCGTAGCCTGGACCGGCGGCGTCATCGAGCATATGACCCTGTTACGCGAGGCCTTTTTTGCCGGCCTCCATGCCGCAGCACCCCAGATGCCGGTAAGCCGCGAGCCGGTGGTCCCTCTGGATGGCGCTCTGTGGCGAGCTCAACGGCTGGCGGAAGCCGCCGGTTAGCGAACCGGCTCGCCGTTTACCACCGAGCCTACCAGCTTCCCTGCTTCATCCACGGCCACGAGATTAGCCGGCATTCCCACAGCGACCGAACCTGCTTGATCGCCGAGTCCCGTCATCAAAGCCGGGTTTACGGTGAGCAACCGCAGCGCCAGCTCCAGCGGCGCGCCGGTGAACGCCATAAAATTCGTCAGCGCGCGGTCCAGCGTCAACACGCTTCCGGCTATCACGCCGCGAGCCATAGCTTTTCCGTTGGCCACCTGCACCGCAAATCCACCCAGTTGGTACTCGCCGTCCGGCATTCCCGCGGCACTCATCGCGTCCGTCACCAGAATCGCCCGCTCCGGCCCCTTGGCCCTCCACCACAACTTCGCCATCTCCGGAGCGGTATGGATGCCGTCGCAGATCATCTCCGCATAAAGCGCATCCTCGGTAAGAACTGTCCCCAGAATTCCCGGTTCGCGATGATCCAGCGGCCGCATCGCGTTGAAGGTATGCGTCGCGCTGATGGCTCCGGCAGCGATAACCGTGCGGGTCTCGGCGGCGGTAGCGTTCGAGTGGCCCATGGAGATGCGAACGCCGCGGCTGATTGCGTGCGCGGCCAACTCCGCCGCGCCGGGCAGCTCGGGTGCCAGTGTCATCAGACGAACTTGGCCCTCGGCGGCCTCAAACAATCGGTCGAAAGTAACAACATCGGGCGCCAGCAGGTGTTCGGGCGGTTGCACGCCGCGCTTGGCGTGCGAAAGAAACGGCCCTTCCAAATGAATGCCAACAGGCCGCGCTTGTCCTTCTGCGGCAGGCCGCGCCAGCAGTTTTGCCAGTCCGGAGAGCGACCGCAGTGTTGCATCCAGCGGCGCGGTGACGGTAGTAGCCAGAAAGCTGCCCGTGCCATGCTGGGCCAAAAAGCCGCCCATGGCGCCGAGCGCCTCAGTCGTGGCCTCCATCACGTCGTGGCCCTTGGCCCCGTGAATATGCACATCGAAAAACGCAGGCCCCAGCGTCGCGCCGGGAAAGTCGAGAACCCGCGCCTTGTCTGGCAACTCGCCGTTCGCGCGCGAGGAGATGGAGGCAATGCAGCCGTCTTCAATCGCCACCATCGGGCGGTCTAATAATCCATTCCCATCCCAAAGCCGATCTGCTGTGAGTACAGTACGCATAGTGTTGATTATTGCAAAAATGCCGAGCTCGGAAACTTTTGCGTAAATCGAAGTCTTGAAGGGTCACGGCTTCAGCGTGAAGGGTACGAGCCTATTCCCTGGTCTTGCCTCTCACCCACAGCACGGCAAAAACCGGCAGGGCCACCACCAGCACCAGCAGGCCGGCGGGAAAACCAACGTACCGGTAGCTGGCGGCATAGCTCACCGCGTGGTGTCCAAGCCCATTCCACGCCAGCAGCGCGAAGATGGCTACCGTAGTCGTTGCAAAAAACGTGAAGAACGCCGCCGCGACCGCAAGCAGCAGGCTGGTGAACAAGCCGAATCCCTTCAGCGGAAATCCCAGCACTGTTCCGCCCTTCGCGTGCCTGTTTTCTTCCGGTTGCATTCTCGTCGCGGCCTCCGTGGTCTAGAATACAAGTTCATGGCGAGCAGCGCACAAGTCGAGCTTTGGCCGGCGGAGAAGGTGGCCACGCAGGTGGCCGTGGCCGAGGCGCCAAACGGAATTCACTACGCCATGTGGGGCGAGACGCGCATCTCCGACGCCGATCTCGAGCGCCTGGTCAGCGCCGTTCCCGCCATGCTCGCTCCCGCGCTCCAGCATCGCGCCTACTACTTCGTTCCCCTGGCCATCGCCGACACCGACGACACCATGGTCGCTCCCGGCTACACCGTCGATCTGGGCGACCGCGCCATCTGCCATCGCAACGCCGTCTTCGGTTCCACCGAGGCGGTTTTTCTCTCCACGCGCCTGGTCGAAGACCGCTTCGGACTGTCCTTCGAGTTCTTCATCAACGTGGCCCACAACTTTGTCGAGGCCGCCGGCGTTCCGGAAAGTTTTTCCACCCTAGCCTGGCAGCAGGCCGAGGCCCAGGTTCGCGGAGAAACCAGTCAGGACGCCTGGGAGACCCGCCGCCGCGCCCAGGATGTTCGCTCGCCCGAAGGCCGTCCCGGCCAGGCTCCCGCCCAAATGCAGATCGACGAGCGCGCCCGCAGCAGTTTCTTCGAGTCAGCCTTCTCCGACGCCCTGGCCATCTACATGCTCTCTCTCGCCGTCGACTTTGACTACCACGATCTGCGCGAGCGCGACTACCCCCTCCTATCCGCCCCCGCCCTCGCCGAGCGCCTCCGCCACGTAGCCACCCTCTTCCCCGCCAACCAAGGCTACGAGTTCCAGGTCCTCTACCGCCGCAAGGGGTAGGCTGAATTAGCTTCAAGATTGGGCGTTTATAGGGAAGGGTTACCCACGTCCGAGAGTAGAAAGGGTCAAATGCCTTATCTGCTTCATCCCCAAGCGATCACGCCGCATGACGACACGGTGATTTGGCGATACATGGATTTGCCAAAATTTCTGATTATGCTGGAGCAGAAGGCTCTATACTTTGCGCTTTTGGGCGAGTTGGATGATAAATGGGAAGCGGTGATTGATCGTAGGATGGCGAGGAGTATTGCTTCGACATTCGCACCTTCCGCTTCGGGTGACGTTATATCGCTCTACCAAGAATTCAATAAACATATGGCAGTTAATTGCTGGTACTGTGGCTGCGAAGAATCCATTGCAATGTGGACTCTTTATACAGAGACAGTCTACGGGGTCGCGATCAAAAGCACCGTTCATCGATTGAAGAGGGCTCTTGCAGGAGCTAAAGAAGATGTGTTTCTCGGCATTGTCGAGTACCGTGATTACAATGAAGTGTCGCCCGGACTGTATGATCGTCATGAGGTTACGCCGCTGAAGGTGATCTTGCAAAAGAGGGTTTGCTACAAGCACGAGTGTGAACTCAGAGCGTTTACACACATTCAACCGCCATTTCCTGATGATGCACAACCCGGACAGTCGTTTATTTATCCGCCACCCGAACACGGTACGCTAATCGATGTTGATCCGAATGAATTGATCGAATCGATTATGTTGGGACCAAAGTTCCCCGAGTGGGCACTACGATTACTGAAGTCTGCTATATCGCGTGCAGGGATCAGCCCACAGATCTGTGAATCCGATGCATTCAAGGCCCCTCCATCAACTTTTATCACAGATTAGAGTTGCATTGCTGTGAGGGTCAACTTTTGCTAAAGCCTGGATCGTTCCGGGTTCAAACAGTTTTTGGAGCATACCGATGGCAAATTCGAAACCTGAATCGATTAAATCCGCTGTACCCAACCCGATCGCACCACTCGCTGACCGCTTTCATATTCTGTACGAAGAATCACAGATGTTTTGTGAGGGTGTCGGGCTTCAGAAGGATTTGATAATAACTATTCTCAAAACCGACAGCGACTGGGCCTTTATTCTCAAGGTTGACGCACTTCTTGAAAGCGCCTCGAAACACATCCTCAAACACGGCCTGCGTATCAAGTTGTTGAATAGAACCTTTCAGAACGACACTCTTGAAGAATTCATCGATTCTTTGCCGATGAATGGGCGCGCGTCTCTGTTGAAATTACTGGAGGCTGCCGGTCTACCGCCCGAAGAACTCGGCTTTGTGGAAGTCACCCGCATGGTCAGAAACGCATTCGCACACAACATTGAATATGTAGGGTTGCGTCTAATCGAACTTATCAAAATGCGACCGGACAAGTCCCGATTAATTAAGCACCTTAGCGCCATTCAGACCTACGACGAAGCAAAGCTAATCGCTGATTACGAGAAAGACCCATCGTTTCTCAGGTTCTGCATCATTGATTCAACCATGCGAGTCCTTTTCTATGCCTACCATCTAGCCATCAAAGAAAAGGCAGGTGGCCGTGTGCCTTAGTTCTCGCCTTTGATACCCGGGAGACCAAGAATCTTATGGCGAGCAAGCGCCCTCTGCCCGAACGCCCAGTTCTACTCCTCCCCCGTCTCCTCTTCCAGATTCTCCAGCGCCGCCAGCGCCTCATCCGGCACATCCCACTGGCGCAGAATCTTGTAGATCACGCCCGTCGAAAACCCAGCCGCCACCAGCCGCCGCATGATCCGCGCGGTCTCCTTTTCGTTCTCCGGCTTGCGCAGCCGCCTGCGTGCCAGATGCTCGCGGGCCAGTTCCTCCTCGTTGGTCTGGCCGTAGCGCGCTTCCAGCGTCTCGGCGATCAAATCGCCGTGAACGCCCTTCTGCTTCAAATCATTCCGCACCCGCCGCTCGCCCAGCTTTTCATTCTGCTGGCGCAGCCGCGCATAGGTCTCGGCAAAGGCGGCATCGTCCAGGTAGCCATGCTCCTTGAGTCGAATTAGTGTCGCCGCAACCATCGCCTCTCCCCGCTCGCCCGGCTCTACGCGCTTCTGCATCAGCCGCCGCAGCTCCGCCACCGTGCGCATCTGCCTGCCCAGCGCCCTCACGCCGTACTCGTACAGCCCGCCTTCATTCAGAAACGCGCGCGGCTTCGAAGATTTGCGTTGGAAAGGCAGCTTCTAGCTCCTAGCTTCTAGCCTCTAGCTCTTGGCGCTGAGGCTGGGTTGCATTTTCGTTAAAGTCCCTCTTCGAGCAAGAACAAGCCAACAGCTAAAAGCTAGCAGCTAGCGGCTGCTTTTCGTCCACTCATCTACCCACTCGTTCACCGTCTTCCACCACAGCCGCGCATTCTGCGGCTTCAGCACCCAATGTCCCTCATCCGGGAAGTAGAGCATCTTGCTCGGCACCTTGAGCCTCTGCAGCGTGGTGAACATCTGGTACCCCTCGCTCACATCCAGCCGGTAGTCGAGCTGCCCATGCACCACCAGCATCGGCGTCTTGAAGTTTTTCGCCGCCAGCATCGGAGACCACTTGCGATAGGGATTCTCCGCGTCCGGCTTGCCGTAGTAATCCCACGGCCTGCCCTTGAACTCCCACTCGTTGAACCACAACTCCTCCGTCGTCCCGTAGGCCGATTCGGGATTGAACATTCCGTCGTGGCTCACAATGCACTTGAAGCGGTCCGTGTGCCCCTCCACCCAGTTGGCCATGAATCCGCCGTAGCTCGCCCCCAGCGCGCATTCCCGCGTCTTGTCGATGAAGGGATAGTGCTGCTCGGCGTAGTCCAGCCCCTCCATCAAATCGGTGAAGGGCTTGCCGCCCCAGTCGCCGTTCACGCCATCCACAATCGCCTGCCCGTATCCCGTCGAGCCGCGCATGTTGATCATCACCACCACGTAGCCGTACGCTGCAAACAGCTCCGCGTTCCAGCGATAGCTCCACGAGTCTCCCCAAGCCCCCTGCGGCCCGCCATGAATCAAGAATTTGACGGGATACTTTTTCGCCGCATCAAATCTCGGCGGCCGGATAAGAAATCCTTGCAGCCTAGTTCCGTCGGATGACTTAAACCAGAAGTCTTCGAGTTCTGGCAGATCGAGCTGGGCAAGCAATGTATCGTTGAGATGAGTGACAGGATCAATTGACTTTACTTCTTCAGTAGTAGATTCACTAGAATTAGAAGGACCTTCCTTGATGTAAATTTCGTTTGAATGCTTATTAAATTCGCTTATTTGCTTGCTATCCAGGAAAGTATTGGAGAGCGGTTTGCAAGCTAGAAGATGCGCAACTTCACCGGGCTGACGAATAGTCATTCTAGTAGCAAGAAGCGTATCATCGTGCAAAACATGAAGATCAGAATATCCGCCAGCTTCGTGGGGAAACATGCACCACTTTATGATGGTTCCTTTTTCGTTCACTGAAAAATGATCAAGAACTTCGTATACAGGCTCAGTACCAGTGGTTCCAGCCGTAAAAAATACTTCTTTGGAATTCGGCCCCCATGCAAATTCGTCCACCCATTTCTCAAAAGTTGGTAGCAAATCCTTGATCGTCTTCGCTGTCCGGTCATAAACCACCAGCCGGAACTTGTCCGCCTCATACCCTGCCCGCTCCTCCGAGCGCCACGCTAGCCACTTCCCATCTGGCGAGTAAGCAGGGTTGAAGTTGCCGCCTTTCGACTTGCTGATTGCCACCGGCTTCGCCGCCGGGTTGGTCAGGTCGAGAGTAAAAATCTTTGCGCTCACGCTGATCGCCGGCTCTTCATCAATGTTCTCGGTAAAGGCCAGTTCCTTCCCATCCGGCGCAAAGGCGCAGCCGCACCCTCCGCCCTCCAGCGAAAACGGCGGAACGTCATGCGCATCGTTGGGCGTCAAATCCCTCACCGTACCCGTCCCCACCGTCGCCAAAAACAGATGCGTGCGTTTATCCCCCGTGAAGTGGTCCCAGTGGCGATAGAGCAGGTGAGTGAAGATCTTCGCCTTCACCTTGCTCGCGGCCAGCGCCGCATCCCGATCAGCATTACACTTATCTCCAACTCCGCCGTCTGCAGGACTAAGCGTTGGGCAATCCGGATACACCGCCGAAGTAAACAAAATCGAATTCCCATCCGGCGACCAGATCGCGTCTCCGGCTTCGGTCGAAATGCTGGTTAGCTTCTTCGCGTTGCTTGTCGCGCCCGTCGCCGTGTCAAAATCCGCCAGCCAAACCTGTTCTGACCCGCCCCGCTCGCTCAAAAACAAAATCCGCTTGCCGTCCGGCGCAAACTGCACTCCGCTGTCTTTCGGCTGCGCCACGGCCAGCTTTTGCGGAGCCTGAGATTCGGAATTTGGGCCGCTTCCGGCAGACGGGGCAATCGCCTGCAACCACAGCTCCGGCGTCTTGGTGTTCTGCTCCAGGTCTACAGTGGTCGCAGAGTAGGCCAGCCACTTCCCATCCGGGGAAACGGCAGTCTCCCCCAGCCGCTTCAGCTGCATCATGTCCTCGAAGGTCATGGGCCGCTTCCTTTGGACGGAAGCCGAGGCGGGAGCGTTTTGGGCCAAACAAAGCGGCGCGAGAACGAATGTGAGTGCGAGTACAAACGGGAGTTTGCGCATAGTGTTTTCCTATCAGCGCGGCGGAAGCTGCATCTTCAGCGCGAAACAGAAGTTTACACCGCGCACCGCTCTTCCGTGCAGGAGGTCTTATGATCACAGGTTAATCGCGGAAATGTATACGGATGAACCGCAGTCATTCCCCCGGAGGGGGAATGGATAATAGCCCAGGACAAGCAAAGCGCAGTCCTGGGTGAGCAGCCTAAAAAGAGGCAAAAGCCCTGTAGGGGCGCCGCGAATCGCGCGGCTTACCCGCCCAGCGTCCGCAGCCGCGCCGGCATATTGTCGCTGGCCAGCTCATGTCCGCACCGCGTGCAATACTGGTCGCTCACGCGCACCGTCCGAAAGCAGTGTCCGCAACTGGCGGTGAGCTGGTAGTTGCACTGCGGGCAAAAATGGAAGTCGCCCTGCACATGCGTCGAGCAGGCAGGGCACCGCGTGACCTCCGGCTGGCGCAGCAAAAAGTACAGCACCGCGCCGATGCCGCCCGGCATCACCAGGCAGATAGCGATCCAGAACCGCGCGCTCATCGCACGCCGCGGAGCGTCTTTGCTTACGTAGCCCACCATCAGAAAGTACAGCGCGACCAGCAAGCCGCAGGAAATATTGAAGTAGGTGCGCAGGCCAAGCGGCGGTGGATGATGCTGATGTTCCGGCAAAATCCACCAGAAGTAGTACTCCACCAGCACAAATGCAGCAATGGACGCCACAATCGACCACACCGGAATCAGGCGCGCATCTTCATTGACGGAAATGGATTCTGGATCTCGCATAGGCAAACCCTCTCTCAGAGGGTCTTTCAGGAGATCAAGCCTGGCTTAATCTCATCTATTTATGGACGGAGAAGGGAATCGGTAAGTTGCGAGAACCTGGCAAATCGGATGCCGCACAAATGCAGGGCGCCTCATTCTTTAGTCTCTATTCTGGCGAAAGGGTGGGATACACGAATCCCATGGCGCGCAATCTTCCTTCGCCTGGACGTCAAATCCACCCACCGCAGGTGGTGGTCAGGGTTTGCGCCGCAGCCAGCCGGCCAGCACCACCGAGGCCAGCACCGCCGCGCTAAGGCACAAGATCAACAAGCTCATCTGGCCCAGCTCGCCGGTCAGGTGCTCTTCTTCAATTAGGAGGTCTGCAATCCACCAGGCCAGAGGGCCCAGCACCAGAAGCACCACCAACGTGGCCGCCAGCGCCACGGCGCGGCACCGATGCCGCCCGGCCTCCTGCTCCCGCATAACGCCGCGCGAGGCGCTCACCACGCACCGGGTGCGCCAGGCCACGGTGCGCTCCCGATCCGCCTGATTGCCGGCAAGAGCCGAAACCAGCTCCCGCTCCGTATTGGCGCTCTCAACTGGGCTCATGCTGCTCACAGTGTCTCACCCGTCAGAGCGAACCGTGCCGCTGGCTCCAGCGCAAGGGTCGTTGCGGAAGCCAGCTTGGGCTTGATTGCGTCCAATCCTCGATAAAGTCTTGATTTAACAGTAGATAGAGGCGCTCGCGTCACCTTGGCAATCTCTTCCAGCGACAACTCCTCGTAGAACCGGAGCACCAACACCTCGCGGTAGATCGCGTCCATTCTGAGCAGCCCCGCCGCAAGCCGTTCACGGTCTTCCAGGTTGGCGAAGCGGTCAAAGGGTGTCGGCTCTCCGTCGGCAACCTCGAAGGCCATCGGCCGGTCGTCGTCGCCCTTGCCTTCAATCAGCTCGTCCAGGCTGGCCATCGTCCGCTTGCGCTTCTGGTCGATCACCAGGTTGCGCGCAATGGTGAATAGCCAGGTGTCAAAGCGCGCCTTGCCGTTGAACTGCGCCCCCCGCACCAGAACCCGCATCCAGACCTCCTGAAAGAGGTCCTCGGCCTGCTCCCGATTGCCCGTCAGATAAAGCAGATAGCGCATCAGCCGGTGCTGGTAGCGGACAATCAACTCATCCAGCAGCCCCGCATCCTGGCGCTTTAGCCCCGCGGAAACAGCAAGGCTCTCCTCCCGCACCTGCTCGTTGGCAATGCTGGTGGAACTCAAACCAAAATATGGGCGAATCGACTCTGCTGTACTCATCTCATTTAATTAGACGATACAATTGGAACCCGCGACGCTGAAAAGCACTTTGGTTTCCGATTTTTCTTTCATTCGAGGAAGATTCCGTCACAATGTCTAACTGGCTGTCCTTATCCGGGCCACGCGCAGAGCCTCCTCGACCGCCTTTGCCGCCCGACGTTCCCGTGCATCTGCTGTCTGGTTATAAAAAATGCCCAACAAATGTCCGCGCCGCTGCGTAGGCGTCATCGCCTCCCATCCCTTGCGCGCCAGCGGCTGCCTCTGAAAGGCCGCCTGTAAGATCGGCGGCGGCTCAATCTCCCCCTCCAGCGTCAGCAGCAGCCGTTCCGCCATTTGTTCAGCCCGTCTCGCGCGCGTAGCGGCGCTCTTCGGCTCATCCACCCATTTGCCAATCTCGCGTCGCATCGCTTCGGATAGCTTCGCAAACCACTTCGGCAATCTCCGGTCGCCCTTCAGCGTCCGCTCCAGCTCCGGCGGCGTTACCACCGCGCGCTCTTCCAGGTCCGGCTCCAGACGAATCCGCACCCGCTCGCCGACGGTCGCCTTCGCCCCTGCCTGCATCTTCTTGTTGACCAGCAGAAAGTACCCCGCGCCTCCCGCGAGAGCAAACAGCGAAGTGCGAAAGGCAAATCCCTCAATCTCGCCGCGCACCCTCAACCGCCGCCGCTCCGGCCACGCCTTCGCCACGTCAAAGGGAATGCGTGCGATCACCCACCCGAGGCCATTCCGTAGCGGCTCCAGCACCGCTTTGAACGATTTGATCGTAGATGGACTCATAGCATCGACAAGGGCCCTGACGTAAATGGATTCTCTTCCTCGCGAACTGTGTGTGTCGATTGTGGCCGCACCGGACGCTGCTTCTCTTCCGACGCCTCCGTCCACTGCTTTCCGCAGCCTTCGCATCGCCACGCATTGACCGGATCAGCGCCTTCCAGAATCGGGTCCGCCGCGCCGCAGCCCGGGCACGCCGGAGGCTCGTAATCCGGAATTTGCATCTTGGATTGTTCGACAATCTCCTGCGGAATCGGCTTGGCGACAATCTCGCACGCCTTTTCAAGCTGATCGGCCGCAACCATAATCCTGGGAATGCTTGCGCCGGGCACAACATAGTAGCCCGGATTCTCAAGCCAGCTCTCGACGCCTGCTTGCCGCAGCACTTCCCGGATCTGCCACGTCTCTTCCGGGTCCTCTCGTTCGCACAGAAACGTCTTCCAGGTGTACTCCCGCGGCGGATCGCTTGCTTCGGCGGCCTCCTCGCCCACCGCCGCATCGTCGCCAGTACCCCATTTCGATGCGCCAAAACTCCCTGTTTGATTTGGCTCCGTGCTCGGTTCACGCGGCTCATCCAGCCCGCGCTTCCTTATCTCGTCGCGCAGAACCTGTTTCGCCACATCGGTCAAATCGTCTTTGCCGGCGTCCAGCTCCTCCAATTCACCGTCGCCCATCTCTCTGTAGAGTTCGGTGAGCCTTTGCCACTCCGCCATTGGGTCTGCTCGCATGGAAAACAGTATAACGGCCACACGCCCTATCTTTTTCAATCCGTGCTCCATCCATTCCGCGTTCTTTGCGGAATGGGTTGGAAACTATGCACCCAGCCTCGCTGCGCCTATCTTCTACACTAAAAACTATGGAAGTTTTATACGGGTTGCACTCGGTCGAAGAGGCCCTCAAGGCCGGACGCCGCCGTTTTGACCACGTTCTGGTGGCCCGCGAACGCGAGGATGCCCGCATCGAGAGCCTGGTGGCCCTCTGCCGTGCATCTGGTGTGCGCATCCGCCAGGAGGCGCGCGAGCAGTTGACTCAGCTGGCCCAGACCCCAGCTCACCAGGGCGTAGTAGCTCTGGTCCACCCGCAGGAGTTTCTCTCCATCGAAGACCTCTACTCGCCCGTAACTCCCGGCGCGCCTCGCCTGCTGCTCGCCCTCGACGGCGTGGAAGACCCGCAGAATCTAGGCGCCCTCTTGCGCGTGGCCGATGGCGCTGGGGTCGACGGCGTCGTACTCACCGAGCGGCGTTCAGCCCCTCTCAGCCCGGTCGCCATCAAGGCCAGCGCCGGCGCCGCCGAGCACCTGCGCATTGCTCGCGTGGTCAATCTCGTCCGCGCACTCGAAGACCTCAAACGCCAGAATCTATGGATTATCGGTCTCGACGAACGCGGCTCGTCCGATTACGACCAGTTCGACCTTACCGGCAACTGCGTTCTGGTTCTGGGCCGCGAAGGCGCCGGCCTACACGACCTTGTCCGCCGCACCTGCGACCACCTACTCCGCATTCCTATGAGCGGTGGCGTCAGCTCGCTTAACGTCTCCGCCGCGGCGGCGGTAGTGCTTTACGAAGCCTTCCGCCAGCGCCGCAACGCTGCTCGCCGCGTCCAAGAATCAGGTGCTCCCGCCGCAAGCGGAAAACCAAAGAAACAGAAAGGTCTGGGCTCATGAAGCTCTCTCTCGCCCGTACCGCGGCAATCGCTGCATTCTGCCTCGCGGCAATCTCCTGCCCCGCGCAATCCACACCCATTCAGTCAGCCCAACAACCCGCTCCCCCAGCCTCTCAGCCTTATCAGGGCAAAGTCCTCTTCTCCCGTACCACCGATGAGACCGGTCAGACGACCACCCAAACCGGCCCTGCCGTCGCCCAACCGCAGGTTGCGCCGAAGGTTCAGTTGGCCGCACCCGAGGCGCCCGAAGTCGCGCTGGCCCCGCCGCAGTTGGCCTTCACCGCCTTTGACCTCGATGTTCATCTCCTTCCGGCACAACAGCAGATTGGCGTTCGCGCCCTCGTCACCATCCGCAACGACGGCAAGACCCCGCTCACGCGCATTCCGCTGCAAATCTCTTCCTCGCTCAACTGGGAAGCCATTCGCATCGACACACACAACGTCGCCTTCCAGGTCGTCACCATCAACTCCGACGCCGACCACACCGGCCAGTTGCACGAAGCCCTCATCTCTCTCGCCACCCCGCTCCCGCCCGGCCAAGCCCTCCAGCTCGACGTCACCTACTCCGGCGCTATCGCTCTCTCCGCTCAGCGCCTGCAATCCATCGGTGCGCCCGACTCTCTCGCCCAGCACTCCGACTGGGACCAGATCAGCCTTCCCTTCACCGGCCTGCGCGGCTTTGGCAACGTCGTCTGGTACCCCGTCGTGAGCGCCCCCGTGATGCTCGGCGACGGCGCTCGTCTCTTCGACGAGATTGGCTCCCACAAGCTCCGCCTCTCCGGCGCGCGCTTCCGCCTCCGCCTCACCGTAGAATTCCCCCACGGCCAGGCCCCCACCGTCGCTCTCATCAACGGCCACTCCGTCCCGCTGGCCATCACAGAGTCCTCCGGCGCTCTGGATCAGACCCAGGAGGTCTCGAGCGTAGCCACAGCCGACTCCGGCAACTCCACTCTCGGTTTCGAGGCCCCCAGTCTCTTTGTTGCCACCCGCACCTCCCACCCCGGCTCCAAACTCACCTCCTGGGCCCTCCCCGAGGACAATGTCGCCGTTGAATTCTGGACCGCCGCCGCCACGACCGTCACGCCCTTCCTCAAAGGCTGGCTCGGCCTGCAACCCCGCTCCCCGCTCACTCTTCTCGACCTCCCCGACCCCGACGATGCCCCCTTCGAGACCGGCGCTCTGCTGGCCGTGCCTCTCCGCGAACCCCACTCCAATCCCAATGCGCTCAACGGCGTCCTCGTACACGCCCTCACCCACGCCTATATTGCCCTTCCTAATTCGCCGACAGCGCCTGCTACACCAACGTCGCTCGCCTCTCCAAACTTGTCTGTTTCTCCAACTATGCCTCTCGCGCCCACTTCGTCCCAGCCGCCTCCCGCCTGGCTCAACGAAGGCGTAGCCAACTTCATCAGCACTCTCTGGGAAGAAAAGCAGAACGGCCGCGACTCCGCCCTGCGCATGTTGGAAGCTGACCGCGCCGCCCTAGCCCTCGTCGAGCCGGCCAGCCCCGGCCAAAGCCCTGGCCAGCCGCTCGCCTCGGCCATCTCGCCCGTCTACTACTGCACCAAAGCCGCCTACGTCCTGTGGATGCTCCGCGACCACGCCGGCGACCCCGCTCTCTCTGTTGCCCTGCGCGCTTACTATCCGTTAGCTGACAATCCGGCCGCCGGCACTTCCTTCAAAAAACTCCTCGAAGCTACGGAATACCACCCCAACCTAGCCTGGTTCTTTGCCGATTGGGTCGATGCCGACAAGGGTCTGCCCGACCTGACCATCGACGGCGTCTTTCCCACCTCCGCCTCGGCAGGCAACTGGCTGGTCGCCGTCAACGTCTCCAACGCCGGATACGCCACAGCCGATGTCCCCGTCACCGTCCGCTCCGGCACGGGCTCCGACGCGCGTTCCGTTACCCAGCGCATCCGCGTCCCCGCCCGAGGCAAAGCCATCCAGCGCATCCTCATCCAGGGCAAGCCCACCGAGGTCCAGGTCAACGACGGTACTGTCCCCGAAACCCAGGCCAGCGTCCACATCACCAAGCTCGAAGAGCCCGTGGCAAATCCGGCTACCTCAAGCCAATCCAACCCGCCGAAGCGGTAACGAAATTATTGATTGAATCGAAGCGTTAATCCGGAGGGAGGCGGGGGTTTCAACCCCCGCAGAATGCTAATTAAATAGTTGCGGGCTTCAGCCCCGGAGAAACGCCGCACGCCCCATATCTCCAAGCGTATTTTGCCTGGAGATATGGGAAACCTGCCACCTCAAAGGGCCTGCTCGCCCTTTATCGCGGCATGGTGCGCCCGGTTACAGTTTTCCGTGGTAGCCGGAAATTACCAGATGGTCGAGCCCGTTCAATTTACCCAGAGATTGCGGGAAATTGGCGTAATAAATCGTCTCGCCTTTCGCCGTCTTGGTGTTGGTATTATTGAAAGCCGGTTCTTCGACAAGTACATCGCCCTTGGCGTTGACGGCCTTCACAGACACCTTCCGCCATTTCATGTCCTTCGACTTCACATCCGAGTTCAGAAGGAAGTTCACCTCCAGATCGTCCCCTCCGTTATTAAAAGCATCGTCAAACGTCACGCTCTTGACCACAAAGCCTTCCTGGCCATCTGTTTGCGTAAACGGAATCTGCTTGCCCTTCTCGGTTTCCACGGCCGTCTTGACCGCTTCCTTCAGGTCAGGAATCGCCGCATTCTGCAATTGCATGCTCAGTGACTGCGCTTTCTGCACGTCGCCCTTCTTCATTGCTTCCTTGAGGTCGCTTTTCACTTTCATGTACTTCGAGTAAGCGGGATCAATCTTCTTGACCAGCGATGCAAGCTGGCCGGAGTAGGATGAAAATAACGGATTCTTGCATCCTGCAATCATCATTGCGGCGAGCACCGCTGCGACAAACATTTTCTTTGACATGAAGTTTCCTTTCGTGTGAGCATCACGAATCGGCATAAAGGAATTACCGGCAACAGTGATCATGCAATTTTTTTGCCGTTTCGCGGTGGTTGTGATTCTTTGCATACATACTAAAATAAAGGGGCGGATTCAACAACGAAGTGCAACGGGTTTGTTAGAGTGTAACTGTTCCCAGAAGACTTGATGTGGCGTTTTGTAGCCGAGGCATTTTCTTGGCCGGTGGTTTAGCCGGTGCT
>Ga0302319_10004887_pt1 | contig 27297 bp, 23 predicted proteins | sample Bog_T0_2_FD_203319 | JGI IMG/M metagenome (GOLD analysis project Ga0302319, IMG submission 203319) | Peat permafrost microbial communities from Stordalen Mire near Abisko, Sweden - Bog_T0_2 | ecosystem: Environmental > Terrestrial > Soil > Wetlands > Peat | place: Sweden: Abisko, Stordalen Mire... | reverse complement strand
CATTGGCGCAGTTATTACCAGCGAGCAGGAGGGGCAGCAGTTGCAGTTTATTATCGTGCTGCCGCTCATCATTTCGGTTTTCATGATGGGCCCGGTGATGCGCGCACCGGACGCTCCCGTCTCAGTGTGGAGTTCGATGGTCCCGTTCTTCTCGCCGGTGCTGATGTACCTGCGCATTGCAGTGCAGCCGCCGCCGCTGTGGCAAATCGCCTTGTCTCTGGCGCTGCTGGTGGGCACGATTGCGGCGATTCTCCTGCTCTGTGCGCGCATCTATCGCATCGGCATTCTGATGTACGGCAAGCGGGCCACGCTGCCGGAGATTGTGAAGTGGCTGAAGTATGCCAAGGGCTGATCGAGCCCGTGCGCGGGCACAGCCCCAAGCTGCCGTTGAGTCCTATGGCTTGGTCAGCTTGAAGCGCGCGAACGGCTTGGCTTCGCCTTTGACCACATTATCCAGCCGGTCCTCCCAGGTATTGGTCTTGGGGTCGTAGACGAAAGTGTTGGTGAAAGTGGTCTCGCCGTGTTCGTCAGTGAAGACGAAAGCAAGCTCATTCTCCTTGGCTGCGGCCACCCCGATCGACTCCGATGTGAGCCCGCCGTAAACGTCCATCCACGCGCAGCCGTATTGCTTGGTCTTCTCGTTCCAGCCGATGAACACCGTGGCTTCGTAGCCCGCTTCGCCTTTGTCGTTCTTCTGGCGCGAGACTTCGTGGAAGCGCAGGTAATGGTGCTCGAGCACCCACTCCGCATCGAAGTCATGGGTGACGGACTGCTTCCCCACCGCCCCCTGCATTTGCCACTTGCCGGCAAGATGGTCCAGCAGAGCAGAATTAACCGGCGGCTGCTGCGCCGTCGCCGCCAGGGCTGCGAACGTTGCTGCCGCGAGCACGGTTGCCGCGAATCGGATGGCCACGATCACGAGTCGTTTCATTGCCGCATTCTCCATTTCTGAATCTAGTCCTACTCCACCAAACCTATTCCACCAACCCCTGGCGCACCGCGTGGATGAAGTCGGTGTAAGCGGGTTGCTCCCCGCCGCCGCGCACTTGGCTGGCAATCTGTCCGCGATGATACGCCGAGTGCAGCACCACGTGGGTCAGAATATCTTCCACGCTGCTGTTCCAGACCTCGCCCTTGCTGTTTTTGTAGGAGACTAGTTCGGCGAGCCCGTCATGGGATAGTGCAGTCAGGAACTCGTGCCATAGCTGGGCCATTTTTTCGATTCGCGACTCACATTGCTCGAAGGTGAAGTCCGGCCACACGGGCAGGCTCTGCGGTTGTTGGCGGATGCGCTCCAGCCATAAGAGTTCGGCGGATAGAATGTGCGAGAGAAGCTGCAGCGGCCGCGGGGCGGGATGAGCGCTCGCTCTTAAGCCAGAGAGCACTTCGCGATTCGCCCAAGCATCATAGGCGAATTGGCGGCGCAGATGTTCGAGCAGATCCATGCCCCTAACTTCTGTGGAGTTTACCACCGGCGAACGGCGGCGGCTTGCCACCTCGTTAACCGTCCGTTCACAATCGAGGGGTAGACTGGCAAAAACATGCCACGCAAAATTGCTACACAGCGGATCGCGCTGGAAGAGAGTGGAGTTGACGACACCGAGTCGACGGCTACTCAGAATCCGGAGGCCGGCAAGAGAGCCGCCAAGAAGGGAAGCGGTTCGCTCGACGATTTGTCGCGCACCTCACTGAAGGCTTTTCTGATAGCCCGCGACGCGGCCTTCAATGTGCGCGACCTTCTGACCCATTCTTCGCGCATGGCGTTTTTGGCCATCAAAGATTGCGAGAAGGAACTGGACATTATCGAGCGTTACATCGATGAAAATTTGCCCGCGGCTATCACGCGAGTGAACGAGGCGCGCGCGCGCCAACTGCTGACCAGCCTGAAGTGCACCACCGACCTGGAACGCATTGGCGACCTGATGATGAGCGTGGCCATGCGGGTGCAGTCGCGCACTGCGAAGATGTCGGCTTCCGATGTGCGCCAACTGGTGGAAATGTCGGCGCGGCTGCACGAGATGCTCGATCTGGTGTACCGCGGATTCGTCGATCTCGACTTGGAGTGCGCGCGCAAGGTCCTGCAAATGGATAAGAACATCGACCGGGTCTGTCACTCGCTCTTCCAGAAACATCTCACGGAACATGCAGCCGGGAACAACCCTTCGAGCTTTGACGTGCTACTGATGGCGCAAGCCCTGGAGCGCGCCGGCGACCACACTACAAATCTCGCGGAAGATCTCTATAGCCTGATCGAAGGCCGCAGCCTGCGGCACGCGCCCAAGAAGCGGGCAGCCACGTAAAAACAGTTGCCAGCCGCCAGTATCCAGTTGCCAGTTCTCACTGGCGGCTTCTTTGATGAACGTTCGGGTTCTTGCTGGCAACTGGTAGCTGGCGGCTGGCGGCTGGCAACTGTCCTTTCCGAAATTCATCATTCGTTAACACGCGGGCAACATTCCCGCAACATTTCCAACCTACATTCATTGCAGAACTCGGCGGCCAAACAGAGCTTTGGCTGCGGACAAGCCACGCGTCGGCCACTATGCACTCTCCCACAGGATCTTACGAAGCGCTCGGCGATGCGGGCATCGCCGCGGTGTCGCGCAGTCTGGTCTTTGTGGTGGAAGACGAGGAAGACATTGCGCGCTTGATCTCGCACAACCTGCAGGCTGCGGGCTTCGATGTGCAGAGTTTTGTCAGCGGCGGGTCGGTGGTTTCGGAAGCCTTGCGGGAGATGCCATCGCTTTTTCTTCTGGACGTGATGCTTCCCGGCGCGGACGGCTTCGAACTATGCCGGCAGATTCGGCAGACCCCCACTCTTTCCTCGACCCCCATCATTTTCTTGACCGCCAAAACTTCCGAGGCGGACCGCGTGAAAGGCCTGGAACTGGGCGGGGACGATTACGTCACCAAGCCTTTCAGTCCGCGCGAGCTCGTGGCACGAGTGCGCAGCGTGCTGCGCGGCCTGCGCCAGCCGCTGGTCACACCGGAGGTGTTGCGGCTCGGCGATCTTGAAATCGATGCCTCGTCGATGACCGTGCAGGTGCAAGGCCGGGCGGTCCTGACCACGGTGCGAGAGTTCCGCTTGCTGGAATATCTGGCGACGCACTGCGGTCGCGTGCTCACGCGCGACCAGTTGCTGGATGCGGTTTGGAAAGAGACTCCGTTTGTGACGCCAAGATCGATCGATGTTTACGTGCGGCGGTTGCGGGAGAAGATCGAGACCGACCCGCGGCATCCCAAGTATCTGAAGACGCTGCGCGGGATTGGGTACCGCTTCGAGTCGCCTAAGTAACAGTTGCCAGCCTCCAGCCTCCAATGGCCGGTGATTCCGCTTACCACCACAGCATCGTTCGAGGAACTCCACGATCGAGTTCATGTTTGGAGCGGAAGAGGCTTTGCTATGCTGGCAACTGGCGGCTGGCAACCGGCAACTGCCCCTTGGTTTATCCTATCTACTCACCTTTCAAGCTGACATTTTCATGACTCAAAGCAAGCCCCTGTGGAAGGCGGACGATCAGAAGGCCCGTTTGTTGGAGCTAACGGCGCCGTCGGAGGATTCCGCGAAGGACCATGCCTTGCGCCGGGATGTGCGCTCGCTGGGCGCATTGCTCGGCCAAGTGCTGGTGGAGCAGGTGGGGCAGGAGTTGTTCGATACCGTCGAAGAGTTGCGGCGGCTGATGATTCGGCATCGCCAGCGAGTGTGGCATGGCCTGGCCGACGGAGCTCGCGGCGAACTCATGGCGCGGGCGCAGACGATGATCTCGAAAATGGATTTGCCCCGCGCTTATCAAGTGACCAAGGCGTTTGCCATTTATTTTGAACTGGCGAACCTGGCCGAGACCAACCATCGCAAGCGCCGCCGTCGCGCCGGGCAACTGGACCGGCAACGCGCTCCGCTGGCGGGATCGTTCCGCGGAACTTTGTTGCGCATGAAGGAGGCGGGCATTGCGGCGGAAGCAGCGTTGGCCGCGCTGCAGCGCGTGATTGTGACTCCGGTGTTCACGGCGCATCCCACGGAGGTGGCTCGGCAGACGGTGCTGCTGAAGCGGCGGCGCATCGCTGCGGTATTAGAACGGCTCGATCGGCTTCCTCTCACGGTGGGCGAAGCCATGCGCTGCCAACAAATCATCAATGCGGAAATTACATCGCTGTGGCAGACCGATGAAGTCCGGCAAACCAAGCCCACGGTGGACGACGAGATTCGCATGGGGCTGCGCTACTTCCGGCTGGCGCTGTTTGAAGCCTTGCCGCGCATCTACGCGGAAGTGGCGGATGCGTTTCGCGAGGTTTATGGGATGGTGCTCGATCCGGAGGGGCTGCCGAACCTGCTTCGTTTCGGCTCGTGGATCGGGGGCGATCGCGATGGCAATCCCCTGGTCAAGCCGGAATGCTCAAAAGATGCGCTGGAGATGGGGCGGGCGGTGATTCTCCGCGAATACATTCGAGGCGTCGAGTTCTTGAGTGATTGCCTGAGTTCGTCGCTGCGGCAGGTGGGCGCTTCGGCGGAAATTGTTGCCCGGCTGGCGCAGTATAAGGGGTCGATGCCGGCGGCCGCGATGCTGTGGGGACCGGGCAACACGGTGGAACCTTACCGGCGCTTTCTGTCTTATGTGCTTTACCGCTTGCAGCGCAGCCGGGACGGAGCGAGCACGCAGCACGCCTATGCGGATGCGGCCGAGTTTGAAGCCGACTTGGTGTTGCTGCGGGCGAGCGTGATGGCCAATCGCGGGCAGCGGCTGGCGGAAGCTTTTATCGATCCTCTGTTGCGGCAGCTGCGAACTTTTGGTTTTTATCTGAACATTCTCGATGTGCGTCAACATGCGCGCGTGCATGCGGAGGTTTTGCAGGAGATTGGCAAGGGAAGTATCGATGTGAACAAGATTAGTCCGGAAATTGGCGAACTTAGAAAAACCAAGGTCAGAAAGAGCGAATTGCGAGAGACCGCGCCTGAACTGGCTGCCGGCGTGAGTCTGCCGGGCAGCAGCGAAGTTTCGCCTCAGACTCAGGAGTTAGTCGAGACCTTCCGCATCATCCAGCAACTCAAGCGGACTTATCCGGCGAAATCGATTTGCCAGTACATCATCAGCGGGGCGGAATCTGAGGACGACGTGATGAATGTGGTGCGGCTGGCGAAGGTTTGCGGCGTGAGCCTGGCGGGTTCGGGCGATGATTCATCGCTGAGAGATCCGGGATTGATGCCGGTGCCGCTGTTTGAGTCCATCGATTCACTGCGCGCGGCGGGCGCTGTGATGCGGCGAGTGTGGCGGGACCCTGAGTATGGGCCGCTGCTCGATTCCTGGGGACGCTGGCAGGAAGTAATGCTGGGCTACTCCGACTCGAATAAAGATGGAGGAATGCTGACCAGCACCTGGGAGATTTACAAAGCTCACCGGGAACTGCATCGCGCGGCGGAAGAGTGCGGAGTGAAGCTGCGGCTGTTTCACGGTCGCGGGGGAACAGTGGGGCGTGGCGGCGGGCCTACTCATGCGGCAATTCTGGCGCAGCCGCAGGGTTGCTTTTCGGGGCGGATCCGGATTACTGAGCAGGGGGAAGTTTTGAACTGGAAGTACTCCGACGCGGTGCTGGCGGAGTGGAATTTGGAATTGATGATTGCCGCGAGCCTGGAAGCGCTTACGCGTTCCGGTTCCGCGCCGGCGAAGGACCAGGCGCGCTGGGAAGAGGCGATGGAGGAAATGTCGGGGGAAGCCTACCGCGTCTACCGGCGCGACATCGCAGAAAATGCCGACGTGCTGGAATATTTTGAGCAGGCTACGCCGGTGCTGGAATTGGATGCGGCCCGCATTGGCTCGCGGCCCTCGCGCCGGACTAAGGGGCGGCGTTTAGAGGACCTGCGCGCGATTCCGTGGGTGTTTGGATGGATGCAGAGCCGCCACGCCGTTCCCGCCTGGTACGGCGTGGGGCAGGGTCTGGAGAGTTTCGCTGCAAAGGGAAGAGGGCATGAGCGGCTGCTGCGTGATATGGCAAAACATTTTGCGCTTTTTTCGGACCTGGCGCGCAACGTCGAGTTGGGCATGGCGAAGGCCGATCTGCACATTGCCCGGGTTTACTCCCGGTTAGTAAAGAATGCGGCGTTGCGCACGCGAGTGTTCACGATGATTGAAGAAGAGTTTCTGCGGTCGCGGCGCATGATCTTGACTGTTACAGGTCAGCGCGAGTTGCTGGCGCGCAACCGGGTGCTGGCGCGGTCGATCGATCTGCGCAATCCGTATGTGGATCCGATGAGCCTGATCCAGGTCGAGCTTATGCGGCGCAAGCAGCAGGGAGAGGATCTGGCGCAACTCGAGTATCCGCTGGGCGCGACCATTAACGGGATCGCGGCGGGCTTGCACAACACGGGATAGCCAGTTCTCAGTCCCCAGTTCCCAAGGCAACTGAGAACTGGGAACTGGATACTGGGAACTGGAAACTGGGAACTGGAAACTGAGAACTGTGGTTAGCGATTGATGTCGTCCTTCGACTGCAGCCGCTTCACATAATTTTCCAGGTTGGCTTTGTTGGCGTCATCGGGGTTGGCGGCAAGAGCGGCCTGCATCTCTTTGACGGCATCATCGAAGTTGCCCTGACCGCTATAGACACGGGCCAGGCCGACGTGAGAGGTCCAAGAGTCGGGGAATTTTTTGGCGTTCGAGCGATAGAGGGCGAACGCTTCTTCCTGCTTCTTTTCGCCCTGCAACCGGCGGCCGTAGAAGTAAAGTTGTTGTGGGCTGGCTTTGTCCAACGCCAGGTTGCGGAAGGTGGTGGCGTCGTCTTTGCGGCCCATGGCTTCGAGAATGAGCGACTTGTTCATCAAGTTGTCGTAACGCTCTTCGGTTCGAATGGATTGGTCTTCATCCTTGAGAGCTTCGTCCAGATTGGTTTTGGTGGAGAGGAAGTAGTTGGCGGCGTCGTCCCAGCCTTCCCAATAATATTGGTTGAGGCCGCGAATCTGGCGGTGAATACTGGCTATGACGGTGTCGTTCAAATTAACCGCAACTTGGAAGGGGACGGCGACCTTGTCCCAGCGCAGAGTGATGACAGCGGAGTCAGGTTTGACGTCATCGAAGTCGTAAGTGAGGGCTTCATGGAATTCGGCGGTCTGCGGCTTGACGGTGACCCGCAGGGCGTCTTCATCCTGCTTGTAGCTGAAACTTCCCCAAGCGGTGGACATTTTCGAGAAGATAACGGTCCACTGATTTTCGCCGGGAATCATGTGCAGGCCGTAGGTTCCCTTACCGAGCGGCTGGCCCTCGATGGTGACTGGATCGGTGAAGGTGACGGTAGTATTTTCGTTGGCTCCGGCGCGCCAGACTTTTCCGTACGGCACAACCTTGCCCCAGATTTGGCGGCCGTTGGCGGGCGGTGGTAGTTGAGGGTGATGTCGGTAAGGCCGATGCGTTGCGTGATCACGGCATGCTGGCTCTGCAGGGGCAGATCGAGCATGACGGTCTGGGCCTGGCCAAAACTTGCCAGTGCTACGCAAATGGATAACAAAACAAGCAGACGCGTTCTGTGCATGGAAGACTCCTCTTGTCGTTACTCTTTGGAGATGTCGAACAGCCGATTCAGCCGCACCCTGGGACGAAGCAACTTGGGACGGAGCACGTGCGTCTGACCGCTGTGCCGGTTAGCTTAGACGGGCAGCGGATGCCAAGGTAAGCAATCCAAGCGGGAAGCTGACGAGGGTGATTTCAAAGTGTGGCTTGGTAGGTTTCCCACTGCTGCTTCAGTTGTTCCATGAAGGAAATGAATTGCGGGTCGTTTCTCAGGTTGTTCAGGTTCGCGTCGCCGGCAAACAGAGGGTAGTTGGGGAAGCCCTCCTCCGCGGTCACCTGCAACCATTCGAGCGCCGGCCCAGGCTGGTGCATCCGCGCGTAGGCAGAAGCGATGTTATAAGACGTGTGATGAAAGTGAATGAATCCCCGGCCGATCCGAATCGCTTGCTGGATCGCGGCTTCCGCTTCCCTCTGCTTGCCCGCCTGGGCCAGCATCATGGCCTTCACGCTGGTGACCAGACCGCCCTCGTCTTTGGGATAGTCTTTGAGCAGCTGCGCAATTAACGCTGACGCTTCTTCGTTCCGCCCCAAGCGAAATAAAGCGTTGGCTTTGTAGGCAGCGACGCCAGGGTTTTTTTCGACCGGCGTGGTGTCGAAGATCTGAAAGGCTTCCTGGTAGTTAGCCCGGCACATCTGTATCTGCCCCAACCGGAATCTCGCCAGCGTGTTGCCCGGATTGATGGCTAGTGCCTTTTGAAGCTCCTGCCAACCCTTGTCGAGCAAGCCGATGTGAAGATAGATATATCCCAGTTGGTGGTGGGCCTCGTCGAAGTTGGGGTTCAGTTCGATGGCCCGCTGGTAGGCGTGAATGGCCTGCTCGTGCGGGAAGCGTTTGTAGGGCGTCCACAAAATTAGGCCCTGGGCAAAATGTCCCTCGGCCAGATTGGGGTCGATGGCCAGCGCTTTCTCGACCGCCACTTCCGCGTCCTCGTTCAGCTTGTTTTTCTCGGGGCCGGGCGCAAACAGGCGCGCTTTTATGGAGTAGGCGCGAGCCAGTTCGGCATAGGCTGCCGCGAAGATCGGGTCGACTGCGATGGCCTGTTGAAAAAGTTTGATGGCGGCTTCATTATTCGCTGGATTCTCGCTGCTGACATTCACCTTGCCGCGCAGGTAGGCATCGTAGGCTGGGGAGTTTGCGGACGGGGCGGAGGAAACGGCCGTCTGCTTGGGCGCCCGCCATGACCGCATATATACGGCTGCCGCCCCGGCCAGCGCGACGGCTCCGAGCAGCAGCCCGACTTTTGCGGCGCTGAGGCGGCGCGGTTTCCCCTCAGCGAAGATGCCGGACGATTGCGGCTGAGCAGATGTTGCCGGGCGCCCTGGTATCGCCTGCCCACCGTCGGACTCTTTGCGGATATAGCGCAAGTCCGCTATCAGATCGCTCGTGGTCTGATAGCGCAGGGCTGCTTTCTTCTCGAGGCACTTATGGACCAGTTGCTCCTCTCCGCCACGTTTACCGGCGTCGCCGGAGCTACCGATCGGTGGAGGATCCATGGTGAGGATCGCCGAGATGAGTTCCGCCTGGTTTTTCGCGTCGAATGGTCTCCGTCCGCTCAGCAATTCATACAACACTGCGCCGAAGCTGAAGATGTCGCTGCGGCAATCCAGTTCCTCGCCGCGCACTTGCTCGGGAGACATGTAGGGCAGCGTGCCCACCAGCACTCCCGGCATGCTCAGCAGACTGGCGGTATCGGCATCGACCATTTGGGGATCGTGCACCACCTTGGCCAGTCCGAAGTCGAGCACTTTGACCTGCGCCTCGGTGGTGAGCATGATATTTTCTGGTTTGATGTCACGATGAACAATGCCGCGGGCGTGCGCTTGTTTTAGCGCCTCGGCTACCTGTTCGGCGATGGCGAGCGCCTCCCGCACATCGGGCCTGTGGTGCCTCAGCCTCGCGGCCAGGGTTTCCCCTTCGATGTATTGCAGAACGATGAAGCTGCAGTCGCCTTCCTGGCCGACTTCGTAGATCGCGCATATGTTGGGGTGGTCGAGCGTAGCGGCGGTTTTAGCCTCCCGCAGAAGGCGTTGTTTGGCACGCTCATCGCCGGCAATCTCAGGGGGCAAAAACTTAATCGCGACCTTGCGGCCCAGCTGTTGGTCCTCCGCCAGGTAAACCTCGCCCATGCCGCCGCGCCCCAGTTGCTCGAGGATTCGGTAATGCGAGATGGTGCGGCCAACCATTTGCGGCCCATGTTAGGTCTGGCGCGGGGCCAAGTCAATCGAGGGCATAGTTCTTGACGAGAATTCGCTATCTGCCCGCACCATGCAGGTGGGGGCTTGACAAACTGCTTGCGCTGGTCCAGAATGTCTAAAGGCGAATAAAAAGCGAATACGCCTCTGGGCCTTCCGAGCCCGCTGTTCCCTGAAATTCCCGAGGAATCTATGTCTTCCGCAGTGGTTTCCACTTCGGCGGCCCAGGGCCGCCCTTTTGCTTTTGAGGTTGAAGATGAGGCCGAAGTTTGCCCACAGCCTGGCGGGGGGGAACTTTTCGGCGAGGGGCGGCCGCCGCAAAGGGTTGTGCCCGGGGCCTTGGTTTCGGGGACGTTCTCTGGGGCGTTCAAAGATGCGAGATTGGCCAGCGTTACTCCGGCTTCGCGGCTGGCGGCGCGGGCTGCGCCGGAAATGGTAGGGAGCGGGATTGCCGCGATGGATGCGCTGACCGGGGGACTGCCGCGCGGGTGCCTGACGGAAATTTGCGGTCCGGCCTCGTCGGGACGCACTACGTTGTTGCTGGCCGCGCTGGCCGCTGCCACCGGGCGCGGAGAATGCTGCGTGGTGGTGGATGCGAGCGACGCGCTCGATCCGCAATCTGCGGCCGATGCGGGGGTGGCGTTGGAGCGGTTGCTGTGGGTGCGATGTGGAGAAAGTTCTCCACAGAAGGGTTTGGAACAAATGCTGCGCGCGACGGATTTGTTGCTGGAAAGCGGAGGCTTCGGATTGATAGCGCTGGATTTTGGCGATCTGCCGCCGCAGACGGCGCGGCATATTCCGCTGACCACGTGGTTTCGTTTCCGCCGCGCGGTGGAGCATACGCCTACCGTGCTGCTGGCGGTGGAGGGGCAGTCGATAGCGGGAAGTTGCTCTTCTTTGTTGATCAAGCTGGGGAGGCAAAAACATCGGGTAAAAGAGTTTGCCAATCCTGTCGCGCCGGCGCATGCGCAATTGCTGACGGAAGTGGAAATCACGGCGGAGCTGGTGCAATCCCGGCTGGAGCGCAAGCCGGTAGGTTCGGCGGAGATTACGTTTGCCAGTAGAACGGCGTGGGCGGGATGAGAAAAGAATTACCAAATGCCCTTTGCCTGCATCTTCGTGCCGAATTTTCCCGTGGCGGCGGTGTTGCGCGCCGAGCCGGAGTTGCGGGCGCAGGGAGTGGCGATTTTTGAAGGTAAGCCTCCACAGGAAAAAGTTTTTGCCGTGAATGAGAGCGCGGGGCGGATGGGCATTGCGCCGGGCATGACCAAAGCGCAGGCGGAACTTTGTTCGGAATTGACGCTGCGGCCGCGTTCTTTGCTGCAGGAGTCCGGTGCGCATGCGGCTTTGCTGGATTGCGCGCAGTCGTTCTCCCCGCGAGTGGAAGATGCCGGGGCCGATACGGCGATTCTTGACCTGGCGGGGATGGAGTCGCTGTTCGGCACACTGCCGGAAATTGCCGGCGCAGTGTTGCGTCGTGCCGCAGATCTGGGACTGGATGCCAATGTTGCTGTGGCTTCGAATGCGGATGCCGCTGTGCTTGCGGCTCGCGGATTTTCTGGCGGGACTGTGATTCCGCCGGGGAAGGAAGGCGAGGTCCTGGGAGCTTTGCCGGTGGAAGTTTTGGTTGCCGAGCACGAAGGTGGGGAGCGGGAGGACAAAAAAGAATCAGCCCGTCTGCTCGAGACGCTGGATCGTTGGGGCATCCGAAACTTGCGCGCCTTGGCTGCATTGCCGAAGGTTGCGCTGAGCGAGCGCCTGGGACAGGAAGGCTTGCGCTGGCAGCAACTGGCAGAGGGTGCGGCTGCGCGCACGCTGGTTGCGGTGGAAGCACCGATGGTATTTGAAGAAGCGGTTGAGTTGGAGCATCCCATTGTGCTGCTGGAACCGCTGGCTTTTCTGCTGAATCGTTTGCTGGAGCAGATTTGCGCGCGGTTGGCTGCGCGCGCGCTGAACACGCAGGAGTTGCGGCTCACGCTGGAGCTGGAAAGTTTTTCGTCTTCGTGTTGCACGCGACCATCGGAAATCGCCAATCGGCAGTTTCTGCGCACGATTCGCCTGCCGTTGCCCATGCTCGACAGCAAGCTTTTTCTCAAGCTTTTGCAACTGGACTTGAACTCGCATCCGCCGGGCGCACCGATTGTGAAAATCCATCTCATGGCGGAACCGGCGCGGCCGAGATTGGCGCAGGGCGGGCTGTTTCAGCCTCCGTCACCGGAGCCGGAAAAACTGGAACTCACGCTGGCGCGCATTGCCGGGTTGGTCGGCGAAGCGCGCGTGGGCTCGCTGGAGTTGCTGGATACGCACCGTGCCGAAGGTTTCCGCATGAAGCGGTTTGTGCCCGGGGCAGATGCAAAGGCAAATCGTCAAAGAGATTCCGCGCGCGACAAATCCGCAGTGGCGGCGTTGCGCCTGTTTCGTCCCCCGCTGCGGGTTACCGTGAGTTTAGAAAACGGAGAATTGGCGCGCGTGATTTCGAAGAAAAAAGAAGTGCAGGGCAGCGTGCTCTGGAAGGCCGGCCCCTGGCGCAGTTCGGGGGACTGGTGGGAGCGCGAGGCTTGGGCGCGCGACGAGTGGGACATCGCTTTGCAGAATGCGGAGGGCATCGCTCTCTACCGGTTGGTGCACGATCTGCTGGGAGGTGGATGGTTTGTGGAAGGCACGTATGACTGAGGGAATTGAGCTATTGAGTGATTGATTCATGGAGCGATTGGGTTTGCCAATGATTCAATCACTCAATCGCTCAATTGTTCAATGACTCAATGTATGTCGAACTTCATGCGCGCTCTGCTTTCAGCTTCCTCGAAGGGTCTTCCTTGCCTGAGGATATGGCGGGAGCTTGTGCCCGGCTCAACATGCCTGCCATGGCATTACTCGATGCGGAGGGGGTTTATGGCGCGCCGCGTTTTCATATGGCGGCGAAGAAGATCGGGATCAAGGCGCACATCGGGGCGGAAGTCACCGCCAATTGTTTGTCATCCCAAAGATGTCGCCTTCCTCTCCTCGTTTCCTCCCGCGCGGGCTATCAAAATCTATGCCGGCTGATCACCAAGATGAAGTTACGCGCGAAGAAGGGCGAGGGTGCAGTTCGAAGGGAAGAACTGGAAGAGCATGCGGAGGGCCTTATTTGCCTGACCGGCGGTGGGGCCGGACCGCTGGCTGCGGCTTTGCGGCATGGCGGTATTGACGAGGCCCGGCGGCAAGTCGAGCTCCTGGTTGGAATGTTTGGCCGGGGCAATGTGTATGTCGAACTGCAGCGCCATTTTCATCGCGAAGAAGAAACCCGCAACCGCGCTGCGATGGAAATCGCCGGTCCGCTGCATCTTCCTCTGCTGGCAACCAACGGGGTTTGCTACGCTGCCGAGAAAAATCGCGAACTCTGCGACGCGTTCACTGCGATTCGCCATCACCGCACGCTGTCGACCGCAGGACGGCTGCTGGCGCGGAACTCCGAGCGTCATGTGAAATCGCCGCAGGAGATGCAGCAACTTTTTGCCGATCTACCGGAAGCTCTCGCGAACACACTCGAATTATCTTCACGTCTCGAATTTACGCTGAGCGATCTCGGCTACGAGTTTCCTCGCTATCCTGTGCCGGAAGGCGAGACCATGAACTCGTTTCTGCGCGAGCGCTCGTGGGAAGGTTTTCGGCAGCGCTATGGGCGCGCTGCGGCCGATATGCAAAGCCGCGCCCGGCGCCAGATTGAGCGTGAGCTGGCGCTGATCGGGAAACTCAAACTGGAAGGCTATTTTCTTATCGTGTGGGACCTGGTGCGCTTCTGCCGCGAGCAAAATATTCTGCTGCAGGGGCGCGGATCGGCCGCCAACAGCGCGGTCTGTTATTCGCTCGGTATCACGGCGGTGGACCCGATCAGCATGGAACTTTTGTTCGAGCGCTTTCTATCGGAGGAGCGCGGGGAATGGCCGGACATCGATCTCGACTTGCCGAGCGGGGATGAGCGCGAAAAAGTTATTCAATATGTGTACCGGCGTTATGGCGAGCGGGGCGCGGCCATGACTGCGAATGTCATCACTTACCGCAACCGCAGTGCAGCGCGCGAAATGGGCAAGGCGCTGGTCTTCGATCCGGAAACGCTGGGAAAAATTTCCGCTGCGGTGGCGACCTGGGAATTCCGCGACGAAAACGATGCGCTCGACCGCCGCTTCCGCGATGCCGGACTCGACCTCAAGCATCCGCGCCTGCGCAAATATTACGAGTTATGCATTGCGGTGCAGGACATGCCGCGGCATCTCGGACAGCACTCCGGCGGCATGGTGATTTGCCAGGGGCAGCTCGATTCGGTGGTGCCGCTCGAACCTGCGTCCATGCCCGGGCGCGTGGTGGTGCAGTGGGACAAAGAAGATTGCGCCGACATGGGCATCATCAAAGTCGATCTGCTGGGGTTGGGAATGATGGCGGTGCTCAAGGATTCCATCGAACTGATTCGCGAGCATTATCACGAAGAGGTCGATCTGGCGCATCTTCCGCAGGATGATCCGCAAGTTTATTCGACGCTGCAGCAGGCCGATACGGTGGGCTTGTTTCAGGTGGAAAGCCGGGCCCAGATGTCGTGCCTGCCGCGGCTGCGTCCGAAGCGCTTCTATGACATTGTGGTGCAGGTCGCGATCATCCGGCCGGGGCCGATCGTGGGGCAGATGGTAAATCCTTTTCTGCAGCGGCGGCAGGGAAGAGAAGAGGTTACGTATCCGCATCCCTCGCTCGAACCGGTGCTCAAGCGCACGCTAGGGGTTCCGCTGTTTCAGGAGCAGTTGCTGCGGCTGGCCATGATTGCGGCCAACTTTACTGGCGGCGAAGCGGAAGAACTGCGCCGCGCCATGGGCTTCAAGCGGTCGCAGGCGCGCATGAAAGAAATCGAAGCCAAGCTGCGCGCGGGCATGACCAAGAATGGAATCTCACCGAAGGCGCAGGAAGAAATCATTCTTTCCATCACTTCGTTTGCGCTCTATGGATTTCCCGAATCGCACGCCGCCAGCTTCGCGCTGATCGCTTATGCCAGCGCTTATTTGAAGTGTCATTATCTGGCCGCGTTCACCGCGGCTTTGCTGAACAATCAGCCCATGGGATTTTATTCTCCGGCGACGATTGTCAAAGATGCGCAGCGGCATGGATTGAAAATGTTGCCGGCGGATGTGACGCGCTCGGAGTGGATGTGCAGTTTGGAAACAGTCCCGAGTCCCGAGTCTCGGGTCCCGAGCAAAGTGGCGAGTAGCCATCTCATAAATCCCTGGCGATTGGACGCGAGCGTACCTCAGGGGCTAAAGCCCGCACCTTTATTGAACCTGGGCGGCACGAGTGAACTCGTGCCCTTCCCAAAACCGATTTATGAGATAGGCTCTAGTACCCAGTACCCAGTGCCCAGTAAAACATTGGCCGGCGGGACGCTGGCGCTACGGTTGGGTTTGCGTTATGTGCGCGGGTTGCGCGAAGAGGCGGGGCGGGCGCTGGTGCGCGAGCGCATGAGTGCTCCGTTTACTTCCATTCACGGTCTCACACGCCGGGTTACAGATTTGCGTAAGGATGAACTGACTACGCTGGCGGAGATAGGGGCGCTGAATGCAATAGCTAGTAGCCAGTACCCAGTACCTGGTAAGAACTCGCATTCGCTTGGGGGTCGAAATGACAAAGGGTTTACTGGGTACTCGGTACCAGGTACTGGACACTCGCTTCACCGGCGCGATGCGCTGTGGCAGGTGGAGCGGGCGGTGCGCGGGTCGGGGCCGCTGCTGGAAAAATTGCCCGAGATTGATTTGCCCTCGCCGCTGCAGCCCATGAATCATGAAGAGCGGCTGGTGGCGGATTTTCAGGGCACGGGCCTTACCGTGGGTCCGCATCCCATGGCTTATCGCCGCGAGTGGTTGAATGCCATGGGCATTCGCCGCGCCAGCGAACTGCGCGACCTGCCCAGCGGCAAACGGCTGCGCATTGGGGGTTGCGTGATTGTGCGGCAGCGTCCGGGGACAGCGAAAGGGTTCGTGTTCTTAAGTCTGGAAGATGAAACGGGAGTGGCGAATGCCATCATCACACCCGATCTTTTTCATCGCCACCGGTTGCTGCTGGCCTCAGAACGGTTTCTGGCCATCGAAGGCATTCTGCAGAATCAGGACAATGTGATTTCGGTGAAAGCGGAACGAGTGCAGCCTTTGTTCGTTACGAAGGCCGAGACTGTCTCGCACGATTTCCACTGAGTACTTCTGGGGCAAAAACTCAGACTATTTTTCTTCCTCAATCTTAATGCGCAGGGATTTGAGAAATTTTAGATCCGCGTCGTTGATCTTGAATTCGGGGTTGGTGGAAAGAGTGGTAACGAGGGAAGTTTTATCGGAGGATTTCTCGCCCTGCTTGCTGACGCCGATGGTGGCTTCGAGAACCAGAAAAATGTCGTAGCCGCCCTCTTTGATGCGGGAAACCACTTCGGCGATCTGTTCGGAATCGGAGAGCGATTCGTTGATGGCCTCGCCGAGTTCCTTCATAAGTTGTTTGAGTTGCTGGTCCACATGTCCCCCGATCGTTGGCCTGCGCCGCTAAAGGACTACTGCCACTCAGATGCCTGCGGCCGTCGAGCGGTTTCGAGGGCGCGCGCAACTTTGCGCTATTGTAGCGCCCCAGGCTGTTAAAATCGAGGTTGTGAGCAAAGTTTCTACTGCACGAAAGTTAGGGGTGGTGGCACGAGTCGCGGGGCAGCAGGCCAAGCGCAGCCGCATGGTGCGGGCGGCGACCAGCGCCTTCAGCGCAACCGCACGGGCTTTCGGTCGCGTGCTGCATCAGTTGTGGCTGGAAGTTACAGGGCTGGTTTTCCTGTTGATGGCGGGGAGTGGTGGGGTTGCGTCGGCGCACGAATACGCCCAATATCATGCCGGCAAGTCCGGGTTTGGGCGCGTGGTGGTTGCGATCTGTTTCACCGCGACGTTTGCGTGGTTCGGGGTGAGTTCGTTCTGGAGGGTGAGGCAGAAGGGTAGAGGCGGGGCGCGGTAGCGTGGTTGGGTGTGCGGCGCTGCCTGCGAACAGCAGATTCCTCACCGGGCTTAGGGCCCGGTTCGGAATGACAAAAAGGTCTGGGGATTAGGTTCAGGGGTTCGGAAAAAGAGCGTTATTCATGGCTGACAAAGTGAGGGCTGCGGCACCGAATAGTGTCGCGGAAGTGGAAACGTCGTCACACATTCCTGTGAACCCGTTATACACGCCCGTGGACTTGAAAGGCTTGGACTACGAGGGAGAGATCGGATATCCGGGAGAGTATCCGTTTACGCGAGGTGTGCAGGCCACGATGTACCGGGGGCGGCTGTGGACCATGCGGCAGTATGCGGGCATGGGCGACGCGGAGGAATCGAACAAGCGCTACAAGTATCTGCTGGCGAACGGGACCACGGGGCTTTCGGTAGCGTTCGATTTGCCGACGCAGATTGGCATGGATTCAGACCATGCGCTGGCGGCGGGCGAAGTGGGGAAGGTGGGCGTGGCCATCGATTCGATCGAGGACATGGAGCGGCTGTTCGCGGGCATTGAGTTGACCAAGATTTCTACATCGATGACCATCAATTCGACGGCATCGATTCTGCTGGCGCTGTATGTGGCGGTGGCGCGGCGGCAGGGCGCGGACACGCGGAAGCTTTCGGGCACGGTGCAGAACGATGTGTTGAAAGAGTACATCGCGCGAGGGACGTACAGTTATCCGCCGCGGCAGGCGATGCGGGTGGTTACCGATATGTTTGCGTGGGCCCAGGAGAACATGCCGGAGTGGAATACGATTTCGATTTCGGGCTACCACATGCGCGAGGCGGGATCGACGGCGGTGCAGGAAGTGGCGTTTACGCTGGGCAACGGCATGGCGTACGTGGAGGCGGCAATCAAGGCGGGGCTGGATGTGGATCAGGTCGGGCCGCGGCTTTCGTTTTTCTTTAATGCGCACAGCAATTTTTTAGAGGAAGTGGCGAAGTACCGCGCGGCGCGGCGGATGTGGGCGCGCATTATGCGGGAGCACTTTAAGGCGAAGAATCCGAAGTCGTGGATGCTGCGCTTCCATACGCAGACGGCGGGATCGACGCTGACGGCGCAGCAGCCGGAAAATAATATTGTGCGCACGGCGATCCAGGCGCTGGCAGCGGTGCTGGGCGGGACGCAATCGCTGCATACGAATTCGTATGACGAAGCTTTGGCGCTGCCTACGGAGCAGGCGGCGCGCATTGCGTTGCGCACCCAGCAGGTGATTGCGTATGAGTCGGGTGCGGCGCAGACGATCGATCCGCTGGCGGGATCGTATTACGTTGAGGCGCTGACGAATGAGATTGAGAGGCGCGCGGCGGAATATTTGGGGAAGATTGAAGTGATGGGCGGGATGCTGAAGGCGGTGGAGCGCGGATTTGTGCAGCAGGAGATCCAGAACGCGGCGTATGAATATCAGCAGGCGGTGGATCGCGGGGACGCCGTTGTGGTGGGAGTGAACCGGTTTGGCGTGGATGAGGAGAAGGCGATTCCGACGCAGAGGATCGATCCGGCGCTGGAGCCGAAGCAGATCGAGCGGGTGCGGGCGCTGCGGGCGCGGAGGGATGCTGGGCCGTGGAAGAGCGCTCTGGCGGCGGTAGAAGAGGCGGCGCGAACGGGCGAGAATGTGATGCCGAGAATTCTGCAGGCGGTGGAGGTTTATGCGACCGTGGGGGAGATTTCGGATGCGATGCGGAAGGTGTTTGGGGAGTACAAGGAAGCGGTGGTGATTTGAAAGTCGTAGCTCTCGTCGTGTAGCTCTACATCCTAGACTCGTTGGAGTCGGAGGTTTTGTAATCGCAGGCGGTGCGGCAGGGTTCGCAGTACATGAGGCCGTCTTTGCAGATGCGGATGTCGAGTTGCGACTGGCAGAGGACGCAGAACTTGTCGCATTCGCACTGGTCTTCCATCATTTCGCACTGGCCGCAACGAAATTTCGCGTGAGCAGTTCCGGCCGACATGAGAATAATGTAGCTGGGCGCGGAGCGACGGGGAACGTGCCGTTGGTAACGTCGATGGTTCGTTGACCCTTCCCGATAGGACCCGATTTTCAATCGACAATCACAAAGCAACAATCGGCAATTCCGTTCCGTGCGATGCCCGCGCCAACCCGTGCCCTATAATTCCTAGCAATGACCTTCCAACACTTGCTGGATGGAGCGGGAGTGCTCGCGCATTGCGGGGACCCGGGTGTGAGCGGTGTGGAATATGACTCGCGCCGGGTAAAGCCGGGATGCGTGTTCGTGGCTATGCGCGGCGAGACGAGCGATGGCAATACGTTTATCGACCAGGCGATTGGGGCCGGGGCGGTGGCGGTGGTCACAGACTCGGCGTTGGAGAAGCCGCGCCCGGGAGTGGCCTGGGCGTTGGTGCCGAACGGGCGGCAGGCGCTGGCGCGGGTGAGCGCGAATTTTTATAAGAAGCCGGCGGAGCGGATTGCGGTGACAGGAATCACCGGGACGAATGGGAAAAGCACGACGGCTTTTCTGGTGGAATCGATTCTGACGGCCGCGGGGCGAAAAAGCGCGCTGATTGGGACGATTGAGTATCACGTGGCTGGGAAAGTGTTGCCGGCACCGCATACCACGCCGGAAGCGTTGGAATGGAATCGCATTTTCAGTGAGGCGTTGGGAAACGGGGCGACCGACGCGGTGATGGAGGTTTCCTCGCACGCACTGGCCCAGGAGCGCGTGTTTGGCGTGCCGTTCGATGTTGCCGTGTTTACGAACCTGACGCGCGACCATCTCGATTATCACAAGACGATGGAAGAGTACTTCGCGGCCAAGCGCGTGCTCTTTGAAGGCTGCGGCACGGATGCGCCGCGGGCGGTGGTGACGAATGTAGATGATGAATACGGCGCGAAGCTGGCGGAGTTCAGCCGGAAGCGCAGTGCGGTGGTGCTGAAGTATGGATGGGAGCGGGGTGACCTGCACGCGGAGAAAGTGGAGATCACAACGCGCGGGACGCGGTTCGATCTGGTGATGCCAGAGGGAAAGATTGCCGTGTTCTCGGCGCTGCTTGGGCGGGTGAATGTATACAACATTCTGGCGGCTGCGGGAGCGTGCTATGCGCGGGGGTGCGGAGCGTCGGCGATTGCGGAGGGGATCGACACGCTGGCGTGCGTTCCGGGAAGGTTCGAGCGTGTGGATTGCGGGCAGCCTTTTACGGTGGTGGTGGACTACGCGCATACGGACGATGCTTTGCGGAATTTGACGGCGCTGGCTAGAGAGTTAGCGGGGGGGGAGGGGAAAGTTTTGACACTGTTCGGATGCGGCGGGGACCGGGATAGGAAGAAGCGTCCGATGATGGGAGAAGCGGCGGGGCGAGGGAGCGATGTTGTGGTGCTGACGTCGGATAATCCGCGGAGCGAGGATCCGCTGGCGATTATTAACGATGCGGTGGTGGGACTGCAGAAGACGAGAGTGAAGTACAGCGTAGAAGCCGACCGGCGCAAGGCGATTGCGCTGGCGATTGGAGAGGCGCGGCCGGGGGACATCGTGCTGTTAGCGGGCAAGGGGCACGAGAAGGTGCAGGTGACGGGGGAGGGATCGTTCCCTTTTGACGATGTGGAAGTTGCGCGGGAGGCGCTGCGTTCGGCGGGGTTTGGGTGCGAGGCGGCTGAGGCGGGAGTGAAGGGATGAAACTGAAGCTTACCCGAATTGCCGAATTCATTTCTGCACAAGGAGAGTTTGCGCCCGAAGAAGCGGCGCAGGCTTACTCGATCGACTCGCGAACCATTGGGCCGGGGCGGCTTTTTTTTGCGGTGAAGGGTGAGCGGCTGGATGGTCACGATTTTGTGGGGCAGGCGTTGGAAAAAGGCGCGGTTGCGGCGGTCGTGCGCAAGGATCAGTTGGGCCGCTATGCCGGGCAGACGCGATTGCTGGCGGTGGAAGATACATTGGTCGCGCTCCAGACACTCGCCACGGCGGTGCGCAAGCTGTGGGGCAAGCCGCTGATCGGGGTGACGGGATCGGCGGGGAAGACCACCACGAAGGAGGCGATTGCGCACGTGCTGAGCACGCGGTTCCGGGCGTTGAAGTCGGAAGGAAATTTCAATAATCATTTTGGCCTGCCGCTGATGCTGCTGAAGCTGGAACCGGAGTACGACGTGGCCGTGATCGAAATGGGGATGTCGCATGCGGGCGAGATTCGGGCGCTGGCCAAGATTGCGCAGCCGGAGATTGGAGTGGTGACCAACGTGGCCCCGGTGCATTTGGAGTTTTTTGATTCGCTGGCGGGGATTGCGCGGGCGAAGTATGAGTTGGTTGAGTCGCTGCCTGCGAATGGAGTGGCCGTTCTAAATGCCGATGACGAGTATGTCTCGCAGTTTGGGCGCGACTTCAAGGGTAAGGTGGTGATGTATGGCACGCGGGTGACGGCGGATGTGCGCGCGGAGAATATCCGGTCGAAGGGGGCGGAGGGCACGGAGTTCGATGTGGTGATCGGAATGGTGCGCGAACATGCGTCGCTGCCGCTGGTGGGCGAACATAACGTGCTGAATGCACTGTCCGCGGTGGCCGTGGGTGTGGAGCGCGGTCTGAAGCCTGCCGAAGCTGTTGGTGCGCTGGCTACGCTGGCTCCGGCGGAGAAGCGCGGGCAGGTTCTCCAAGTGGGTAACATCACGGCGATCAACGATTGCTACAATTCCAATCCAAAGGCCCTGGAAGCGATGGTGGATGCATTGGCGGGCATGGCGGCCAAGCGGCGGATTGTGGTGGCGGGCGAGATGCTGGAGTTGGGGCCGGCGGGCGAAGAGATGCACCGGCGGGCGGGACGGCATATTGCGGGGAAAAAAATCGACCTGCTGCTTGGCGTGCGTGGGCTGGCGCAGGCGATGGTGGAGGGCGCAAGGCTAGGTGGAATCTCGGCTGAGTTTGTGACGGCGTCTGAGGATGCTGGCGAATGGTTGGCGCGGGAAGCGCGCGACGGCGACGTGATTTTGTTGAAGGCGTCGCGAGGCGTGAAGCTCGAGAAGGCGTTGGAGACATGGGAGAGATTGAGTCATTGAGAGATTGGGCCCCTGAATGATTGGCTGCGTATTGGTTGCGATTTGCAACGACCCAATCGCTCAATCGCTCAATGACTCAATTCCGGGACGGAGGCTGATTGCTCTACTGGCTGTTGTTCGTGAAGCTGCAACACTATTTTCCGCCGTTCCGGATCTTCCGCTATCTGACGTTCCGCACTGCGTTCGCCAGCCTTACCGCGCTGTTTACCGCGATGATTGTGGGGCCGCTGGTGATCAACCGGCTGCGCGAATTCCAGATTGGACAATACATTCGCGAAGAAGGTCCGAAGGCGCATCAGAAAAAAGCGGGCACGCCGACCATGGGCGGGCTGCTGATTGCGATTGCCATCGTGGTGCCCACTCTGCTGTGGGCGGACCTGAGCAACCGCTTCGTGTGGATCGCGGTGTTTGCCACGTGCGCGTTTGCGGCCATTGGATTCACCGACGATTACACCAAGGTTGTGCATAAGCGGAACCTTGGCTTGACCGGGCGAGCGAAGCTGGGGCTGCAGATTGCGACCAGCATTGTGATCGCTTCGATGCTGATTGCCATGCAGGCGTATGGAATGTATTCCACCAAGTTGATTGTGCCGTTCCTGAAGCAGTTTCATCCCGACCTGGTGGTGCAGAGCCTGGAGCGTTTTCCGCATTTGTGGCCGCTGGCGTTTCTGCCGTTTATTGCTTTTGTGGCGTTTGTGATTGTGGGGTCGAGCAATGCGGTGAATCTCACCGATGGTCTGGATGGGCTGGCCATTGGGTGTACGGTGATCGCCGCGGGCGCGCTCACGGTTTTGACCTATGTGAGTGGGCACGCGACGTTTGCGACTTATCTGGAAATTCCGAAAATGCCGCAGGTGGGCGAGTTGACGATTTTCTGCGGCGCGATGGTCGGGTCGTCGATCGGATTCTTGTGGTACAACGCCCATCCGGCGGAAGTGTTTATGGGAGACGTAGGTTCACTGGCGCTGGGCGGGGCGATTGGGACAGTTGCGGTGATCATCAAACAAGAATTGCTGCTGCCATTTATTGGCGGAGTGTTCGTGATCGAAGCGGTGTCCGTGATTCTGCAGGTGGGATCGTATAAGCTGCGCAAGAAACGGATTTTCAAGATGGCACCGCTGCATCATCACTTCGAGTTGATGGGCTGGTCGGAGTCGAAGATCATTGTGCGCTTCTGGATCGCGTCGCTGGTGTTCGCGCTGTTCGCGCTGACAACGCTGAAACTGAGGTAGAAGAGTGCATCACGGAGTCACAGAGACGTGGATCACCATCGCGCTGTTCGTGTGCTTCATTGTGGTCGCTATTCCGTCCGGTTTTCTCTCGCTGTGGATGAGGGTGCGTGTCAACGAGCAACTCCTGAGCATGATCAGGTACCGTGGTGGCCTCGGGGGAACTATCGGCGAGTCGAACAGCTATATGCCGAACAGAATCCTGATAGCTTGATGCCGAGTTTGAGTCAGTACGGCCGCTATACTGCGGTGGCGTTGATGGGAGCAATGATTCTGCTGGGGATCACGTCAAAGGGCTAGTGGAACAAGGTTTCATGGAACTCAAAGACAAACGCGTGCTTGTGGTGGGGCTCGGCAAATCCGGGGTGGCCTCGGCGCTGTTTTTGAAGGCGCATGGGGCGCGGGTTACCGTTTCCGACACCAAGAGCGGGGATGAACTGCGCAATGAGATTCCCGCGCTGCTCGATCATGGGATTACGGTCGAGACCGGTGGGCACGGCGAGCGTACGTTTCGCGGGCAGGATCTGATTGTGGTAAGCCCCGGCGTTCCGGTGGATTCGCCGATGCTTGTGCAGGCCCGCGCCATGGGCGAGGCGGTGATTGGCGAGATCGAACTGGCAGCGCAGTTTCTGCCGGGGCCGATTGTGGCCATCACGGGGTCGAACGGGAAGACTACGACGACTAGTTTAACGGGCGAGATTATCACGGCGGGCGGATTGCCGACTTTGGTGGGCGGGAACATTGGCACTCCAGCGATTTCGCTGGCGGATCGAGCCACGCGGGAGACGGCGATTGTGCTCGAGGTTTCGAGTTTTCAGCTCGAGACCATTCAGACTTTCCGTCCGAAGGTTGCCGTGGTGTTGAACGTTACGCCCGATCATCTCGACCGGCACCGGACCTTCGAAGCTTACGTGGAGGCGAAGGCGCGGCTGTTCGAAAATCAGCGGGACGATGATTTTGCCGTGCTCAACGAAGACGATCCGACTTGCGTGGGGATGGCGGCGCGGACGCGAGCGCAGGTGTTCTGGTTCAGCCGGCAGAAAGAAGTGAAGCAAGGGGCGTGGGTACGCGAGGGCAACATTTTATTTCGTGATGGTGTGCAGCAGAGCGAGATTATGCAGGTGTCCGAGATTCCGCTGAAGGGCGCGCATAATCTGGAGAACGTGCTGGCGGCGGTGTGCGCGGGGGCGCTGATGGGATGCGCGCCGGAGAAGATCCGGCAAGCGGTGCGCGAGTTCAAGGCGGTCGAACACCGGCTGGAGTTTGTGGCGACGATCCGCGGCGTGGATTACTACAACGATTCAAAGGCCACGAACGTGGATGCAACCATCAAGGCGCTGGAGTCGTTTCCGGCGAACATCCACCTGATTCTTGGCGGAAAGGACAAAGGCAGCGATTACAGCGTGCTCAACGACCTGCTGCGGAAGAGGGTGAAGCGGGTGTACACGATTGGAGCGGCGGCGGGGAAGATCGAGTCGCAGATTAAAGGGGCGGAAGTTGTTCATGCCGAGACTTTGGAGAACGCGGTGCGCAAGGCTAACGCTGTAGCCGAGCCTGGGGATGTTGTGTTGCTGGCTCCGGCTTGCGCGAGCTTCGATCAGTTCAAGAATTATGAGCAGCGCGGGCAGGTTTTTAAGGAGATTGTGCGGGGGCTGGGGTGATAGATGTCGGCTCTTGACACACCGATTCCCGGCTCTTACGCTTGAGGCATGGAAGTACATCTGACGCCCGATCAGGAAGCGTTTGTGCGGCAGGCCATCGAGTCTGGACGGTTGCACCGTCCCGAGGATGCGGTGGAGGAAGCTCTCCGGCTGTGGGAAGAGCGGGAGCGGAAGCGAGTCGAATTCCTGACAACGCTCGACGAGGCGAAAGCTTCTCTCGCTCGGGGTGAAGGGCGTGTCATCACCCAGGAGTCCGTCCGCGAGCTGGCAGAAGAAGTGAAACAGCGGGGCAGACAGCGCCTTGCTGCTGAGCAATCGTCGCCTCGCTGATGGATCACCGGATCGCACCAAGAGCCGCATCCGATCTCGACAATATATGGCTCTACGTCGCTCGGGACAGCGGCAACATCGAAATCGCCAACAAGCTGATCGATTCGATTACCGACCAGTTCTTTCTCCTTGCCAGCTACCCCCGCCTTGGACGTGCGCGTGACGACGACTTCGGCGCCGGCTCACGAAGCCTGGCCGTAGGCGAGTACGTTGTCGTCTATTGCATCGAGGATGAGTACGTACTGATCCTTCGCGTAGTGCATGGCCGCCGCGATATCGAATCTCTTTTCGGCGACTAGGCCTTATTCCGTCCCCCGGAACCAAGACAAGCAACAGTCCACACTCAACAATCGACAATTCCCTCTCCGTGACTCCATGACTCCGTGGTGAAATGAACTTCCCATGGCAAAGCGGGTGAGTGTCGATCGCTGGTTGTTTACCGTGACCATGCTGCTGGTGTTTGTGGGGCTGGTGATGGTGTTTTCGGCGTCGGCGGTGATGGCGCGGGAGCGCTTTGGGTCGGAGTATGCGTTTTTGTCGAAGCAGTTGGTGTTGGCCGCCGCGGGCCTGGTGGCGATGGTGGTGGCGATGCGGGTGGATTACCGCCGCTACAAGCATCCCGCACTGGTGTTTTCGGTGCTGGGGCTGACCACGCTGCTGCTCATTTCGGTCTTCTTATTGGATCGATCGCACCATACGCATCGGTGGTTCCGCGTGGGTGGGTTTTCGTTTCAGCCCTCGGAACTGGCCAAGCCCGCGCTGATTCTTTTTCTCGCCTACTTTCTGGAAGCGCGCAGCAAGACCATGGACGACTGGCGCAATACGCTGGCGCCGGCGGCGGCACCAGTAGTGGTTTTGCTGGGGCTCATAGTGTTGCAGCCCGATCTCGGCACGGCGATTGCCTGCGCAGGGATCGCGGCTTGCGTTCTTTATGTGGCGGGAATGCGGCTGCGGTATTTCGGGTATGCGTTTGGGGCTTCGCTGGTGCCACTGTACTTTTTGATCTTTCATGTCGCCTTCCGGCGCGACCGGATTTTGGCTTTCATGAATCCGTATGCGGAGCGGCAGAAGGCCGGGTTTCACCTGATTCAATCTCTCATCGCGGTGGGCACAGGCGGCATCACCGGCACAGGGTTGATGGAGGGCAAGCAGAAGTTGTTTTATCTGCCGGAGCCGCATACGGACTTTATTTTTGCCGTGACTGCCGAAGAATTGGGTCTGGTGGGCGCGCTTCTGGTGGTGACGCTGTTCGCTATATTCCTGTGGCGCGGGATGAGGGCTTCGTGGCGCACGGAAGACATTTTCGGGCGGTATCTGGCAGTGGGCATTACGAGTATGGTGGTGCTGCAGGCGTTCATCAACATCAGCGTGGTGTTGGGGATGATGCCAACCAAGGGCATTCCGCTGCCGCTGGTGTCCTACGGAGGCTCGTCCCTATTTGTGACGCTGGCGTGTGTGGGTGTCCTGCTGAATATTACCAAGCAGGCCGAGTGAACAGATTGAGTCATTGAGTGATCGGGTGACGGGGCCATTTGTTCAATCGCTCAATGGCCCGATCACTCCATGGCTCAATCGTTTATAGTCACCTCATGCGGGCCATTCTGGCGGGCGGCGGGACGGGTGGGCATGTGATACCTGCGCTGGCCATTGCCAACGAACTCAAGAAAAATTATGCGGCCGAGGTGCTATTTATTGGGACCTCGCGCGGGATTGAGAACCGCCTGGTGCCAGCGGCGGGGCATGCGCTGCAGTTAGTGCGGGTGGGGGCGCTGAAGAATGTTAGTTTTATGACGCGCGCCAAGACGGCGTTCGACTTGCCGCGCGCCGTTTGGGATGCTGGCCGCATGTTGGACGAGTTTGCCCCCGATGTGGTGATCGGCGTGGGGGGATATGCATCGGGTCCAGCGATGCTGGCGGCGGTCGTGAAGCATATTCCGACGCTGGCATTTGAGCCGAATGTGGTGCCGGGGTTCGCGAACCGCATAGTGGCGCGATTTGTGTCGGGTGCGGCGGTTCATTTTGAAGAGACGGCGAAATATTTTCGTCACGCGGAAGTAACGGGCGTGCCGGTTCGGGAGGCATTTTTTGAGATTGCGGCGAAGCGTGGAGGAACTCCTACTCTGCTGGTGTTTGGCGGAAGCCAGGGAGCCCACGCGATTAATGAGGCGATGATTCGATGCCTTCCCGAGTTGCGGCGGCAGGCGCCGGGGATGCACATCCTTCATCAAACAGGCGAGCGTGACTATGAAGACGCGCTGGCGGCGTATAAATCTCTCGGGGAGTGGGCGGAGGTTTTCAAGTTTATTGAAGACATGCCGGCGGCG
>Ga0302319_10004886_pt1 | contig 27310 bp, 24 predicted proteins | sample Bog_T0_2_FD_203319 | JGI IMG/M metagenome (GOLD analysis project Ga0302319, IMG submission 203319) | Peat permafrost microbial communities from Stordalen Mire near Abisko, Sweden - Bog_T0_2 | ecosystem: Environmental > Terrestrial > Soil > Wetlands > Peat | place: Sweden: Abisko, Stordalen Mire... | reverse complement strand
CCATTCCCGTTCAGTGGCAGCCAGCTGTGGGCGGGGGCTACTCGGAGGCATCTCCAGTTTCGGAATGAAGGATCAGGCCCAGCCCTTTGTCGAGGCAATCGACATTGCGGTGGCCTAATGTCGAAAAAAGTGATAATTTTCGACATATGAGTTTTGACCCTTCCAAGCCATATAACGACTTGCCGGATCTGCCGCCGTCCGTCGATATCGAGACCAAGACGATCCTCAAGGCATGCGTGAGAGCCAGGGCAGCATTGGCAGCGCTGCGCCAAGCGACGGCGTTGATCCCGAATCCGGCGGTTTTGATCAATACAATTCCGCTGCTCGAAGCGCAGGCAAGTTCGGAAATTGAAAACATCGTAACCACAACCGATGCCCTGTTTCGCCATGCGCAACTGGAGTCGCTTGCGCCCGATCCCGCAACCAAAGAGGCACTGCGTTATCGAACCGCTCTCAAGGCTGGATTTGATTCGCTCCGAAAACGTCCGCTGACGACGCGCACCGCTGAGGAGGTGTGTAGCACGATCAAGGGGGCACGAATGGCGGTGCGAAAGGTACCGGGAACCAAACTTGCCAATGATGCAACGGGGGAGGTCGTCTATACGCCGCCCGAAGTTGAATCAAGATTGCGAGACAAGCTTGCAAACTGGGAACGGTTCGTACACGACCAGCAGGACATTGACCCCGTCGTGCGTATGGCCGTCGCGCACTACCAATTCGAGGCGATCCATCCCTTTACAGATGGCAACGGACGAACGGGTCGGGTTTTGAATCTGTTGATGCTCGTGGAGCAAGGTTTGCTCGATCAGCCAGTGCTATATCTGTCGCGCTACATCATCAAGAACAAAGCGGCGTACTACGACCACCTTCTGTCGGTCACAACGCAGGAGGGATGGGAACCATGGATTCTGTATATGCTTCGGGCAACGCAGGAGACTGCCGAGTGGACACTCGCCAAGATCGATGCAGTCAGAAAGCTCATCGAACATACGGCGGAGTATGCGCGAAAGGCGGTGCCCAAACAGTATAGCCGCGAGTTGATCGATCTGATTTTCACGCAGCCGTATTGCCGAATCGAAAATGTCGTTGGCGCTGGAATTGCGAAGCGACAGACGGCATCCACGTATTTGCACGCGTTGGAGGCGGCGGGAATCCTAAAGGAAAAGCAAATTGGCTTGAATAAGCTGTTCCTGAACTCAAGGTTTTTGAACCTTCTTACCCAAGAACCAAACGACTACAAACGGTTTGGGTTGCGCTAGGCGACATGGGGTTTCGTGGCAAATCAACGGCCCACCATTTCAGGCAGTATAGCCAAAAACTTGCGCCACATTTTGGCATCGCTTGTGCGTGATGCGGTGCTGTTCAGCGGCCGTTTGTGGCCTCAATGATCGACGCGGGACATTATTTGGGAAGAGTTCGATCAACACGTTGCGCAGCTGGGCGAGCTCCCTACCTTGACCGCCAGTACCCGACACATGGTGATTTCCGTGCGAGCTGAATTCCCTAAGGCCTGCTGAGCGCCGGCGCTTATGCAAGCATAGCCTTGATGCGTGCGCCTGCCGATAGACCCTGTTCGATGGCTCCATCGATGAATCCTCGCCATCCGTTTGCCCAGTCGGCGCTGGCGAATACGATTCGGCCACTCTCTTTCTGGAGATCCCGAAGATATTTTGACCACATGCCGGGCCTAAGTGTGCACCACGTCCCCTTGGAGTAGGGATCCAAGTTCCACTCGTAGCCGATCGTACTTAGAACCTTCGCGCTCGGAATGAAAAGCCGCACAGCCTTCTCGACCGAATCCGTGTCGTTGACATCCACCTGCTTAGCATCGGCGCCGAATCCGATCAGGTGTGTGTTTCCTTCGTGGATTTCCTCCGTGGCAAGCCAGTTGAGTGGATACAGATCCGGCGCGGCGCAAGCAACATTTCCGTGATTTCCCTCTATGACCACGTGCGCCTTTGTTCCGCCACCGGCGTGGGTTTCGCGCGACGCCTGCATGCGTCCTTCGCTGAGACTCGGCTGCCAGTCGACGTCCTTGAGGACATTGAGAGGAATTGTGGAGATGACCGCCCTTGCGTTCAGTTCTTCGCCGGCGCTCGTCACGATCGTGACGCGGCTCCCTTCCTGTACCACGCGACGCACAGGGGTTCCCAGACGAATGTCCGGGTTACCCTCGGCCACGAGCGCGTTGAGCAGTGAAACGCTTCCGGATGCAAAGTGAAACCGTCCGACGCTGTCGCTCATGTCCGTAGGATTGTGTCCGGGCAGAGCATACCAACGAACCATTTCGAGCCACGCGAACTGATCGTTGCTGTTGTGCCCAGATGAGGCGAGAAAGCCGTCTAGATAATCGCGGCATACGTCGTCCACGCGGGTCAACGAGGAAAGTCGCTCGGCACTGGAAATCTGATCAACCTTCAAGTACTCGTCGGAACCAAAAGGGTCATGGGGCAACGGCAAGAGAGTGCGAGACGAGCCCATATACTGCGCCAGGGCTCGTTCAAATTGGGCATTGAAGCTCACGCTCGACAGAGTGACGATGCGGTTCCTCCTGGTACGCACTATGATCTTGTCGGCACTGGCGCCCAAGGACTCCGTCAGTGCGACGCCGCTTCGCTTGATCTCTGTCCATACGTAAGGCTGCGACCAGTGAACCCACATGCCACCCAAATCGATCAATTGACCGCTGACATTGGTCGTAAACGTTCGCCCGCCGAGTCGATTGCGGGCCTCCAGTACCAGAGTTCGATATCCCGCCTTGCGGCACTCGCGTGCAGCTGTGATGCCGCAGAATCCGCCCCCAATCACGATGACGTCATAGTCTTTCGTCGGCGCAGCGGCGACGCTTGTTGCGGCGCACGCCGCCACTGGCGCGATTGCGGCCACAGCCGCCATGAAATCGCGCCGCGTCAGGTTGCCATCCCGCGCGGTCATGGGGCTATCTGCGACATGAAGTCCCTCCGACGCGGGTGAGTCAGTGCGAACGCTCACTGTAATCGGCCGCCGAGCAAGTAGCACACAAGCGCCAGCCGCTGGGGCGAGTTGCGTATACCCCCGAATGGCATGGCCGTGCCGGGAACGAGCGCTTGTGGATCAGTCAGGAAGGCATCGAGAGTCATCGAGTTCCAGACAATGTTCGACTCTCGGAGCGCATTTGAGAATGTGAAGCCGGTAATTGTCCCAGCTCGGCGCCCACTGAGGCCTGCAAGGCTCGGTCCGGTTAGATGCTCCCCGGCCCGTAAGGAATGACAAAGCGTGCATTTTCCAAATACCTGCTCACCGTCCGCTGCCGCACAAGGAGACGCGTCACCCGCTGCCGCTCTCGCGAGCGCCGCACCGAGGCACAGCGCAACCACAAGTGCTGGGGAGCGAGCGATGGGCCACATTGTTCGTCGATCGGTCACGGAGCCGCCGCGGCGGGCGAAACAGGTCGACGATAGATCAACTTCCCGTCGAGAAACGTCATGACCACGGATGTCTTGTGCAATTCCTGCGGCTGGACCCGGAACGGATCCTGGTCCACGACGATCAAATCCCCTCGCTTGCCGATCTCGAGCGAACCGGTTTCATTTTCACGGTACATCTGATACGCGGCGCCCGTGGTGCGGGCACGCATCACGGTCATCAGGTCCACGGCGTGATTCGGGATCATCGCTTGCGTATTCGAGCCGCCGGGATCCTTCGACGTGATTCCCGCTTCCATCGTGAACCAGGGGTTTTCCTCTGTGTAAAACCAGTCGCTGCCGCCGGCAAGAAAGGCTCCGGCGTCCCGCAGCGCTCGATACGGCATCAACCGGCCACCCAGCCATGGCCCGATGGGTCCTGCCGCCATGGTGCGGGCGTAGTCGTATCCTGGAGGCCCGCCGAACGCGCTCGGCGCGAGCCAGCCCTCCTGAATGTTGGCAATCACGCGGAGCTGCTGGAAACGCGGCAGGTCTGCATCATCGACCCAACACAGGTGCGTGAGCGTGTGACGACGCTCCGTTGCGGGCGCAGACTGGCGCGCCGCCGCGACCGCTTCGAGTACCTCGCGCGTGGCACCATCGCCGATTGCGTGAACAAAGACACTGAGAGATTTCTGTTCCGCCAGCGCCACGAGTTCGCGCATCTGCGGCGCCGTGTAGTATCCGGGCGTGGAGGTCTCCGGCGGTCCGTCATGATTGAGAAGGCTGCTGAGCCCGACTTCAGGGTTCCCATCGGCAAATACCTTGACGAAGTCGAGGCGAACACGCGGAGACTGCCATTTCTCCCGATTGCCCGCGATGCGGGGAATTTCCGTGCGGTAGTTGCCGGGAAGAACCGGGACGGCGAGCGATACCCGCATCGAGAGCTTTCCGGCTCGATCGAGATCGTGGTACGCCACCGCCGTGTCGCCATCGACGTACGCATCCAGAATCGATGTGATTCCGAGACTGTTCAGATGCGACATCGCAAGTTGCAAGAGTTCCGCTTCGGGGACGGCGTAGGGAGAATGATGCCGGATTCTCTCCGTGATGGCGGCATTGGCCGCGTCAATCAGCATTCCCGTTGCCGCACCCGTCGCAGAATCACGTGCGATTTCCCCTCCGGGCGGAGAAGCCGTGGCCGGTCCGATGCCAAACTCGGCCAGCGTTTTTGAGTTCGCCCAAAGGGTGTGAAGATCCCAAGAGATGACGGCGAGCTTGCGATCGGGGACGAGTGCGTCGAGTTGTGCGAGCGTCAGCCGGTCAAATGCGGGGTTGTCCACATCGTACCAGCCGAAACCTACAACCCAATCGCCGGGAGGCGCGGCCGTGACGCAGCGCCGAAGCTTGGCGAATCCGTCGTCCACCGTAAACCCGCGCACGTCGCACAGCCGCTGGTGCAGAAACTCGCCAAGCGCCGGATGCACGTGCGCATCGGCCAGCCCCGGAAGCGCCACCCCTCCTTCCAGGTCGATCACCCGCGTATGTTTGCCGCGCAACGGCTCCGCGCCCTCGTTGCCACCGAGGTATGCGATTCGGCCGCCGGACACAGCCACGGATTGAACCACGCGATTGGCGGGATCCAGCGTGTAGATGATCCCGTTCCTCAGAATCAACTCGGCCTTCTTTGTAGGTCCTGCGGCCGCCATTTGTGTTGCGAGCAGCATGGCCGCCGCCATCGCCGGCATGATTCTAGTCATAGCGGCCTGATGGTAATCCGCTGTTCTGAGCTCTCGACGACCAGGCTCGGATCGCGGGCCAATACTTGTGCGAAGGAATCGACATCGTCGGCATCGAAGACACCCGAATAAACACGGCTGGGCGAGGCGGGTCCCTCGAGTACGATGCGTTTGCGGCTGTAGCGATTGAATTCGCTGATGATGTGTTCGAGCGATTGCTCCCTGAATATAAGCCGCCGCTCTCGCCACGCTACAACTTCCTGCACATTCGGCACTTCGCGAACACTCATCGTTCCGCCGTGACTGATCATGGCTTCCTCGCTGGTCCCCAAAATTCTTACGCTCTTCGCGCGGCTGCTGGCATCAGGGGTCACCGACGCGATAGGCCCGGCAGCCGATTCAGCGGACACAGCATCCGATTTAGCAGGCGCGGCATCTACGGCAACACGGCCCTGGATAACCGCCACGACGGTCCCATCAGGTCGATCGTAGACATTGAACTGCGTACCTACGGCCTGAATGAGCGCATCGCTGGTGTATACGCGAAAAGGACGGGCAGCTTCATGGTGCACTCGGAAAAGCGCCTCGCCCCGCAATAAGCGCACCTCGCGTGACGTACCAGAAAACCGAATGGCGACCCGCGAGTTGGTGTTCAGCTGAATGACGGAGCCGTCATCGAGCTCGAATGCCCGTTGCTCGCCGATCGATGTCTCGAATTCTCGCCCGGAATCGCTGCGCAAGTCGTGCCATATCCAGCCGACGATCAGCACGGACATCAATCCGGCGGCAAGGGCTGGCCAGCGTCTCCGTCTCCACCTGTGCGTGGCCGGTGCCGTCGGCGTCAGCCGGCGCGGCAGCACGGCGACTCGCGGCTCGAGCTCTCTGAGCAACGCGTCGACGTTAAATTCACGGTTCGGGTCTACGTCGCAAAGCGCCCGATCCAGGCTCAGCATGAGCAAAAAATCTTGGACATTACGGGGCGACTCTTTGAGCCACGCCACGAACGCCGCCCGTTCCGCCTGGGTGGGATCCCTTAACGTTTCCAGCCAGGCGGACGCCCGGTGAGCCAGTAACTGTTCGAGTTGTCGAGTCTGACTGTCCATGTAAGTGCCTAGCGTTGCGTATCCGCGAGTAGAACGCGAAGCCGAGCTCGCGCCTCCACCACGTACTTCTCAATCGTATGAATCGACAATCCGGAGAGTCGAGCAGCCTCACTGTAGGAATGCCCGTCGCGCTTGACCAGCAGCAGCACGAGCCGGTGCGTCGGCGGCAGCTTGGCTAACGCTTTGGCGAGACCATCCTGCAACTCCAGCCGTTCTGCAATGCCGAGCGTTGTCGTCTGCGCCACGGCTTCGAGCACATCCTCGGGGACTCCGGCGGTACACATCGGCAACTCGTGTTGCCGGCGCGTCCTGAATTCGTGAATGACGTGAGTCGCGATGCCCAGTAAATACGCCCGTGGATCTCGGACCAGGACCGCATCGCGCACGCGCAGCAAACGGGCGAACACCTCCTGAGCGAGGTCGTCCGCATCCTGCGGGTTGCCGACCCGGCGAAGCAGGAAGCGTTGCAGGGCGCCCCCGTAGTCGCGAAACGTGCTTCGGGCGAGTTGCGCGGCGTCGTCGATCATTTCTTGTTCCATCTATACGTACCAAGTGTCATTCGGCACGAAAACCCGGTAGTTGAGATTGACATACCGGCTTTTCATTCTTCCAGCACACTCTAACTATCAATACGTGGCCATGCGGCCGTCGCCATGCGGCGGGAGGGAACATAATGGGGATTCGCTCAGCTCTAATTTGCGCTGCCGGGGTGGCTGTCATGTCGCTAACCTCGACCGCCACGGCGCAAGGGCAAAAGAACGGCCCGGGCGTTCACAATATCAGCATTCCCGCCGAGCCGCTGGCTGACGCGCTCAACGAATTGGCCCAACAAGCCGGCCTGCAAATCCTTTTCGCATCGGATCTTGTGGCGAAGCTTCGCAGTGAGCCGCTCAAGGGATCGTTGACTGCGGATGAAGCACTGCGCCGATTGCTCTCCAATACGGGGATGAGCTTTGAGTTCGTCAATCCGCACACGATCACCATTGTTGGTCCCGCGGCACCGGTCCCGAAGCCCACTGATCAAGATTCCGGCTCTCAAACAACGCCGACGCCCGGTTCCGTGACTGAGGCCCACTCGGAAGACTCTGGAGACAATCGAATGCACCGTTCCACAACCCTCAAGCGTCTGCTCGGCCTCGTTGCGATCTGCGGTTCGGCAGTGAATCCCGGGACCTCATGCGCTGACGACGCCTCGGCCGCTGGATCGGCCTCGACGGTGCTCGACACGGTGGTTGTGACGGCCCGTAGACGCGACGAGTCCCTGGCGGAGGTGCCATCGAGCATCAGCGTATTTTCGGCTGCGGCCATTGAGGACTTCGACATCCAATCCTTTGACGACTATGGAACCAAGGTTCCTAACCTGTCGTTTGAATACGGCTCCGGAGCGCTGGGTATTACCGGAGCACGAACAGTCGCCATTCGCGGAGTCAGCGGTCAGAATGTCGTCGGTACGGCCGGGGCTACCGGGTTTTACATCGATGATACGCCGGTGCCGAGTTCGCTCGATCCACGTGTACTCGACGTCGACAATATCGAAGTCTTAAGGGGCCCGCAGGGCACCCTGTTCGGCGAAAGCTCGCTAGGTGGCAACGTTCGCATCATCACGAAGAAGCCAAGCCTGGTTGAAGATGGCATCGGCTATATGATGCAAACCGGGCTGACCTCCCGCGCCGGCAGTCCCGATGTCGGTGGCAACGTCATCGGAAATGTCGTGCTGGTGCCAGACTCCCTGGCTCTCCGTGCGGTGCTGTTTGTGAATCACGATGCCGGCTACCTGACGAGAACGTTCTCCGCGCCGTCGAGCCAAGCGGTGACGGATCCCTTCCTGTCGGCCCCGCGCACCAGCGTGGGCGACCAGGGGGCGGATACGTCATACGGAGGTTCACTGACGGCGCTGTTGAAGGCGTCGGAGACGATCGACGCCGAAATTCGCGTCATGTTTCAGAACACGGCCTATCACGGGTTCCCTGCCACATTTGCGCCGCTGCCGGCATTCGTGCCTGTTTACACGCTCAACCGCGCATTCGACGTCCAGCCGACGGCCTCCGATGATTGGGCGCTCCCTTCCCTGGATATCAAGTACCACGATCGCGGCTGGCAGGTCGTGTCCTCGACGAGTTTCTTCTATCGCCACACCAGGGACACGGAGGACTCAACGTATGGAACGCAACAGATCCTGAGCGGCTACTATGGCGTCAACGGACTGCCGGCGCAGCCTTTTATGTGGACCGGCGAGATTCTCACCGATCAGCTGACCCAGGAGCTGCGAGCGTCATTCGACGCCGTACACAACCTGAGCGGTACGTTCGGCGCGTTTTATTCCAGGACCCATACTAGGCAATTCATACCACCGACGAACGCCAACGGCCTGGTCGCGGCGACTGCGGACAATGCGGTCGTAGGCCCATGGCCCAATGACCTTCTGTGGGTCAACAACTTGCCGGTCAATCAGCGGGACACCTCCATTTTTGGAGAGCTGTATTACAAATTCCTCGAACGCTTCAACTTGACGGTGGGCGCGCGCCAGTATTGGCTCAAGCAGAATGCGGACTACACGGCGGACGGGTTTTTAAACTTCGGGCCGACGCCGAGCTTTCCTACGCAAAACGCGGAATCCGGAGCTAGCCCGAAGTTTGCGCTGTCCTATGATGCGACCGACAAGGTCATGACCTACGCATCCGCCTCGAAGGGATTTCGATCAGGCGGAGCCCAAACTTATGCGCCGTTTTGCGCGCAACCCGGACTCTCGCTCACGGACATCACCAAGGTGCGGTCTGACACATTGTGGACCTACGAGGCGGGGACCAAGGTTCAGGTGCCAAATCCCGGTCTGCTGATAACGGCAGCGGCGTTCTACATCGACTGGCGGAACTTTCACGAGCAGGTCGCGCTGCCGTGCGGCTTGAACTTCGTTATCAATGGCGATCAAGCAACGATCAGGGGCGGTGAATTCGAAGTCTCCGGTCACTTGATGAGGGAGCTTCTGGTGCGCTTCGGTGCCGGATACGAAAACGCCAGAGTCTCAAATCCTGGCGAGCTTGGCGTCGTAGGAATCGCTCCTGGATCGCGAATGGTCGGCACGCCACAATGGACGGCCTCGGTGGGCGCGGTTTATACACGCTCGATCGCGGACGGAATGGAGGGCATAGTGTCGGCGGACTATAGCTACACCGGCGACTCCACCAGCTTGCTCAATCAGAGTGGCGGGATATTGGCGACCAGGCCGTCGTATTCACTCGCGAATCTGCGATTCGGCATACATAGGGGACCCAGCGAACTGTCGCTCAACATTCGCAATCTCACGAACGCCAAGCCAAACCTTGGCGACATTGGCTATAACGGCTACGTTCAGCACGACGCCCAGGGCGCTCCAATCCCCACGGTGGCGACGCTGCAACCGCTCACGGCGGTCTTGCAATACCAAAAGTCGTTCTGAGTGCGACGCGAACGAACGAAGGACCTGGGAATAAGGCAATTCCAACCCGGACCAGGAATTAGTACAGGTCACTCTCGTAAGCGGAAAGATTCCGTAGATATCCACCGACATTCAGCAGCAGCCACCCTTTTCAGGGGGTCTTTGGGGGGGGGCATTTCCAATCTCGGAGTCCAACAAAGTCCGCCAAATCAAATACTAGTGCGGTGAATTTGGTGGATACACGGCCCACCATCCAAAGACGTTCAAACACGTCCGAGGGCGTCCAACGCGGCGAGGTTCGTTCCCCTCAAGACACCGCCGCGTATCGACAGTGCCTTCCAGCCGGGAGACTGTAGCCTTAGACTCGTTCGGAGATGAAAGAGTTTATTCCTCGCCTGGATGTTCTTCCGCCGGCGCAATTACGGTTGTGGTCCGAGCTCTCGTCTGTCCCAGAGGATTTCGTACTGTACGGCGGAACGGCGCTCGCGCTTCACTTGGGGCACCGTACTTCCGTCGATTTCGATTTCTTCAGCCGTCGATCGCTGGATATTGACTCTTTGCAGGCAGGGATTCCATTTCTCGCGGAGGCAAGAGTGTTGCAACGCGAGAAGAACACCTTGACCGCTATCGTTGATCGCGGCGAGCCGGTCATGGTTTCTTTCTTCGGCGTTCCGAAATTGGCAATACTGGCTCCCCCACACGTTGTTGAAGCAAACAACATGAGGGTCGCCTCCATGATCGACTTTGCAGGCACCAACGCCTCTGTGGTCCAAGTTCGCGCCGAGTCCAAAGACTATGTGGACATCGATGCGTTGATGAGGCTTGGCAATATCAGCCTTCCGACTGCGTTGTCAGCGGCGCAAAAGATATATGGATCCAGCTTCAATCCAGAAATCACCTTGAAGGCCCTGTCGTATTTCGATGATGGCAATCTTCGCGAGTTGCCGGACGAATTGAAACACCGCTTGGCCGTGGCCGCTCGGGAGGTGGATCTTGATCGCTTGCCTGGATTGAATCGCGGCCCGCGGATTGTCGATTCCGATAACGAGCATGATTTATGAAATCCATACCGCTTACACCCGCGACATTGGATGTTGCGCGCCGAGTCATTTGGTTTGAACCTCCGGAGGAGGCGCTCTCCGATCCAATCCGCTTCATGGCGTACGCAATGACCTACGCGCGCCATGAAGATATGCAAGTGATACGCCGATACGTTTGCGATGACGACTTTCGCACAGCCCTTGATCAAGCCCCTCCTGGAATCATTGACGCAAGGTCCTGGGCCTATTGGAACTCGAAGCTGGGTCGGTATCCGCCCCCGCCCCGTCCTGTCCGGCGGTTTACTCGGATGATGGAAACATGCAATGCCGGTGAAGGAGGCCACGCGCATAAGTTTGATTTGGATAAGCAACGGCGTTTGGCCAGAGAAAACTGGTTGCAAGAGCGCAATGGAGGAGGTGCGAAGCTTGATCTCGAGGAAGTCAGGCGCATCGCAAGGGAGGAATGGCTCAGCAAGTACGCCAAATGAAGGCGAGCGATGATCGAGCGCTGTATGGCAAAATCAAGGCACCTTCCAAAGACGTCCGCGTACAGCCAACCTCGCAAGGGGATCTCTGAGGGGGAATTTCAGCTTTGTCCTCGCTAGAAATTGAATAAATTCAGATGGTTAAACGCGGAATTCGGTGGCTACACGGCCCACCATTTTCAACAACTTACACGCGATCCAACATCCGTCGTTCTACCATTTGACAGATTATTTACCCCTCGAATAGGTGAGCAGGCAGCCAACCCAATCCAGGTTGAAGTCCCGCCCGAGAAGCCAACACTAACAGCATGTCGGCGCTGCAGTCCCGCCACGTAGCTTTCAACAATGTCATTTTATTCATCGTCAAACTCGAGACCATCGTCCCTCGCGCTATCTTGATCGAGTCTTTTTGCAGAGCGACCAATTTCGGAGGCTGAAGATTCCTTGGTTGGAATTTGGCGAAGCTTCAACCAATCTTGCCGCGCCTGCGCTCGAATCTGTTCGAGGTTTGCCGATGATGCATGAGGAGTCGAGTCCAAAGCATGTTTTGCGCCAAAGTCGCGACCCATCTGAGTTCGGATTCGGTCGCGAACTTCTTCGGACACCCAAGTTTCGTCGAGCAACACTTTCAAACGATCCTGTGCAACGAGACCGCGAGTTGCGAGTTCGCGAGTGAACACCAGATCCTTGTCGCGACTGGCAACGTATTTGGCGATTGCGAGATCGTGTGGATCCAAACACAGTCCCCGTACTCCGTCGGTTTCTCCCTCGGGCAGGTCAACTAACCGTGCCCTCCATCCCTTCGGCAGCACGGCAGTACTCTCATCTACCGGATCAGCGTAGTAGCCGAACTGCTCGTGAAAATGCGAATCCTGACCGATGACGTTCAACCACTCCGATCGTGACGGGTCACCCTTGGAAATGAGATCGACCTCGAAGGAGCGGAGTATGTCGTCCGCAACATCGGGGTGTTTCCCATGCAATGACTGACTGCCGATTATGATGAATTGTTTCTCCCCGGTGATGCGGCCGGCAGCCCGCAATACATGATCAACTTGCCGCTTCTTCATTGAGCTGCTCCACCTGCGCGCGCGGCAACATTCCGACGTATGGTGGCGACTGGCGCAGTTGATTCGAACGCTCATCGCGCCCCAGCATGACCGCGAACAGCTCTCCGTCTGCGGCGTTCTCCAATAATCTTTGCCACTCTTCATACGCAGGGCCCCAGACACCGTTCTCCTTCCATCGTTGCAGGTTAGCCATGCTCTGTGCCCTTATGTGATTTGCGCTGAAGGCCGAGACGACGGCAGCAGCTAGCCTTCGCTTGTGCTCGTCCAACTCTGTTTGCGAAAACCCGCCGCGTCGTGCCGGACGAATACCGTCATCAGACAAATTCAGGTGATCGCCCTCGCCGAGACCCCACGAGTCGAGCATGGTCCTCGGCACGATGACGCCAAGGGAATTACCGATGCGGCGTATAGGCAGTTTCATACGTGGGATTATAACGAGTTATAACATCTTGGCAATACCCTCTAGGTTGGGTCTATCTCGGAAAGGCCGCCGGTGCCGGCACGCCAAGGAACGCACAGGGCACCAAATCTGTCCTAGATTAGAGAACAATACGGGACGTAAGTCTTGCGTAGAGGTTTCTACCAAGACCGATCGAAAAAGCCTGGATTTTTAGCTCAAACAGCCGGACTCTTAATCAATTGATCGTAGGTTCGATCCATACACGGCCCACCAATTTTTCGCTGTCAGAACCACTCCAGGCTAGTCATCTTTTCCCGACCTGCGCCATGGATCGTGGCGGCTCTTGATTGGGAATATCCACCCAGCCGGACGAGAGGGTCCATAAGGCCGCAATCTCCGGCAGGATCAATTGCTCTTGTGAGGAAACCTCGTGCCGATTGCCGCCGGGTCAGATTGGATTCTGACGCGCACCTTGCCATCAGTATGATGATCGCGTAGATCGAATAGAGCGCGGGCGCGTTGGGCAACGGATACACTGCGCCGGCCAGCGCAATTGCCATAAAGGCGATGGCGTCGATCTGGGCGATTACGTGTCGTGGACGAAGTTCCCCTCGGCGATGCAAGTAGATCGGAGCGGCAACCGATACGATGATGTACGACGCCAAACGAGGAACTGAACACACCGTGCCGACTCATCAGAAGTAATATGCGCGCTGCCGAGGAAACCAATGCCGGCGCGTGTCGCCAGAACCAGCCCCAAGCGCGGATTGCTTGCGGCAATATTTCCGATGTGGAGCTGGGAATGATCGCAGGCAGCGCGGGCGTCGAAAGACCGTCGGGCAGAGCGAATACGTCCCTAAAGAGTACATTGACGTAGTTGGTGAGGCCTGATGCGACCGACGCGGCACAGCCGATGTACGCGATCAGCAACGTCCAGCCGGCGAGAATCCCCGTTGGCGACAGTACCTGGTACTGCAAGCCGTACGATGGTCCCACCGCTGTTTCTACGACTTCGGGTACTATGCCGCGAGCGGCGCTGGAGTCGGTCGCAATCATAGTTATGTTATTGGATCTGCCTTGATTTGCCGGGAAAGGCTGATCGCCGAACTCGCGTCGCCGAATGGTTCGGCCTGACGATATTCACCATTCGTTGCAGTTGGAGAGGTTGGTGTTGGCCAATGGTAATTGGCTATATGCAGATAACCGAAAAGTCTTTAGTACGAGGTGGTCGTGGATCTTAAGCTCGCGCGCCTTACTAACATCGCCATCGGCAGGCGCGAGAACATGAGCACCACGGAAGACTGCCCGCACTGCCGCTGGCAATTCGAAATCGCTTGGCAGCGAGCAGATCGGAAGATCCGCAGCAGCACCTGCTTCTTCGGAGATGGCGCGCCCCGGGTCTCAATTGGCACCGTGAATATCGCGGCGGCAATCGTACACTGTCGTCGACTCACGCCCCGCATCGGCCGTCACTAGCATGGCTCAGCGTGATCAATTCGGGGTGGAACAGACGACGGCAGACCCGCAGGCCGTGCGTCATTTCGACGGCGCGTTGTCGAAGCTGTTGACCCTCAACAATGATCCACTGGCAGAGGCGGACCGGGCCTTGGCCGGCGATCCGAGCTTCGCGATGCCGCACGTGCTCAAAGGTCTTGCGGGTGCGCTTGGCACCGATCCGTCACTACACGCCGATGCGCGCCGGTCTTTGGCCGCCGCGAAGGCCCTGACGGATGTGAAGCCTGTCGCGCGGGACCTCGGCCATGTGGCGGCTTTGCATGCGTGGCTCGGGGGTCATTTCCCCGACGCCGTCGCGGTGTGGGAAAACATCCTGGTGGATCACCCGCACGATGCGCTGGCGATGTTCGCGGCACACCAAGCTGATTTCCAGCTGGGTGCTTCGGCGGAACTGCGCGATCGGGTCGCGCGGCGCCTGCCGCGCCTCGATGCAGGATCGCCGCTACGAGGTTACTACGACGGCATGTATTCGTTTGGGCTCGAGGAAACCGGCGACTACGCAGGCGCGATCGAGGCTGGAATGCGTTCGGTCCGGAGCGATCGGCGCGATGCGTGGGCAATCCACGCGGTGGCTCACGTTCACGAGATGACTCACCGTCTCGAGGAAGGCGAGAATTGGCTGAGGAGCCGGGTCGAGGATTGGGATACTGATAATTTCTTCGCGATCCACAATTGGTGGCATCTGGCTCTATACATTCTCGACCAGGAGCGCTGGCAGGAGGTCCTGGAACTTTACGATCAGCGCATTCGCCGGAACGACTCCGCAGTCGTCTTCGATCTGCTTGATGCGAGTGCGCTGTTATGGAGGCTGAAGCTGTGCGGGATCGACGTCGGCCAACGTTGGTCGCGAATCGCTGCGTTGTGGGAGCCACATATTGATGACGCCTGGTATTCATTCAATGACATGCACGCCATGATGTCCTTCGTCGGCGCCGGCGAGTTCGGGCAGGCGCGGCGACTCATTGCACGACTCCGCGAGACGGCGCTTGCAAGTTCGCCGAACGCTGGGATGACGCGCAGTGTCGGGCTCCCGGTCAGTGAGGCGCTGCTCGCCTACGGCGAGGGCCGCTATGAGACGGCGGTAAATCTGTTGCTTCCGGTGAGGGCCATTGCGGCGCGAGCAGGCGGCTCGAATGCACAACGCGACGTGATTGGCTGGACCTTGTTGGCAGCAGCCGGAAAGTCAGGTCAAAGCCGGCTCGAGCGGGATATCTTGAATGAGAGACTGGCGCTGAAGCCCAACTCGGCCCTGAACTTGGCGTGGAGCCGGCGACGGGGCGGCCCCGCGCGGTTGGAGCCCTCACTGTGAGTCCGGTCATGCCGGCGGCGTCGATGCGGATCATACGTTGGCGGGAGGTAGTAACCATGAGTTTGGGTTGATACATGACGGATGCGTCACGAAAAGATTGATGCCCCGATGAAGTTATTGGTTCCCATTTGGTATAGGTAGCTGAGGTTCGAAATGAAGATCAATGTTCAGGCGCCGCGCTTGCGTCGCCTATCGCCACTGTTGGCGGCCGTCATCGCCGGCTTGTTCGTTCAGCAGGCTGTATGCGGCGAGGAGTCGGCTGACGCAACACTGGCCGAGATCACCGTCACTGCGCAGAAGCGTGCAACGTCGGCCGACCAGACGCCGATCAGCATCACCGCTGTTACCGGCGCGGAGCTTCTCGACCGCGGATATTCCGACTTCAGCGCGTTGGCGGCATCGACGCCCGGCATTTCCATGCACAACAATGGCCCCGGTCAGACCGAATTCGAGATGCGCGGCATGACGTCGAGCGGCGGGAATTCGCCGACGGTGGGCTTTTATCTTGATGATGTTCCGCTCACGGCGCCCGCGGCGGCACAAAACGGGAAGGTCGTGATCGACCCTTCGCTATATGACTTGGACCGTGTGGAAGTGCTGCGCGGTCCCCAAGGAACGTTGTACGGGTCCGGTTCGATGGGAGGAACCGTCAAACTGGTGACCAACCAGCCAAACCTGCAAGCTCTCGGGGGCAGCGCTCAGACCGTGCTTTCCGGAACCGACGGCGGCGGGTTTAATCATGCGGAGAACGCGGCGCTCAACCTCCCGCTCGTCCAAGATAAGCTCGCGTTGCGCATCGTCGTATCGCAATCGGATACCAGCGGTTGGATCGACCGCATCGTCGTTGGCGATTTCCCGCAGTCCCCCGATGGCGGCTATACCCGCGGCAACGTGCTGGCATCTCCGGTGGTCGCCGACCACAAGGACGTGAATTCCGAAGCGCTCCAAGGGGGGCGCGTCGCCCTGGCGTGGAAGCCCATCGATAATCTCACGATAACGCCGTCGATTTTTTACCAGCGCATCACGCAGGACGGTGAAAGCGCATACGATTCGGTTCCTGGCACGTTGGCGCACTACCAGCCTTTCGACGTCGCCGAGCCCTATGCCGACTCTGTCACCATCAATAGCCTGACGGTAAACTGGAAACTCGACAGCGTCGACCTCACTTCGGTGTCCGCTTATTGGCGTCGAGATTCGTCGCAGACGCAGGACGGCAGCGAAAACCTGCAAGGGCCCCTCGTTGGCCTGAATCCCATACCGAATCCCGCCGGAAGTCCTCCGACCTATGGCGATTGCCTGCCTGATGCGCCGTCGCCGTTCACCGGTCCCTGCGGCACCGGACCCATCCCCGGAACCGAGATCGACCGCACGACGCAGTTCAGTGAGGAGTTGCGCGCCGCATCGAGCGGCAGCGGTCCGCTGCAATGGGTGGGGGGAGTGTTTTACAGTCAATTCCGGTCCGACTGGGATCTGTTCGTCGACGTCACGAACCCTGCCGCTTTCGGCACTACCATTCACGATATCTGGACGTACCTTCAACCGACGCACATTCGACAGGAGGCCGTGTTTGGCGAGGGAACGTATGCGTTTACGGACAAGTTCAATGTCACCGTCGGAGCTCGGTGGTACGACTATGAGAACCATGTGAGTACGTCGGCTGCGGGTTTCGGCTCCCCCAACGGAACCGACACTCCCTTGGTGGTCGATGTCAATCAGTCCAACAATGGCCTGAACCCCAAGCTCGGGTTGTCCTATCAAGCGGACAACGATTTGCTGGTGTTTGCCAATATTTCCAAGGGTTTCCGACCGGGAGGAGGCAATCAGCCGCTGCCGACGCAGGGAGCGATCGGCGCCTTCGTTGCCTCCCAGGTCGCCGCGTTGGGCTATGCGAACGGCGTCGCCCCGCTCAGTTACGGCTCGGACGCCGTCTGGAGTTACGAGATTGGGGAGAAAACCAAGCTATTCGGGAACAAGCTGCGCTTGAATTCGAGTCTCTATTTCGAGAACTGGGAGCGGATCCAGTTGGAGGAGCTGCCGGCTGACTATCCGCTGTTCGACAACGCCAACACCGCGCACATCTACGGCGGGGAAGTCGAACTGGAGGCAATCTTGACCAATAGCTGGACCTTGGGGGCGAGTGTCGGCCTGACCCATGCGGTACTCGCCGAAACCAGCCACGGCTTCCAGGCCGGAGACCGCCTGCCATCGGTGCCCTCGGCAACCGGCAATGTAAACCTGAATTACCACCGTCCTCTAAATGATCGCTATAAGCTGACCGCGCGTCTCGACACCACCTATACGGGGTCCCGCGTTGATTTGACCTTCCCGGGCGGAGTGCCCGACACGCAATCCCCCTTGGCGGCCTACACGCTCACGAACCTGCGCGTCGGTCTAAATGCAGAGGCGGGCTGGCAGGTGGCGCTCTTCGCGAATAACGTGACCAATAAGCGTGCGCAACTGGAAAACATCGCGGAAATCACCTTCGCAAATTCCGCGTTCAATCGCGTTGAAACCAATCAGCCGCGGACGATCGGTGTAGATCTCGGCTTTCGATTTTAAGGATCATGAACAGCGTCACCGGATCTGATATGGAATGCCATCGATGGATCGACTACTGAGCGCTGAGCGCCGCGACCTGACGGGCGATTTTCGGACGAGACTGCGGTTCCGGCGCGTGGTGGTGCCCACTGCCGCCGGAGACGGCGGCGCCACGGGCAGCGGATTCGAGCTAAGATGCGGACCTAACTCAAGGGAGACACCAAAATCAGTCCGTCAGTCCTGGCATTCGTCTTGTCGCTCGGCTTCACGGTCGCCGCTTCGGCCGCGGATCCGCCACCCGATCTCATTTTGCTTCACGGCAGAATTCATACCGAGGATGCTGGCCGCAGCGTCGCGCAGGCGCTCGCGGTGCGCGGCAACGCGATCATTGCCGTCGGGACCGATCAGGCGGTCGGCGCCCTGAAGGGATCCAGGACTCGAAGCATTGATCTCGCCGGTCGAGTGGTGCTCCCGGGCATCATCGACGCACATACCCATCCGGCCGAGAGCGCGCAGGATCAGGGCAAGTGCAGCCTCGACGACAAGATGTTGGCGACTGCAGGAATCAAGGCCAAGGTGGCGGCGTGCTTGCGGCAACCTGCGCAGGGCACGCTTTGGTTCGAGGTCGTGCAAGTCAATCCGTCCGGAGTAACGCTCACGCTTCACGACCTCGACGCGATGTTGGCCGATCGCCCGATGCTCCTCGAGGGCTCGGACGGGCACACGGTCTGGGCTAACTCGGCCGCGCTCAAGGCCGCCGGCATCGGCCCCGGCACCCGCGATCCGGCGGGCGGTCGAATAGAGCACGACCCCTCGGGCAACCCCACCGGCACGCTGCGGGACGTCGCGGCCGAGATCGCGTTGGGAGCGAAACCGGCACCGGGGCTCGACTTGGAGGCCTCGCAACTTGATAAGGCGTTGGCCGGCATGCGCGCGATCGGGATCACGTCGGTTCAAGATGCGGACACCGATGACCATGACATGCAGTTGTACCGGCGGCTTTACGATAGGCACCGGCTGAACATGCGGGTGAGGGCGACGTTTGGCTTGAAGCATACTGACCGGGCGGCCGATGCCATCATCGCCGATGCGATCGCTTTTCGCGCGAAGTGGGCGATCGACCCGGACTTTCTTCGCGCAGACGCGGTCAAGATCTTCGCCGACGGCGTGATCGAATATCCCTCGCAGACGGCCGCTCTGCTGGCGCCTTATCTGGATGGAGCGGGCCACTCAACCGACAATCGCGGGCCTACGTACTTCAATCAGGATCAGCTGAACCGCATCGTCAGCGCCGCGGATGCCGCTGGCTTCACGGTTCACGTTCATGCGATCGGCGATCGCGCAGTGCGCTCAGCGCTCGATGCGTTCGGCGATGCGCGTCAGCACAACGGGGTGCTGGACAACCGCGATCAAATCGCCCATCTGGAATTGGTCGATCCGGCAGATTTTCCGCGTTTCAAGGGACTGGGCGTCATTGCGAATTTCCAGTTGCAATGGGCCGAACGTGATCCGTACATCGTCAAGGCGACGCTGCCCTATCTTGGGCCGGAACGGTCCCGATATCTCTACCCGGCACGCTCGCTGCGGGATGCCGGCGCACTGATCGTCGGCGGGAGCGACTGGGGAGTGAGCACGTACAATCCTTTCGCGGCAATGGAGCACGCCGTCACTCGCCAGGAGTCTCGGGGCCGGGAGCCGCTCCTGCCCGAACAGAGCATCGGCCTTCAGGATGTCGTCGATGCCTATACCATCAATGCCGCGTTCGCCCTGAAGCAGGAGCACACCACGGGCAGTTTGGAGCAGGGCAAGCGTGCCGACTTCATCGTGCTTGATCGGGATATCTTCGCGATCGACCCCTTCGACCTGCACAACACCCGGGTTCTGGCCACCTACCTGGATGGGCGAGAGGTCTATTTGGCTCCTGTGCGGAGCCGCCGCGGCCGCAAAGATGCGGAAAACAAAGTAAAGGCGCATGCCGGATCTGCAGCGATGTGAAATCTGCCGATGTCCAACGGCGGGTGGAGACACACACCTTTCAAGAGGGGGCCTCATCGGAGGCCCCGCCTTCCAGGGCTCGAGATTTATTTTTAATAGTCAGATGATTATACTGGGAGTGTGAAGGCTCCATGGCCCACCATTCTCCGTGGCCCACCATTTAAATCGTTCCCTTCATTGCTTTGCGCGGCGTGTGGGCATCGACGGCCACAATCTTGGCACCGAGCGTGATCAGCTTGCGAATTGCCGGGCTGTCCGCGGTGAACCGGTACTTCTGCCGGTCCGCGACACCAATCCAGATGCCAATTTTTGCGGCCATCCCGATCCGGCCGCGCTTCGTTCCCCGGGGTCGCCTCACGATCCTGATATCGTCGACTCAGAGTGATGGCCATGTCTCCTGAACTTTTCGGGCAGCCATGTTGGTGCGCCACGGCATGGCCGTCTGTACTCTGGCTGACATGGCTGCGCCCGTGAGGGGCGGATCTGGATGCGCCCACCTTGCTGAAGCCAAACTGTCGGCACTCCTGGCGCTTTTGCCGGTTGACCCCGTGGCGGCCCCGTAACGCGAGGCCGCAAGGTCTGCCTTGGCAGACGCCGCCGACCTATGTGCGCCATCGAACAGAGTCGATCACCCGGAATTTGATTGAATACCCGCGCGGCGCAACGAGGGTGACGGGAGGTGTGTCTTGGATATTCTGAACAGAAGAGCGGCATTGAAGGCTTCTGCCCTGTTCGGGATGGGTGCCATGACGAGTCGATCCTTGATTCCGGCGGCAACGGCGGCTGATTCTGGAGGAAGCGCGATGTCCCCGGCCGAATCTGGCACGCGGTATGGACCGCAAAGCGCGACCGGCAACGTGGCCGCCGTCTATCAGCGAGCGCGAGAGGTTCTTTATCCGATTTGCCGCGTGTGCCCACAATGCGACGGCGTGGCGTGCGCGGGCGAGTTTCCCGGGATCGGCGGGCTCGATTCCGGGATGTCATTTCAAAACAACTTCACGGGTCTGCAACGCATAAAACTCAAGGTCCGGGCGTTGAGCGATAACAAGCAGCCGGACTGCTCGACGACCCTTCTGGGCCAGAAACTATCTTTCCCCGCCATGGCGGCGCCCATCGGCGGTTTGGCGGTGAATTTCCCGAAGCTCATCGACATGTCCGAAGACCAGTATTTCGACGCCATCATCGGCGGCTGTGTCGATGCCGGCACCCTGGGTTCGATTGGCGACATCCAATCGAATCCCTTGTCCGTGACCAAGGGGCATTACGACGTCGCCGGCCGGTTTCCGGGAAAGGTCATCGCGGGCATCAAGCCGCGGCCCAACGAGAATTTTATCTCAATCATCCGCCTGGCCGAGGCGGCCAAGGCCTCCATGATCACGATCGATATCGATTCGGCCGGTCGGGGCTGGATGGACGCCTCCAAAAGCACCGCGGTCGAGCCCAAGACCGTTGCACAGCTGCGCGAATTGGTGCGCGCGACCAAGATCCCGATCATCGTCAAGGGCATCATGACCCCTGACGATGCGCTGCTCGCCGGGGACGCGGGGGCGGCAGGAATCTGCGTGTCGAATCATGGCGGCCGCGTGCTCGATCATTCGTCGGCGACGGCTGACGTGCTGCCCGCGATCGCGGACAAGGTCAAGGGCAAGATGGTCATTCTGGTCGACGGCTGCGTTCATTATGGCACCGATGTCCTTAAATACGTCGCGCTGGGCGCGGATGCCGTCCTCGTTGGCAGACACCTCTGGCGCGCAGCCCATGGCGGCGGCCGAGAGGGGGTCGCGCTGTTCATGAAAACGATGCGCGACGAATTGACCGCCGCCATGGTTCTGACCGCGGTACCCACCGTGGCCGCGATCAACCGGAACATCCTCGACTTGGACTCCCGCGCCTAGGCTGCGCACCTTGAACAGCCGTCTATTTCGCATCGGAACGTATTCGGCGAGTCTGTTGCTGGGCGCCGTCGGCATCGCGACGGCCGCGCAGATGGTGAAATCGTTCAACTACCGCGGCGGTGGCCAGGGCACGGTGATCTTCGATCACGGCACGCACGCGTCACGCGGGTTGGTGTGCGTGGATTGCCACACGCGATGGCCGGCAACGGGCGCGCAACTGTTCCAAACCCAAAAACAGGGTTTGATTTCCATGGCCGACCACAGCGGCGATGGAAAATGCTTTGCCTGCCACGACGGCAAACTCGCGTTTGCCACCTGTGAACAGTGCCATCGGTTCACGGCCGGCCGGTGAACGAACCGCCGCGTCGTCGATTCGGCGAATGGTTGTGGCGGCGGCCGCATCGCTGGTATCTGCTCGGCGTCCCGATCGGGGCGGCGCTCGCCCTGCTCGCCGGAATCGCCGTCACCGGGGGGGGCTTCGCGGCCTTGAAATATTCGTCCAGCGAGGCGTTTTGCACCTCCTGCCACGAGATGTCCAAACCCGCCGCGGAACTCACCCATCGAGTCCACCTCTCGAATGCGCTTGGGGTTCGCGCCCGCTGCGCGGACTGTCACATTCCCCCCGGCTTCCTCGCCGGCACGCTGCGTCACATGGCATCCGGAATGAGCGACAGCTGGGGACACCTGCGGTCCACCGTCGGCACACCCGCCAAGTACGAAGCACACCGGCTGGAATTGGCGCAGAAAGTCTGGGGGCGGCTGCGGGCGGACGATTCGGCCGAATGCAGGCAATGCCATGCGGTGGCGGCGATGGCCGCGGCGGGTCATCCGGCGCAGGAAGCGATCACCCCGGCGGTCATGCACCAGTCGCTGTCGCGCAGTTACACCTGCATCGACTGCCACAAAGGGATTGCCCATGACTTGCCGGCGATTCAGTGATGACCCGGGAGCTGCACGACACGCTCCGCGACCCCCGTCTGCGACAGGTGCAATGGCTGGATCTGGTGCGCGTGACACCCATGCAAGTCCTGTTCGAACCCGTCCTGCCCGCGCTGTGGCTCGTCGCTTCCCTCATCGCGGCGGCCGACGGCCAGGTTATCGTCGCACTCGGCCTGTCGTTCATGTTCTTCCTGACCGGATTACGCTTGATCCACAACGCCTTTCATGCGGCGCTCGGACTCTCTCACCTCGGCACCGAGTTGGTCCTCTGGGTCATGAGCGCAGTGATCCTGGGCTCGATGCACGCCGTGCGATTCACCCACCTGAACCATCATCGCCTGAATCTGTCGCAAGAAGATGTCGAAGGGCGGCACGCCCAGATGGCCGGTTGGCGGGCCCTGCTGCACGGACCCTACTTCACGGTGTTGATGCACGTGACCGCGTTTCGTCACGGCCATTGGCGGTTGCGCGCAACGATCGCCGGTCAATTACTGATGAATGCGACGCTTATCGTACTGGCGTTTCGCCATTGGACCTGGGCTCCACTTCAATACCATGTCTGCGCCATGGGCGTGGGCCACTGCCTGACCGCCTTCTTCGCGGTCTGGACCGTCCACCATCACTGCGATCGGACCCACTACATCGCCCGGACGCTGCGCAATAGAATCCTCAACGCCGTGACATTCAACATGTTCCTGCATATCGAACATCACCTCTTTCCCCTGGTTCCCACCTGTCATCTCGGCGAGTTGTCGCGTCGCATCGACCGGGCTGCACCGGAACTCAAGAGCAAAATCGTCTTCTGACGAACGGACCGGCCCCATGACGCATGCCCCGCTGAATTTTCTGTGGATGCCGGGACGCGTGCTGTTCGTGTCGTATTTCATCGCATTGGGCTTGAGTCATCTGATTCATTTCGAGCAGCATGCCTTGGTCTTGAAAAGGAAGGAGGTGCCTCTGCCGCGCTGCGCGACGTTGCTCACGATCGTGATGATGATCTCTGGCGGGGTAATGGTGCTGTTTGATTGGCAAACCCGGATCGGCGCGCTCATCCTGTTCTGCATCATCTTTCCCGCACCGTTCTTTCTGCATAGGTTCTGGAACGAGACCGACTCCTACATGCGCCTCAGCGAGTTCGCGCACTTGATGAAGGACCTTTCCCTGGCCGGCGCCGCACTGATAGTGGCGGCGATAACCTAAATGGACGGCGCCGGCGATTGTCGTCGAGGTAGGCCTGATTCGTTCGCGCAAGAAGTGCGTTAAAAGCAGATAATCGTCCGTGGACTTCGGGCGCTACCGTGTCGCCGTGACGGGATCCAACCTTAAGGCGCCAGTGTCGGATCGGCATCATGGAGCCCACGGTTAGATGCGTGAGCCTCCCGTCACCGGGACGACCTCGCCGGTGATATACGATGCGCCGGCACACAGGTACACGATCACCTCCGCATAATCTTCCGTTCGGCCGACGCGCGCCAATGGCACAGTAGCCCGGGCCGCTGAGTCCATGTCGCCGAACGAGCACTCCCAATTGGAATTCACGTAGCCGGGTGCGATTCCGTTGACTCGAACGGCTGGAGCGAGGCCCCGGGCGAGTTCCCGGGTCAACCCCACAAGCCCGGCTTTGGCCGTTGCGTAGGCCGTGCTGCTGGCGCCGCCGCCGAATGCCGCCACGGACACCGTATTGACCACAGCACCGTTCGCCTGGGTCAACGCCGCCGCAAGTGTCTTGGTCATCCAGAACGCGCTGAGCAAATTGATCCGCAGAATCTTGTCCCAGAACTCATCGGTCAAGGCATCGAGGTCCGCCGGGGATATGGGTGTGCGCGTGCCGGGCGCGCCCGCGTTATTGACCAAATAGTCGAGTCCCCCGAGCCATTCCAAGCTCCTTAGGGCGACATCACGGGCCCCCGCGGATTCGCTCAAGTCGCCGGGCACGCCCTCCACCCAGAAGCCTTGCGCCTTCAGGTCGCCGACGGCACCAGCGAGCGCGTCGGTCGGCAAATCATTCATTGCAACCCGAGCTCCGCTGCGAGCAAGGCGCTGCGCCGTCGCCAACCCGATTCCGGATGCGCTTCCCGTCACGAGCGCCCTAACCCCGTGCAACTTGAACTCGATCAAATCAGGCTTGTTCATAAGTTCCTTGGGTCAAGGGGCGGGGGCCGGCGAGGATCTGCGGTATGGCGAACAACCCGGGATAGGAACAGCCACTGACGATCTCGAACACGAATCACGCCGCAATGGACCCCGCTGCCGGCAACGTGACCATGCCGATCATACAGGCGATTCCAGCCAGGTGATTGGCGGCCATGCCGCCCTTGTAGACAATCGTCGGACTGCGGCGCAAACGGATCCAGCGATCGGCAAGCCAGCCCATCGCGAGCGCGCTCAAAGCATTGAGCAGATACGCCCAAGACGCGCCGCCCACCATCGATCCCACGAAAAGCCGCGCGACTTGATGAGATAGAACGGCATATACTTGACCAGGTCAAGTATATGCTCATCACCATGCCGGAAGTGAATCGCAATAAACCCAGTCCCCGCGCCGATGCCCGCACCGTCGCCGATGTCCGGGATTTCAATCGGTTCTACACGCGGCAACTCGGTCTGCTCGACAGGCGCCTGCTGGACAGTTCCTTCACCCTCACTGAAGCCCGTGTTCTGTACGAGCTTGCGCAGCGTCAATCCTCGACTGCGACGGAGATTGCCGCAGATCTCGGGTTGGATCTTGGATATCTGAGCCGCATCCTGAAGAAGTTTGAACGTCACGGCTTGATAAAGCGCGCACGCATGATCGAGGATACGCGACGGATTCAAGTCAGCTTGACGCCCGCCGGACGCAAGAGATTCTTCCCGCTCGATCGGGTTGCCTGCCGGCAGATCGAATCGCTGATTGCGCCGCTGACAACCAGGCGCCGCAATGAGCTGCTCAATTCAATGCGCGCGATCAAAGCGGTGCTGGCCGCCCCGAAGTCGGCAACTGATTCGAGCTCGCACCCGCACCCGCTCGCGAACGCATTGACGTTACGTGACCTCCGTCCGGGAGATATCGGATGGATTACTCACCGGCAGGCAGTCCTATACCACCAAGAGTACGGCTGGGACGGCAGCTATGAGGCGCTGGTTGCAGAAATCCTTTCGGGGTTCGTCAAGTCCTTCGATCCGGAGTCTGAGGCTGCCTGGATCGCTGAGGCAGACGAGGGTATCGTCGGCTCCGTATTTCTGGTTCACGCATCCCCGAAAATCGCCAAACTTCGCTTGCTGTACGTCGAACCGACGGCGCGGGGCATGGGGATCGGCCGCACGCTGGTCGATGAATGTATCGCCTTCGCTCGCGCAAAGCATTACGAAACACTGACGCTTTGGACCAATGATGTGCTGGTATCGGCCAGGACGATCTATCAAGCGGCGGGTTTTCGACTGACCAAGGAAGAGCCCCACCGTTCATTCGGCAAGGATCTTGTCGGGCAAACCTGGGACTTGGCCGTGAAGACAGCGCCGTTGGCGGGCTAGATACCCATTCGGCCAACGCCGCCCTCATGGCACAGCGGTCATGAGGGCGGCGTCGTCATCAGTGCCTCAGAACTTGTAGCGGAAGCCGATCGTGGGGTTGATGTTGGTGGTGTAGAAGGCGTAGCCGCTGGCCACGCCGTTGTGCACGCCGCTGTACATGGCGCCGCCGTACACGTCGAAGTGCTTGTTGAAGCGGTAGTCTGCGTCGAAGGAGAAGGCCTCGAAGCTGCCGCTGCAGGCGCTGTAGACATCCGTGGTGCAGCCCGCCGCCTTGCCGGTGCCGTAGGCATTCTGGCGATAGCCGTAGTACGCGGCGGTGAGGTCGAGGTTGGGGATGACGGTGTAGCGCACGCCGGCCCAGTAGACGTTCAACTGCTTCGCGACGTCGTAGGCCGCATCGTTGACGAACGCCAGGTTGTACCCGCCGATGTCGGTGTAGCCGGCCGGCAAGGGATTGGACGGATTGGCGTACTTGATGTGCTCGTAGCCGGCAAAGAACTTCAGCGGATTGAACGTGTACGACCCCATGAGGGCGTAGGCCGTATTGTCCGAGATGGTGGCGGACAGCGAATTCGAGTCCGAGTACCCCAGCTTGGGCAATGCAGCCACCTGGGAAGCGCTTAGAGCCACGGCCGAGATCGCATCATTGATCTTCGAATAGTAGGCATCGACCGATGCGCCCGCGTATTGGCCGCCGAACACCGCCTGGAACGCCGTGTTCGCGCCGCCGGTCGATTGGTTGAACTTGTACAGGGCGCCGAAATGAACCAGTTCGTCGTACGAGACGTAGTACTTCAGCATCGAGTCGAGCCGCTTGTCCTCGGTGGTGCCTCCGCCCTGGTATGCTCCCGATGCCCCGATGAGGCCGAATGCCGAGGAGTCGTAGTTCGGGTCGTACTTGATCGTGCCTTCCGTGAGCAGGGTCAGCTGGCGGCCGAAGGTGATGGTTCCGAAGTGCTGCGAGCTGAAGCCCG
>Ga0302319_10004885_pt1 | contig 27311 bp, 22 predicted proteins | sample Bog_T0_2_FD_203319 | JGI IMG/M metagenome (GOLD analysis project Ga0302319, IMG submission 203319) | Peat permafrost microbial communities from Stordalen Mire near Abisko, Sweden - Bog_T0_2 | ecosystem: Environmental > Terrestrial > Soil > Wetlands > Peat | place: Sweden: Abisko, Stordalen Mire... | reverse complement strand
CGGTTTCCCATTCTATTTCGCCTGCGCCGTGCTGGGTTCTTACACCCTGATGCCCGCGCTCGCTTTCGTCAGCGTGCTTTTCGATATCGGCCGCACGCCATTGCTCGATTCCGTTGTGTCGGGTTCCTTGCCGGTTTATATTCTGTACGGCGCCGGCAGCGTGCTTAGTTTCTTTCTGCTCTGCGGCGTTTGGCCCCGGCTGTGGATCTGGGTCGCGGGATTCAAGGACAACCAGCGAACTCGGAAGATGAGTTCTATCATCGTGGTCGCCACCTCGATCGTGATCGTGTCAGCCGCTTTCTTCAGGCTCGATGTCGGGATCCAATCGCTGGCCCACGGCTATGTCCGGTTTAACACCTATGGGATCCTGCCCGATGCGCTCGAGGAGTTGCGGCAGTCCGCCGCCGCCAGCCAGCACGACCTCGATCCCGATCACACCAGCCTTCACTTTGGCTCTTTCTCCCACGAGGGGCTTACGACCACGTATCTCTGGGCGACCCAGGACCGAAAAGGAGGAGACGAGTTGGCGTGGCTTGCCTGCGAGAGGTCGGCCGCCGGAGGCTGGACCTACACCCCACTGGCGGAGTCCCCTTTCAAGTAGAATCGCCGCCCGTCGCACCTCGCAAAAGCCCCGCCGATCAGTAGACCTCGTAAACCTCGACGACGGCGATTCCGGTGGATCCGTTGAGGCCGGAGACTTCCGCGGAGTTCCGCAATCCTCATGCCGGCTTGGCATTGGCATCAGCCCGGCATAGCCTTGCGACAAACTTATGCTGGACGATATGTTTGGGTTGTGCACTTTTCCCTTGGCCCAGCTCCACGAGTCAAGGTTGCACTCGTGCGCCGCGCCGAATCCCTGACCATGGCGATGCTCCAGCCAGACAATGAGGTTTTGCTCAAACGGGGCTGGGCGTCGCTGCCGGACTCCTACCGCATGCCCGAGGCCGCGCCCACGCTCGCCCAGGCCCGGGCGTACTGCCGGCGGTTCGCCGAATCCCACTACGAGAATTTTCATGTCGCCTCGTGGTTCCTGCCCCGGGCGCTGCGCCCCCATTTTCACGCGATTTACGCCTACTGCCGCATCGCGGACGACCTGGGCGACGAGGTCGGCAACACCGCCCAGGCCCTGGCGCTGCTCGACTTGTGGGGCCGCGAGCTCGATGCCTGCTACGAGGGCCGCGCGCGCCATCCGGTCTTTGTCGCGCTGGGCGAGACGATCCGCGCCTGCGCCATTCCCAAGCAGCCGTTCGCCGACCTCCTGACGGCCTTTCGCCAGGACCAGACCGTGACCCGGTACGCGACGATGGCCGACGTGCTGAATTATTGCCGCTATTCGGCCAATCCCGTCGGCCGCCTCGTGCTCCATGCCTGCGGCCAGGCGGACGAGGAGCGTTTCCGCCTCTCCGACGCGACCTGCACGGCGCTGCAGCTGGCCAATTTCTGGCAGGATGTCCGCCGGGACTATGCCAAGGGCCGGATCTACCTCCCGCTGGCGGACCTGCGGCGCTTTGGCGTGGCCGAACGGACGATCGCCGACGGCGTCGCCACCCTGGAATTCCGCGCCCTGCTCCGCCACGAGGTCGAGTATGCCCGCAGCCTGTTTGAGCAAGGGCTCCCGCTGATCGACCGGGTCGATCGCGAACTGGCGCTGGACCTGGACCTTTTCAGCCGCGGTGGCCTGGAGATCCTGCGCGCGATCGAAAAGCGGGATTACGACGTGCTGGGCGGGCGACCGACCCTCTCCCGAGGCACCAAGCTCGCGCTCGCGCTGCGGGCTGGGGGCGGAAAGGCGCTGCCGTTCCTGCGCCCGGCCGTCCGCCGCGCCGGGACCGCGCCCGGACCGGCGCTGGACCGGGCCTACGCGGAGTGCGTGGCGGTGGCCAAGCGCCAGGCGAAGAATTTCTACTACGCCTTCGTCGCCCTGCCGGCCCCGCGGCGCAACGCCATCTGCGCCGTCTACGCCTTCATGCGCCGGGCCGATGACATCGCCGACGACGAGAGCCTGCCGCGCGAGGAGCGCCGCCGCCGGCTCGACGCCTGGCTCGCCGGCTGGCACGAGGCCTGCCGCGGCGCCGAAACCGCGGACCCGGTCTTCCTCGCGTTGCGCGATGCCACCGCCCGGTTCGGGATTCCGCTGAGCCTGCTCGATGAACTGGTGGCGGGGGTGGCCATGGACCTGAACCCGGCCACGAGCGACGCGCCGGACACCTATGCCACCTTCGAGGATCTCTACCGTTACTGCTATCAGGTCGCCTCCGTGGTCGGGCTGGTCTGCATCCGGATCTTCGGCTACCGCGACCCCCAGGCGGAGAAGCTCGCCGAGGAGACGGGGGTGGCCCTCCAGCTTACCAATATCCTGCGCGACGTGTCCGAGGATGCCGGGCGCAACCGCTTGTACCTGGCGCTGGAAGACCTGCAGGCGCACGGCGTCGCGGTGGACGCGCTGCTGCGCCGCCCGCCGGGCCAGGCGCCCACCGCCAACGAGCGCGCCCTATTTGCCGCCATCGCCCGCCGCGCCGAGGACTACTACCGCTCGGCGCGGGCGCTGCTCCCGCTGATCGACGCCGAGAGCCGGCCCGCCCTGTGGGTGATGGTCTCGATCTATCATCGCCTGCTCCGGCGCATCCAGCGCGCCGATTACGATGTCTTTTCCCGCCGCGCCCGCGTGCCGCTGGTGCAAAAGCTCGGGATCCTGGCCACGGGCCACGTCCGCATGGCCCAGGCGCGAATATGGGCGCGACCCCGGAATGAGTGAGACGGTCACCGTGGTCGGGGGTGGGGTGGCCGGCCTGAGCGCAGCCTGCGCGCTGGCGGAGGCCGGCCTGGACGTGCAAGTCGTCGAGCGGCGCCCGTACCTGGGCGGCCGCGCCGCGTCCTATCGCCACCCGGGGGTGGGCGAGGTGATCGACAACTGCCAGCACGTGCTCTTCGGCTGCTGCACCAACCTCACCGGTTTCTACCGGCGGATCGGCGTCGCGGATCGCATCCGCTGGAGCCGCGGGATGACGATGATCGAGCCCGGGGGGCGGCGCTCGCCGCTCGGCCCCTCGTGGCTCCCGGCGCCGCTGCACAGCCTGCCGCGTTTCCTCATCGCCCCGGCATTCACCGTGAGCGACAAGCTCGCCCTCGGCCGCGCCTTTCGCGGCCTGCTGCGCGCAATCCCAGGCGACAGCCCGGAGAGCCTCGGCGCCTGGCTCGCGCGCCACCGCCAGACGGAGGGGGCGCTGAACCGCTTCTGGCGCCTGGTGATCGCCAGCGCCCTGAATGCGGACCTCGACTCCATTTCGGTGGCGTATGCCGCCAAGGTGATCCGGGAACTGTTCATGAATTCGGCGGAAGCAGGCAGCCTGGGCCTCAGCACGGTGCCGCTCGGCGAACTCTACGCCGGGGCGGCGGAATTCCTGGGCCGGCGCGGCGCCCGGATCCGCTGCAACACCCGCGTGGAGTCGGCCGCCTGGGATGCCGGAGCCGGCCAGTGGGCGCTCGCCACCCCTGACGGCCCGGTGCGCTCCCAATACCTGGTGCTGGCGCTGCCCTACGAGGCCATGGCCAGGCTGCTGCCCCACCTGCCGCCCGCTGCGGGCGCGCCGGCCCTGGCCGCCCAGCTGGCGGGCCACGCCCACTGGCCCATCTGCAGCGTGCACCTCTGGTTCGACCGCGAGATCACCGTGCTGGACCACGCGGTGCTGCTCGATCGCGAGATTCACTGGATGTTCAACCTCGGCCGGCTCCAGCCCTGGCGCGGGGTCCGGGGCAGCTACCTGCAGCTGGTGGTCAGCGCCTCGCGCGCCTTTGCCGCGCTCTCCGGCGAGGAGGCCATTGCGCAGGCGGTCCGCGAACTCGGCGAATTCTTCCCCGCCGTCCGCCTCGCGCGGCTCGAGAAGGCCGCCTGCGTGAAGGAACTGCACGCGACTTTTGGGGTGCCTCCGGGGATCGACGCCTTCCGCCCGACGCCCGTTTCACCGTGGCCGCGCTGCTTCCTCGCCGGCGACTGGACGGCGACTGGCTGGCCCTCGACGATGGAAGGCGCGGCGCGCTCCGGCCACCTGGCCGCCGAGGCGATCTGCCGCGAAATCGGCGCCCCGCGCCGGATCCTCGATCCCGACGCGCCGCCGCGCGGACTGATGTGGCTGGCGCACCGCGGCCGGAGGGTTGCACTCGGGGCGAACCCCTGATTTTTCATCACCATGGCCGACTCACTCTCGAATCCGCCCGTTGATGCCGCGCTCGCCTTGGAGGCCGCCCTCGGCCGCCTCGGCGCCGCCCCCGCCGCGGCCGAGCCGCCGCCGCCCCGGCGCCGGCTCCTGGACGCCATCGACGGGCCGGCCGACGTCAAGGCGCTCGCGGCCGGCCAGCTGGCCCAGCTGGCCCAGGAGCTCCGCGACGAGATCATCGCCGTGACCGCGGCCAACGGCGGGCACGTCGGGCCCAACCTCGGGGTCGTCGACCTCACCATCGCGCTGCACCGCGTCTTCGATTCGGCCACCGACCGCTTCGTCTTCGATGTCTCCCACCAGGGCTACGCCCACAAGCTGCTGACCGGCCGCGGCGGGGCTTTCTTTCGCGGATTGCGCCAGACGGGCGGGGCCAACGGGTTTCTCAAGCGGGACGAGAGCCCGCACGACGCCTATGGCGCCGGCCACGCCGGCACGGCGCTGAGCGCGGCGCTGGGCATGGCGACGGCGCGGGACCTGCGCGGCTCTTCCGAGCACGTGGTGGCCGTGTGCGGCGACGCCGCCTTCACCTGCGGCATCACGGTGGAGGCGATGAACAACGTCACCGTGTCCACCCGCCGGCTGATCGTCATCCTCAATGACAACCAGTGGTCCATCGCCCGCAACGTCGGGGCCGTCGCCCATTACCTGAACCGCCTGAGCACGAGCCCCCTGTACAACCGGATCCACCACCGGCTGGAGCGGATCTGCGACCGGCTGCCGGCCGGCCGGGTCCTGCACCGGATCCTCGGCCGGTGGAAGCGGGCGACCAAGGGCTTCTTCGTGGGCTCGAACCTCTTCGAAAACTTCGGGCTGCGCTACCTCGGGCCGATCGACGGCCACAGCCTCGAGGAGCTGGTCAAGAACCTCGAGTTCGCGAAGCAGGCCGACGGCCCGATCCTGCTCCACGTTCTGACCAGCAAGGGCAGGGGACTGCCCGCCGCCCGCCGCGCCCCCGAGAAGTTTCACGGCCCGGGCGCTTTCGACCCGGTCACCGGCGAGAGCCGCCAGGCCGCCCCCGGCACCCCGCCGGCCTACCAGGAGGTGTTCGGCCGCGCCCTGGTGCGCTTCGCCCGGGCCGATTCGCGGATCGTCGCCATCACCGGCGCCATGCCGTCCGGCACCGGCCTCTCGGCGCTGGCGGCCGAGCTGCCGCGCCAGTTCTTCGACGTCGGGATCGCTGAGGAGCACGCCGTCCTGTTCGCCGCGGGTTTGGCCACCCAGGGGATCCGGCCGGTCTGCGCGATTTACTCGACTTTTCTCCAGCGGGCCTACGACCCGATCATCCACGATGTCGCATTGCAGGGGCTGCCGGTGACCTTCTGCCTCGACCGCGCCGGCCTGTCGCCCAACGACGGGCCCACCCACCACGGCCTGTTCGATCTCGCCTACCTGCGGTGCGTGCCAGGCGTCGTGGTCATGCAGCCCAAGGACGAGGACGAGTTGGTCGACATGCTCCACACCAGCCTGCAGTGGAACGGGCCCGCCTTTATCCGTTACCCGCGCGGCGCCGGGACGGGGGTCAGCGTGAAGGACCAGCCGGCGGTCCTGCCCATGGGGCAGGCGGAGGTCCTGCGCGAGGGCTCGGATCTCGTGATCTGGGCCCTGGGTCCGATGGTGGCCGAGGCGCTGCGGCTCGCGACCCGCCTCGCCGGGGAACCGCGGCTCTCGGTCGGCGTCGTCAACGCCCGCTTCGTCAAGCCCCTGGACCGCGCGCTGCTCCTGCGCCAGGCGGCCGCGGTCCCGCTGCTCGTCACCCTGGAGGACCACGTCATCGACGGCGGCTTCGGCAGCGCCGTGGTCGAGGCGCTCCAGGAGGCCGGCGCCGGGACGGCCGTCGAGCGCATCGGGTGGCCCGACCGGTTCATCGACCACGGCTCGAGCGTGGCCGGGCTGCGCGCCGCCCACGGCCTGGCGCCCGATGACCTCCACCGCCGCGTCCTCGAGCGCTGGCGCCGCCTGCATCCCTGACCCGCCCATGCGAATGGTCCAGACGATCGATCAAGCCGGTGTCGTCGGGCCTCCCGTCGAGATCATCGAGGCCCACCGCGTGGGCCTCCCCCATCGCGCAATCAGCATTGTGGTGTGGAACCCCACCCGGACCAGGATGCTCATCACCCGCCGCGCCGGCGCCAAGCCGACCTGGCCCGGCTACTGGAGCAATGCGGTCTGCAGCCACCCCCTGCCGCAGGAAGCCTACGCCGCGGCCGCCCGCCGCCGGCTGGGCGAGGAATTGGGGATCGCCGCCGCCGTCGCACCCGCGTTTCGCATGTTCTACGGGCCGGTGCGCTGCCCGGTCTCCGGCGCCTTTGAGCACGAGCTCGACCACGTGTTCCACGCGACGCTGCCGGAGCGCCTGACGGTCCGGCCCGACCCCGGGGAAATCTCGGCCGTGCGCTGGGTTGATCAGGCGCAACTGGCGGCGCTGCAGCAGTTCGGCAGGATCACCCCATGGTTCGCCTTGATTTTGGCCCGGGTTCGCTGGTACAAGACTGAAGCGCAATGCCGATGAAAACCCTCTTCCTCCAGGCACCCTCCTACGACGGATTCGATGGCGGCGCGGGATCGCGCTACCAGGCCAAGCGGGAAATCCGCTCCTTCTGGTATCCGACGTGGCTCGCCCAGCCCGCGGCGCTGGTCCCCGGCTGCCGGCTGCTCGACGCGCCGGCCGACGGATTGTCGGTCGAGGCGTCGCTCGCAATTGCGGAGCAGTACGACCTCGTCATCATCCACACCAGCACCCCGTCCTTCCCGACCGATGCGCAGTTCGCCGCGGACCTGAGGCGGCGCAAGCCGGGGGTGCGGATTGGCATGGTCGGCGCCAAGGTCGCGGTCGACCCGCAGGGCTCGCTGGTCGCGGCCCCGGCGGTCGACTTCGCCTGCCGCGAGGAATTCGACTTCACCTGCCGGGACATCGCCGCGGGCCGGCCGGTCGCGGAGGTCGCGGGCCTGAGCTATCGCGCGCCGGACGGCGCGATCCGGCACAACGACCCTCGGCCCGTCCTGGAGAACATGGACGAGCTGCCGTTCGTCGCCCCGATCTACAAGCGGGACCTGACGATCGCCAATTATTTCATCGGCTACCTCGAGCATCCCTACGTCTCGATCTACACCGGGCGCGGCTGCCGCTCGCGCTGCACCTTCTGCCTCTGGCCCCAGACGGTCGGCGGCCACCACTACCGCACCCGCTCCGTCGCCAGCGTGCTGGAGGAGGTGAAGTGGATCCGCGACAACCTGCCCGAGGTGAAGGAGATCATGTTCGACGACGACACCTTCACCGACTTCAAGCCGCGGGTCGAGGAGATCGCCCGCGGGCTCGGGCCGCTCGGCGTCTCCTGGTCGTGCAACGCGAAGGCGAACGTGCCGTACTCGACGCTGAAGATCATGAAGGAAAACGGCCTGCGCCTCCTGCTCGTCGGCTACGAGTCCGGGGACGACCAGATCCTGCTCAACATCAAGAAAGGGCTGCGCACCGACATGGCGCGCCGCTTCAGCGCGGACTGCCGCAAGCTCGGCATCAAGGTCCACGGCACCTTCATCCTCGGCCTGCCGGGCGAGACCCGCGACACGATCGAGAAGACCATCCAGTATGCGCAGGAGGTCAACCCGCACACCATCCAGGTGTCCCTCGCGGCGCCGTATCCCGGGACCGAGCTCTACGACCAGGCCGTGGCCAACGGCTGGCTCGAGGAAAAGCAGGCCGGGCAGCTCGTGAGCACCGCCGGGGTCCAGCTGGCGGCGATCGGCTATCCCCACCTGCCGCGGGAGGAGATCTACCACCAGCTCGAGGTCTTCTACAAGCGCTTCTACTTCCGGCCCTCGAAGATCTGGGAGATCGTGCGCGAGATGATGATGAGCTGGCAGATGACGAAGCGGCGCTTGCGTGAAGGCGTCGAGTTTTTCCGCTTCCTCCGCGCCCACGAGGCGTGATCGACGCCGCCCATCTCGTCCTCCCGGCCCTGGCGCTGGCCAGCGCCGCGGCGGCCGTGGGCGGCATCGCCTACACGCTCCTGGCGCGGGGCCTGGCCGGGCGCTTCTTCGCCCGCCCGCCCGCCGAGCCCGCGGACTATCCGCCGCTCACGGTGGTCAAGCCCCTGCGCGGCGCCGAATGGGCCCTCCTGCCCAACCTCGCGAGCTTCTGCCGGCAGGACTATCCCGGTGCGGTCCAGTTCCTCTTCGGCACGAGCGACCCCGGCGATCCCGCCCTGGCCGCCGTCGCGGAGCTGCGGCGGCTCCACCCGGAAGCGGACGTCACCGTGGTGGCCGACCCGCGCCTGCACGGGCCCAACCGGAAGGTGAGCAACCTCCTCAACATGCTGCCGCAGGCGCGGCATGACGTGCTGGTCTTCGCCGACAGCGACGTGGGGGTGGACCCGCAGTATCTCCGGCACGTTGTCGGCGAGCTGCAGCGGCCCGGCGTCGGGCTGGTGACCTGCCTCTATCGCGGCCAACCCGATCCGGGCTTCTGGCCGCGCCTCTCGGCGGTGGCGACCAACACCCAGTTTCTGCCCGGGGTGCTTACCGGCCTGGCGCTCGGCCGCGCCCGGCCCTGCTTCGGGCAGACCATCGCGGTGCGCCGCTCGACCCTCGAGCAGATCGGCGGGCTCGCGCCCTTCGCCCATCACCTGGCGGAGGACCACGCCATCGGCGAGGCCGTGCGCCGGGCCGGCGCGCAGGTGTCGATTCCCCCGTTCGTCATCTCCCACGCCTGCGTCGAGACCACCGCCGCCAAGCTCGTGGCCCACGAGCTGCGCTGGAGCCGGACCATCCGGGCCGTCGATCCCGCCGGCTACCTGGGCTCGGTGCTGGCCAACCCCTTCGCCTTCGCCCTGCTGGCGGTGGCGCTGTCCGGCGGCGCCGCCTGGGCGTGGGCGATCGCCGGGACGGCGCTGCTGGCCCGGCTCGCCCTGAGCCTGCGGCTCGACCGGGTCCTGCGGCAGTCCCATCGCGACGCGTGGCTGGTGCCGCTCTGGGACGTGGTTTCCTTCGGCATCTTCGCGGCCAGCTTCTGCTCGAGACGGGTGACCTGGCGCGGGGTCAACTTCCGCGTCGATGCCAACGGCCGGCTCTCGCCGGCCCAGGAACGATGAGCCGCGAGGCGCATGGCCGGCCGGCCATGAAGTGGCTCGGGCGCGCCGCCGCCCTCGCCGGGCTGCTGGCGGCGGCCTGGCTGGTCTGGCGCGATCATCCCGGGACGGTGCTCGCGCTCTTGCGCGCGGCCGGGCCCGGCCTGGTGCTGGCGGGACTGGCGCACGTGCTGCCGATGCTGGCCAATGCGCGCGACTGGCAGATCCTGATCCGCGGGGCCCATCGCCCCGGGTTCGGGGCGATGCTGCGCCTGGTCTGGATCCGCGAGTCGGTCAACAGCCTCCTGCCGGTGGCGCGGATCGGCGGTGAAATCGTGGCCTTCCGCCTGATGCGCCGCGGCGGGCTGCGCGCCTCGACGGCGGTCGCCAGCCTGATCGCCGACACCCAGTTGACGCTCATCAGCCAGCTGCTCTTCACCCTGTTCGCCATCGCCGTCCTGCTCGGGCACGCGGCCTCCGGCGGACTGCGGCTGGCGGGTCACCTGGCCTGGGGCGCCGCGGCCCTCACGCCGGTGCTGGTGCTCTTCGCCCTGGTTCAGCACGCCCGCCCGTTCGGCCGGATCAGCCGCCTGCTCAACCGCGCGACCGGGGGCCAGCTGTCCGCGCTCGTCGGCGAGTCGGCCCAGATCGACCGGATGATCATGCTGATCTGGCGCCGCCGCGCGGTCTTGCTGCGCTACCTGTTTTTCTGGCAGCCAGTCCAGTGCGTGGCCACCGCCGTCGAGCTCTGGCTGGCGCTGCATTTCCTCGGCGCGCGGGCGACGCTGCTTGAGGCGGTCGTCATCGAGTCCCTGATCCAGGCCCTCAGCAGCGCGGCGTTTTTCGTGCCGGGCGGCCTGGGCGTGCAGGAGGGGGGCTTCATCCTGATCGGCGGCGCGTTCGGCCTGGATCCCCCGACCTGCCTGGCTCTCGCCGGCGCCCGCCGGATCCGCGACCTGCTGATCTTTGTGCCCGGATTGCTGGCCTGGCAGGTCGCCGAGTCGTCCGACCCGGGGGCGGCGTCACTGCAGGTGCGCGAGGGCGTCTGACGCCGCGGTGAAGCCGGGTTCGAGCTGGAGCGCCGCCGTGTAGGCGGCGCGCGCGCCCGCGAGGTCGCCCTGCCGCTCGAGGATGTTGCCGATGCGCCACTGCACGGCCGCGTGCGACGGCGCCCCGGGCGGGGCCGCGAGCCCCAGGCAGACGCGCAGGGCAGCCAGGCCGCGGTCGAGGTGCCCCCCGCTGACCGCCGCCAGTCGCCCCAGTTGGAAGAGCACCACATAATTTTGCGGCGCGACCTGGAGCACCGCGTTGAGTTCGGCGAACGCGAGATCGTACTTCGCGTCGGCGAAATCGAGGGTGGCATAGGCGAGGTGGCCCCGCGCAGGATCGAGCTTGGCGATCGCCGCGGCCTCAGCGGTTGCCCGCTCCGGTCCGCCGCCGACCAGGGCGGGGGCGCGCGAGTAATAGGTAAAGAGCCGCTCGTGGATAGCGACGTTGTCCGGATCGAGCGCCACCGCGCGCTGGTACTCCGCGACGCACTTGCGGGCCAACCCGAACTTGCCAAACAGGCCCGCCTTTTCCGCCGACCGTCCGTACGCGTCGCCCAGGGCGGTGTGTGCCTCCGCGCTGTCCGGCGCCAGCGCCACGGCCTGCTCGAGTTCGCGGACAGCGGCCACGGGATCGTGCCGCGCCAAAGCCTCTCGGCCGAGGTCGAGGTGGAGCGCGGCATCGGCCGGAGCGTCCGCGCGCGCCGCGGGCGGAAGCAGGGAGAGCAGGAGCAATGGAAATGCGCGAATCACCGGTACCGCAGCCTGCGGCGCTTGAGGTGAGAACGCGACCATTTGATTTTTCCGACTTCTCCCAATCATTTTTCGCGCAAAGCCGCCAAGAACACCGCAGCGGATTCAGTCTTCGGCCCAAGTCCCAAAACACCGAAAACCCGATCCAAATGGGATCGGGTTTTCGGTGTTTTGCGGGTTTGGTGGATCGGCGGATCGACCTTGGCGGCTTGGCGCCTTTGCGCGAGAACGGATCGATCGAATGCATTGTCCACCCCATCACTCCGACGTTGCCCGTTTGACGGACGGGCCAAATGTATTACGCTCAGCGCCGTGTACCCCCTCAAACGCCTGCTCTCGTCCTGCCTGCTCCTCATCGGCCTGGCCGTTGCCGGGGGATTTTCCTCCACAGCGCGGGCTGAGGCGGAGGCCGCGCCGGCCGCGGCGCAGCGCCTGTGCGACGCGCTGCTGGGCGCCATGAAGGCGGGGACGTCCCTCGACTTCGCCGGGCGGCGGGATCTGCTCGCCCCGGAGATCCAGCGCGATTTCGACCTGGCCTTCATGATCCGGATCATCGTCGGGCCGCCCTGGCGAAGCCTGACCCCCGGGGACCAGCAGAAACTGGCGGACGCCTTCAGCGCCTACAGCATCGCGACCTATGCGCAGCGCTTCCATGCCTGGTCGGGCGAGCATTTTGCCGTCGATCCCTCGCCCACCGCGCTGCCCCGGGGCGATTGCGTAGTCCATACCAAGCTCTTCACCGGCGACCCGACGCCGGTGCAGCTCGACTACCTGATGCGCAAAACCGGCGACCGCTGGCGGATAATCGACGTCTATCTCAACGGCACGATCAGCGAGGTGGCCGCCCGCCGCTCCGAGTACACCACCATCCTCCGCCAGGGCGGCGCCCCGGCGCTCATCGCGCTCCTGGCGGGCAAGACGGAAGACTTCGCTCGTCAGCGGCCGGGGTCATCGTAGAGGTCGGCCGGCGCCAGCGGCGGAGCCACCGCCTTGGCCCCGCTTAGCTCCGCCGCCCGGTTCTGACGATAGAGGCTGCGAAACGCGGCGTAGAAATCGAGCGACTCCCGCTGGATCTCGTCGAGGGCGTCGAGGCTGCGCGAGCGCCGGTCGATGCCGTCGACGACAATCCGCCCGACCGTGAAGCTGGTGGGGTAGTTCTGATGGCGCGGGATATAGCGCAGCGGGTCGAACACGACGTCCACCCCCAGGCCGATCCCATCGCGCGGAGTGGACGGCCCGAAGACCGGCACGATCAGGTACGGGCCATCCGCCACGCCCCAGACCCACAGGGTCTGGCCGAAATCGCCGAACTGCGGCGGCATCTTCCAACTCCCGGCCACTTCGAAGAATCCGGCGACCCCCACCGTGCTGTTGACCACGAAGCGGCCGCCGGCAATTCCCGCCGGCTTGATCCGTCCCTGCAGCAGGCAATTGCCCAGCACGATCGGCTCATTGAGATTGTCGAGGAAATGACGGAGGGCGTCGCGGACCGGCCGCGGGAGGGCCCGGCGATAACCCTGGGCCAGCGGCTTGATCAGCGCCCGGTCCACGGAGAAGTTGAAGGCGAAGATCCGGCGATTGAGCGGCTCGATCGGGTCGTCATTGGCCTTGAACGCCGCGCGGGCGGCCGGGTCGGCCGGCACGCTGGCACAGCCCGCCCCCAGGCAGAGCGTCAGGCCGAGGAGCGCGGTGCGGACGGCGGCCTTCACTCCGGATCGGCTTTTCGGGCCGTTGCCGGGTTGCGAGGTTCGCCGAACAGCACCGGCAGGACGAAAAGCGTGCAAAGGAGGATGAAAAACAGGGCGAGGCTGAGGAACTTTCCCATTTCCGCCATGCCCGGCGAGCGCGAAATGGCCAGGCTGCCAAAGGCGCTGCCGGTCGTCAGGGCGCTGAAGATCACGGCGCGGGCCGTCGGCGAGCCCAGCAGGTCCGGTTCGCCCGCCCGCCGGCGCATGACGAAGTAGATGTCAAACGCGACCCCGATCCCGAGAATCATCGGCAGGGTGATGATGTTGGCAAAATTGACCGAGAAGCCAAGGAGCGCGGCCGCGCCCAGGGTGAAGAGCCCGGCGAGCAGCAGGGGCGCGAGGACCAGCCCCACGTCGCTGAAGCGGCGCAACACCGCAAGGAGCAGGGCGGAGATGGTCAGGAGGGCCCAGAGACCGGCCGTCGCGAAGGCCCGGGGGGCCAGCCGGCTCCACTCCTCCACCGCGACTGCCGAGCCCACGGCATTGGGCACGATGCTCTGGACCGCCCGGGCAAACCGGCGCAGCACCGCGTTGTCGCGGGTGTCGCCGCTCGGAAAGACCTGCACCCGCCAGCGGCCGTCCGGCGCCACCCAGTCCCGCCGGAAGTCCGCGGGCAGGGTGTCGAGCCCGACCGGCCCGGCCTGCAGCACTTCCCGCAGGTCGTCGAGGCGCCGGTCGATCCCGGCGCTGAGATTGGCGGCGAGCAGCGGAACGGCCGGGGGGCCGCCGGCGATGATCCGGCGCAGGGCCGCCGCCAGGCGCGCGGCCGGCTGGTCGCCGCGGGCCCCCAGCCGCGCCATGTCGTCGGCGCAGCGCGCGACAGCGGCAAGGGACTCGGCGGGCGAGGGCGGGGGCTTGACCGTCGCCGGCGACAGGGTCGGGCCCAGCAGGGAGGCGGCATCGTCCAGGGTGGCGAGCTTCGGCGCCTGGTCGCCGGGGACAAAGCTGCGGAGCAAGAGGACGCGGGCGACCTCGGGCTGGCGCTGCTGGCGGGCGGCGGCGGCCGCCGCCGCGACCGGATCGGCCAGGAATTCGACCGTATACGGGGACGTATTGGGGTCGGCCATGAGGTCGAAGAGCGTCCGGACGGACTCCGCATGGGGATTCTCCAGGTCGACGGGATTGAAATCAAACCGCAGCCGCGGCAGGGCCGCCGCCGCGAGGAGCGCGAGGACCAGGACGGCCACGCGCACCCCGCGCCGGCGCCGGAGGAGGAAGCCATCCGCCGCCACCCCCCAGGCGAAGCCGGCCGATTGCCGCTGCGCGCCGGTCCGCAGAAGCGATAGCAGGGCGGGGAGCAGCGTGAGGTTGAGCAGCAGGGCGATGATCATGCCCACGCCCGCGATCAAGCCCAGGTCGCCCACGCCCAGGTAGGCGGTGGGCACGAAGGAGAGGAAGCCGGCGGCGGTGGCGACGGCGGCCACCACCAGGGGCAGCCCGACCCCGGCCGCCGTCCGCCGGAATGCGTCGACGGGCGCAGCGTTGAGCCGCTCCGCCGAGTACCGGACGCTGAACTGAATGCCGAAATCGATCGCCACGCCGATGAACAGCGGGGCGAAGGCGATCGAGACGGGATTGAACGGGCCGATCGCCCGCACCGCGAAGGCCGCGCAGGCCGCCAGGCCGACCAGCAGTGTCAGCACGATCGCCAGCACGGTCCGCAGCGAGCGCAGCCCGACGATCAGCCAGAAACAGAGCAGCCCCAGGCAGAGCGCGGTCGAGAACGCCGCGCTCTCCGAGAGGGCGGCGAGCTGGTCGTTGTCCAGGGCCACCTGTCCGGTCACCCGCACGGTGACGCCGTTCTCGGGCGTCAGGCCGGCGGCGCGCGCCGCGCCCTTGATCGCCGCGATCGCGGAGGAAGCCGATTGCAGCTTCCCGAAGTCCAGCGCCGCGCCGGCGAGCACAAAATGGCGCGTTTCACCGGCGCCGGGTTTGCGCCCGCTGAGAAACTGCTGCCAGGAGAGCGGCTGGCGCCGCCCGTCGCCCGCGGCCTCGGCCGCCTGGGCCAGGCCGGCCAGCGGCCCGTCGATCTGCGCCGCCGCCACCTCGCCCCGGAGACCGCCCTGGGCGAGCAGGTCGACCGCGTCGAGCACGCCGCGCACGCTGGGGTCGGCGGCCAGGGTGCCGAGAAACGGCTGGGCCGCGATGAGATGGTCGGCGAAGTCCTGGACCTCGGCCGGGGACATGAAAAGCAGGCCGTAACGCCGAAAATAGGGATTGGCATCCGGCTGCCGCACATCGCGGAAGAGGTCGGTCCGGCGCCGGAGGGCGTCCGCCATCACCGCCGCCGCGTCGGCGGCCTGGTCGGGCGTCCGCCCATCCACGACGGCGACGAGCAGGTTTTGATTCTGCGGAAACTGGCGGTCGAGGTCGGCCCCGGCCCTCTGCCACGGCAGATTGGGGTCGACCAGCTTGCCGGTGTCGCTGTCGATCCGCGCGTGCCCGGCGATATACCAGCCCGTGCCCAGGGCCAGGGCAAGCGCGAGGGCCGCCACGGCGACCGCCCGGCGGCGACTGAATTCAACTAGGCGGCCGATGATCAAGACGGTGGCGGAGGGAGGTCGATCGCTGGAAGTTCGTACCCGCCAACGCTCTGGGCGCCGCCAGGAATGACGTCTACGAAGGAGTTCAACCCGCGCGAGATTGCAACCTTCACGCGTCAGGTTCCTCCCACGTTCTACCCAGCGCCGCTGGGAAACCGCGAGCGGCACGTCGGCCGTTGATGCCCAGGCGCAGCAACGCGCCCCAGTGCCAGGGCCGCAGCGCGGCGAAAAGGCCGAAGCGAAGCGAAGCGAACCTCCCATCGGCCGCGATGAAAACGTTGAAGTCGGGCAGTAGGTCGGCCGGGCCGTCGCTGACGCCCTTGATGCCGTGGAACGGAACGCCGAGCTCGGCCGCCCGGCGCGCCAGTGGCGCCGCCTCCATGTCCACCAGACCGGCGCCAGGGATCGCGGCCAGGCGCCGCTTATCCGCCTGGTCGGCGACCCGCGCGCTTGTCACCAGCCAGCAAGCGCCGGAGTCCCCGGCGGCGGCGAAGCGCTCCCCGGAGCGCGCGTCGATCACCCCGGCCACCCCGTACACGCGGCCGGCGCCAAGCCACGGTTGCAGGGAGCCGGCCCAGCCGACCGAGTAGATCGCGGAGACCCATCCCTCGGCCTCGACCTCCGCCAGCGCGCGGCGCGCCGCCTCCGCGCCAATGCCGGCGCAGGCCGCCAGCCACACGCTTTCGCCCTGGCGCCGGCGCCAGAGCTTCACCCCGCGGCGGGATTCGTGCTCCCAGCCGCGCACGAGCGGCCGCAATTCGGCCGGCAGGGCCGCGATGATCGCGACTCGGGTCATGCGGGCGGCGCGTAGCCTTCGGCGCGGAACCAGGCCACGGCCGCCTCCAGGGCCGGCCGCACCGGGACGACGCGAAAGCCCAGTTCCCGCTGCGCCCGGGCGCTCGAGGCGAACATCCGCTTTCGGCCCATGCGCACCTGGTCCAGCGTGGCCCGCGGTTCCCGCCCGCGGATTCGGCCCGTGATCCATTCGTCGAGCCAGGCATAGGCCGCGGCGACGGCGTAGGGTATCCTGAGCGTGGGCGCCGGGACGCCGCTGATCGCCGCCAGTGCGTCGAAGAGCTGCTTCAGGGTCAGGTTCTCGCCCCCGAGGATGTAGCGCCGGCCGGGCTCGCCCCGGGTAAGGGCAGCCACATGGGCGCGGGCGACTTCGGCGACATCGACCAGGTTGAGCCCGGTGTCCATGTAGGCGGGGAACCGCCGGAGGAGAAAGTCCACCAGGATCCGGCCCGTGGGCGTCGGCTTGGCGTCGTGGGTCCCGATCGGGGCGGTGGGATTGAGGATGATGACCGCCTGCCCGGCCTGCGCGGCGGCGATCGCGTGCTGCTCCGCCATGAACTTGGACCGCTTGTAATGGCCGACCATGTCCGTCAGCGCGACCGGCGTGTCCTCGTCGGTGCTGCGCCCGTCCCGATGAAAGTGCATCGTGGCCACGCTGGAGGTGTACACGAAGCGGGGCACCCCAGCCGCGCGGGCCGCGCGCAGCAGGTCGCGCGTGCCCTCGGCATTGGCGCGGTACATGGCCCGCGGGTCTCGCATCCAGAGCCGGTAGTCGGCCGCCACGTGCACCACCGCATCGCAGCCGGCGAGGGCCGGGCGCAGCGCCTCCGCGTCGCCCAGGTCGCCCACTTGGGTTTCCCCGGTCAGCCCGGCCAGGTGCCCCAGGTTGCTGGCCGGCCGGACCAGCAGGCGGAGCGCCGCGCCTTGCTCGGCCAGCGCCCTGGCCACATGATGGCCGACAAAGCCGGTGGCCCCTGTGACGAAGATTCTAATCCAGCGCCTCCGGGTTCAACGCGATGCCCTTTTCACCGGCGGCCTTGCGCTCCTGGTATTTCCGCACCCAGTCGGTCCACTGCTTGCCCGCGGCGCGGTCCTTGCCGGTGAATTCCAGGCGGGCGATCTCGGCGTAGCTCAGCCGGCGCTTCTCCGGCGCCGCCGGCGTGAAATAGTGCACGAAGGAATCGGCCAGGGTCGCCCCGGCCTGGCGGTTGAAGATGAAGGCCACGATGCGCTCGCCATTCTTGAGCGTGAGAGTCACGTCCCCGCGGTAGTCGAAGGCCTGCTCCAGGGCGGCGCGCAGGTCCGGCTCGCCGGCCAGCTCCGGGACCCAGCCCTCGAGGTTGGTGCGGGCGGCGCCGGGCGCGAGTTCCAGCGCCTCGACCTGCTCCAGGGTATATTTCAGGGTTTCGTCGGGCACGCGGCGGTCTCCTCCAGGCTGGGTGCGGGAGCAGCGGCGGGGGCGAGCAGCTTGAGCGCCTCCGGGTCGGGATACGATCGGAAACTCCCGCGCACCATGCCCCAAAATCCCCGCAGCGATCCGAAGCCGTCCATCACGGCGGTGGGCTCGTAGCCGCAGCTCACCATGCAGTTGGCGCATTTGGGATTGCCGCTGGCCGCGCCGTATTCCTCCCACTTGGTGGTCTCAAGCAGTTCCTGGAAACTGTCGGCGTAGCCTTCCTGCAGCAGGTAGCAGGGCCGCTGCCAGCCGAAGATGTTGTACGCCGGCGAACCCCACGGCGTGCACTCGTACTTGCGGTCGCCCATCAGGAACTCGAGGAAGAGGGGCGACATGTTGAATTTCCAGGTGCGCTTGCGATTGGACAGGACGGCGCGGAAGAGGCGGCGGGAGCGGGCCCGGCCCATGAAATGATTCTGGTCGGGGGCCTTGTCGTAGCTGTAGCCCGGGGACAGCACGATGCCCTCGACGCCCAGATCCATCACCTCGTCGAAGAAGCCGCGGATCGAGCCGGGATCGGCGCCGTCGAAGAACGTGGCGTTGGTGGTCACGCGGAACCCGCGCTTGACCGCCTCCCGGATGCCCTCGACGGCGATTTCGTAGCCGCCTTCGCGGCAGACCGAGAAATCGTGGTGCTCGCGCTGCCCGTCGAGATGGACCGAGAAGGTGAGATATTTTGACGGTGTGAACTCGGGCAGGCGGCGCTTGAGCTCCAGCGCATTGGTGCACAGGTAAATGTACTTCCGGCGCGCGACAAGCCCGTTGACGATCTCGACGATCTGCGGGTGCAGCAGCGGCTCGCCGCCGGGGATCGAAACCATCGGGGCCCCGCACTCGTCCACCGCGGCGAAGCACTGCTCAGGGGTGAGCTGTTTCTTGAGGATATGCGGCGGATATTGCACCTTGCCGCAGCCGGCGCAGGCCAGGTTGCAGCGGAAGAGCGGCTCCAGCATCAGCACCAGCGGATAGCGCTTGGTGCCAGCCAGGCGCTTCTTCAGCACGTAGCTGGCAACCGTCCACATCTGGGAAATCGGGATGGCCATATTGGGTGTGATCTTTGACGCCGGCTCACGCCGGGCCCGCCAGCACCCGCCGACAGCCGGCGAGCGCCAGAAGCGGGAAATATTGTCGATAGAGGTGGTACGCCAGATTAAAAACTCGGGGAAACCCGGTGGCGGTGTACCGGGACTGCCGGGCGGGTCCCTCGCCGACCGATTCGTCCCAGCTCCCGTCGGGCCGCTGGCGGAGGAGCAGCCAACTCACGCCCCGGGAGATCGCCTCCGAGCGGCCCTCGGCGGCGGCGAGCAGGGCCAGCAGCGCCCAGGCGGTTTGGGAGGGCGTGCTGGGGCCGAGGCCGCGGGTGGCGGGGTCGTCATAGGTGCCGCAGGTCTCGCCCCAGCCGCCATCCGCATTCTGCATCCGGCGGATCCAGGCCGCGGCGCGCTGGAATTCCGGCGAGGCGGAGTCCACCCCGACGGCCGCGAGCCCGCGCAGCACGAGGAAGGTGCCATAAATGTAATTCACGCCCCAGCGGCCAAACCAGCACCCGTCCGGCTCCTGCCCGGAGAGGACAAACGCGACCGCCCGCCCGACCCGCGGGTCGGCGCGGGTGTACCCGTAGGCCGCGAGCATCTCCAGCATGCGCCCGGTGATGTCCACGGTCGGCGGGTCCAGCATCGCGTTGTGATCGGCGAAGGGAATGTGCTCGAAGATCATCTTCGTGCAGTCGCGGTCAAAGCTGCCCCAGCCCCCGTCGCGGCATTGCATGGCAAACTCCCAGGCGATGGCGCGCCGGACCGCCGCCTGCTGCCGGTCGCCGCGGGGATGATCCACCCGGCTCAGCGCCAAAAGCACCTGCGCCGTGTCATCGGTGTCGGGATAGAACTCATTATTGAACTCAAAGTACCAGCCGCCCGGCTCGATCCCGCGGACCTTCTCGGCCCAGTCCCCGGGGTGGCGCACCTCCTTGGCCAGGAGCCACTCCGCCGCCCTGACCATCCCCGGATGGTCGCGCGGGACGCCCGCCTCAGCCAGGGCAAAGACCGCCTGCGCGGTGTCCCAGACCGGAGAGACCGCCGGCTGCATGCGGAAGGTGGCCTCGGGCGCCTCCGGCGTGCCCGGCGACTCGATGCCCAGCTTCTCGAACTCGGCGCGGGCCCGGGTCACCTGCGGGTGGTCCTCGGCGTACCCGAGGCAACGCAGCGCGATGATGGTGTTCAGCATGGCCGGATAGATGGCGCCCAACCCGTCGGACATCTCCAGCCGGGCCAGCAGCCAGCGTTCGGCGCGGCGCAGGGCCAGCCCGCGCAGCGGGTTGAGGTGGAGGGTTTCCGCCCAGTGGAGGAGCCGGTCCAGGACCAGAAAGCCATTCCGCCAGGAGAAGATCGCCCGGCGGTTCAGGCGCAGGCGGAGCCGCGCGCCAGCGCGGCCGCCGAGGAACAGCTCGTCGATGCCCTGCTCCGGCGGGATGCGCCGGAAGGGCCGCTTGGCGTAGATGATCGCCAGCGGCACCAGGATCGAGCGGGACCAGGAGGAAATCTCGTAAAGATTGAAGTAGCACCAGCGGGGAAAGAGCACGATCTCCGGGGGGACGGCCGGCACCGCGTCGTAGTCGTACGCGCCGAGCGAGCAGAGATACATCTTGGTGAAGGTGTTGCACTCCACCACGCCGCCGTGCTCCAGGATCCACTCGCGGCACCGGACCAGCCGGGGATCGTCCGCGCCGACGCCGAGCAGCTTGGCGGCAAAGTAGCATTTGACCGCGAGCGAAATGTTGCCCGGGCCCCCGGGATAGAGGCTCCAGGTGCCGTCGGGGTTCTGGCAGCGGAAGACCTCGGCCAGCGCGCGCCGCAGGCGCGCCGGGTCGCCGCTCCCCAGCAGCACATGCAGGTAGATATAGTCGGCCTCGAGCATCGAATCGGCCTCGAGCTCGCCGCACCAGTAGCCCTCCGCGTGCTGCTGGGAGAACAGGTAGTCCCGCGACCGGGCGACCGCCGCCGCCACCTCCGCGGTGGAAGGCGGGGCCGGGCGGCTCCCCGGCTCGAAGACTGCTTCCGATTGCACGGTCAGGCGTGGCATGGGTTCACGGGACCAATGTAGCCGCCCCAGGGGCACTCGGGAAATACTTTTTATCTTTCTCCGGCATGCGGCCCCGAATAAGCGGGGCGGGCGCCCAATGGCCAGGAAACAAATTCGGCCGCGGGGGGTCTCCCCGGAAATCCCATGATCCTCGTCCTCCTCATCCTCATCGGCTTCATGCTGGTGGTCCTCGTCGACACCGCGGACGGCACGCGCGACTAGCGGTCGTCCCGCCGGGGCAAAAAAAACGCCGCGGCGCTGTCGCCGCGGCGGATGCATATAACCCAACCAAGTTCAGGAGGGCGACTTGTCCGTCGGCCGCTCGTCCACCACCACGTAGAGGGTCGAGCCGTGGGACCACAGGCGGACCAGGCTCTTGCCGGGCTCGGACTTCGCGGAGAAGTCCACGGCCTCCTGGGCGGAGGTGACGGCATGGCGGTTGATCGAAAGGATGACATCACCGGCGCTGATCCCCGCCCGGGCCGCCGCCGAATCCGGGTCCACGCTGGTCACAAGGGCGCCGCGGATATGTTCCGGAACGTTGAATTGCTGGCGCGCGTCGCCCGTCAGGTCATCGACCGCGACGCCGTTCAGGATCCCCGGGTCGGCGTCCGCCGGATTGGCCCCGTTGCCGGCGACCTCGACCCCGGGCTTTTCCGAGGTGGTGGCGCTCAGGCGCAGCGTCCGGCCGTCGCGGGTTACCGCGAGCGAAAGCCGGGTGCCGGGGGCGTTGCCGCCCACGGTGATGGCCAGGTCAGTGGCGTCGCGCACCCCATGGCCGTCGATGGCGGTGATGACGTCGCCGTCCTTCAGCCCGGCCCGCGCCGCGGGGCCGCCGGGGACCACCTCGCCGACCAGCGCCCCCTGGCGGCTGGCCAGGCCAAACGAATCCTGCAGTGCGGGGGTGATATCCTGGATATTGATCCCGAGATAGCCGCGGACCACCTTGCCGGTCTTCACCAGGCTCTGGGAGACCTGGCTAACCATATTGGACGGCACGGCCAGCCCGGCGCCCTGGAAGCCGCCGTTGCCGCTGACAATTGCGGTGTTGATCCCGATCAGCCGCCCGTCGAGGTCGATCAGCGCGCCGCCGGAATTGCCGGGGTTGATCGCCGCGTCGGTCTGGATGAAATTCTCGTAGCCCTTGACATCCGCCAGCAGCCCGACCCGGCGCCCCGTGGCGCTGACGATGCCGCTGGTCACCGTCTCACCGATCCCGAAGGGATTGCCGATGGCGAGGACACGGTCCCCGACCCGGATCGCCGAGCTGTCGCCAAATGTGACGGCCGGCAATCCGACGGCATCGATCTTCACCACCGCGATGTCGGTCAGCGGGTCCCGCCCGACCACCCGGGCCGGATAGTCCCGGCCATCGGAAAGGGTGACCGTCACGGTGTCGGCGCCGTCCACCACGTGGTTGTTGGTCACGATAAACCCGTCCGGACTGACGATCACCCCCGAGCCCAGGCCCTGCCGGGGCGCCTGTTGGACCTGCGGCATCCGGCCGCCGAAGAACTGCTGGAGGAAGGGATCGTTCATCCCGGGCATCCCGTTCTCGCCGGCCAGCGCGCGGGCCGACTTCTCCCGCACCGTGATCTTCACGACACTGGGCGAAACCCGGCTCACGATGTCCGCGTAGCTCGCCGGATCGGCCTCGTGGCGCGGCACCGGCTGGTCGTCGACCTTCAGCTTGAGGGGCGAGTCATTTTTCTGGGCGCCGTGCACGGCGACGAAGAGGCCGGCGAAGGCGAGGCCGGCGGCGAACAGCGCCGTCCGTCCGTAGGGGAGGGAGCGAAAGCAAGGTGTTTTCATGGTCCGCATCCTAACACCCCCGCCTTGCCCGGACCTGTCGCGAAGATTACAGATTGGTTATTCGGCGCGCCGCGACGCTTTGCCGCTTTGCAAAGCGGCGCATTCCGGGCAGGCTGGCGCCATGCGTGTGCTGGTCGTGGAGGATGATTCCAAGATAGCCTCATTCGTCGTGCGCGGCCTCAAGGAGGCCGGCTTCGCCGTCGACCACGCCGCCGATGGCGAGGCCGGCCTCGGCCTGGCGGAAACCACCGCCTTCGACGCCGCGATCGTCGACGTGATGCTGCCGAGGCTCGACGGGATCAGCCTGATCCGGCGGCTGCGGGCCGCCGGCCACGCCGTCCCGGTCCTGATCCTCAGCGCCAAGGGCGCGGTGGACGACCGCGTGCGCGGACTGCAGAGCGGGGGCGACGATTACCTGACCAAGCCGTTCGCCTTCTCCGAGCTGCTGGCGCGCGTCCACGCGCTGATCCGCCGCGCCAGCCAGTCGCCCGAGGCCACCCGGCTCGCGGCCGGCGACGTCACCCTCGACCTCGTGACCCGCGAGGTGACCTGCGCCGGGGCCCGGGTCGAGCTGCAGCCGCGGGAGTTCGCGCTGCTCGCCTTCTTCCTGCGGCACGCGGGCCGCCCGGTGAGCAAGACGATGATCCTGGAGAACGTCTGGGACTACAGCTTTGACCCGCAGACCAACGTCGTCGACGTGGTCGTCTCACGCCTGCGCGCCAAGATCGATCCCAGCCGCACGCGAATCGAAACCCTGCGCCACGTCGGCTATGTCTTCCGTCCCCATGCTTGAGCGCCTCCGCCGGTCGCTCGCCCTCCGGCTGGCGATCCAGTACTCGCTGGTCTTCGCCCTGGTCGCGGGTTCGCTCTTCGCCGTGCTCTACTGGGAGCTGGCCGGCGCCCTCGAGGCGCGCGACCGCGCGGCGGTGGAGCGGCTGGCCGTCAACCTCGGGCGGGCCTACGATGCAGGGGGCGCCGCGGCGCTCCGGGTCGAGCTGAATTCCAACGCGGAGCCGGAGGTCCGGTCCTACTTCGTCCGGGTGATCGACCCCGGCAGCGCCACCACCTTCGCCTCGGTGCCCCAGGACTGGATCCAGACCCAGGTGCAGAGCCTGCCGCTGCCCGCCGACTGGGGCATCACCGCCACCCGGCAGATTCACACCATCCGCATCCCGCAGGACGCGCTGCGCGACTACGCGATCGCGATGGCCTCGCTGGCCGATGGCAGCGTGCTCCAGGTCGGGCGCAGCACCGACAGCCGCGCCGTCCTGCTGCGGCCCCTGCGCCGGGCCTTCGCGGCCGTGGGGGGGATCGCCGTGGTCCTGTCGTTCGCGGTGGGCACGATCCTGGCGTGGCGGGCCACCGGTCCGCTGCGGCTGGTGTCGGAGACGGCCCGCCGCATCGTGGAGACGGGAGACCTGTCCGCGCGCGTGCCCGAGGCCCCGGGGGGCGGCGAGCTCGCGCTGCTGGTCCGCCAGTTCAACGCGCTCTTCGAGAAAAACTCCACCCACGTGCGGGTGCTCCGGGAAACGCTCGACAACCTCGCCCACGACCTGCGCACCCCCCTGGCGCGGCTCCGCGGGACCGCCGAGCTCGCCCTGCAGGAGGGCGGGAACCCCGAGGAGTCCCGCAGCGCGCTGGCCGATTGCATCGACCAGACCGACCGCCTGCTGCACGTGATCGAGGCCCTGCTCGACCTCTCCGCCGCGGAAAGCGGGGCCCTCCGGCTGGACCCGGGGCGCCTCGACCTGCGCACCGTCGTGGCGCGGTCCGCCGACCTTTACCGCGAGGTGGCGGAGGAGAAGCGGATCGACGTGGTCCTCGACCTGCCCGCGCCGGTCGAAATCGAGGCTGACGCCGTGCGGCTGGGCCAGGCAGTCAACAACCTCCTCGACAATGCGCTGAAGTACACCCCCCCGGGCGGCCGGGTGACCCTGGGCGCCGGTTCCGACCCGGGCGGCGCCTTCCTCATCGTCGCCGACAACGGACCCGGGGTGCCCCCCGCGGAGCGCGAGGCCATCTTCCGCCGCCTCTACCGGGGCGACGCCAGCCGCTCCCAGCGCGGCCTGGGGCTGGGCCTGAGCCTGGTGAAGGCGATCGTCGAGTCCCACCACGGCACCGTCGCCGTGGACGACGCCCCCGGCGGCGGCGCCCGCTTCACCGTCCGGCTCATAGCGTGGCACGGGCATCCTGCCCGTGTATCTCAATGATGTGGGCCGGAGGCCCACCGCACGGGAGACACGGGCAGGATGCCCGCGCCACGCTCAGCCCGTCGGCTACCGCCGATTTCGGAATGCGCCCTGCCGCTTTTAGGGCTTTCATTTTGGGCCCAAGCTTGGTTGATTGGCACCTCCACAGCCGCCAGCCGCACCCGCCATGAGCAACCATCGCCACACGATCTCCGCCCTCGTCGAAAACAAGTTCGGCGTCCTGGCGCGCGTGGCCGGGATGATCTCGGGCCGGGGCTTCAACATCGATTCGCTCAACGTGGCCCCCACCCACGACGCGACCCTGTCGCGGATCACCATCGTGCTGAACGGCGACGCCGAGTCGCTCGACCTCTGCGCCAAGCAGCTGCGGAAGCTGATCAACGTGGTCGACGTCACGGACTTCCAGGAGGGCCAGGCGGTCGCCCGCGAGCTCGTGCTCGTCCGGGTGCGGGCCGACTCCAAGTCCCGCTCGGAAATCCTCCAGATCACCGACATCTTCCGCGCCCGGATCGTCAACATGAGCCAGGACGCGCTCATCATCGAGGCGATCGGCGACGAGGACAAGGTCGGAGCCCTGCTCGGCCTGCTCGAGCCCTTCGGCATTCTCGAACTCGCCCGCACCGGCCGCCTCGCCCTGAAACGCTAACCCCCCCCTTATCATGCCCGCCAAAGTCTACACCGACAACGACGCCGATCTCGGCGTGTTCAGCAACAAAACGCTCGCCATCCTCGGCTACGGATCGCAGGGCCACGCCCATGCGCTCAACCTCAAGGACAGCGGCTGCAAGGTCATCATCGGCCTTTACCCGGGCTCGAAATCCCGGGACGTGGCCCTCCAGCACGGCTTCGAGGTGGTCGACACCGCCGAGGCGGTCCGCCGCGCCGACGTCATCATGGTGTCGATCCCGGACATGAAGCAGGCCGACGTGTATGCGAGCGACATTCTGCCCAACCTGGCCAAGGGCAAAACCCTGGTGTTCAGCCACGGGCTCTCGATCCATTTTGGCCTCATCCATCCGCACAAGGACATCGACGTGATCATGGTCGCGCCGAAGGGCCCCGGCCACCTCGTGCGCCGCCTTTATGTCGAGGGCAAGGGGATGCCCGCACTGATCGCGGTGGGCCAGAACAAGTCGAAGCACGCCAAGCAGACGGCGCTGGCGTGGGCCAAGGGCATCGGGTCCACCCGGGCCGGCGTGCTGCAGACCACCTTCAAGGAGGAGACCGAGACCGACCTCTTCGGCGAGCAGGCCGTGCTCTGCGGCGGCGCCAGCGCGCTCGTCCAGGCCGGCTTTGAGACGCTGGTGGAGGCGGGTTACCAGCCGGAGATGGCCTACTTCGAGTGCCTCCACGAGCTGAAGCTCATCTGCGACCTGATGTACGAAAGCGGGATCGCCGGCATGCGCTTCTCGATCTCCGAGACCGCCAAGTACGGCGACATCACCCGCGGCCCCCGCGTGATCAACGCCGGGGTCAAGAAGGAGATGAAGAAGATCCTCAAGGAAATCCAGAGCGGCCAGTTCACCCGCGAGTGGGTGGCGGAGTACCGCGGCGGCTTGAAGAAGTACAAGCAGCTCCTGGCCAAGGGCGAAAAACACGTCATCGAGAAAACCGGCAGCCGCCTCCGCGGCATGATGCCCTGGATGAGCAAGAAGAACATCAAGGGCGTCCAAGCGAGCTATTGAACAAGATCCGCATCGCCACCCGCAAGAGCCCGCTCGCCCTCGTCCAGGCCAATCTGGTGGCGGCGCGGGCGCGGGAGGTGCTCGGCGTTGAGACCGAACTGGTCACCGTGGTCACCACCGGCGACCGGCAGGCCCAGTGGTCGCTGGAGGTCCAGGGCGGCAAGGGCCTGTTCACGGGTGAACTGGAGCAGCTCCTGCTGCGCGGCGAGGCGGACATCGCCGTGCACAGCACCAAGGACCTGCCCGGCGCCATGACCGCAGGGCTGGCCGTGGCCGGCTACCTGCCGCGGGCCGATCCGCACGACGTGCTGGTCCGGCGGGTCGGCGTCGCCGCGCTGCGGCTCATCGCCACCGCCAGCCCCCGGCGGCGCCTGCAGTCCGCGATTCATTTTCCGGAGGCCCGGCATACCGAGATCCGCGGCAACGTCGACACCCGCCTGCGCAAGACCGCCGCGGGCCTGGCCGACGCCACCATCCTCGCCGCGGCCGGCCTCGCCCGCCTTGGCATCGCCGGCTGGCCCGGGCTGGAATTCGAGGCCTTTGCCCTCGACCGGATGGTGCCGGCCGTGGGGCAGGGGGCCATCGCCGTGCAGTGCCGGGCCGGGGAGGGCGGGCGCTTCGCCGCCGCGCTCGATCCGGCGACGTCCCGCCGCGTCGACCTCGAGCGCGCGCTGCAGACCCTGCTCGGCGGCGGCTGCCACACCGCCTTCGCGGCGCACGCCACGGAGGAGACCCTCTACATTTTCCACGAAAGCATTGGCGTTCGCGTCTTGCCGCTGGCGCCAGATGACTTCGATGCTCCCACCAAAGTCGCCCGTAGAATCCTGTCCCAACTCAGGCTAATCAACGATTGAACCGGATTTTCACCGCAGAGGCGCGAAGGACGCCGAGTACGGCCTCCGCGT
>Ga0302319_10004884_pt1 | contig 27318 bp, 25 predicted proteins | sample Bog_T0_2_FD_203319 | JGI IMG/M metagenome (GOLD analysis project Ga0302319, IMG submission 203319) | Peat permafrost microbial communities from Stordalen Mire near Abisko, Sweden - Bog_T0_2 | ecosystem: Environmental > Terrestrial > Soil > Wetlands > Peat | place: Sweden: Abisko, Stordalen Mire... | reverse complement strand
GCCTGCCGCGCAACGCGCTCGTCGAACTCCAGATGACGGTAGAGATATAGAAAGACCGCAAGGTCTTGGAGAAACCATGCCCGAACACACCCTCACCGCCGCTCCCACGCACTCGCGCTGGAACGCCGCGCTTCCGCCGCGACTGACCATCGACTCCGGCGACACCGTTCACTTCGAGTGCGTAGACTCCAGCGGAGCGCAGGTGCATCCCGGCATGACCGTCGATGAGCTCCAGCACATCGACCGCGGTTTGATCCACGCGCTCACCGGGCCGCTTGCAGTCTACGGCGCTCAGCCCGGCGACGTGCTGCAGATCGATGTCCTCGAAGTCCGCCACAAGGGCTGGGGATGGTCGAGCGTGCTTCCGGGCCTCGGCTTCCTCAAGCAGCGCTTCGCCGAGCCCTTCCTCTTCCACTGGAAGCTCGAAGCCGAAACCTCGCGCTCGCTCGCACCGGCCATCGTTCCCCTGCGACCCTTCTGCGGCGTGATGGGCGTCGCGCCCGCCGAGGCCGGCGTGCACCGCACCCGTCCGCCCGGCATCTTCGGCGGCAACATGGACGTGTGCGAGCTCGCAACCGGCGCCACGCTCTATCTGCCGGTGCAGCAGCCCGGCGCGCTCTTCTCCTGCGGCGACGCCCACGCCGCGCAGGGCGATGGCGAGGTCTGCATCAACGGCATCGAGTGCCCCGCCGAAGTCTCGCTGCGCTTTCATCTGCACAAATCGCGCGCCCTTGCCGGTCCGCTCGTCGAGTCCGCCCCATCCGACGAGTCCGGACCGAGCTGGCTCGTGGTCGAGTCCCACACTGACGCGCTCGCCGCCGCGCGTTCCGCCACCGACCGCATGGTCGATCTGCTCGTTGCCACATGGGGCTTCGAGCCGGTCCACGCCTACCTGCTGTGCAGCGTCGCGATGAAGCTGCAAATCAGCCAGGTCGTCAATGAGCCGATGATTACTGTCTCAGCCGCTATTGCCAAGAGCATCCTGCCGCCGCGGAAGCTCTTTCCTAATCCCTAATCCCTGTTCCCTAATCCCTATGCTTATCAACGACCCCGCCACCGTCGCCGAACTCCGCGAGCTCTATCCGCGTTATGAGGCCGCGCTCGTCGCCAATGATGTTCCCACGCTCACCGCGATGTTCTGGGCATCGCCGTACGCCATCCGTCTGGGCGCCGGCGAAAACCTTTACGGCGTGGACGAGATTGAGGCCTTTCGTAAATCGCGCCCGGCGGCGAATCTCGCGCGCCGCACGGTGCGGCTGGAGATCGTCACCTTCGGCAAGGACTTCGGCAGCATCACGCTGGAGTTCGAGCGCGACACCACCGGCGGCGTGGTGCGCGGCCGCCAGAGCCAGGTGTGGGTGCGCCTTCCCGAAGGCTGGCGTATCGTCTCCGCGCATGTGTCCATTCTGCCGAAGACCTGACTGGCGGCTGGAAGACTGGTATCTGGAAACTGTTTCTTCCACACCTATGCCATGACCGAGACCGCAATCTCTTCCATCGTCGCGGCATCGAGCTTCTGCTTCAGCTCTGCGCTGCTCGCAAAGCTCCTGCCCGGCACAAACCGCGCGCGCAGCTGGAATGTCATCTTCGGCTCCGCAAAGGGATACGGCATCAGCCGAAAGCTGCGCTCGCCCACGCGCTGCACCTTCACCTCACTTACTACGCCATCGCGCAGCGGCAGCGGATGCAGCAGGGTTGCCTCGCCGCCGAAGTCCACGCAGCTCAGCAGCGAAAGGTTGTCGCACGCCTGCAGCAGTCGAAAGCGTTGATACAGGCTCTGCGTCGTGAGATGCTCCGCTGCGATACTGCCCTCTGCCAGTAACTGCTCGCGCAGCGCACGCTGCAGCGTAAGTTGCTCGACAAGAAACGCGTCCAGCCAGGGCAGGTCCTCAGCGCGGATGGTGCTGCGGTCCGTTCGTTCGGAGAGCAGGTTATGCGTGTGCATCGAGATCAGAATCGCCGCATACGAATCTTCCTTCGCGATCCGCTGCACCGCCTCGCGCCGCACGGCGAGATACGCCGTGAGGTCGATCTCCTCAAACGCTGAGTACTTCCCCACCAGCTCGGTCGAGAACGCCGCCGGCTTTCCCTGCTTGGTCACAACGGGGCTCGCATCGCGCTCGCGCCAGCCGTCGTCATGCGCATAGATACCGCGCAGAACATGCTCGCGCGGCTCCAGCTGCACGAACAGCGTATTGCCCCACTGCGACGCGAACTCGCCGGCCAGGTGCGCATGGTCCGGGTGCGTCACCAGCCACCAGCCGTCTTCAGTCTCCAAGCGCAGCATTCCCCGCTCCTTATGCGTCTGCGCGGCCGGCTGCCGCGGACTCATGCCACTTGTGCAGCGCCAGCCACTCCAGAAACATCACCAGAAAGAAGAACACAAATCCCAGCGCCGTCGCCGCGATCACCAGCGCGAACAGGTAGTCGGTCTGCAACTGCGACATCGCATACAGGATGGAGTACCCCAGCCCGCCGTGCCCCACCTGCCCGGAACCCGCGAACCACTCGCCGGTGATCGCTCCAATGACCGCGATGCCGCTGGAGATCCTGATCCCGACAAACAGGTAAGGCAGCGAGTGCGGCAGCCGCAGCTTGCGTAGAATCTGCCCCTGCGAGGCGTTGTGCATCAGAAAGAGCTGCACCAGGTTTTCGTCCACGCTGATCAGTCCCTGGGTCGCATTGGCGATGATCGGCGCCAGGCAGATGATAAACGTCACCACACCCACGGCGAACAGGCCCTGCCCCACCCATACAATAATCAACGGCGCAACAGCGAGAATCGGTACGGTCTGCAGCAGGATCGTATACGGAAACAGCATCTTCCGTATCCACGCCGAGCGCGCAAAGATCAGCGCCACCAGCACGCCTACAACGATGCTCGCCAGCAGTCCACCCGCCGCGGCCTCCGCCGAGATGAGTAACGACGCCCACAGGTCCGGCAGGCGTTCCACCACCGTCTTCGCCACATGCCACGGTGAAGGCAGCATATAGCTGGGCACCGCAAACGCCCAGATCACGCCCTGCCATACCAGCAGCAACGCGCCAAAGACCACCCCCACGCTCAGCAACAGCGTCAGCCGGTTCTTCATAGCCGATGTGCCTCCCGCAGCAGCCGCGACGTGTGGTTGACCAGATCATCGTAGGCATCGGACTCGCGCGTAGCCTGCGTGCGCGGATACGGCAGGTCGACCACGATCTCTTCGGCAATGCGTCCCGGATGCGGCGCCAACACGATCACACGCGAGGACAGAAACACTGCCTCCGCGACCGAGTGCGTGACGAATACCACAGTCCAGTTCTGCTCTGCGCGCAACCGCAACAGCTCCTCATTCATGCGGTCTCGCGTCATCTCGTCCAGCGCCGCGAAGGGCTCATCCATCAGCAGCAGCCGGGGCCGCGTGGCCAGCGCGCGCGCAATCGAAACGCGCATCTTCATCCCGCCGGAGAGCTGCCGCGGATAGCTCTTATGAACCTTCGCCAGCCCTACCAGCTCCAGCAGCCCGGCGACCGTTGCAGCTGTCTCGGCACGCGGTTTGCCCTCCAGCTCCAGCGCCAGCGCAACATTGCGCTCCACCGTCCGCCACGGCAACAGCGTCGCGTCCTGAAAGACGAAGGAGACCAGCTCGCGCGCCTGCTTCGGCGTCATCCCGTTTACCGCGATCTCTCCGCTGCTGCACGGTGAAAGACCCGCCACCATCTTCAGCAGCGTTGACTTGCCACACCCTGACGGCCCAATGATGGAGACGAACTCACCGCGTTCGACGCTTAAGCTAATCCCACGGAGAACCTCATGCTCCGCTCCGGCGAACCGCTTGCTCACGTCCTTCAGCAGAACTTCGGGCAGGCTCATGCGCGCGCCTCCACCACCGGCAACGTGAGTACCGATACATGCTCTGCATCGTGCAGTACCGTGTGTGTCGACCGTTCCCAGTTCCAGGGCGACATCCGGCTGGGCTTGGTCTCGTTGGAAGGACTGCGATCGTAGAGCGGAAACGCTCCGCCTGCGAACTCCAGGCGCACGCGCTCGCCCGCGGCAAAGACCGTCGAGGTCGGCTCCAGCGCAAACTCCCAGCGCTGCACGGTGTCCGGCTTGTACTCCGCGAACAACGCTGAAGATCGCGCAATGCCGATGCAGCAGAACTCCGCGCGTCCGCCGGCCAGCACGCGCACCAGCTTCGCCGTCAGGTCGGCGTGCGTGGCGGAGGTCTTCGCGTACAACGCGACCTTCGGCCGCCCGAAGACGTGCATCTCACTGGCCAGCGGCTCGCCGGTGTACACCAGCAGATTGTTCCCCATCTCGATGGTCGATTGATCCGCGCCTGCGATCGGCGAAGCAACGGGGACCTCGGGGTCATAAACAAACACATCCGCCGGCTCACCCTGCGCCGCAACATCGGACAACGTCCCATCGCCCTTACGCGACTCCGCCCTGCCGCCGCTATGCAGAAACAGCGTGCGCACCGCAGTGCCGCAACTATCCTCTGCCTTGCACCACTCATTCGCTCCGAGTGCAAAGTGCCGCACCCTCGGCTCGCCGTCCCATGTCCCCGCATCCTTCAGCCAGTGGTCAAACCAGCGCAAGAGCAGAGCGTCGGTATCGAGCAGCGCAGCCTCGCCCCACCGCATCTCGCCGGCGCGGTCTCCCCACGGAATATGCATCCACGGCCCGGCCAGCAGATACTGCTGCTCCCGCGCCGGCGACCTCTGGCGCAGCAGCTCAAACCCTGCCACGCTGCCCTCGAGATACGTGTCATACCATCCCGAAACATGCAGCGCCGGGACCGCAATCTTTTCCGCCCGCTCACTCACATCCATCGCGGTCCAATACTCGCCGGCAGCATCGTGCGCAATCCAGTCACGCACATAGCTCGGCAACGCAGCGCCCACGATTGCCGGATGCTCCGAGTACGGTAAGGCCTGCGCCTGCGCGGGCAGGTTCGTCCAAGCGGCCTGCAGCCTCGCCCGCGCGTCATGCAGTCCCAGGCGCACCGCGTCCTCTTTCAGCATCTGTAGTCCCCACCCCAGCGACGACCCCAACCGCAGCGCACCGTTGTGGTAGAACCAGCCGCGATACAGATCGGCTGCGGTCATCGCCGGAGCGATGCACTGCAGGCCCACCGGCTGCTCCGCCGCAGCGAGCCACTGCGTCATGCCCTGGTAGGAGAACCCGTACATTCCGATGCGTCCGTTCGACTCCGGCCGCGAGCGCAGCCATGCAATCGTCTCCGCACCGTCACGACCCTCATGTCGAAACGGATAGAACGCGCCTTCGGAGCCGCCGCGTCCGCGCACATCCTGAATCACCACGTTGTAGCCGCGCCGAGCAAACCACACCGGGTGCGCGTACACCACCGTGGATGCGATGTCGCGCCCATACGGCTGCCGCATCAGCAGCGTCGGCTGCTTCGCACCTCCGGGCGGATAGTAGTGGTCGGAGCGCAGCACCGTTCCGTCGGACAGACGAAGGCCCACGCCGCGTTCCAGCGTCACACCCTCGCCACAGTCCACCAACGCATTCGCCGTCATCTACCCTCGCCGCCCATCTCACTACGGCTTGTGATGATTCTCATACTCATACGCCGCGTGCAGCGCCGCGGCCGCCTTCGCCGCCGCAGCGGCAATCCACTTGGCGCCGTTCTCTGCGGTTGCTCCGCGCGGGTCGCCCATCACGCCACTCGGCGCGATGTCGCGCGTGAGCCACGCGAAGTTCACCGCGCCGTTCTCCGGCGACAGGATGCTCTCATCCTCAATCTTCGCGATGTAGTTCACCGTGTAGGCGCTGGTATCCACCAACTCCGGCGTCGCATACAGCAGCACGGCCGTCTCATACTCATTCGCGTGGAAGCCGTACTTTGCCTCCTGCGCGCTCAGACCCTCGGCCTTGGCTCCGGCGGACGCGCCCATGTGGAAGGTGCGCAGCCCGAACTCCGCCCGCAGATCACGGGCCATCACATCATTCAGCGCCGAGTTGCCGCCGTGTGAGTTGTATAGCACCAGCCTTTTGAAGCCCGCTGCCGCCACGCTCGCGCCGATGTCATGCAGCACCGCCATGTAGGTCGACGCCGTCATCGCCATAGTGCCCGGGAAGCCGATGTGTTCATTGCTCTTCCCGTAACACACCGCGGGCAGCGCGTAGATCGGCAACTCCGCCGGCAGCAACTCCAGAGCACGTCCCAGCAGCAGCCCGCCGATCAGCGTGTCCGTGGCCAGCGGCAGATGGTGCCCGTGCTGCTCGATCGCCGCCGTCGGCAGCACCAGCAGCGTCTTGTCGCGGGGCAGCGCGTCCACCTGCTTCCAGTTAAGGTAGGCAAAGTTGCGCGCATCAGGAATCCAACTCTTCATACCGCCTGCTCCTGTTTTGCCTCGACGTCGCGCCTCACAAACGACGCCATCTTGCCGGGGTTCATCAGCCCCTTCGCATCGTACTTGTACTTGGCCTGGAGCTGCGCATTGTCCTCGCGATAGCGTCCGCCGCCTTCGACGTTGTTCACATGCGGGTTCGCGACGAAGACCCCGTTCGCTCGGCAAGTTTCGATCATCTCGTTCAAGCGCTCTTCGGTGCTGAACCGCACCACGGGGATGGAGCCCGGTATCATCACGCCGTCGCCGTTCTTCATCCATTCGATGTGCAGCAGAAAGTCCTCGCCATACCTGCCCTTCAGCAGCGCAAACTGCTCGCGTACTCGCTCCGGCGAGAAGCCGCACTGCAAGTAGGTGTAGGCCGGGTCCGCCTTCATCGCCCACAGCGTGGTGTGGTTCCAGGTGTAGTCAGAGAGCAGCGGCTGGGACTTCAGCCCCGCATACGGCTGCGAGAACGTCACCGTCGCGCCGCCCTTCGCCGCTGCTGCTTCCAGCGCGGCGCGCTGCGACTCCGCTATCAGAAAGAAGATCGATGTCTCGCCCTCGCGCGCCAACTGCTTCACCGGAGCGAAGAACGACGGGATCGGCCACTCGAAGACCGTAATCAGCCGCTTGTCCCAGTCGCTGCTCTTCGCCATCGTCTCGCTGAAGTCGAACGCCGCATCGAAGCTCTTGAAGTTCAGCACCACCTGTCCCCACTCCACCGCCGGCGTCAGCGCAAACCATATCTTCGTGATCACGCCGTTGGTGCCCCAGGCGTGCAGAATCTCATGCACCGCCTCGCCCTCATGCTGGCTCACGCGCGGCTCGGCTTCCATCGTGACGACCTCGATCGCGCGCACCGTGCCGTAGTCGCGCAGGCCACCGTGCTTCACCGAGCCGATGCCGCCCGAGCCGCCGCCCAGAAATCCGCCCAGCGACGCCTTCACCACCGTCGAGGGATAGCAGCGCAGCTCCCAGCCTGCCTCGCGCGCGGCATTCTCCAGCGCGCCCAGCCGCACGCCCGGCTCGCACACCGCCACGCCGTCTGTGCCAATGCTCTCGATCTTGTCCATGCGCTGCAGGTCCAACACCACGCCGCCTTCGAGCGGTACTGCCTGTCCGTAGTTCCCGGTGCCCGCGCCGCGCACCGTCACCGGGACCTCGCGCGCATAGCAATACCGCAGCACCGCGCATACTTCTTCAACGCTCACCGGCTGCACCACTACGTCGGCATGCTTGTCGTCCAGCAGCGGCTTCAGTACCGGCGAGTACCAGTAGAAGTCCTTGGACAGCCGTTCGACGACCTGCGGCTGCGTCAGCACGCGCGCCGCATCGCCGATCACCGCCGCCAGTCCCGCCGCCAGATCACTCATCGCCACCTTCACCTCTACGCTCTACCCTCTACGCTCTACTCTCTGTCTTTATTGCTGCTCCACAGCTTGAACGCCGCCTGCATTCGCGCGTCTTCAAAGATCGCCACGCACGCCGCCTGCTCCACGGGCCCCACAACGACCGTCTTCATGTCGGAACGCTGCGCAACCTCCGTTGCCGGAATTCGAATCTGCCGCGTGAAGCGGTTGGCGTCCGCGATGGTCGCGCCGTAGACCACGCGGTCCACGCCTGCCCACAGCGCGTCACTCATGCACATGGGGCACGGCTCGCAGGTGGTGTACAGCGTGTAGCCCTTCAACGACGGCGACTTCAGCTTCGCGCAGGCCAGCCGCATGGTGCGGACCTCGGCGTGGGAGCTGGGGTCGTTCTCCGCGGAGACCGCGTTCAGCCCGCGCATCAGCCGCTCACCTGTAGCCGAGTGAACGATCTCGCAACCAAATGGATTCGGGTCCTTCGTCGCCAGGCTCAGCGCGGTCCACGCGGCCAGATCGCGCATCCGCTCGCCGTCAAACGCCGCATCGCCGGGCCTGCCCGCCACCGGAACACTCATCGCCGTCAACCTCTCCGCCTCCGCCCGCCAACGGCCCAACGCCGCTGCCGCAGCCATTCCCGCCACCGTCAGAATTTTTCGTCTGCTCCATTCCATGGCACTTCCATGACACTATCCCGTACTGCTTTGAGGGGTACGGGCTTCAGCCCGTACGTAAGGGGCCCGAAAACGGATGGGGCTTTAGCCCCGGAGGGAACTGGTGAAACCCTTGCGTGGAAATCTCCAACTCGGTAGCGGTGCTCTTACTCTATCGCACCCGGCTGCGCTCAATCGCTGCGATACCATAGCCCCATCAGATGTCCACGCCCGATTCCACCCCGTCACAATCCCCCATCGCCGGCTTACGGGAGCAGTATCGCAATGGAGAGACCACGCCGAGCGCCGAACTCGAGGCCGCGCTCGCCCGCTCCAACGCCAACGCCCACCACAACACCTACCTCGCGCAGAACGCCGGCTGGTCCCGCGCCGAAGCCGCGCGCCTCCGCCTGGATGCTATGGACTCCCAACCGCTGTGGGGCGTTCCCGTCTCGCTCAAAGACTGCTTCGACCTGGAAGGCTTCGCCACCTCGTGCGGGTCATCCTTTTACAAAGAGGCTCATGGCATCGCCACGCAGGACTCCGCCGTCGCCGCCAAACTGCGCACCGCAGGCGCGGTGATCACCGGCAAGACCCACCTGCATCAGCTCGCCTACGGCATCACCGGTGAGAACCGCGACTTCCGCGACTGCCTGCAGCCGCGCGACGCCCGGCTGCTGTGCGGGGGCTCTTCCTCCGGCGCCGCGGCCAGCGTGCAGGAGGGCTCCGCGCTGGCTGCCATCGGCACGGACACCGGCGGCTCCATCCGCACCCCTGCGGCGCTGTGCGGCCTCAGCGGTTACCGCTCGTCCATTACTCTCAACACGGACGCCCTCTGGAGCGGCGGCGCGCATCTCGCGCCCAGTTTTGACACCCTCGGCTGGCTCTACCGCTCGCTCGCCGACGGCCCGCTGCTGGGCCACGCGCTGTTCGATCTTCCCTACGCCGCCGCGCCTGCGCTCGCGTCGCTGAAGCTCGGTGTCCCCGACGCCGCCTTCCTGCATGACTGCGATCCCGATGTGCTCGTCACGCTCGACCACTGGCAGTCGCGACTTGCGGCGAAGGGCGTCCGCTTCGCGCGCTTTGACGCCGCACTCTGGCACAACGCGCTGGAGATCTTCGCGCCCATCCAGGCCAGCGAGGCCGCCGTCCTGCACCGCGGCCGCTTCCACCACTTCGAGCCCGACATCGCCGAGCGCCTCGCCTGGGGTGCCTCACTCTCCGCTGAGGAGGTCGCCACGCTGCGCCTCCGCATGGCGGCCTTTCGCGAGCAGACCGCCGCGCTCTTCCAGCGCTTCGACTACCTGCTGCTGCCCTGCGCGCCCATGTCCGCGCTCTTCGCAGGAGCGGACCACTCGCAGACCCGCACCCGCATCCTGCGCTACACCGCCCCGGCCTCGCTCTGCGGCAACCCGGTCGTCACGCTGGCGAACCAGGACCGTCCCGGCGGCCTGCAACTCCTCGGCCCACTCGGCACTGACGCCACGCTGCTCGCCCTCAGCGCCAGCCTCGGCTAACGCCGGGTGCCCCATCCTCGACGCGCTGTTTCATCGTGCGGCAGGGTGGGGTGCCCTTGCTCTCTTGACACGCTGGTTACAATAGAAGTCAGTCCAGAAGACGTCGGGGCCACTGGCCGGGCTCTTCCGGCAACCGGCCCAGGCCGGAGTGGTGGTGACCCTTTGACAATCCAAATGACACCGGACACGGCCTATATCTTTAAGATATAGGGCTTTGGAAAATATCTCTTAAAGATATATCAAGTGTGCACCGCGTGCTGATAACAAAGGGTTTAGGATGCTGCTCCGCGCATCGCATTCGCGGGTGGGGTCCACCCCTAAGTCCTTATTTCTGCCAACTTTGCGGGAAAAAAGAGGGGGGAGGGGGAGGGTAAGCGGCGTTTCCGGCTCTTTCAGGCTCTCCGGAGGGCTGCTACTCTGCCTCTATGCGACCCTACAAGTTCCCGCTCGCCGCCCTGCTGCTGCCGCTTGCGCTCACCGGCTGCCACACGCACCGCGAGAGCAACGGGCTCACCCCGGTCTCCTTCCAGGCCGACTGGTACCCGCAGCCTGAGCATGGCGGCTTTTATGACGCGCTGGCCAAGGGCTACTACAAGGAGGAGGGGCTGGACGTCACCATCCTGCCCGGCGGCCCCTACGTCGCCGACGAGGCGCTGGTGGCCAGCGGCAAGATCCAGTTCGCGATGAACTCGTCTGACCATGTGCTGGAATCCATCGCCAACGCCAACGAGCCCATCGTCGCCATCGGCGCCACCATGCAGCACGACCCCCAGGGCCTGCTGGTCCACGCCGCCTCGCCGGTGCAGACCTGGACGGACCTCAACGGCCGTACTGTCGCCGTCCGCCCCGGCTCCACGTGGTGGGAGTTCATCGCCGGCAAGTTTCACCTCGACCACGTGCATGAGATCCCCGCAACCTACTCGGTCGCGAACTTTATCCAGGACCCGAACTACATCCAGCAGGGCTTCCTCACCTCCGAGCCCTACTTTGCGGCCAAGGGAGGGGCGCAGTCGCGTTTTCTGCTGAACCGCGACGCGGGATACGACCCCTACCGAGTCTTCTTCACCTCGCAGAGCTTCGCGCGGGAGCACCCGGATATCGTGGCGAAGTTCACGCGCGCCTCCATCCGCGGCTGGAAGGACTACATGCAGGACCCCAGCGTCGCCAACGCGCTCATCGAGAAGCTGAACCCCGCCATGAGCCCCGACTGGGCGGCCTACAGCTACAAGACGCTCAAGCAGGGCAACTTCATCACCGGCGACGACCCCACCGGCGCGCAGACCGGGACCTTCGACCCCGCGCGCTGGCAGACGATGTACGAGCAGCTCCGCGCGCTCGGCGTGATCAAGCAGCCCATCGACCCGAACGCCGCATACTCCACGCAGTTTTACAAGTAGGCGGCGCTGGTCATACTCCGCGGCCTCCGCGCAACCCTTGCGGCCCTCTGCGTGAGCGTTTTCGCTCTAACCGGCAAATCGCTCAGGGCAGCGCGATCCGCACCACGTCGCCCGCACCGCGTAACGTATAGGCCGTCTCTGTCGCTGGAAGCACCACCGCCCAGCCCGCGGGCAACGGCAGGGAGCCAACCGAGCAGCCCTCCGCCAGCGCCACAAGGATCTGCATCGCGCCTGAGCCACCCAGTTCAGCCTCTCCGTTCAGCGCGAAACGGTCCACCACAAAGTAAGGCGACGCTACCAGCCGCTCGAAGCCCTTCATCGCCAGCGGCGCGACCAGCCCAGCCTTATTAGAGGCGCGCATCACCGCCAGCCCCTGCTCCAGATGCAGTTCGCGCGGGCGGCCATAGTCATAGAGCCGGTAGGTAATATCGCTGCTCTGCTGCGTCTCCAGGATCGTAACGCCCGGCCCAATGGCGTGAATCGTCCCGGCATCGACGTACACCATATCGCCGGCCCGCACGGGCAGGTGCCGCAGCTTCTGCTCGATGGAGCCGTCGGTGATCGCCGCACGCACCTGCTCGGGCGAGAGCGGCTCATTCAGCCCGACGGCTACGGTCGCTCCCGGGTCGGCCGCGACGATGTACCAGCACTCGGTCTTGCCGCGCGGCTGCCCCAGCGCCTGTGCCTGCGCGTCGTTGGGATGCACCTGCACGGAGAGCTTCTCGCGCGAGAAGATCATCTTGATCAGCAGCGGAAACCCGTTGGCATCCGCTCCGAAGGCCTGCGGTGTGTGCCGCGCCAGCTGGCCGAGCGTCCCGCTGCCGTCGTCCGCCGGGCATTCCTCGGCGGTCAGCCAGACCTCACCCACCGGCTGGCCCGGCTGCGGCTGCGGATACCAGGCCGGCAACCGCTCCGCGCCCCACATCCGCTGTTTTAGGATGGGCCGCAGCGCCAGCGGACTTATGGAATTCGTTCCATTCAACTGTTCACCGCCAACTCGTCGCTCCAATCTCCCGATGCTACTACTCAGCCGGGAAAGCAGTTACTCTTGAAGCGCAGACAATCTTGCCGGGCAAACGTTCCAGCCTCGCAGCCAGCATCAGACAGCATCCAGGAGTCTCCCCTTGCCAGTACCTCTTCGCAACATCAGCGCACCCGGCTACAACGACAATCTCACCGTCAAGACCGATACCCGCGCCATGAGCGTCGCCACCGCGCTGTTCTTTATGGTCGGCTTCCTCACCTGCCTCAATGACGTCATCAGCCCTCACCTCAAGTCCATCTTCGGGCTGAACTATACGGAGACGCAACTCGTCCCCTTCTTTTTCTTCTCCTCGTACTTCGTCTTCTCCTATCCCGCGGGCTGGCTCGTGGAAAAGTACGGTTACAAGAAGACGATGGTCACCGGGCTGTTCGTCATGGCCTGCGGCGCGCTCGGCTTCCTTCCCGCGGCTCACCTGGCGCTGTTCCCCATCTTTCTGGCTGCGGACGTCGTGCTGGCCGCCGGCATGACGGTCGTGCAGGTCGCCGTAAACCCGTATGTAACCATCATCGGCCCGGCGGCAACAGCATCCAGCCGCCTGAACCTGGCCCAGGCGTTCAACTCCTTCGGAACCTTCATCGCGCCATTCTTCGGCGCCTATCTGATTCTCCGCACCGCACCCGAGGCCGTGACCCCCGAGCGCCTGCACTCCATGTCCGAGGTGGCGCGCCAGGCTTACCGCGTCGCGCAGGCCGCCACTGTGCAACTGCCCTACATCGCGATTGCCGTCGCCCTTGTCTTGCTGGGGCTCGCACTGGCCGCGATCAAGCTCAAGCCGCAGGTTGGCCACACCGACCTCACCCAGGACTTTCGTCCCGGCGCCTTCGCTGAGGCGCTCTCCAAGCCGGACACCATCTGGAACCACCCCTGGCTGCTCGCCGGGGCCCTCGGCATCTTCACCTACGTGGGCGCAGAGGTCTCCATTGGTAACCTGCTGATTAACTACATGGGCCTGCCCCAGATCGCGGGCCTGCGCGAGACCGTCGCCAGCGAGTTCCTGATGGTCTACTGGGGCGGAGCGATGGTCGGCCGCTTCATCGGCTCTGCCGTGCTGCAGAAGGTGCGCACTGGTCCGGTGCTGGGCACCGCAGCCATCTGCGCCGGCTTGCTGGTCCTCACCTCAGTGCTAACGCATGGCTACCTGGCGATGGCCGCCATTCTCGCCGTCGGTCTGTGCAATTCAATCATGTTCCCCTCGATCTTCACCCTTGGCATCCAGGATCTCGGACCGCTCACCAGCAAGGGCTCTAGTTTGATGATCGCCGCCATCGTGGGCGGAGCGCTCATTCCGCTCTCGCAGGGCAAGCTCGCCGACCACATCGGCCTGCACCCATCGTTTATCATCCCGGCCGTCTGCTACGTCTACATCGCGGCCTTCGGCATCGCTGCCATCAGCCGCCCGGTGGGCTCCGACCACCTGATCCCAGTTGAACCGTGCTAGAACCCGCTAAGCTAATAACCGACGCATGACCGCCTCTCCTCAGCTTCGCGTGGTCGCCATCGGCGGCGGCACTGGTCTCTCCACGCTGCTGCGGGGGCTCAAGCGCTACACCGCCGCGCCGCCGGGGACACTGCCAGTGGAAGGCGCGCCGCCCTGCCTCATTCGCGACCTCTCGGCCATCGTGACTGTAACCGACGACGGCGGCTCCTCGGGCCGTCTGCGCGAAGACCTGAATATGCTGCCACCGGGCGACGTGCGCAACTGCATGGTCGCGCTCTCCGAGGACGAGCACCTGCTGTCGCAGCTCTTTCAACACCGTTTTGCTCACGGCGACCTGGAGGGCCATAGCTTCGGCAACCTCTTCCTCGCCGCACTCACGGAGATCGGCGGCGACTTCGCACAGGCCGTTCAGGCCGGTTCGCAGATCCTTGCCACCCGCGGCCGCATCTACCCTTCGACGACGGCCAACGCCACCCTCTCCGCGCGCATGGATGACGGCTCGCTGGTCCAGGGCGAGACCAACATCACCGCCAGCAAGCAGACCATCGCCGAGCTGATGCTCTCACCCGCCGACGCTCCACCGCTGCCCGGCACGCTGGAGGCCATCGCCGCCGCCGACCTCATCACCCTCGGCCCCGGCTCGCTCTACACCTCGCTGATTACGAATCTGCTGGTTCGCGGCATCCCCGAGGCACTGGCTGCGTCGCAGGCCACGCGCGTCTACATCTGCAACCTCATGACCCAGGCCAACGAGTCGCTGGGCCTCACCGCCGCGCAGCATATTGAGAAGATCCTGGACCACGCGCGCTCACAGATATTCGACTACGCCCTGATCAACACCGCGCCCATCCGCCCGGCGACCCTGGAGCAGTACGCCCGCGAGGGCCAGTCGCCCATCGTCGCCGACCTGGACTGCATTCGCGCGTTGGGCGTAGAGCCAATCGTCGGCAACTTCGTCCACGAGGGCGATGTGCTCCGCCACAGCTACGATGTCCTCGCTGAGACCGTGCTGAAGCTTGCGCTTCGCCGCTGACGCAACCTGCGCTAATCTTTCTCTATGGACACTCCCACACTGGAAGGCAAGGGCGTCCGCCTGGAGCCGCTCACGCTCGACCACCTGCCGGCGCTGGAGGCCGTCGTCTTCGACCCTGCGACCTGGAAGTACATGCTGCACCCCATGCGGGACGCCGCCGACCTGCGCCGCTGGGTGGAGTCCGCGCTGAAGGACGAGGCCACCGGAACGACGCTGCCCTGGGTGACCGTACAGAAGGGCGTCGACGGTGGACCCGACCATGTCGTCGGCGCCACCCGCTTCCTGGACCTTGACATGCACCACCGCACCACCGAGATAGGCCATACCTGGCTGATAAGCACCTGCCGCGGCACGCGCGTGAACACGGAGGCCAAGCTGTTGCAGTTCACCTTCGCCTTTGAGACCCTGAAGCTGCTCCGCGTCGCGCTCAAGACGCACGCCTCCAACCAGCGCTCGCAGGCGGCCATCAAGGCCGTCGGCGGTATCTACGAGGGCACCTTCCGCAACCACTACCTCATGCCCGACGGCTCCCACCGCGACTCCGCCTGGTACAGCATCATTGACAAGGAGTGGCCCGAGGTCAAAGACATGCTCAACCGCCGCCTCGCCGCACCGATCTAAAACGAAATCCCAACCAGTCCGGGCTCTTCCACTACCGTCCGCTTCAACTGCCCGCACGCCGCGTAGATGTCCCGGCCCCGCGGCCGGCGGATGTAGGTCGCAATCCCTCCCGCGATCAGCATCTTCTGGAAGACCGCCGCATCCTCTGGCGTCGGCTGGTGGTAGTCAATCCCCGGCCCCGGATTCCACACAATCAGGTTCACCTTGGAACGGATTCCGCGCATGAGTGCCAGCACCTCGCGCGCATGCTGCGGCTGGTCGTTCACGCCGCCCAGCAATACGTACTCAAACGTCACCCACTCGCGCGTGCGTAGCGGAATCTTCTGCACGGCCTCCAGAAGCGCGGCAATATTCCACTTTCGCGTGATGGGCATAATCTGCTCTCGCACAACATCGTTACTGGCGTTGAGTGAGAGCGCCAGCTTGGGCCGCACCGTCTCCTTGGCGAACGCCTCGATGCCGGGCAGAATCCCGCTCGTCGAGACCGTCATGCGCGACTCCGGGATCCCGATGCCTTCCACCAGCAGCCGCACGGACGCCATGAAAGCGTCGTAGTTAAGGAACGGCTCGCCCATACCCATGAAGACGAGATTGATGCGGTCCTTGCCGATCTGAATCCTGTGCCGGTTCAGCACCGCGGCGACCTGTCCGGCGATCTCGCCCGCGGTCAGGTTGCGGCGAACGCCGAGCTTGGCGGTCAGGCAGAACTGGCAGTTCACCGCGCAGCCCACTTGTGACGAGATGCAGATCGTCGCCCGCCGAAACCCGGCCGCTGCCAACGTGCCAAAGCTCGTGCGGTCGCGGCCATTGCCGCGCCGGTCCCAGTAGCTTTTGCCTTTCTGGTTGTCATCCTGACCCTGAGCAACGCGAAGGGGAAGGATCTGCTTCACCGTTCCTGCCACCGCCTCCTCCGCCGTCTCCACCTCACCCGCCTCTTCCTCAGCGGCCTCCGACCCATCGCCGCGCTCGCCGCCGTCGCCATCGGGCATCCAGACGGTCTCCACCGTCTCGCCGTCGGCCATCTTCATCAGGTAACGCTCAGTGCCGTCCACCGAAACCGCCGTCTGAGCGATCTCCGGCAGCCCAACGCCCCACCCCGCTGCAGCCATTTCTCCCCGCAGAGCGGCCGAGAGCGTGGTCATCTCCTCCACGGACGCGACCCGCTGCTTATACAGCGCCTCAAACACTTGGCGCGCGCGATAGGGCTTCTGCCCGAGCGAGGCCATCCACTCGGTCAACTCCGCCAGATTCAGCCCGAACAGCGCACGCGTTGCCATCCTTCGAGTCTACCGCTCCTAATTTGAAGGGTACGAGCTTTAGCTCGTACATAGAGCACCACCTATGAAGTGGGGCTTTAGCCCCGGACGGAGCGAATTCGCCCACATCGGTGTCTAATCAAACATCATGACGAAAGCCAAACGCATATGGCCAGCACTGCTCTTGATCATGACGACCGCCGCGACCAGTGGACAAACCATCTATTTCCCCAATCGCTTATTTGATCAGGACGCTAAGTGGGATAAGTTCACAAGCGATTGGTACGGAGGCCAGCTAAAGGCGCTTCAAGAACCGTCCTTGTTGAGCCTATCCAAGGACAAAACCACCCAATCCTATAGATTCCTGTGGCTGCGAACCTTTCATCATCCCGTCTCAGTCCGGATCGACATCCACGCGGACGGAACAGCGCTACTGACGACCAAGATCGCCAGTGGTGCCGGAGGCTATGCTCCTGGGCATCTCATAACCAACACATCGAAGCCACTCACGAAAACGGAAACCCAGGTATTCCTTAACAAGGTCGATAAGGAAAAGTTCTGGATGCAGCCGGTTAAACCCAAGGGACCGTTGGGGGAGGATGGCTCAGAATGGATCATCGAGGGAGTCAAAGACGGGAAGTACCATCTCGCCAGTCGCTGGACGCCCTCAAATGGACCCATCTACGATCTGGGGTTCGATCTAGCCTTCAGATTGGCCGGATTGACAATACCCAAATCTGAAATGTACTAAGAGAACTTTCCCTTCCGCCCATGAAACAATAGGGCAATGTCCGTTGTCCTCGCCGAAAACTCCGCCCTCACCACCCCGCACGCCCGCGACATCCGCACTACCACCCTGCCCAACGGCCTACTCGTGCTCACGGAGGCCATGCCGCACATGCGCAGCGTCTCCATGGGCGTCTGGATCGACTCCGGCTCGCGCGACGAGGCGCCCGAGGTCAACGGCATCTCCCACTTCCTCGAACACATGGTCTTCAAGGGCACCACCACCCGCTCGGCACAGCAGTTTGCCCGCGAGGTCGACGCCATCGGCGGCAATCTCGACGCCTTCACCGGCAAGGAGACCGTCTGCTTCAACATCAAGGTCCTGGACGAGAACGTCCCCGCCGCGCTCGACCTACTCACCGACCTGGTGCTGCACCCCACCTTCGCGCCAGACGACATCGCCAAGGAGCAGGGCGTGATCCTCGAAGAGATCAAGATGGACGAGGACAACCCGGATTACCTGGTCCACGAGCTGTTCACGCAGAACTTCTGGAAGGGTGACGCGCTGGGCCGCCCCATCCTCGGCACCGCGCAGACGGTCTCCAGCTTTACCCAGGCCATTGTGCTGGACGAGTACGCGAGGCGCTTCACCCCGGCGAACATGGTCTTCTCCGCCGCCGGCAACCTGGAGCATGACAGCTTTGTGGAGCAGGTCGCCGCGGCCTTCGCCTCGCTCTCGGCGTCCTCCGGCGCGAAGCTCACCCGCAGCCCCGCGCCGCAGGCCTTCCCCCACATCACGCTAAAGAACAAGAAGTCGCTTGAGCAAGTGCAGTTCTGTCTCGCCGCACCCGCGCTGCCGGTCAGCGATCCAGACCGCTATGCGACCTACCTGCTCAACAGCATCCTCGGCGGCGGCATGAGCTCGCGGCTCTTCCAGGCGGTCCGCGAGGAGCGCGGCCTGGCCTACAGCATCTACTCCGAGTTGAACCCCTTCCGCGACACCGGCTCGCTGGCCGTCTACGCCGGCTGCGCATTGGCCAACCTGCGCGAGGTGCTCGCGCTCACCCTCGCCGAGTTCACCCGCCTGAAGGCCGAGCCGGTCACCGCCGAGGAGCTCGACCGCGCCCGCAACCAGACCAAGGGCAACATGGTACTGGGTCTGGAGAGCTCCTCCAGCCGCATGTCGTCGCTGGCGCGCCAGCAGATGTACTGGGGCCGCTTCTTTTCGCTGGACGAGATCACCGCCGAGATCGACCGCGTCACCGCCGCCGACCTACAGCGTCTCGCCCGGAAGCTGCTCCAGCCGGAGTCCCTCGCGCTGACGCTACTGGGCAACCTTGGCCCGCTCAAGCTCACCCGAACCGACCTGGCCTGCTGAGCCCACACGAAGGAAGCGGTGCCAATCCTCGACCGGCAGCCTTTATCGCCGCGGGCCGGGGGTGCTTTTCCGACGCCTATACCCTCTCCCCGCCCTGAGCGTCTATACTCTGTATCGGCAGCAACATCGTCCCTCTCTGAGGCGCTTATGAACACCAAACACACCCGCACCCACGACGCCGGCTTTACCCTCGTCGAACTACTGATCGTCATGTCCGTCATCCTCATCCTGATGGTCATGGCCATCCCCGCTATGCAGAGCGTCATCCGCCGCGGCAATGAGACCTCGGCCATCGGCTCGCTGCGCTTCCTCAATGAGATGGAGGGCACCTACGCCTCCGACTACCCTCAGCACGGCTTCGCCTGCTCGCTCACCGCAATGGGCGGCAAGGTCGGCTCCGCCGCGCCCGGACCGGAAGCAGCGCAGCTCATCCCGGATGACCTGGCCAGCGGCAACAAGGCCGGCTACACCTTCACCATCACCAACTGCACCAAGACCACCATCAACAATACTGACCAGTACAACAGCTACCAGATCAACGCCACACCCAACACCGTCGGCAAGAGCGGCAACCGCGGCTTCTGCACCGACGAGAACGCCCAGATCCGCTACGACCCCAAGGGCGGCACCAACTGCACCGAACTGCTGCAGTAAACAGGAGCGCAAAATGGCTTCGCAAGCACCAATCCCCCCACCGGGAATTGGATATCAACCCAAGCATAAGCGAGGAATGTCTGTCGGTCAGATCGTGTTGATCGTGGTAATCGTAGTTTTGATAATCCCCACCGTTCTGCTCATCGGCATGGCTTTGGCGGTTCCGGCCATGCAGAGTACGATCCGTCGCGCCAACGAAACTTCCGCTATTGCCAGCCTACGTGAACTGAACCAGATGGAGGGCCAGTACAGCGCTACCTATCCGCAGATTGGCTTTACCTGTTCGCTCTCTGCCCTGAGCGGCAGAGCGAACTCCGGCGCGCCCTCTGCCAATGCCGCGCAACTCATCCCCGCAGACCTCGCCAGCGGTAGCAAATCCGGCTATGCCTTCACCATCGTGAACTGTGCGAACACGACGTTAAACAACACAGTACAGGTCACCTCGTATGAGATCGTCGCCGTGCCCAACTCCGTTGGCCGCTCCGGCAACCGCGGTTTCTGCACCGATGAGACCGCACAGATCCGTTATGACCCCAAGGGCGGCAACAATTGCACCGAACTTCTGCAGTAGTCTCTGCGTTCTTCTTTGCGGCCGTCACCTCCGCGCAGGTGACGGCCGCTTCCTTAGCGCACACCGTCGACGCCCATTACAACCGCCTCCACTCCCTCCAGGCGCGCTACACCGAGCGCTACCAGGGCATGGGTATGGACCGCTCCGAGATCGGCACGCTCACGCTCGCCAAGCCCGGCCGCATGAAGTGGGCCTATGACTCGCCCGAAGGCAAGCTCTTCCTGCTCGACGGCCACAGCGCCATCAGCTACACCCCCGGCGACGCCCAGGCCACACGCTACCCGGAAAAGCAGCTCAGCGACCTGCGCTCGCCGCTGCGCTTCCTGCTGGGCCACACCGAGCTGGCCAAGGAGCTCGACCATCTCATGCTCACGCTGGTCAGCGACGCGCCCAAAACCTACACGCTCACCGGCGTGCCCAGGAGTATGCAGCAGCGCCTGCGCTCACTCTCGCTCACCGTTGACGCTGCCGGACAGATTCACGGGATGCGCGCGGAGGAGACCGACGGCTCGGCGACCACCTTCACCTTCACCGGTCTGCGTGAGAACATCCCCATCAGCGAGAGCGACTTCACCTTCCGCCCACCTGCGGGAGTCGCCATCGTCGACGGCACAGCGCCCATCTAGTGTTGTACCGTTACAGGTATGCGACTTAGCGCTCTTGCCCTGGCCTTGCTGGCCCTTCCCGCAGCCGCGCAGACCAATCTGCATCTGATCCCGATGCCGCGCGAGGCCAAGACCGGCTCCAACCTTCCGCTGCCCGCCGGTATCCGCATCGACTGCCAGCAGCCCTGCGACGCCGAAGACGCCTTCGCCGTCGCCGACTTCAAGGCAGCGATGGCCGAGCGCCGCATCCCCGTCACCGACGCTCCCTCCGCGCCGCACATCTTTATCGCGCGCTACAGCACGCCACTCGGCCGCCAGACCTATCAAGAGGCAGCGGGCGCGGCCAAGTCCGCCACCATGCCCAGCGAGATGCTGGCCGAGGGCTACGCGATCTTGCCCGATCAGGACGGCATTGCGCTCACCGCCAACACCTCTGCGGGAATCTTCTACGCGCTGCAGACCGCAAAGCAGCTCATCGTTGGAGACAGCACGGCCGCCACGCTGCACACGGCCATCATCCGCGACTGGCCCGCGATGCAGTACCGCGGACTGCACGACGATCTCTCGCGCGGCCCCATAGACACGCTCGATTTCCAGAAGAAGCTCATCCGCACCCTCGCCGCCTACAAGGACAACCTCTACTCGCCGTACTTCGAGTCCACACAGGCTTATCCGTCTCTGCCGCTCGCCGCCGTTCCCGGAGCCAGCCTCACGCCGCAGGAGGCGCGTGAGCTGGTCGCCTATGCGCAGCAGTACCACATCACCGTCGTACCCGAGCAGGAGGCCTTCGGCCATCTCCGCCACATGCTCCTCTGGGAGCAGTACGCCGATTCCTCCGAGACCCCGCACGGCGCCGTCCTCGCGCCTGGCCAGCCCATGTCGATTCAGATGATCGACTCCATGTTCAAGGACCTCGCCGCCATGTATCCCGGCCCGTTCCTGCACATCGGCGGGGATGAAACCTCTGACCTCGGCGTAGGACGCACGCGCCCCGCCGTCGACGCGCGCGGTCTCGCCCCGGTCTACCTCGACTTCGTGCAAAAGATTGCCACCGATCTGGCTCCGCTCCACCGCAAGATCCTCTTCTGGGGCGATATCGTCGGCAATGAGAGGTCCGCCCCCCTGCTGAAGGCCCTGCCGCAGAGCTTCAAGAACCAGGTGATCGCCGTGGCCTGGGGCTATACCGTTCCCAAGGCAGGCTTCGGCAACTACCTTAAGCCGTTTGCGGACAGCGGCATTCCGTTTTGGGTCGCGCCGTCCATCAATAACTATCGCCAGATCTGGCCTAACCAGCAGAAAGCAGTCGACGACATCCAGCAGTTCACGCACACCGGCCAGCAGTTCGGCGCGGGCGGCCAACTCAACACGCTGTGGGACGACGACGGCGAATCGCTCGCGAACGAAAACTGGTACGGCATTCTCTTTGGCGCGGCCTGCGCCTGGCAATTCGGCGAAAGCTCCATCCCGCAGTTCCAGCAGAGCTATGGTCCGGTCTTCCACGGTGATGCCACCGGCGACATTGACGCCGCGCAGAACGAGATGACCGCCGCCATGGAGCTGCTGCTCAGCACCAAGGTCCTCGGCGACACCGAAGGCAGTGACGGTCTCTTCTGGGTCGACCCCTGGTCCGCCGACGGCCAGCAGTTTGCCGCGGCCATGCGACCCATCAACGCTCCGCTACGACTCCACGCCGAGAAGGCCATCTCGCTCATCGCGCAGGCTCGCAACGCCAATCCGTCCCTGCGCGAGAACGACGCGCTGGACGCCATGGACTTCGCCGCCCGCCGCTTGGACTTCGTTGGCCTCGTCTATCAACTATCTGACGAGATGATCCACGGCTTCGCGCAGGTCCGAGCGACCGCCGCCTCCGACCACTGGAAGAAGGCCAAACCCGGCGTCTCCTCCATGCTCTCAGACATCAACGGCGTGAATGGACGCCTGCAGGACCTCACCTACGGCTACTCGCAACTGCGCGACATGTACCAACAGCAATGGCTGCGCAGCTATCGCCCCGCCAATCTGCGGCCTGTGCTGGAGCGCTACGACTTCACGGTCGCCCTCTGGCTCTCGCGCATCGACAAGACCCGCGTCCTACAGCGCGAGTGGTCAGACGACCACACCTTTGATCCCGCCGCCGTCGCGGCGCTCGGCATTCCCGCGCCTGCGCAGCCGGTCGCTGCCTCACCCATCGACATCGCACCCAAACCGTAGCCCTGTGCCAATAACGACCATCACCGCCCGCCGCCTGCTCACCGACACCGCCGTCGTCGACTTCCCCGTCCTCAGCCTCGCCGCTGACGGCACCATCGCTGCCATCGACTCGGACCCCAACTCCGTGGCAGACGAAAAAGACACGCTCACCGCCGCCTTTCTCGACGTCCACACCCACGGCGCGATGGGCCATGACGTGATGAGCGCCTCGCCCGCGCAACTCGGCGAGATGCAGCGCTTCCTCGCGCAGCACGGCGTCGACCACTATCTGCCGACCACCGCGACCACCTCCATCGATGCTACGCTGCGCGCGCTCGCGGCCCTCGCCGACGCCATCGAAGCTCCCGCGCGAGACTGCGAAGCCCTGCCTGTAGGCATCCACCTGGAAGGCCCATTTCTCTCTCATGCCAAGCGCGGTGTGCATCCGGCTCATGAGTTGCAGCCGCCCTCCATCGAACTCTTCGATCGCTTCTATAAGGCCGCACGTGGCCATATCGCGCTGATGACCCTCGCGCCGGAGCTTCCCGGAGCGCTCGACCTCATCCGCCACGCGGTATCGCTCGGCGTGAAGGTCTCGCTCGGACACTCCAACGCGCTCGCAGCCGAAACGCTGGCCGCCATCGACGCCGGGGCGACCAGCGCGACCCACATCTTCAACGCCATGCGCGCTCTCGACCACCGTGAGCCCGGCATCCTGGGCACCGTGCTCGATGACGACCGACTCTTCGCCGAGCTGATCTGCGACGGCGTTCATGTCGATCCACCGCTGGTGCGCCTGTGGCTCAAAGCCAAAGGACGCGAACGCGCCATCCTCGTCACCGACGCCATCTCCGCCGCGGGCATGCCCGACGGCAACTACCAGCTCGCCGGCCTTGCCGTACAGGTGGCCGACGGCCGTGTACTGCTCAGCGCCGATCTCGCAGAGGGCAAGCAGACGCTCGCCGGCTCAGTCCTTACGCTCGACCGCGCCGTCGCCAATGTGCACAGCTTCACCGGCGCGGGCCTCGCGGATGCGACGCGCTTCGCCTCCCACAACCCCGCCGCGATGCTCGGTAAGCCGGAGCTCACGCGCATCGCTCCCGGCAGCCCGGCAAACCTGAACCGCTTCTCGCCTACGGGCGCACTCAACACGACCTACCTCCGCGGTCAGCGTATTTTTACTCCCTAATCCCTAATCCCTGCCCTTCGAGCTCTCCACAACGCGCCCTCCAGCGGCTCTACGGCCTTCTCGGCGATTGCGATCTCCGGCGTCAGCGCGCGCAGATGCCCCTCCATGGAGCGCCGCACCCGCGCAATCTCTCCCAGCACGCTGCCGGTGAACGCCACCTGTAGGCAGTCGCTCGCCTCGCAACCCGCTGCCGTCATCTTAGACATCACCAACCTCACCTGCGCGGCCAACTCCTCGCCGGCGCGCTCCAGTACGCTCACCGCCAGCACATCGCCGCGTTCGGCGCAGGCTGCCACCACCCTGGTCAGTTCGGCGAACTCCGGCCGCAGCCGCTGATTGCCCTTCGCCACCAGCTCGCCGAGGTTGCCCACCTCCCAGAACGCCATGATCTCGCGCAGCAGGCAGGTATCGATGTTGCGGTCCTGCGCGCGCAGCCCCGCGCGCAGCGCCTCCAGCCCGATCCACTGGCCCGAACCCTCATCGCCCAGCAACGGTCCCCAACCGCCCGCGGTCACACACGTGCCGTTCGCGCAGCGGCCGATCACGTTCGATCCGGTTCCCGCGATGACCAGGATCCCCGGGCCGCCGTGAAACGCCGCATCCAGCGCGATCTCCTCATCGCCGCACACCAGGACTTCGCCACTCACCATCGCGCCCAGCGTTTCTTCCGCCCACGCGCGCACCGCCGAGCTGGAGCTCCCCGCCAGCCCGATGCACGTCTGCGTCACTGAATCCAGCGCAACGCCCGCGCTCGCGGCGCCCTCGCGCAGCAGCTCCTGCAGCCGCGCAGTCGCCGTCTCCTCCCACACCGTCATTAGCTTTACGGTAGCGCCGGCCGCCTCGCCCAGTACGCGTGTCTCATTGGCGACCCATAACCGCGTCCTGGTTCCGCCCGCATCGATCGCCACAAACACTGCCATCTTCGTGCCATCTCCATGCGGTTCGCGGCCGCAACCGCCAAGCCCGTTATCATAACCTGCGAGCGCTTCACCCTGCTCCCCGACGGTTTTAAAAAGCCAGGGCCCGCCGTTGCGGCGAGCCCTGTTTTCCTGCGCGTTCTCGTCTAGTTTAGGAGCCGGATACGCCCTCCGGCAGCGGCGGCGTTTGAATGCCGCCCATATGAGCGATGTTGTCGATCATCTCCGTATGCTCCAGGATGACCTTCTCGCCCTTCGCAACCGCCGCCTTTAGCTCCGGATCGCTCGTGCTGTTCTCTTCGTCGATGAACTTCTTCAGGTCGTCGTTGTGGTCCTTGACCATGGCCTCCACGTAGGCGCGGTCGAAGTCCGTTCCCGACTTCAACTTGAGCTCCTCATACTTGGCATGGTCCATCAACGGGGCGCCGGAAGCCTTCACGTCGTACTTCGCCGCGAAGGGCTTCATGCTCTCAATCAACTTCGTGTGATCCGTGATCATCTTCTCAGCGAACTTTCGCACATTCGGATCCTTGCTCTTCGCCAGCGCCAGCTTGGCGAAGTTGATCTCCGCCAGGCTTCCCTCGGACGAATCCTTGATAAAGGACTTGTCCGCCGACTTCGTACCTTGCGTGAAGCCAGTGGCGCACGTCCCCATCGTCAAACCAGCTACTGCCATCATTGCCGCAATCCGTTTCATCGTCACCCTCCTGAGAAATTGACGTACACCTCCACGGATTGCAAAACCCAACGTCAGAGTTGCCTAATCCCTCTCGAGCCCCGCGCATCCCGTTATGATGGTGCGAATGACCGCACACCTTAGCCCCGTGGACCTCGCCATAGTCGTGGCCTATCTGCTCGGCATCACGCTCTTCGGCCTGCGATTTCGGAAGAACAAGGGCGCCGCACCCGCCGACCGCTCGCTCAAGAGCTACTTCCTCGCCTCGAACACCATCCCCTGGTGGGCCATCGCGCTCTCCATCGTCTCGGCCGAAACCTCCACGCTCACCATCATCTCCATCCCCGGCGTGGCCTTCGCCGGAGACTTCGGCTTCCTGCAGATCGTCCTCGGCTACATGCTCGGCCGGATCGTCGTCGCCGGGCTCTTTCTGCCGCGCTACTTCGCCGGCGAGATGCTAACCGCCTACCAGCTCATCGACCGCCGCTTTGGCCGTGTGCTGCACAAGTTCACGGCCGCGCTCTTTCTGCTCACGCGAGCCGCAGCCGAGGGCGTCCGCGTCTTCGCCGTCAGCATCGTCGTCGGCATAGCCATTGGCACCAAGGATGTGCTGAGCATCGCCATCATCTCCGCGCTCACGCTGCTCTACACGTTTGAAGGCGGCATGGCTGCGGTCATCTGGACGGACGTGGTCCAGATGGCGATCTACATCGGCGGCACCTTCGTCGCCATCTGGAGCCTCGGAAACCACATTCCCGGCGGCTGGGCTGCGATTCACCAGGTCGCCGGAGCAGCCGGCAAGTTCCACATGTTCAACTTCGCCTTCAACCTTACGACCACCTACACCTTCTGGGCGGGCGTCCTCGGCGGCACGTTCCTCACCATGGCCTCGCACGGCACCGACCAGCTGATGGTGCAGCGTCTGCTCGCCGCGCGCAACCTGCGCGAGTCGCGCCTCGCGCTGCTCAGCTCCGGCGTCGTCATCTTCATCCAGTTCGCGCTCTTTCTGCTGATCGGCGCGGGCCTCTACGTCTTCGCCCAACAAATGAGTCCGGGTGCCCCATCCATGACGGGGCTTCATCCCGTCATGGGTGGGGTAGCGGGTGCAAGTTGGATTACCAACCTCGCTCCCGACCGCATCTTTCCCACCTTCATCGTCCGCGAGATGCCCCTCGGCGTCGCCGGCCTGCTGGTTGCGGCTATCCTTGCGGCAGCCATGTCCAACCTCTCCGCCGCGCTCAACTCGCTCAGCTCCACCACGGTCGTCGACTTTTACATCCAGCTCCGCCCCACCGCCGACGACCGCGAACGCGCCATCATCTCCAAGTCCTCGACGGTCCTTTGGGCGCTGGTGCTCTTTGCCATCGCCGTCTACAGCATCAGCGCCGGCGGAAAAGGGCACGTCGTCGAGATCGGCCTCTCCATCGCCAGCGTCGCCTACGGATGCCTGCTCGGCGTCTTCCTGCTCGGCACTCTCACCAAATTCGCGACGCAGATCGGCGCAACCATCGGCATGGTCTGCGGCTTTGGACTCAATATCTGGCTATGGCAGGGGACCTTCCCAAAGGGCTTTTGGCAGACAGGGCCGCGGTTGGTAGACTGCACTGTAACGGGCGGACAATTTCCAAATCTTATCGGTTCTTGCCCCCCACCGGCCTACCTCATCACTATCCCGCACATCGCCTGGACCTGGTACGTGATCATAGGAGCCCTCGTGACCTTCGCCATCGGCGCCCTCGTCAG
>Ga0302319_10004883_pt1 | contig 27320 bp, 24 predicted proteins | sample Bog_T0_2_FD_203319 | JGI IMG/M metagenome (GOLD analysis project Ga0302319, IMG submission 203319) | Peat permafrost microbial communities from Stordalen Mire near Abisko, Sweden - Bog_T0_2 | ecosystem: Environmental > Terrestrial > Soil > Wetlands > Peat | place: Sweden: Abisko, Stordalen Mire... | reverse complement strand
CGATTGAATCACCATTTTTGAGAGAAATGGCCCTGATGCACATCGGAAAGTCGTCCCATCCGCTGGCGTAGCCGACGGATTTTCCAACCGCGGCGGTTCCGAGTTTAATCCCGGTTTTGTTGTCGAATATCTGCAACTGGGCGCTACGGCCATCGACCGCAAAGAGCATGTCGTCCGTGACCGATAGGGCCAGGCAGTTGAACGTGTCGACGGGTGTTATCCAGCGCAGTTGCGTTTTGGCATCGTATCGCGCGATGACGCGGGTGGTAGGCCCCCATCCATCGCGCGGGTTGCGTTTCAATTCCTCGGTCTCCCCACCGACGTAAAGTGTGTCCGTTTTCGGAATATATTCAACGGCGTGGAGTTCCCGGAACGGTTTGGGCATCGGCAATGCCTCGGCATTCTTCAGGTCGTAGATGGGATTACCCGCTTGATCCAGCCCCGAACACGGCAAGTGGAGAATTCCTGCCGTATTGTAAGCTTTCCAGATGTCGCCATGGGTATCGACAAACCAGTTCCATGACCCGTGGTCGCCGGCTTGCGCCACGAACGGTGCCGTTAGCGCAACTGACTTGGGGTCTTGGCATTCGGACGGGTCCACCTGACCATCCCCGTTGATGTCGCGCCAGACGGTGGCGTCTTTTCCCTCCAATTTTATGAATCCACACATCCTCGCGAGATCACCCTGAAACTTGTAGATGGCCAGCCCTGCCTGCGGAAACATTTGCGTGCCATACATGAAGCGCTGCCCGCCGATTCTGCGAACGAGATTTGAAGCCCAATTGCGTTTGCCGAAAGGCTCGGGTCTTCTCAGGTCCCGGGTGTAGTCCTCATATTTCCAGGAGACGGGATGCGTCGAATAGTCGAGCTTGAAGTGTTCGTCCTTCATGAAGACGTCCTCCGGCGATTGCGGGTCTGCCGAAGCTCCGTCCACAAAGGACAGCCCCATCACGTGCCAGGCGAGTTTCTTATCCGGCGAGAATTTTCTTAGTTCGCCGCCGGAATTGGTTGAGGAAACGTAGATGTTGCCGGATGAGTCGCAACCCAGGCCGGTAATTCCGTTGAACTTGTCCGGCGCGACCTTCCCAGGCTCGCCCGCATAAATTCCACCCTTCTGCCCAAGGGTGTCGACGAGCTTCGGCGTTCCCGCGGACAAATCGAATGTCTTGATCTGCTTATCGGGGCCATCGTCGGCGATTAGCAATCGCCCCGCGGGATCAAAGGCGAGGGCGGAAGGTTGGCTCACACCCGGAAGAGGAATCGTCGTCACGGCACCACTCTGCAGGTCGATTTTTTCAATGTTCGATGTCTCGCCGGAAACACCGCGGTAATCGTCTTCATATCCGTTCTCGCTGCGCGGGAGCCGGTTGATGACCCATAACGCACCTTTCCCGTCCAAGGCGAGCCTTCCGGGGTTTGGGACGTCCCAACTTTGGATCTCCTCCAATGTCTCCCGATCAAGAGCCCGCACTTTGTTATTCGCGGGATCCGAGAGGAAAAATTTGCCATCGCCGGCGGCCAGCCCGCCCCCGCAAAAGGCGGCGTCTAATGCGCCCTTCCGCGGAACCTCGTTCAGCAGCAACAGAGAGCAATCCAACCCATAACCCTTATCAAACGGTACGGGCTTGCCATCCAGGGTGTAGCGACGGATGCAGGCCCAAGTGCTCTCCTTCGGAGGGTATTGGAAAAGTCCATTCTTGTTCGTCTTCGGATAATCACCGCCATCATCCCCGCTTTGCTCCATCCGCGCATAGATATATTTGTCGTCGGCGGTGATTTCGGAAGCGCCGTTTCGACCCCATCCATGGAGATCAATTTGCTGCAGAAGGTGAGAAGTGCCATCAGGATTGTATTTCTTGATTTCGCCCCCCGACTCGTCCCAAAAGCAGATGCCGAAGCTGGTGCCGTCCGGACATACGGCAAGCCCGAGAATGTCTTGCTGAACATGGCCCAGGAAAGTTCCATACGTGTTGGCAATCCATGATTGTTCCACCTTCAAGCCGGGGGCAATCATCCGGACAATGTAACTTCCGGGGCCGACGGCATGGCGTAGATTGTCGGTTCCGTCCCAATGGAGCTGGAGAACGTCACCGCCCTTGGCCTCATATTCCGCGATAAGCGTGCGCACCGGGGCCTCATTTTCGCGAAAGACAGCGACCGTAACGGTACCCCCGGGAAAATCTTTCGAAATGGGCAGCGAGATATTGGGGGTGCCGGTCAAGGCTCCCTCTGGATCCCGTTTGAAGCCGGTTGCCGGATCAACAACATAGTCGATCCTCTCGAATTTTGAAGCGGCGTCCTGTCCGCTCATCTCACGCCAGATGGGAAGCGTGCGAGCGATCATGCTGCCCCAAATGTCGCCGCCACAGTCCTGCGCCGGCACGATGCTTCCCCAAAAAGTATTATGATCGGATTTCCATTGCGACAGCCCCCTCAGGTTCAGGATCAACTGATTGCGGCTGGTGGCGCGAAAGACGTTGTTATCAAGGGTCAATCCCACGATGTTATAAAACGCATCCGGCGGGGCTCCGTCATAGCCATTGGCAGACCTGACATAGAGCTTATATTGCGATCCAATGGCCGTGGGCGCACAGAACTCGCAGTTTTTAACCGTGATATTCTTCGCATTTAGCACCTTGATCTGCGAATCCTGGGTGGCAATGCGGACGCCATCCAGAACGACCTGCTCTGCGAGTTCGATTTTTATCCCGCCTGCATTCCAGAAGGGTTCCTCGCAGATGTTTGGGGCGAGAGGCTTCGCCGGATCGAACGGCGCATCAAAGGCGAACAACGAGCAGTTCCTGACCTGCACGTTCTTCGAGTTGTGGATTTCCAGGAGTTCGCTCGGAGTTCCCGAAAGCCCCGGACGACTGCCATCTATCACTATGTTTTCAAGGACCACATTGGAACCGCCTTCAATAATGATTCTGCCTTTGAGAACAAAATCTCCGAGGTTTTTTGCGGAGAGCTTCACTGACGCCACCGAGATTTTCAGTTCACCGGTGTAGAGGCCTGATGGAAGCTGGACATCTCCAGACAATTTTTCCACCGGCAGCAGCGTTGAAATGTCATTGCCTTGAGCCGGTTGAGCGTACGTAACGCGACTCCCAAACATGATGATAAAACAAATCAGGATTAATTTAAGTGTCGGGTGCATCAAAACCTCGAAGAGGGGGTGTTGAAAGACGTGTTTGTCATATCTCGCGCGTAGGAGCGGACTTGCCCCTGCATGGCTTTAAGCCGTGAGCGCAGCTCTAGGCATAAACACAAAGAAAGCGCCAAGGTTGCGGTTGTAGGGCCTGCCCACGCGTAGAGACATCAACAAGTTGCCTTGGGTAGCATGGAACGCGTTAGCATGGTCAAATGGGCATGGGCAACATTCCAATCACTTACGTTTTCACGGGTGAACCGGTAAGTACCCGCCGTGAGCAAAAGCCCCCGCCCAACCAGCGGTCGTGCATTTCCATCATTGGTGAGAGCAGCGACGCCTTTGCTAGTCCCAACTGTAAGGCGGTCGAGATCAAACTAAATATTATTTAAACGATCAGAAGGCTTGCCGCGAGGGCAAGCGTATGGGCCATACCGCGCTTGTTTTCTTCTGTCCTCCGGTCCATGGAAGCGAAAGGCAGTACTGCGGGCGAGGTCGGGGGCAGAAGGAAAGCGCTCACTTCGACATGCCGCCGTTGACCTCGTTTGGATCGTCGAAGAAGCTGGAATTGATCTTGTTCACGACCTTGTAGGAGGGCGCGGTTCGGGCTGCCACTTGTGCGGCCAGCTCGATCGTGTTCTTATTGCTGATCAGGCCAGTGAGATAGACAACGTGATCGGCAGTGGTGACGACATGTACCGAGGTCGTTCTCGGGTCGATGCCAGCCTTGACCAGCGCCTTGGAGATATTTTGCGCCACCGCTTTGTCGGCTGGCGAACTCGATTGCACCTGACCTAGAGCGCCGGAAGTGAAAAAAGCAAAACTCAAACCGATGACCGACATCTTGACCAACGCATTCATGGTCTCTTATGGCACGTTTAAGCGCCGATTCCAAACAAAAGCGCAAGGCTCGGGCCGCCCGGCCGGGTGATTGTGTTGCTGGGGTCAAAGAGGGCCGGCCATGAGCGTGCTTCTGCCTCATGTGGAAAAGACGAGTAGGCCACGCGCCAAGATGAACCTCGTGGTTGGGAGCCGTCAAACATCGTGAGCAGTGGTGTTTCGCGGTAATTCCTCACGACCAGCCATTGCACCCGCTCTTTGTATTCATCTAGGAGGTCCGCTATCTGAGAGATGGCATCCTTATCTTCGAGGACGACAACGACGAACAGCAACTCGAATTGAAGTTCCTTTTGCAGCTCCGTCAATTGACTGTCCTCGATGTAGCGCAGAATCTTGGTGCCGCCTGATGCCCGGTTATCGACCAGGACAACGTCGACGGTATCCAGAGCGTTGACCATCTTGTCGAGCACGGCCAGTTTGTCGGCATCGACGTCCGTATCCAGAAATTCCGCTTCGGCCACGTATCGCTGAAACGTGCTGTTGGCATGATCCAGGTCGAATGTCTTCAACTTCACTTGCCGCTCGCTCAAATAATCATAAAGCAGAGTGGCCACAAAACTCTTGCCGATCCCGCCCTTGATCCAGCGCCAGCAGGAGATCGTTGAGGCTCTGGATCTCACCAAGAACCAATCCTCAAATTCCTTGGCTGCTGAACCGACCATGGTTGTCGAAGAATCCGTTCATGAAGGGCAGTTTATTAACGCGGCGAAAAAGCGGAAACAGAAAATAACCTTATAATTCCATAGAAGTGTCTTTGATAGAAAAGGTCACGTTTTGCAACTAGGGTGTCGCCTCGCCGTTCTTCGCCTTCCATTCCTCGTACGTCACCCGGTGCATGCTAAAGAAGGCATCGCGCGTTTTGACATAGGCACCTTTGCCATTCATGCGGCCTACTGCGTGCAATGCCTCCGCTCGGATGTAGGGACCGGCGGGGTCGATGAATCGATCTTTGACGTGCATGGCTACGACCTGGCCCAGAACGATCCGGGAATTCCCTATTTCCATTGTGGTGATTTCACGACACTCCAGTGCTGCCGGTGCCTTCGAAATTCTCGGAACAGAGACGACCAATGACGGTTCGGTTTCAAGACCGGCGAGTTTCAATTCTTCGACACCTTGGGGAAAATCAATGGCACAAAAATTCATCGCCTCGGCGACATCTTCGTTAACGACGTTGATCACGAACTCGCGAGTGTTGCGGATATTCTGGGCCGTATCTTTTCCAACAATTTCCTTGGCGGGCCGATTGGCGACGCCAATCGCAACGACAGGTGGATCGGTGCAGACATAGTTGTAGGCACTGAACGGGGCAGCGTTGAGGCGGCCTTTGTGGTCGTGGCTGGTTATCCAAGCAATGGGCCGTGGTGCGACCAAGCCGATGAGCAAATTATAAGTCTGGTGGCTGCTGACTTTGGAGAGATCGAAGTCCATAGTTGTGTTGATTCAAATCTAAAAATAATCCGAAACAGGTACACGCGAATCAGAAGTCATTGTCACCGAGCCGTGATCGCCGCCGCGATCATCTTTCGGATGCAGCCCGCAAAATTCCTTCATCCTTTACCACCGTCCACTCACTGTCCGGATTGTATTCCTTGAGAGCCGCCGCCGCCTGGGAAGTTGCTTCGCCAAAATTTCGCTGAAGAACCTTGCCGTCCAGGTTGACGATGAAGGTCATGACGCCCGACTCGTCCCAGTTCTCCGGATAAGCGACCAAGGCGAAGCCCTTGGTCAGGGCTCCTCCGCTTAGATAACTCATTTTTCCACCGGGGGCGGCCTCGCCTTGTTGGGTCAAGATTCTGAAGTAATAACCATGAAAGGGGTGTGGTCCTGTTCCCTTCTTGTGAATGACATATCCTTCGGCTTGGGCCTCGGCAACCAGAGGCCCGAAGGGGCTCGCCGGTTCGTTGTTCGCTGCCGGCCAGTAAAGGCCATCCTTCTTCCCCGGAGAGCTCTTGAAGTGCTGCGCATAAGCCGCTCCAGTCGGGGTTTCGCTGGCGTACTGACGTTGCGCTGTGACGTAGGCGCGACAAACACCGATGGCGGTGAGTTCGTCTTTTCCTACGTGCCGGTTGATGATCTCTTCCTTGCCCGCCGCCGTGTCGAAGTGCCATTGGCCGTTGGATTGAACAAGGGGAATCGGCATGGGCCAATTGTTCGATCCAATTTCGAGCGTGATTTTATTGTCATCATCCTTGACCGGGTGACAGCGCTCGGCCAGGTCGGCCGCAAGTTTCTTGAAGTTATTCGCGTCCTGCACTTTGTCCCCGGTCATGAGCTCGTGAAATTCCGGGCCGAAGAGTTTGCCTAATGCCGATTGGTCATTGGCCGCGACAGCGGTCTGTAAAGAGGCGATGGCGGCGTCTGACGATGGGAACGACTCTTGCGGTGCGCTCGACGCTGCTGTCTGGGCATGCGCCGGGGAAATAGCCCATGCCATCGCCAGAATGCAAACGGCGAGAAGGCTGGGAAGACGGTTCAATCGATTTACGAAGGTCATAAAGGAATAGGTCTGAGTTCTCATGAGTTACGGAGTTTAATGCCTTCCCCCACCGCCGCCGTGGCCGCCACCTCCGTGCCCACTCCCTCCACGGCCACCGTATCCGCCACCGCCGGAGTGGGCCACTCCACGACTTCCTGCACCTCGATGGCTATAATACTGGGCGTCCCTGCCTCGGCCATAGCCGTCGCCGAAAAGATAGATGTCAGGCCCTCCGTCGTAATAGCCATCGTAGCCACCATAATCGCCGTAGCCACCGCCGTAACCGCCATCCACGTACCCCACACATCCGGTGACGAAGCACGTTAAACCCGCCAAAAGCGTGGTTACTACGACAGTCTTGATTCTGTTGAGCCAGCCGGTCGCTTTGCTCATACCAATCTTCCCATCGTGGAGAAATCAACAGGAAGGCTCGTATTCATACTTGCTGATCATAGCCGCCCCATTTTGCGCTTCGCTATGGGGTGAAGACCCCATACTTGTTCTCGAGTTGATAGAATAGTCTTTGGGTGTGGAATTACTGGCCAGAGACTCACTTCGTATCGTCCACGTTGAAGACGATGATCACTTTGCCGATCTCAGCGCGCACTGCCTGCGCGTCGCAGGATTTACAAAGCCCGTTGTTCGCTGCCGCGACGGCATCCTGGCGTTGCACTATTTTTCGACCATTCAACCGGAGTTAGCTCCGCACGTCATCTTGCTCGATTTACACCTGCCCCACATGAACGGCTTAGAAGTGCTCCATTGGTTGCGCCACAGTCACAGCGAGCAAGACGTGGCGGTTTACCTGCTGACTTCGTCCGACGCACAGTCAGACAAAGACCAGGCAGCAGCCGACAGTGCCACAGAATATCTCCTCAAGAATCCTTTGTTCGACGAGCTCATCGAGAATCTCGACCGACTGATCGCAACAAGTAATAATCTTCGTTTAGAGCATGCCAGGAAGATGGGCGACATCATGGCGGAGTTAGCTTTCATGGGCGAGTACGCCACCGAAATGATTGTTCTGATCGATACCCTCGGATGCATTTCATGGGTGAACGAACCCTTTGTCCGAGCGAGCGGGTATACCTCCGAAGAATTGAGGGGGAAAAGGCCGGGCATGGTACTCCAGCGGCACTCCGATCCCGCGACCGTCGAAATGCTTCACAGCGCGCTAGATTCTGGTCATGCCTGCGAATGCCGCACCATCAATTACAAGAAAGACGGAACGGCATATCCAGCTCATATCTCCCTCGGGCCGGTGTTTGATGACAACAGGCTTAGGGGCTTTCTCGCCGTTGAGGAGATTCTGAGTGCGGAGAACGGCTCAAATCCGCAGTTGCACGTGCCTCAATCAAGCATCTCCAAAACCTACGCTGAACATTGATAATTAAAATTATGACTGAATACTTCGCTGTGCTCGACGATTTTGACCGAAGGGGTCCGTTCAGCACCATGCAAGAACCGGTGGCACTCATTAAAAAAGCCTCCAAGGATTCGGGTCACTCAGAAGAAGAGGCGCAGCAATTTTTCCTTTATCAAACCGCAGTCGAACAGGTTGATATCGTAAACGGCAAGGAGGAGTGCATTCGTTTGGGCTGGCAGGCGCGTGAGGCGTCTGGTGTAGAAGAGGAAGCCATGGACGAATACCAAGATATTTTCCTGCGCGACGAAATTATCCGGAGGAGAGAGGACTGCCTTGCGGAAGAGCATTTTACCGTGACCGCCCGGAAAGCGGCCGAAGTCAACGAAGGTGGATTGGTTGATCCGATGTTGCCCTAAACTTCGTCGCCAAGCTGTCGCCGTTGCCGAAATACGCGCAATTCAAGGTCATGAGAACGCAGGCCAAGACTAAATATCTGAAAGGCGGAAAGAGTGATCCCAAAGCCGGGGCCAAGGTCGAAATATCGATCACTGGAGTGCCTCTTGGCGTGGTCTTCAATCGAAGGATTCCGGATGGCTTGGACGGACTCTCCATCGCCCTTGTATCCGAGGGTAAAATCTTTCCGGCTTCGGCGCAGTACGGCGCTTCCGATAATTCGATGATCCAGGACGAAATTCTCTCCATGATCCATGCGGCCGTAAAACAAGGGGAATGTATCACCCTCCTCGGTGAATTCGTTAACGACCATATTCCCGGCTTAACTTATCCGAACGGCTCCTTTCGCTTCGATAAGCTGATCGTCTTTGGTTATAGCTGGGACAAGAATTTTCTGGTTCGCGCACTTTAGCCTTGTTGCGCTATTGGTCTTGCGTTGAGATTTTAAATCTTTCCTTCCGGCACGGCGGCAACTCCCCCGGCGGGAAGCGACAGCGGCAAGTCAAGACGGGCCACGCCGATTCGATTGTCGGCCATGCCGTAATAAACATCGAAGCGATCTGGCAACCCGAGATCGTCGCGCCGATCAATGCCAGTGGGGAAGACGACATTGCCAATCGTTCCGATTCGCTCTTGCGGGAGGGTCGGGGTCAAGATCGGCTCCGCTGAGCGATAGAGGACCTCGCGCGGATGCTTTTGCGACAGCACCATCACTCCGGCCGAGTAGCTCAAATGGGGCGCTTCGTTGCTCGCCTCCGGTATTTCGCTAACTCCATGGTAGATGATCATCCAGCCGAGCCGCGTCAGGATGGGCGGCGTGCCTGCGCCAATTTTCAGTCTCGCCCATGGAGCTACAGGTGCGGCCAGTCGGCGATGTGAGTTGAAAAGACCAAGGTGCTCCGGCTCGTTCCCTTTCGAGGGCATCGGGCAGTAGGAAATCCAGATGCTCTCATGGTCGAGATCGACCACCCGGGGGCATTCGTGGCAGGCGGTTTCTTCGGGACGGGTACCAGGGAAAAGAGGTCGATGCAGGAGGGCCATCTGCATTTTTCCACAGTGACTGGGAATCGCGACAGGAAAGAGGCTGGCATCCTTGTTGTTTACATGAACGAAATCGATGCTGTCGTACGGAGCGAATGTTGCGAGCCCCAGCCGCTTCCAATGAAACAAATCCTCCGAAATAGCAAAGGCAATCCGTGGGCCAAAGGACGACAAGGCCGCGTAAGTCATGACATAGCGTTGGAGCGGTTCTACGAACGTGATGCGCGGATCCTCGCAGCCACCGCCGCCATGCTCGGTCTTCTCGTAATCCGCTTCCGGCTCAAGCGCTATCCCCAGTCGCTCGACCCCGCACGGATCGCCCGCCTCGTTGAATTTGACTCGAGCAATGCCGATACGGGAGTAGTTGCATTTGGCAACGATTCTCGGAAACAGATAGAGGTATCCGTCGGGTCCACGGATTACTCCCGGGTTCAGTACGCCTTCGGCCTCCTGCGGATTACCCGGCTCGGGTTCCATGAGCATCCCCAAGCGATGCAGTTGGAACGGAATTGTCAATTTTCCTCCAAACAAGCGACGATGGCTTCGATGACCCGCTTTGTCTCGTCAGGGTCTCTCACGCGGATGGACAAAGCTCCAGCTTCTTTGGCCGGATAGTCGTTCCCTCCCGGAAAAACGGCATCTCCGACAAAAATCATTTCCGGAATGGGAATGCTCAGGACGTCGCGCAGCTTTCGAATACCGTAGGCCTTATCGATGCCATGTTTGGTGACGTCAATGGATGTCGTCCCGCCGAGACGAACGGAAAATTCAGGGATGAGCCTATCAAGGAGCGCTTTGATTTTTTTCCTTTTGGTAAAGTCCGGATCCCATGACTTCTTCTCTTCGAGAGGAGCCTGTTGCCCTAGCCCGGAGAAGGTGATCTGACTGCCCCGGTCCTGAATTAGCTCACCCCAGGTTTTGGCAGGCTTTAAGTCAGGTGTGTCCGACGCTTGCTGTATCGAATGTATGATCTTCGCTTTTTCATCTGGGGTAAAATCCTCCGAATAAAGCAGCTCCCACTTCGAGTCATATTTGTAGAACTTGGTTCCACAGGTCGGAAGGAGAGATAAGTTCATCAGGCGCTGGTCGCGGGAAAGATGAGCAAGTACCTGCTTTTCGAATTGGGACCATGCGCCGCCCGAGATAACGGCCACGTTTACAATGCCAAGTAGAGAGTTCAGCAGCCCTGCCATTTCGGCGTCAATGGATGCTTTGCTTTCGGCCAGTGTGCCATCCAAGTCGAAAACAATGAGCCGTTTCATGGCCCTAGGAAATTCTCGGGAGGGAAATTTCCAACAAGGTGACAGTACCATTCGGGCGGCAGGGACACGCTCCGACAGCGGCCGGCAAAAGCAGGACGTCGCCCTTGTCAAATCGGTAACTGATGCCGGCGTGATCCAACTCTCCTTCGCCTTCGAGGCACACTAATACTCGACAAGTTATTGCGACGCCGGTTGTAAACGGAAACTCTCCGGTGATTCGCCAGATCCCGAAATGATCGCAGTGTATGAGTTTCTCCCAAGGAAGCGGCTTCGACTCATGGACCTGGGGTGTAACCGCACAGATCGCTTCTTGCGCGAAATCGATGCAGGCCATTGCCTGATCGACTTGAAGCGGCCTGGGATGCTCCGTCTTGGGATCGATGTGATTCCAGTCATAAAGACGAAAGGTGACATCGCTGTTTTCCTGGACTTCAAAGACAACAACATCTCTCAGCGAGTGAACGGTCCCGGCCGGGATAAAGACAGCATCGCCGATCCGGGGCGCGAAGCTGGCCAATCGACTTTCCACCTTACCGACCGTGATCGCTTGGCGCAGGACGTTCGGCGTCGTGTCGGGTTTTAGACCTGCGTAGATGCGAGCTTCGGGCCCTTTCTCAAGGACGACCCATGCTTCCGTTTTCCCGGTGTCTCCCGAAGGGATAAGCTCCTTGTGCGCGTCAGAAGGATGCACTTGAACCGAAAGCGCTCCCTGGACATCAAGGAACTTGAGCAAAAGAGGAAAGCGAGCATAGTGCCCCGCCAGGTTTCCCAACAGGTTCTCCGGTGATTCCTTCAGGATTTGCCCGATGGTTTTTCCTTTCAGCGACCCCTCGGCGACGAGACTCTCATGATCATAACGGTCGCTAAGCAACCAAGCTTCGCCGATAGGGCCGTCGCCGGGAAGAGGGACCGACAAGACGTCCGCCAAACGTCGTCCACCCCAAGGCCGATATTGGTAGATCGGCCCGAAACGCAGTGGATAGAGAGGGAGATGATCCATCTTCATTCCCCTTCCATCGCCGCCGGGTAGTTACCACGCCGAGCCACGCGATTGCACTTGGCTCGATAAGAAAGAGCGTTCTGCGCCAAGAGCACGCGTGCCTCCTGACCTCTCCAAACTTCCAAAGCCGGTTGCTGAATGGCACGGGCAAAGGAGAACGCGAGAGCCCAGGGGAGCCGCTTTCTGAACCGCTCGTTCATCGCGTTCAACCGGGCGGATGCGAGTTCGCCGGACTGGCCGCCGGATAGAAACGCGATTGCCGGCACCGCTGCGGGTACAGCACGCAAGAGCGACTTCACCGTTGTGTCGGCTACCTCGTTGACCGTTTCTTGGTCAGGACAAACCAATCCGGGAAGGACCATGTTGGGTTTTAGGATTATTCCTTCCAGCACGACGCGTTGTTCGTAGAGCTGATCGAAAACGATATGGAGCACTTCCTCCGTCACCTGCCGGCAATGTTCTAACGTATGCTTGCCGTCCATGAGCACCTCCGGCTCAATAATGGGAACCAAGCCTGCTTCTTGGGTTAACGCGGCATAGCGCGCCAAAGCCTGTGCGTTAACCTCGATGCAGCCTCGGCTGGGTATGCCTTCGCCGATGGCAACGACCGCCCGCCACTTGGCGAAGCGAGCACCCATTTGATAATATTCCCCGAGGCGCTCCCGCAATCCGTCCAGTCCCTCGGTTACCTTTTCACCTGGGTGGCCTGCCATGTCCTTGGCACCGGCATCGACTTTAATGCCGGGAATGATACCCGCATCGGCCAGGATTTTTAGGAAAGGAGTTCCATCTTTCGTGCACTGGCGAATCGTTTCGTCATACAGAATTACTCCGCTGATCGATTCGCTGAGACCTGGGGTGGTCACAATCAACTCGCGATAGGCGCGTCTCATCTCCTCTGTCTGGGGAATTCCTAAGGCAGCAAAGCGTTGGTTGCAGGTCGGATTACTTTCATCCATCGCGAGGATGCCCTTGTCGTCAGCCACCAACGCGCTCGCGGTTTCGATGAGATGAACAGCACTCACTTGGAATTGCCCCATTTCCAGTTCCTGATCTCCGGCAAGTCCTGGCCGTGCTGGTCGATGTATTGCTTATGCTCGATAAGCTTGTCCCGCATTTGCTGCTTGAGATAAGCGCCCTTCGAGCCCAAATGCGGCACCCGGTCGATCACATCCTGGACGAGATGAAACCGGTCCAGTTCGTTCTGCACGCGGATGTCGAAGGCTGTTGTGATCGTACCCTCCTCCTTGTAGCCCCGGACGTGGAGGTTGCGATTGGTCCGGCGGTAGGTCAGCCGATGGACTAGCCAAGGGTAACCGTGGAATCCGAAGATGATATGCTTGTCCTTCGTGAAGAGAGAATCGTAGTCGGTCTCGTTCAATCCGTGCGGATGCTCGGACTGGGATTGCAGCTTCATCAGATCAACGACATTGATGACGCGGATTTTCAGGTCGGGCAGATGCTCGCGCAGGATGGAGACGGCGGCCAGAATCTCCAACGTGGGCGTATCGCCGCAGCAGGCCATGACCACGTCGGGCTCAGCGTTCTGGTCGTTGCTGGCCCATTGCCAAATGCCAATACCCTCGGTGCAATGCACCACCGCTTCATCCATGGTCAGCCACTGTGGCAGTGCGTGTTTGCCAGCAACAACAACGTTGACGTAATGCCGGCTGCGTAGGCAGTGATCGAAAACCGAAAGCAGGCAATTCGCGTCGGGAGGCAGGTAAACGCGCACGATGCTGGCCTTCTTGTTGATAACATGGTCAAGGAACCCAGGATCCTGGTGGGTGAAGCCGTTGTGGTCCTGCTGCCAAACGTGAGAGGCGAGGAGATAATTCAACGAGGCGATTTTGCGCCGCCACGGCAGCTCCAATGTGACCTTCAGCCACTTGGCGTGCTGGCTGAACATCGAATCAACGATGCGAATGAAAGCCTCATAGCTATTGAATAATCCGTGCCGCCCAGTCAAAAGGTATCCTTCCAGCCAACCTTGGCACTGATGCTCGCTGAGCATGGAATCGACCACACGGCCCGTGGGTGCGAGGAACTCATCATTTTTAACCTCGCGGGCGTCCCATTGACGATTCGTGACCTCAAAAACCGCGCCCAGCATGTTCGAGAGGGTTTCGTCGGGGCCGAAGACTCGAAAGTTACGTGTCTCCTGATTCAGCGCTGATACGTCGCGCAGGAACTTGCCAAGAATAAGGGTATCCTGCGCATCGACTGCACCCGGAGAAGGAACAGTCACAGCGTGACTGCGGAAATCGGGCATGCGCAAGTCTTGCAAGAGAAGACCTCCGTTCGCGTGAGGATTGGCTCCCATGCGTCGGTCGCCTGTTGGTGCCAGCTCGGCTAACTCCGGCAAGAGACGGCCGTTGGCATCGAAGAGCTCTTCCGCCTTGTAGCTTTTCATCCAACTTTCAAGCTGCTCGACATGACCAGGATGGTCGGCATCAACCAGGATTGGCACCTGATGCGCACGAAAGGTTCCTTCGATTTGCAGGCCGTCGACAACTTTCGGCCCGGTCCAACCTTTCGGCGATCTCAGGACGATCATTGGCCAGCGCGGACGGCTGGTATCATTCTTATCACGCGCGTTCGTTTTGATTTGGCGGATTTCCTCGACCACCTTTTCCAAGACCGAGGCCATGAGTTCATGCATCTTTTCCGGCTCATCGCCCTCGACGAAATACGGTGTCCAGCCACAGCCACGGAAAAACTGATCCAGTTCGTCCGGCTCGATCCGGGACAAGAGGGTTGGGTTGCTGATCTTATAGCCGTTCAAATGGAGAATCGGGAGGATGACTCCATCCGTCACGGGATCGAGAAATTTGTTCGACTGCCATGCCGTCGCCAAAGGCCCCGTTTCGGCCTCGCCATCGCCGACGACGCAGGCGACGATCAGGTCAGGATTGTCGAATGCGGCACCAAACGCGTGACTGAGCGAGTAGCCAAGTTCCCCGCCTTCATGAATCGAGCCCGGAGTAGTCGGGGCAACATGGCTGGAAATTCCTCCTGGAAATGAGAATTGCTTGAAAAGCTTCTGCATGCCCGCCTCGTCCTGGCTGATGTTCGGGTAAATTTCGCTATAGGTACCTTCGAGATAAGTTTGTCCGACCAGCGCAGGGCCGCCGTGCCCCGGACCCGCGATGTAAAACATGTTCAGGTCATACTTCTTGATGACCCGGTTGAGATGGACGTAGATGAAGTTCTGGCCGGGAGTCGTACCCCAATGCCCGACTACCAGCGGCTTCACGTGGGAAAGCTTCAGTGGCTCTCTGAGCAGGGGGTTGTCGTAGAGATAAATTTGACCCACCGAGAGATAATTGGATGCACGCCAATAGGCGTTCATTTTCTGGAGTAAGTCGGAAGTCAGGGTTTTGATCGGGGCGTGCATGAGGGAGTCCTTTGGGTAGCGGGGTCAGTCTTCACGATGAGCCCACCTCCGAATCTATCGCCCAGAACACGAGAACCAATGGGGTGAACACCCCATCAGATTCAAAGCGTCATCGTCCAACACCGAAATTGTGGGTGCATTCGTGTTCCTCGGTTAAAGAGGTATCTTGAAGAGTGATCCACAACATCGAGCTGAACCTGCGAGACATTAACCAGCTCTTTAACACCATCGATCCGTCCCCTTTTCCCGACAAGGATTTGGACCGAAGTGCTGAAGATTTTATCGTAAGTTGGGCGCAGGAGTTTCCCATCGACGAGCCGTTTGGGCTCATCGTATACTTGAAAAAGGCTCCTGAAGGACACCGCACAGCGGATCTCCTCGAAAAGACAATCCACAATTATTTCACGTACCGGGCGCGGTTGAACCAGTTGGAATTCAAACGCCTCATGCGGCAGGGCCGAACCAGCCTAATGGTGGGCTTCTCGTTCCTCGGACTCTGCCTTTTTATCACGGAGATTCTACTTCCAAAATCAAAAGGCATCTTGCCGGACTTCATCCAGCAGGGTCTTACCATTGCCGGCTGGGTGGCGATGTGGCGACCCATGGAAATCTACCTTTACGACTGGTGGCCCCTACGCCATCGAGGGAAAATCTTCGCCAAACTGAGTACGATGCCCATCGAAGTGAAGAAGGGAAGCGACGCAGATGGTCTCACGCTTCCCCCATTACCCGCCGATATTAAAAAAGTGAAGTGACACTCCTCTCGTTTTATTGGGAATCACCAAGATGCTCGTGCGACAATAATTCCAACATTTCATGGGAGAAGGCATTCCACAAGGCGATGACCGGAACTTTTGGATGATCAATGTCATAGCCAAGAACACTGAGTGACGCGGTATCGAGCGCGAAATGAGGCCCTTCGATCACCGGCAACCCGATCCAGCGAGCCGCAAATACGCAACCGAACTGCCCGTGCGAAAACAGGGCTACCCTTCCGTCCAACGTGCGAAGTCGTGTGATTAGCCGGTCGACACGTTCTGAAATCTGCTGGGGCATCTCACCTCCAGGGCAACCGTCGCGAAAGATATTCCAGTTTGGTCGCCCTTTACGAATGTCTGCAGTGCAACTGCCTTCATAATCGCCGTAGTCCCATTCGGCGAGATCCACCTCGATTCTTGGAGCCATTGCCGCTCCAACCAGCTCGCATGTCCGCAGCGCGCGCCGACTCGGACTGCTGAAAACATGGGTGAATTTGACACCGCTCAGTCGCTTCCCAAGTTGGCTCGCTTCTTCCTCGCCGTGTTCGGTTAAAGGGATGTCCGTTCGGCCAGTATGCTGGTGGGTCAGCGACCAAGTGGTCTCGCCGTGTCGAATGAGGTAAAGATGGAGAGCCATTGAGAGTTCCAGTCGGAGTTGCTCCTTTGGCGAAATCGGAGCGGAATTGTGATAATCTTAGAGGTCAGCATTGGCAGGCGGAATGGGGTTAACACCCCATAGTGCCGCAGGGTAGTAGGGCGTATGGTCGCATCATGGCTATAACTCTCGCTTCCCGATCTCCGATCTCGAAAAAAATCTCCCTTAAACCCAAACCGAAGGGCAAAGCCTACCAAAGCGTAAATCCTTACGATGGCAAAACCTTCAAGACGTTCGATGAACTGACCGACGCACAGCTTGAGACCGCCATCAAGACCGCTGCGGATTGTTTCGAAATCTGGCGGAATAAATCGTTCGCTGAGCGGGCGGCCATTGTTGCGAAAGCAGCCAAGCTAATGCGCGCGAATGCGGATGAATTTGCCAAACCGGTCACGCTCGAAATGGGCAAGCTCATCGGCGAGTCACACGGTGAAGTCGCGTTGAGCGCGGACATCATCGATTACTACGCCAAGAACGGGGAACGCTTCCTCGCTACGGAAAAACTTCAGCCCGGTTCGGGCGAGGCGGAAATTGTCAGCACTCCGTTCGGAGTGTTGTTTGGCGTGCAGCCATGGAATTTTCCCTACTACCAACTCGCGCGCTTTGCCGCTCCCAATCTCATGGCGGGCAATGTCGTGATGGTGAAGCACGCGGGCTGCGTTCCGCAATGCGCCATTGCGTTTGAAAAGTTGTGGCGGGATGCGGGTGCGCCCGCCGGGGCATACACCAACCTGCTGATTTCGCACGAGCAGGTGAGCCGGGTGATTGACGATCCGCGCATCAAGGGCGTCGCGTTGACCGGCAGTGTCGAGGCCGGGAAAAGCGTCGCTGCGCGTGCGGGCCAAAACCTCAAAAAGTCCACCATGGAACTGGGTGGCAGCGACGCCTTTATTGTGCTCGACGATGCCGATCTCGATAAGACGGTTAAGTGGGCGGTATGGGCCAAGATGAACAACACCGGCCAATGCTGCGTCGCGGGCAAGCGGTTCATCGTCGTGGAGGCCTTGGCCGACAAGTTTCTGGAAAAATTTCAAACTGCGCTCACCGCACTCAAGCCCGGTGACCCGATGGACAAGGCGACGACGCTCGGTCCGCTTTCCACCGAAGCGGCCCTGGTGCAACTGCTGGGTCAAATCAAAAGTGCCATCGCCAAAGGGGCCAAGCTGGTGATGGGAGGCAAGAGGATTGACCGCTCCGGTTCATTTATGGAAGCGACGATTCTTACGGATATCAAACCCGCTAATCCTGCCTACCGCGAAGAATTCTTCGGTCCGGTCGCGTTGTTCTTCCGCGTGAAAAACGAAGACGAAGCCATCGCGCTCGCCAATGATTCGGACTTTGGGCTTGGCGGCGCGGTCTTCACCAAGGATGTCGCGCGCGGCAAACGCGTGGCCAACCGGATTGATACCGGCATGGTCTTCATTAATCACCCAACCTGGACAACGGCGGATCTGCCATTCGGCGGCATCAAAAACTCGGGATACGGACGTGAACTTTCCAGCCTGGGCATCCAGGAATTCGTAAATAAGAAACTGGTGCGCGTGGCTTCAATTGACGCGGCCGCCTGAAGGACTCCTATGAATCAAAAAATGAAAGCAGCTGTGGTGGTCCAGTTTGGAAAGCCTTTGGAACTGCAGGAATGGGATATCCCGACTCCGGGCCCCGGTCAGATTTTGGTTAAGATCGAAGCGTGCGGCGTCTGTCACACCGATGTCCATGCCTGGCATGGCGACTGGCCGCTGAAGCCGAAGCCTCCGTTCATTCCCGGCCATGAGGGCATCGGACCGGTCGTCGCAGTTGGCGCAGGTGTGACCGTCGTGAAGGTGGGTGACCGTGTCGGAGTTCCCTGGTTGTATTCGGCGTGCGGTCACTGCGAGCATTGTTTGTCCGCTTGGGAGACGGTGTGTGGCGAGGCGGAGTTCGGCGGCTATACGAAGAACGGCGGATTTGCCGAATACATGTTGGCCGACCCGAATTACGTCGCCCACATACCGACTGGACTAAGTTCCACGGAAGCAGGACCGATCATATGCGCCGGCGTTACCACTTATAAGGGCATCAAGCAAACGGGCGCGAAACCCGGTCAATGGATTGCCATTTCCGGAATCGGTGGCCTTGGACACTTGGCGATCCAATACGCCAAGGTCATGGGCCTTCACGTCTGCGCGATCGACGTGGATGACGGCAAGCTCGCCCACGCGAAAAAGCTCGGAGCTGACCTCACCGTCAATGCCAAAGTAGGTGACCCCATCGCTGCGGTGAAAGAAGGAACTGGCGGCGGAGCTCACGGTGTTTTGATCACGGCGCCTTCGCTGGGAGCATTCAAACAAGGCGTGGGCATGACGCGCAAGCGCGGGACATGTGTGCTGAATGGACTGCCGCCCGGTGAATTCCCCGTCCCGCTTTTTGACGTGGTGGCGAACTGCATTACCATTCGCGGTTCGTTCGTCGGGACGCGCGAGGACATGGCTGAGGCGCTCGCCTTCGCGGCCGAGGGCAAGGTCAAGGCGGACATCGAACTGCAACCCCTGTCGGCGATCAATGACGTCATGGTACGACTTGAATCGGGCAAGGTGGCGTCCCGCGTGGTGATTGACTTCTCGAAGAGCTGAAACGAAAAACTAGCACTCCTACAAAACCTTGAAATGCGTGGTTTGAAAATGAACACGAAAAGCAACAACGATTGGGCCATCGCGCAGTCAAAGCTGAAAGCTAGATGGACCGTGCTCACGGATGATGATCTTCAATTTGCTGAGGGTCGGCACGACGAATTGCTTGATCGGATTCAAGAGCGCACTGGCGAATCCCGCGAAGAAATTGAACGGGCGGTCAAAGAAGCATGCCTCTCCTAAAGTCATATTCTTTCCCGATCGATCGCTTACAGAGAGGAAGTTAGAAAAAGAGCAGCGTGTATTTTGTAATCAACCATAATACCAGCACGAGCCGGAAGACGATCGCAGCCGCAAGCTCGGATACTACGACCGATCCTGGAAGGGGAGCCAAGGCAATTCCACGAACAGCCAGCGCTGATATGATTATGATGTCAACGAAGGATCACCCAATCACCCAGGCGGTAGGCCGCAGTCCCAGGAAATGCCGACGTTCTCGGTTAGCGTACATTCTTGGCTTGAACGCCAAATACAACAGCGACCACAGAAAGGGTCCGCAGGTCTTCCATTCCTAGCCCCATTCTGAATTTACCAAACGTCAGGATGGCTGTGCAGAATGAAAGAAAGCACGAGCCGAGAATAACGCCGACGGCTGTTATTCTGCCAACCTGCCAGTAATTAGGTGTCTCCGAGGGCCTCACTTGGTCCGTCGTGATAGTCATGGCAAGTAACTTGCCGGTAATCATCACGATGACCATCAGGAGAGGAGTTAAGACCGCATGCCCGGTCACCCTAACGCGAACGCGACTAAATTTTCAGCGCCAAATCCTGATGTCCATTGGCACCTTCCAAAGGAGGAATCGGCGGCACCTTCGTACGATCTTGCCCCAATCCCATGGTCAGCGCAGTCATGCCGGCGAGTCCGCCCAATTGCATGCTCTCCACGGCAGTGCTCGGCACGATGACGATGGTGGCATTCTCCTTCAGCCCTTCGTAGAGCATGTTCATGGCCCGCAGATGAAAGGCCACCGGATTTCCCTCATACATCTTTCCCGCTTCAGCAAATTTCTCCGCTATCTGACGCTCGGCATCGCCAAGAATCACCCGGGCCTGGCGCTCTCTTTCTGCTTGCGCCTGCATGGACATCGCGTCTTCGAGACCGGAGGGAATCAAAACGTCTTTTACCTCCACGGAGATGACGTTGATGCCCCACGGTTCCGTCCGTTCATCGATGATTTTCTGGAGAAGGCTGCTGATTTTGTCCCGGCCTTCGAGCATGTCGGAAAGCATCGTCTTGCCGATGACGTCGCGCAGTGCAGTCTGGGACGCCCAACTTATTGCACTCTGGTAGTCGGCCACATCAAGGGCTGCCTTTTTCGGATCGACAACTTTCCAAAATAAAACCGCATCCACATCAACAGGCACTGTGTCCTTGGTGAGTGTCTTTTCCGCTTTGAAACCGGTTGTGATGACGCGGGTGTCGATCCAATAAGGAATATTGTCGATGATGGGAATAATGAAAAAGAGCCCTGGTCCTTTCAGCGCATGAAAGCGACCGAGGCGTAAAATGACCGCCCTGTCCCACTGATCGGCAACGCGAACTGCAGAGGAAGCTAGCATCGCTATCACGAAGGCAAGGACACCAACGCAACCTGCGGCAACATTACCGGCGGCACCATTTGCTGCGAAAGCCAAGACGGCACCCACCCCAAGGATCAGAATGAAAATAGCGATAGCGAACGATCCGTTTTGTCTCATGGTTTGATCCTATGCTGTGCACAGTTACATCGCTATGGGGTGAATACCCTAGCAGGCAAAGGTCATCCAACCTATCGCTGCCAGAGAATTCGTGTCTCCTCCAGCGGGACGGAAACGCTCTCAAAGCGCGGAACGATCCGCGCTGTATAATCTGCTGGGGAGCGAGAGGCGTTTAATGCTGCGTTGTAGACCAAACCACCCGGTGACGCAACCCGTTGGGAAGCGAGGCTCATTTCCTCCCGAACAGGGGCAAGGCCTTTAATGCCGTTTGCGTAAAGTTCCACCTGCACGGCGTGGGGATCAAGGTCATTCATAAAAACCTCAATCTCGAATTGATGTTTCTCGCCGACCATTTCGACCTTGATCTCGCCAAGACGTATCTTCGACCATTTGTCTTCCAAGTTACGCCGCCAATCGATTATTTGTCTGCCAACCGCGCCCTTGTTTGCCGCGCGAAGTCGATAGCGAGTTGCCGCCGGAATATAGTGTTCTTCCGTGTATTCACGGACCGTACGGCTGGCAGAAAAGCGCGGTGTCAGTTGCGCCATGCTTTCACGCATGCGGGAAACCCAGGCCACCGGTGTTCCGTGTTCGTCACGACGATAAAACTCGGGGACAACTTCGCGTTCCAATAACTCATACAGCTTTTCTGCCTCGGCGCTGTCCAAGCCGGGATCGGCACCATGTTCCTGGCCGTCGCCTATGGCCCAGCCCAAATCGGGGGCATAGGCTTCCGCCCACCATCCATCCAGTTCAGAAAGGTTGATCCCTCCGTTGACCAATACCTTCATGCCGCTTGTGCCGCATGCCTCCCACGGGCGCTGCGGCGTGTTGATCCAAACGTCCACACCCTGCACCAAGTGCTCCGTTAGAAGCATATCATAATCGCTCAAAAATATGACGTGAGGACGGACTTCCGACCGGCGGATGAAATTGATCCATTCATGGATCAAGGCCTGTCCCCCACGGTCATCCGGATGGGCCTTTCCGGCGATCACAAGTTGGACCGGGCGCTGTTCGTTGGTCAGTAAGCGGAGAAGCCGTTCGGGATCATGCAGCAGTAAATTAGGTCTTTTGTACGTCGCGAACCGGCGGGCGAAACCGAGAGTTAAAACCTTGGGATCGAAGAGTTGCTTCGCTTGTTCAATGGCCTCCGGAGGCCTACCGGAGACCGCCAATTGCCTGGCTAGCCGCACCCGCGCATATTCGACGAGAGACTTGCGGGCTTCGCTGCGGAGTTGCCAGAGATCGGCATCGGGAATGTTGCGAATGTCCTTCTCTAAATCCTCGGGTACACCAAGCCACCGAGCTTTCCCACAGGCCTTGGTCCAAACTTCGTCGGCTGCAGCCGAATCCCACGTCGGCATGTGAACTCCATTGGTCACATAGCTGACCGGCACTTCCTCCTCCGGCCAGCGCGGAAAGAGCGGTTCAAACAGCTGGCGGCTGACTTTGCCGTGCAACTGACTCACGCCATTTACCGCCCCGCTTCCCCGGATGGCGAGGTACGCCATGTTGAAACTCTCCGACGAGTAGTTTTGGTTCTGCCGACCCAAGGCCAGCAAATCTTGAAGGCTTATCCTGAGTTTCTGCTCCGCGTATCTCCCCATGTACTGTTCGATTAGAGCGGGAGCAAAGCGATCAAATCCGGCGGCAACCGCCGTATGGGTCGTGAAAAGATTGCCCGCTCGAGTGACAGCGAGCGCGACCTCGAAGGGCTGCCCCGATTCTTGCATAAAAGCCGAAGCTCGCTCCAAAACAGCGAAGGCCGCGTGTCCTTCGTTGAGATGACAGACTTCTGGACGGATGCCGAGCGCCTCGAGAAGCCTCCAGCCGCCGATCCCAAGAATGAGTTCCTGTTTCAAGCGAAGCTCTGGACCACCTCCGTAGAGCTCGCTGGTGATGCCTCGATGAGCCGGAAAATTCGCCGCATCATTGCTGTCCAAAAGATACAGCTTCACTCGCCCCACCTGAGCCTGCCACGCCCTCAGCCAGACCGAGTAGCCGGGCAACGCAATCTCCAACCTCAGCCACTCGCCGTTCGGGTGACGCAAAGGAGTAATCGGCAACTGACCGGGATCGTTGTAGGGATACAGGGCTTGTTGCGCTCCGTCCTTGTCGATCACCTGCCTGAAGTAGCCTTGCTGGTACAAGAGCCCCACGCCCACCACCGGAATACCTAAGTCGCTGTTGGCTTTGAGCTGATCCCCGGCCACGTTGCCAAGGCCCCCGGAGTAGATGGGCAGTGCCTCGCTCAGCATGAATTCCATGCTGAAATAAGCGACGCAGCTCAATTTTGAATTGGGGTGCTGTAGCTGAAACCACGCAGGCGCTTCTTCCGCCTGGTGTTTGGAGGCCAGTAGATCGTCCACATTTCTACGGAAGGCTGGATCGGCCAGCGTTTGAGTAAGGTGTTCCCGCGAGACCGTCTGCAGGACGACCCAAGGATTTTGCGTCAACTCCCAGAGATCAGGACTCAGCCGTCGCCAAAGTTTATCCGCTCCATGATTCCAGGAACATCGCAAATCCAAAGCCAACGCCGCTAAGGCATCGAATCCCTCCACCTGAGTGGGTTGGTAGCCGTAACTCGAATGCGCAATCTTGGTCATCGTTGTTCATCCAGAGCCGCAACCTTATCCCGGCAAGCCAGAACTGGGCTCAAGTCAACTTGACCACCATTTTGCCGATGTTTTGCCCTTGGAAGAGACCAATGAAAGCATCGACCGCGTGTTCGATCCCGTCCACAACCGTTTCCTTGCTCTTGAGTTTACCCGCTCGGAAATAGCCCCCCACTTCATCCTCAAATTGGCTCCGACGATCCAGCCAATCCGTCACGATCAGCCCTTTCATCGTCAGCCGTTTGGTTGTGATGTTCGAGAGATTGCAAGGACCAGGCTGCGGCTCTTCCTCGTTGTACCGGGAGATGCCACCGCAGGCGATGATCCGACCGTGTACACGCAAAACCGAGAGAGCCGCTTCAAGTGCGTCTCCGCCAACATTGTCAAAGTAGACGTCGATGCCGTCCGGCGCTTCTAGAGTTAGCTGCTCGAGGATAGAAGCCGTCTTGTAATCAAACGCGATGTCGAAGCCGCAGTCCTTTCGGAGAAACATAACCTTTTCCATCGATCCCGTGGAACCGATTACCCTACAGCCACGCAATTTTGCCAGTTGTCCGGCTACGTTCCCCACCGCCCCGGCGGCTCCGGAGATGTAAACAACATCTCCCTTTTTAACATCCACCAAGTTCAATCCCGCCCACGCGGTCATGCCCGTCATGCCCAAAGCCCCTAGGTAGACTGAGAGGGGGTGGAGATCGCGGCTGACTGGATGCAACTCTTTCGGCGAACTTATGAAGTATTCCCTCCAGCCCAAATTGGAGGTGACTACATCCCCCTCTTTGAATTCCTTGGCGCGCGACTCGATGACCTCGCCGATTGCTCCGCCTTCGAGCGGCTTACCTACCTCAAACGGCGGAATATACGACTTCCCTTCGTTCATGCGACCGCGCATGTAAGGGTCCACCGACATGAACAGATTGCGAACCAGTACCTGCTGATCCTCCAATGACTCGAGTTCAGTCCGCACCAGCGAAAAATTAGCTGCGGTTGGCATCCCTTTGGGGCGCGAAGCCAGCCGAACATCGCTGCTCGTAATTTGGGTCATAAATACCTTCAGTCGGTCACGACTACTTATCCTCATCCTTCTGCTTTTTGGCGGCTTGGCGCATCTGATCGTGTTCGGCCTCCAAGACGCCTTCTTCGACCAGCCTTTCGCTGGTGCCTCGTCCCTCGTCATCCTCGTCGTCTGTGGAAGTCACCGGCACAACGCGCCCCGTAGATCCCGGCAACGGGTCCCATCGTTCAGATTCCGGAGCGGATTCAAGGATAGCCTCCTTGGGGTCTATATCTGACTCGCCAGTCAATTCCCGTTTGGCCTGATCCAAATCAGAACTCGAGACCTCCTGCGCTGTACGTCCGTCAATAAGGGCGAGCTCCACTGCCCGCTCGTGAACCATCTTATCGGTCACAGTGCCGACGCCAGTGGAATCGATGATCAAGGCCGCATCTTTGGGTGGAATGATTTTCATAAGTAGGTCGGTTACTCGGTTGCTTGAGTGTGGGCTTCAACAAACCATAGCCACTTATCGATTCCCCGAGAAATCTCGGTAAATAGATCGGCGGTGTCCGCGTCATCCAGGTCATCCGCTTCGGTGATGGTTCCCCGCACTTCGTGTCCAAAGGTCGAAAGGGCGGTGACGACACCGCTGATATGAGAAGTGCCCTCCGCGACCGCCAGCGGATACTCGTCAAGTTGAGAGCGAGCGGCCGATACGCGAACAGTTCCTTCGGCGATGCCTCCAAGTTGAACAATGCGTTCAGCGATCAGATCGACGTAAGACTCCGCAGCCTCAGCTATCTTGTCGAAAAGCTCGTGCAGTCCAATGAAATTGGGGCCTTTGACATTCCAGTGCGCCTGCTTCATCTGCATTTGCAGATCGACGGCCGACGCCAATCGTTGGTTCATGATGGCGTTCAGCTCCAGTCGTTGGCTTTGAGAAATATCGTTTCCGGTTTTATACATTTTGCGGTCTTCAGCCTTGGCGGTCGTGGCAGCGTTCGCCTTGATTTCTTTTAGAGGAATTTTTCCGAAGCTGGCGCGGTCGTCGGCTTCGAGCCAATCGAACGTGGTGGTTGTTTCAGGATTAAGTCCAAGCTTTGAGCAGTTTTCAACGAAGTAATCGCGCTTCTCCGGATTTTTCATTGGGTTACCGGCCTCCACTCCGTCGGACCAAGTCTTAATCTCCGCAGGGGTTTTAGACGTGCCGTTAGCAAGTAACCAAGTACCGACCTCTTCATAAGTTTTGGAAGCCTGAACGGCAGTTTTAAACTGCGCGCCGGTTATGCCTTTGAAGGTGAAAAGCACCTTGTCCAAAGGACAATCGTAATGGTATTCCCCCAGCTTTCCCGCCAGTTCGGCGCGACATTTGTCAACGGTACGGCTTGCGATGGCGAAACCACCGATACGATTGCGCGGGCTATGCGGGGCTTGTTTGGTGAGGTCAGAGGCAAGAATGGGTGTTTTCATAATTTGGTTAGTGGTTGATTTATTTTAAAGCGTAGGAATTGTAAGTTTGGTCGATTCGAGCGGTCATTTCATCCGGTCGTTTTGGCGAGCTGCCTCAAGTTCCTGTCCCGTCGTGCCGCACCAAGATCGGGGCATGAGCACCCCAGATTCGTCCGACTCACCCTAAAATACGCGACGGATAGGTGGGCGATATGGGGTGTAACCCTACCTCAGGTATTTGAGGGCACCTTGCCCAAAGCGTTCGCCCGCATTTAGTGCCTGACATCGGTGGTTAGAATGTTGACCCCGCTCTCGATGGGCGTGCTGCGGTCCACTGGAATATCAGTAACCACGAGGGTGGTGCCAGGTTGAATTATCGCGCGGAGTTGAGTTAGAAATGCAGGAGGAATAGAGAGATGCTTGGCCAGTTCAAGCACATCTGGCGCATCGTAGTCGCCGACAGTATAAATGGCGCTCCACTCGCGATGCCCCCCGGAGTCAATCTGGTCGAGGGCCGTATAGGCATGGAGGCCAAGGTTCATTTTTTCGCCGCCACGAGCCACTGAGCGACCAATTTCGATCCCATTGCGAAAGACGTAAATGCGCGAAGATTTGGCGCTAAAGACGATAGAGATGGGACCAGCAGGCGATTGCTGGGGATTCCAGTCGTAGTCATCGGCAGCAACCTCTTTACCGACAGCCTCGTTACCCGCAGCCGCAAGGAGATAACCAGGGTGGTCGGAGGTCAAGGGGATCGCGTTGCCATCCGTGACCATGACGGTCGTGCCTTTATCGGTGATCGTATAGAGCTTCTTGGCAAACTCGAGCGGAAGACGAATGCATCCGTGTGAATCGGCAAAACCGGGGAGATCGCCGCCATGGAGGGCGATTCCTCCCCAAGTTAGCCGTTCCATGAAAGGCATCGAGGCCCTATGGTAAATCGTGGAGTAGTGATCAACTTGCTTCTGGAGGATGGTGAAGACTCCGGCGGGAGTCCGATGCCCGGTGCGACCCGTGCTTACCGTGGAACGGCCAATGCGAATGCCGTTGCGATAAACGTAGAGTAGCTGATCGGGAGTGCTAACAATGATCAGAACGGGACCGGCGGGTGAAATCTCAGGCTTCCAGATGTAGTCGCCGTTTTGAAGACTGGAGAAAGGCGGAACGTCACGCCCCTTGGTAAAAGTTTCCGCGAGACTCCAGGTGACAACGCCGGTCGAGGCGAAAAGCCCAAGAGTTAACGCAAGTATGAGCACCTTGCGTCGCTGGAGCCTACGAGCCACGTAGAAATCGGAGTTCAGTTTGAAGAATTTCAATATCGCGAAAAAGACTGAAAATGAGCCGGAGTGTCTTCCGGTTCATTCCGTGGTTTCGGCGGTAGTTCTCAAATCTGCGTAGTTTACAGAGAGCATCGTCATCAAAAATCAGTT
>Ga0302319_10004882_pt1 | contig 27324 bp, 27 predicted proteins | sample Bog_T0_2_FD_203319 | JGI IMG/M metagenome (GOLD analysis project Ga0302319, IMG submission 203319) | Peat permafrost microbial communities from Stordalen Mire near Abisko, Sweden - Bog_T0_2 | ecosystem: Environmental > Terrestrial > Soil > Wetlands > Peat | place: Sweden: Abisko, Stordalen Mire... | reverse complement strand
AACCCGTTGCGGTGACGGTGGATACGTTCGGCACCGAGTCGGTCGACCCGAAGCTGATTGAGAAGCGGGTACGGGCCAACTTTGACCTTTCGCCGAAGGGAATCATCACCCATTTGGATCTGCTGAGGCCCATTTACCTGCCCACCGCACGCAACGGCCACTTCGGGAACGCCTCGTTCCCATGGGAGAACACCGCGCCCAGCGCGGCGTTGAAGTAGGTCCCTTTAAATTTTTCAGCGAAACCAAGAACGGTTTTGCTGGTAAAAAGATGTGCATATGAAATTCACCTCACTTCGGAAAACGGTTCTCACTTGGACCCTGCTGGCAACGACGAGCCTTGGATTCATCCAGCCGGCATCGGCGTTTGCGGACAAGATCCGCTTTCTCGGCGATCTTGGCATTGCGTATTACTGCTTCCATCATTGGGTTTCGGCCCCATTTAAGGAAGGCGACTTTTCGGCTAGTCAGCCCCATCATGTGAAGGCGATCATCAAGGCCGGCGTGGCGTTGCTGTTCGCGGTGAACCGCGTCAAGGCGGCGGACAAGATTGCTCACACCTCGAACGATCCACTGCTTCGCAAGCTTGCCGGCGGCCTGGATTCGCTTGAGGGAACCGTGAGTTCTCTTGGAACGCAGCTTAAGGGCGGCCACTTCAATCCGGCCGATATGGCAGCGCTTGGCGGAGGCTTCGGCGGGCTGAAGACGAATGCCCTGTCCGAAGGTTTGAACATCCAGGACAAGGCGATCGCCGTTCCTGGGCTGTAAATTTCCGGGATTTATCTATCCACCCTTTCGGGGGCTACTGCCCCGAAGGCCGCTCCTCTCCCAGAAACTACCCTGGGAGAGGAGCGGCCTTCGTACTCATTTCTGGTGAGGCTCAGGAAGCCTGTAGGGGTCGTAGAGGGTCGTGCGCAACTCCGCGATGTAGATCGGCATTAGGCGCTCGCTTGCCCGGCGCCGTCAAAGCTGAGGGCGATTATGGTGAGCATGAAGTCCATTTCCACGTCCGCGCGGCGAGATACCCGGTAGGTAACATCACTTCATGAGCGCTACCGAGACCCAAACCGTTCCGATCTTCAGTACGTCCGCCGAAGTGCAGGCCCTGCTCCCGAAGCTCACGGCGGCTATCGAAGGCGTCATCAAGTCCGGCATGTTCATCAACGGCCCGGAGACCCGGCAGTTTGAGGCCGAAGCAGCAGAGTTTCTTGGCGTGCGTTACGCCATCGGCGTGAATTCGGGCACCGATGCCTTGATGATCGGCATGCGCGCGATCGGCGTTGTCCCGGGCGATGAGGTCATCACGAGTCCCTTCAGTTTCTTTGCGAGCGCTGAGTCGATTAGCTGCATTGGCGCCAAGCCGGTGTTCGTCGACGTTGACCTCGACTCGATGAACCTAGATCCTGCCCAAGTCGAGGCGGCGATCACCCCCAAAACCACCGCGATCATGCCCGTCCACCTCTTCGGCCGACCCGCCGAGATGAAGACGATCCTTGACATTGCCCATCGCCACCGCTTGAAGGTCATCGAAGACTGCGCCCAGAGCTTTGGGGCCGACGTAGATGGGCGGCTTACCGGAAGCCTGGGTAACGTTGGCGCATTCAGCTTTTATCCCACTAAGAATCTTGGCGCCTACGGAGATGGCGGTTTGATTACCACGAACGACGAGGCCATCGCCCAGGAATCGCGAAAGCTTCGCGACCACGGATCGCTGGCCAGGTACGCCAATGAGGAGTTGGGCTATAACTCGCGGCTTGACTCGATCCAGGCGGCGATTCTTCGCATCAAGCTCCCCCTCACCGATGGCTACAACAAGGCGCGGCGTCTGATCGCGACCCGCTATGGCGAGGGCCTGGCTGGCCTTCCCGGAGTGATTTGTCCGGAGGTGACCCCTGGCCACGTTTTCCACCAATACACGATTCGCATTGATGGTGGTCGACGCGATGCGGTTGCTGCCCGATTGAAGGAAATGGGCATCTCAGCGATGGTTTATTATCCGGTTCCCCAAGATCGCCTTCCGGTCTATGCTGGACAGTATCCGCCGTTCAAGAACAATGAGGTGCTTGCAGCGGAGGTCCTGAGCCTGCCGATGTGGCCGCACTTGGATGAAGCAACCCAAAACCACGTGATCGGCGGCCTTAAGAAAGCCTTGAGCTAGGTAGCGATGGCTTGGCCCGTCACGATCTTTGCCGATGAAGCGGATCCGGCGTTTGCCGGGCAGGCTGAATACGTCCGGACGCGATGCCTCGACGGAGTGGATGTCCGCAACGCCAACGGGCGCAACGTGTTGGATCTCACCGACGAGGACATCGCGGAAATACTGGCTTCCGGTGTTCGCGTGCAATCGGTGGGCAGTCCGGTCAACAAAGTCGCCCTTGATCCGTTGCTTGCCGAGGGCGAGTTCGTCAAGTTTGAACGAGCGGTGCTCATGGCGGTCCGACTCAAGACAGATCGGATTCGTATTTTCACGCCCGAGCCCAGGAAGGGCACTGACGACTGGGAACTTGTTAAGTCTTGGCTGCGCCCCATGGTCGACTTGGCCACGAAACATGACCTGATCGTGCTTCATGAGAACGATTGGTTCTTCTATGGGGCTTACCCAGTGAATGCCCAGCGCATCTTTTCCGAGTTTGGTGGCCCCCATTTTAGGGCAGCGTTTGACTTTGCGAACTCGGTCCTGGTCTCGAGCCGTGCGATGCGCGACTGGTTTCCTTGGCTGCTGCCCCATTTGGATACCCTGCACATCAAGGATTTTGTCGAGTCGGAAAGCAGAGTCGTTCCCGCGGGGGAGGGCGATGGCCAGATTCAAGAGACACTGGAGTACCTCGCCGGGGCCGGATGGAAGGGGACACTGACTTTGGAGCCACACTTGGCGGTGGCAGGGAAGATGGGTGGGTTCAGCGGCCCGGAAAACTGCGACCGAGCGCTGCTTGCCCTTGAGGGGATGATGGAGAAGCTATGAAGAAGGTGCGCTTCGGAGTCATCGGCTGTGGCGCCATTCATGCCACCCACTGCGTGGCGATAGAGAAGATTCCCGATGCCGAGCTCAGCGCCGTCTGCGATTTGGCGCCAGACAAGGCAAGTGCGGCGGGCGAGAAGTTTGGGATCCCGGCGTTTGACGAATTGAAGCCATTTTGGTCGTTGGTGGATGCGGTCTGCGTTTGCGTGCCCAGCGGGAACCACGCCGAAATTGGCATTGAGGCGGCCAGGAATGGCAAACATGTGCTGGTGGAAAAGCCGATCGAGGTTCGTTTGGGGCGGGCGCTCGCTTTGATCGAGGCCTGTGAGCTTGCGGGAGTAAAGAACGGCTGCATCAGTCAGCACCGATTCGCGCCCGACATAGAGCGCACCAAGCGGATGGTTGAAGGTGGCGAGCTAGGCCGCGTGATTCACGCCGACATGTCGAACAAATGGCTTCGGACCCAGAATTACTACGACTCGGGGGCATGGCGGGGAACCTGGGAGCTGGATGGCGGGGGTTGCCTGATGAATCAGGGCGTCCACTACGTGGACATGCTGCAATGGGTGATGGGGGGCATCCGGTCCGTGCAGGCCCAGACTCGGACGTTGGCCCACGATATTGAGGTGGAAGACAGCGCCATTGCCATGATCGAGTTTCTAAACGGGGCGATCGGCGTGCTCTCGGCTTCGACGAGCATCTATCCCGGATTTGCCGAACGGCTTGAGATTCACGGCCTGTTCGGGAGCGCGGTCATTGAGGGCGATCTTCTCAAGCTGTGCCGAGTTGACGAAGCGGCCCGGCAGTTGGGAATGTACGGCGGAGGTGCCTCACCCGGTTCTAACGATCCAATCATCGGCGTAGGCGCCTTGCCGGGGGCAAGCGGCAAGGCCTCGACGCCATGGGGCGATCTTCACCAGGCTCAAATCGCCGATTTTGTCGCGGCAATCCTGGAGGATCGTGACCCGGCCGTCTCCGGCCGGGACGCCCTTGAGCCATTACGCGCCATCTTGGCGATCTACGAAAGCAGTCGCCAAGGCGGGGCCAGGGTGGAGTTGGAGTCTCTAAAGCCTTGAGGCTCGGGGTCCAGCTTTACACGCTTCGCGAGTTCACGGGAACGCGGGCTGGGTTTGAGACGTCGTTGGGCCGCATTCGAGACCTTGGTTATAGCGGGGTTCAGGTGTCAGCAGTTGGCTGCATGAACGGGCCAAACCCAGAACTGTCGCCATCTGAGGCCCATGATCTTCTGGCCGCTTACGGCCTTGTTGCACCAGTGACGCACCGGGCCTGGGACGATCTTCTCTTTCGAACCGACGAGGAAATTGCGTTCCACAAATGCCTTGGCAGCAACCACGTCTTTCTCTCCAGCGCTCCACCAGAGGTACACGAAGCGGGTGCCGAGGGCTTCCGGTCGTTTCTCGCGCCTTTGCGCCAGGTGTTTGACGCGATGGCAGCCGAGAGCATTGTCTTCGGCTACCACAACCATGCGTTGGAATTCACCCGCGAGACGGATGGATTGCGGCCCATCGATGTTTTGGTTGGGGCCGATTGGCTTCCGTTCGAGTTGGACACTTATTGGGCCCACGTCGCAGGCGCAAGCCTTCCGAAGCTGATCCAGAGTCTAACCGGGCGCCTCCCGATTGTGCATTTGAAGGATGTCGGGGTTTACGGCGGGGTGCCCGGCATCGCGCCTGTCGGCGAGGGGAATCTGGATTGGGACGAGATCCTGCCGCTGCTCGCGGCCGCCGGGACCGAGTGGCTGATGGTGGAGTTGGATACGACGCCTCGTGATGTGTTCGAGTGCCTGGCATCGAGTGTGGAGTTTCTGCGCCGGCGCCTGCCGTAATCCTTTACACGCGTTTAGCTCGCTTGGTCATGGTGGTCCGTCGCGAGAGGCCCGGCTGGGGCGCCGGTTCGTCGTTTATAGTTGCCGCGTACAAAACGCCTACCGCCCCTCCGGGGCTTGGCTTCGTGGTGGGCGTACCAGGGGTTTCGCTTCGCTCCATCCCTGGCTAGTAATCTATTCGCTTTTGGCACGTACGGCTGCCGGACAACCTAACATTCTTCTTTAGGTTTTTCTTGGGGACCTGCTAAAGACACCAGGGTAGGGCGCCGATACTCCTACTGATGGCCCCGCAAACGCCTTGCGGTTCCTAGGAAGCGGAAACCGTGTCGGAAATTCTTTCACAGTCGGAAATAGAAGCGCTGCTGAACTCCCTCTCAGGTGACGGGGGGGACGCACCGGCGGAAACGCCTGCGGCGCCGCTGATGTCGAACGCCCCGATGATGTCCGCTGCCGGGGGGCCGCCGGCCAATATCGCCGCCCGTGGACAGCGGCAGAACACGGTCGCCTACGAGGTCTATGACTTCCGGCGCCCCGACAAATTCAGCAAGGACCAGCTTCGAACGCTCCAGATGCTTCACGAGACGTTTGCGCGCATGGCGGGCTCGAACCTCTCGGCCTACCTCCGCGCGCCGGTGACCATCGATTTGATTTCCTTAGAGCAGGTGCCTTACGAAGAGTATCTGCGAAGCATCAGCCAATCGGTCTTCACGATTCTCTCCCTCCCGCCCCTTACCGGTCAGGCGGTACTTGAAATCGAATTCGGCCTCGTGTTTACGATGATCGACCGCATGCTTGGCGGACCCGGCATTCCGATCAACCGGGGTGTGCTGACCGACATCGAGCGTCCCCTCGTTCGACAGACGGTTGACCGCCTATTCCAGTCGCTCAAGAGCGCGTGGGAGGGCGTGGTCATCGTCAACCCGGCGATTGAAACGCTCGAAACTAGCTCTCAATTCGTCCAGATCGCGCCTCCGAATGACATTGTCGTGACGATACTTTTTGAGGTGAAGATCGGCAACTCTCGCAATGCGATGAGCCTATGCATCCCCTACCTGGTGCTAAAGCCCATCACCAGCAAGCTGAGCGCCCAGAAGTGGTTCACAAGCAGCTCTCGCAAGCAGAGCCCTCAAACTCGCCGCATGATCAGCTACAACCTGAACCAGACCAAGGTCAACTGTACCGTCAAGCTGGGCGAGACGAACATCGACATCCGTCGCTTCCTCCAAATGAGGCCCGGCGACATCATCCGCCTGGATCGGCGAACCGACGAGCATCTCACGATGCACGTGGGCGCCGTTCCCAAGTACCGAGGCAAACCCGCCCTTCAAGGCAAGAAACTCGTGTTCGCGGTCAGCGAAATTATCGAGGAGTTACCGTAACCCATGGCCTTCATCACTCCAGAACTCATCGCGAAAATCAGCCCTCTGCAAAACATCGTTTGGCAGAACGTCACTCAGTCGGCCTCGGCGGCGTCCGGAACACAGCTCAATTTCTCCGAGCCTGAGACCGCGTCGGTTCCGCTCGCGGAACTGTACTCAACCCTCGGCTCGCCGATGATGGTGATTCAGTTTGCGTTTGCCCACATGCCCGAGAACACCCAGGCCGTGCTTCTGGATGAAGAAACGGCTGCGAAGCTCGCCACCGAGATTCTGGGCGAGACGCATCAGTCGGTCGACGAGAACACGGTCGCCGATATTCGATCTACCCTTGAGGCCATCGTCCAGGGGCTATGTTTGGCAATCGGTCAAATTCGGAACGACACGATCGTGGCGTCCGGCATGACGATTCGCCATCAGATGTTCAGTTTTCCGCACAACCTCCAGCGCCAAGAGCAGTTGTGCCGCACGACGGTGAAGCTCTCGGCGGCGACCGAAATCGGGCAGGTTATTTGGCTCCTGGACAAGGACGCCGTGCTGTACATCGCAGGCGTTGAAGACGCAGCTGAAGCAGGCAGCCCCTTCCCCCAGGTCAATCACGGCGAAGGCCAAGAGGGTCGCGCTGGCAAACACTCGGCAGCGGACGACATGAACGGCCTTGAACTGCTCCTCGACGTCCCGCTGGAGATCAGCGTGGAGTTGGGGCGGGTGAAGATGCTGGTGAAGGATGTCGTCGAACTCGGAACCGGGTCGATCGTCGAGATCGACAAGGCGGCTGGCGAACCGGTAGACGTGATGGTCAACGGGAAGCTCGTGGCTCGCGGAGAAGTGGTCGTCATCGAAGACAACTTCGGTGTCCGCGTCACCGAAATATTGAACCCTTATGATCGCCTAAAGAACCTTGGGGACGCCGCCTAACAACGCCATGCGATCACATCGTTTTGTCTCTAGCCTGCTCCTTGTCGGACCCGCCTTCTGCTTGGCCCAGGGTGATTACCTGGGAACCAAGTCGGGGGGCGGGACTCCGATCTTGAGCACGGGTTCTGCGCCTGGGGCAGCCGCCTTTCTTCAGATGCTCGCCGCATTGATCATTGTGCTGGTGCTCCTGAAGTTTGTTGCGCCCAAACTGCTCGGTCGAGCTGGGAAAAGACTGGTGACCACGCCTTCCGGACACTTGCAGGTAGAAGAGACCGCTCATTTTGCTGGTGGGGCCCTTTACATCGTGCGTGCTCGGTCCAAGACTCTGCTGCTCGGGGCGAACGCCACATCGATCTCGTTCCTCGCCGATCTCACCGAGTCGGCGGCAGCCGTGGCGGATCCCCCAACATTTCAAGAAATCGTCGAAGTGGCCAACCAAGCGCCAATCAACGAGGCTGCCTTCCAACCGGAAGTGGCCGTGGCGGCTGTGCCGACGGGAGCACCAACCGAGACCGACGTCGAGTTGGTCCTGCGGCGGCTTGAGAGGCTGGCAGGCTGACATGGTGAGGCGTTCCTTCTTGACCATATTGCGCCTCCTGCCGATCGTTCTCCTCGCGGGCTTGGCCGCTTCGGCCCATGCCCAAGGCGTGGTATCGATTCCCAACGTCAGCCTTTCTGTGGGCGGCCTACTGGGTGGTCCAACCAAATCGGGCAGTCAGGACGTCAGCGCATCCCTTCAGGTCCTTGCCCTCCTCACGGTGCTCAGCATCGCCCCGGCGCTCCTTATCCTCACGACGGCATTTACCCGCATTGTTATCATCTTGAGCTTTGTCCGTCAGGCTCTCGGCACCCAAACCATTCCGCCTAACCAGGTCTTGGTGGGACTTGCGATGTTTCTGACCTTCTTCGTGATGGCGCCCACCTATACCAAGATCAACGACACCGCGATCAAACCCTACGTCGCCAAGCAGATCGACATGAATACCGCGCTGGACCAGGCGCAGAAGCCGCTGCGCGAGTTCATGCTCAAGAACACCTACGAATCGGATCTCAAGCTCTTCGTGAACATGCGCCATCAGCACCCGAAAACTCCGGCCGAAGTGGACTTTGTGACGCTGGTGCCCTCGTTTGTCATCAGCGAACTGACCACCGCGTTCATCATCGGGTTTTACGTGTTCCTTCCGTTTCTCGTTATTGACCTGGTAGTGGCCAGCGGCCTCATGAGCATGGGCATGATGATGATGCCGCCTACCGTGGTGGCCCTACCGGCCAAGATCCTCGTTTTCGTGCTCGCGAACGGCTGGGCGACCCTGGCCGCCGCGATCCTCGCCGGTTACCGATAAGCTGCCATGAACCAGAGTTTTGCCCTCGATTTGGCCCGCCAGGGAATGGAAGTCGCCTTCATGGTGGCTCTCCCTATCCTCGCGGTAAGCCTATTCGTCGGTGTGCTGGTCAGCATTTTTCAGGCGGTCACTTCCATCCAGGAAATGACCTTGACCTTTGTGCCGAAGCTCCTAGGGGTGGGTTTGATCATCGTTCTGTTGGGCAACTGGATGATCGTTCAGGTGGTGAGCTTTACCCACCTATGCTTTGACCAAATCGCCCGGGTGGGACGTTGAGGCTCGATGAGGCGACGATATATGCCTTTTTGCTCGTCTTCTTGCGTTGCGGAGCCATGCTGATCACGTCCCCGATCTTCGGCGCCCAGAACACACCCCTTCAGGTGCGGACGTTTACCACTCTTGCGATCTCGGGCGCCCTGACGCTGGCGATTGGTCCGAAAATGGGTCCGCCTCCGTCGGATCTGTTTGGCCTGGGGGCGGCAGTGCTGCAGGAAGTGGTCGCGGGAATCCTTCTCGGGTCGCTCGTGAATCTTGCGCTGACCGCTGGCCAGATGGCGGGCGCGATCATGGACATCCAAAGCGGCCTTGGCATGAGCCAGGAGCTAAACCCGGTGACCGGCGTGCCGGTCACGATTCTCTCTCAATTCAAATTCATGCTGGCGACGGTCTTGTTCCTGAGCCTGAACGGGCATCACCTGATGCTACTTGCGTTTGCCCGAAGCTACTCGTTTCTTCCGAATTTCACTCCGCAGGCCCTCAACCATGCGTTCCTACCCATGCTCTCGGCCATTTGTTTTCTGGCGGTGCAGATCGCGACTCCGGTACTCGGAGCGGGCATGATTGCCGACGCCGCGTTGGCCCTGGTGGCAAAGGCAGTGCCCCAGATGCCGGCCATGCTGGTTGGCGGACCCGCCAAGCAGGCGCTGGGATTGGCCGCGGTCGCGCTTTCCCTACCGGCCTTGACAGTGGCGGTCAGCAGTGGCTGCCAACTGGCGATCTCGACGTTCGCCCATCTTTTTCGCGCGGGATAGCTTATGCCTCCAGGTGACGGTAACGAAAGGACAGAGGAGGCGACACCCCGCAAACGGCGCAAAAGCCGAGAGCAGGGCATGGTGGCTCGGTCCACCGACCTCACGGGGGCGATCGTGCTCCTCTGTGTATTGATGGCGTTTCCGGCCGTTGTTTCCAAGCTAGGAAATGGTTTATTCGCCTCCGTTCGGGCTGGGTGGGCCTCGTTCAATCCCGATGCTTCTCCAGCTGCTTTTGCCCACGGGGCGACCATCGTGCTTCAGCCTGTGCTTCCCGGGCTCGGTCTGTTGATTGGCTGCGCGTTGGTGTTCGGCTTAGCGTGCAACTTTGGCCAGGTTGGCTTTGTGCTCAGCGGTCAGGCCCTGAATCCGAAATGGAATCGTCTCGATCCGGTCCAGAACCTCAAGCGAATCGTCGGTGTGGGTGGGATCATGGAAGGCCTCAAGACGCTCGTGAAGAGCTTGGTCTTTGGCATGGTGGCCTACTCGGTCGTTGCCGCAAACTGGACCCAATTGATGGCGCTCGCTTGGTTGCCTCCCCTGGCGGCGATGGCGGTGGTGGGTGAGATCATGCGGACGATGGCGATACGGGTCGCCCTCATCTGGCTTGCCCTCGCCGCGATTGACTACTTTTATCAGCGCAAGCGGCTCGACAAAGAGCTTCGCATGACCAAGGAAGAGGTCAAGCAAGAGATGAAGGAAATGGAGCAATCGCCGGAACTCAAGCGGGCGATTGCGATTCGTCGCAGGAAACTGTCGCGGCGGATGATGCAGGCCGTCAAGTCCGCCAGTGTCATCGTCACCAACCCGACTCACTACTCTGTGGCGATTGTCTACGAGGCGGGGAAGGCGCATGCCCCGCAAATCGTGGCCAAGGGCGCGGACCATCTTGCTTTCAGAATTCGCGAAATCGCAACGGAGAACGATGTGCCCATCGTGCCCAATCCACCGCTCGCGCGAGCGCTCTACAAGCACTGCGAAGTGGGCGATTTTATTCCCAGAGAGTACTTCCAGCCGGTGGCCGAGGTTCTTGCTTACGTTTACCGCACGGTAAAACGAATCCGCACCCGAACCTGAACATTCACTGAAATCCGGTAACTGGACCTCACTTTCTCTGTTAGAATAGGCCCGATGCTTTCCGTGGTCGCTCCGGACGTCGCGTATCACGATGCGTTTCTCCGCATGCTTGATGATTACGACCTCCATGACCCGGCCAACGGCGAGTATTTCCACGACGCCCGCAGCGACTTTGAGTCCTACGTTCAGTTCTGGCGCGATCAGGAAGTGGGAATCAATCTGCCTACAGGTTTTGTGCCGTGCACGAATCGATGGTTGATCCGGGAGGATGGTGAGATTGGGGCTAATGTGCGCATCCGGCACAACGTTTCGACCCCATTTCTTGCTGACGAGGCGGGCCACATTGGCTACGACGTGCCGCCCGCTTATCGGGGGCGCGGCTTTGGGATTGAGGCGTTGAAGGCGGGCTTGGAAGTCGCGGCAGACATTGGCCTGAGCCATGTGTTTCTCTTCGCGGACGCAGCGAATGTCCCTTCATGGCGCACTATCGAGCGATGCGGCGGCGTTTTGGAGGCGGAGAAGTACTCGAACCACTACCATTGCGTTGTTCGGCGTTACCGGATTTCAGTGTAGTCAGCACAGGTCCTTTGAAGTCAGGCGCCTTGAGAGCCGATGTTTGGCGAAAGCCGTCGTGAATTGTATTGACGCATCGCCCCGCTCGGCATGGGTGGCGATTAGACTGTCCATAGATGAGCGTGGAACCCACCCCTGATGAGAGAAGGCACGGCGAGGAGGTTCTCGCTCGGATTCTGGATTTCGTGAGAGAGAATCGGACGATTCGGCTGCCCGACTTTGACGCCTGCGCGGAGGTTTCGCCGGCGCCGTTTGCATTGGGAAATGTCGGATCGGAGCCTGGCCCCTTCGCAGGATCGGTGGGCCCCTACCGGTATCAGTTTGAAGGCGAGGAAGATCTGTTGCACCTGATCGTGGTCCGGGCCGACGGCGGACCGCTCTCACCCGCCGAGGGGCAGTCGATCGCCTCAATGCTGCTTTCTGCGGTTCCCACCTCGCTCATCTGGATCAAGCCCGGGGTCTGTTCGCAACATTTCTATTTGGGACACGACGAATTATTGCGGCAGGCCCGATAAATGGCGTCGCTCGCCCGTCGTAACACTGTGAATTCTCTGAGGGCCGAGGCTTCGCCTGCGTCCATAGCTGGACAAGTAGCCAAGAATCGTTGTATGATCTTCGCGGGTACCCCTATGAAATACCTGCGTTGCTGTTTGGTCGCGTGCTTTCTCCTAGGCATCGGCACTTTTTCAATTGTCGGATGCGGCGGCCGTGGGGCGTCTACGGCATCAAGTAATCCCGGCGGAGGTGGCGGCGGCGGCAACCCCCTGCTTCCCACCGTTGTTTCAATTTCGCCCGCCTCCGGCCTGCCAGCGGGCGGGTACCAGGTGACTATCACTGGTACCAATTTTACGGGTGCCACAGCGGTGCAATTTGGGGGCAGTGTCGCCACGAACGTCGTGGTTGTGTCGACGACGGAGATCACTGCGACGGCTCCTCCGGGAACGGCGGCGAGCACCGTTGACGTAACGGTCACAACACCGGTGGGAACCAGTGTCCAGAACACGGCCGCCGTCGGCGCGCCCTTGGATGGTGATCAGTTTCTGTACGCAGCCAGCACGGCCAACTACTACAAGGGGATGTCTTATCCCGACTACGTTGGCGGTGGGACCCTTTCCTCGTCTCTTTCGGATCAGTCTTTGTTTGACATGAACCAGATCGGGGTCAACACAGTCTCCATCGACGTATTTGAATTTCTCAGCAACGAGACCGACACGGACATCCGGCAGGATTTCACAACACCGGGCTTCAACTACAGCAGCAACGATGCATCGGTCCGGCACGCGATAGAGGTCGCCAAGTCGCTTGGGATGAAGGTAGTTCTTAAGCCCATGATCGACCTTGAGAACGGAGATCCTCGTAGTGGCATCATGCCGAGTGCTGGGTTCTTTGCATCCTACGATGTGTTCATCGACCGGTATGCGGCGCTGGCAGAGCAGGAAGGCGTCGACCTGTTCGTCGTCGGCAGCGGTCTTGATGGCACTCAGAGCGATTCTGCAGATTGGCAGTCGGTCATCCTCGGAGTGCGGGGCACCTACTCGGGACTGCTCACTTATGCTTGCAGTTACGCGAACTATTCGACGATCAATTGGTGGAACACGCTTGATTTCGTCGGCATCAACGCCTACTTCCCGCTGGTGACGGCGCAGGATCCGAGCCCGATTCAAGGCACTGTCAAACCGCCAACAGGTCTTGACGGAGCATTTGCCACTCAGCTCGCTCCTTTAACGACATGGCTGAAGAAGTCGGGACTGAAGAGCCCGACGACAGGCAAACCCCTGCAGATTCTCTTCACCGAGGTTGGCTACCCGAGCGTAGGCGGCGCGAACGACGCGCCTGGCAGCTACGATGCAGCGTCCGGCATGCCGGTCACTCCAAGCGGGCCATACGATCCCCAGGTGCAGGAATACTGCTACCAGGCGGTGTTTGATAACTCCCTGGTGGAGGCGCCCACGGTTGCCGGTCAACAGGCGACTTGGGTAGGACCGCAGAGCTGGTTTGCCGGCGTATTGTGGTGGGACTGGACAGTCGCCAACCCGGCAGCGGGCGGTTCGGGAGACATGAATTACACCCCGCAAAACAAGCCTGCGCAGAACGTGCTGCAATCGAACTATGCCGGTTTCGTGGGGACCACCCTACTGAACGAGCAGACCAAATCGAAGACCAGCGTCGCCAAACCGACGATGATCATCAAGAAGTAGTAAGCGAAGCGGGGATTACTGACGCGCCCGAAGGGGCGCGTCAGTAGGTCCTTTTTTCGGGGATGGACTCAGTGTCCGTTGGTGGACGTTGTGGACAGGGGACCCCAGTTAGATTCCTGGCAGCGCCAGGATTACGTTCCACTCATCATCGGTCACGGGAAGTACGCTGAGGCGCTGGCCCTTGCGAATGACGAGCATCTCTTCAAGTCCGGGCGTTTCGCGGAGCTCGGCTAGGGAAACGACGCGCTTGAACTTGGAGACGTATTCCACATCTCGCAGAAGCCAGCGCGGATTGTCGCGCGGGCTTTTGGGGTCGTAATAGTGGCTTGTTGGGTCGAACTGAGTAGGGTCGGGGTAGGCCTCTGAGACGATGCGCATGGTGCCGATGATGCCGCTAGGGTCGGCATTGGAGTGATAGAAGAACGCCAAATCGCCGATCTGCATCGTGTCCCGAAAGTAGTTGCGAACGGTGTAGTTTCGGCAGCCTTCCCACATTGCCGGCCCGCCAGCCTTAATCAGGTCGTCGATGCCGTAGGTTTCCGGTTCAGACTTCATCAGCCAATAGCTCATTCCGCCCATCTTATCCCGAGAGGGCAAAAAAAACCCCGGCGGGTGAGGCCGGGGCGTGAGAGTTTCTGATGGATGGCTTTTATGGTTCGCTCGAGATTTGGTCTCGCAGCTTCAGATAGATATCTCCACTGACCGCGCTGACATCCAATGTTCCGCTACCACCACCAAGGCGCCCAGTAATGCGCTGCTCGGATCTTGCTTCGTCGGACAAAGAAATGTCGCTTTCGGCCGTTCCACGTAATGTACTCAATGATACGCGGCAATCACTACCATCAACGATGGAAATTTGCGCATTTCCGCTAACTGTACGGATATCCACTTTTCCAGCCACCGGCTCGCTCAGGTCGATGCTGACGTCGCCGCTCACCGCCTCCACCGTGTAGATCTTTCCCTTGCAGTCTCGGATGCTGACATTGCCGCTTGCGGTGCGCACGCTGACGGTGCCGCTAACCCCGGTCAGACTCACGTTGCCCGCCTTACTTTCGGCGGTGAGGAGTGTGGCCTGAGTGTCTTGGATGGAGATGTTGCCAGCGGTACCGTTGATTTCGACCAGCCCTTCAAGGCCACTGACGACAATATCGCCGTGCTTGGTGAACAGTCGGGCTCCAGCCCTGGTGTTGGCAACGGTTACGTCACCCGACTCGCACCGAATCTCAAGGTTGGCCCGAGTGCCCAATTCAATATCCACATCGACACTGAGACCGCTCACATCGGGTTGGCGGACGAGCACCTGGTGGTCGCTCTCCTCGGTAATGAGGGTGTAGGCCGATGCCTTCAGTTTCGCGTCTTCCTGAGTGACTCCTCGGAATCGAGCCCGGGCGGTCAACGAACCGGCGCCGACGCCTCCCGTTATGCGCACATTACCGGCGGGGTTGTCGATACGAAGGACTTTGCCTTCGGGCACGGAGAGGGGAAGTACCACTTCCTTGATCTCGTGAATCCCGAAGAGGTTATTAAAATTGATGCGGCCTTTGGCGACCTCTTCGAGCCCACTGAGAAGCACATCAACGCCTTTGGCCGTGCCGTCCCGCACCTGCTTGGCAAAGTCGCCCCACTTCACCGAACCGCTCGCCTCCTTGCCGAACTTCTCGACGGTGCCGACGAAGGCCCGGAATCGAGCCTCGTAGTTGGACGAACAAGGGTCTGTAGGGGGCGGAGGTGGGGCCTCTTGAGGGGGTGTATCCTGCGGAGGCTTGGGCGCCTCGGTAGAGGCAAACGCATCAATCAGGTCGGCGGCGTCTTCTGAGGACAGTTTCCCTTCCTGCACAAGCTTGATAATTCTTTCGACTTCTTCTCTCATCACTCCAATCCTTTCAATCGGTCCTTGGCCTCGGCGGGGGTGATGTCGCCGGACTCCAGTAGTTCGAGGATCTGACGCCGCCCGTCATCGACGCGCCTTCGTTCGTCGCGCTCTTTCACGGGCTGCAGTTCTAGGGCTTGAAGCAGGGCGTCCAAGCGGGATCGGCAGGTGGGATAGCTGATGCCAAGTTCGATGCCGACGCTATTCAGCATGCCCCGGCATCGAAGGAACGTTTCCAAGAACTTCGACTGTTCGGCATCCAACCGACTGTATCGAGGTATCTCAAATCGACCCTTGATCCGCACCCCGCTCTCATCGCTGCTGAGTTCGCTAATGAAAAGCTCGCCTCCAGACACGGGATCATGAGGCAGGATCGGGTGAAGTTTCTCCTTGCTCATAGAGCTCACAGTAAAGGCATGAGACGTGCGCATACTTATCCTACCTTCAGAATCTCAAAAGGGTTTTGAGGATTTATGGCGAATCGCTGTGTGCAGGGCGATTTTCTTTAGGTGCCTATGGATCACGGGCCATCCGGGCCGTTGGTAGGGATGCCGTCCTCGGCGTCCTAAAGGTCTTGGGATTGCTCGGATTGGCGATGTTGTCAGGGTAGCGCGGACTCCACCACGTGCGGCTCCAAACATTTTAGGTCGGTGAGGACGCCATCCCGGCGAGCGGAAACCCGTTACATCCAGCCCTTTTCCGTCCAGGTCTCAATCGCGGCATTGGTGAGCGCCCGGAGACCGGCGAGCAACTCAACATCGGGCGACGACTTGAAATTGAAGCACGCCTTGCCTTGCATGCGCTTCTTGAGTGAGGGGGTGATGACGGCATTGAGCCCAGGGTCCATGTAGACGGGCAGCAGATGAAAGCTGACGTAGGCCTTACCCACCCGAACCGACGCGAACCACATCAACTCGCCCTTGTGTTGGGGAAAGGGCGATGCGACCTTGGTGGTCACCGTAAACTCCACTGGGCTATCGGCCTTGATCGACAAGCGATCCGCATGATCAACCAGCAAACCTCTCAATACTCCGAACACCGTTGCAAAGTCGTCCGCCATCAATAGATTGTACAGGGAACCGCGAACAAGACGGGAGCCCGGCGGATCGCTTGCGGTAGCATCCTTTGATGCACGCATTTGCGCTGTTTTGCCTGGCCTTCGGCTCGGGAGTAGTCAGCAAGGATCTCCACGTCGGCTCGGGGCCGTTGCCCCGAGCGGGTGACTATGTCACCATCGACTACACCGCAACGGCAGTGGGAAAGACCTACGAGACGACCCAAGGCAAGGCTCCCCTTCGCTTCCAGTTGGGCAAAGGCGATGTCATCGATGGCCTGGACCAGGGCGTTGCAGGCATGAAGTTGGGTGGCACCCGCCTCATCACCATCCCCCCCGATCTTGCCTTTGGCGATCTGGCGATGGAAGGGCTTCCCCCCGACTCGAGTCTGCTTGTTACCGCCCACCTTCTGAGAATTGAACGCAAAAGCGACAAACCCATGATCGAAATCACTGAAATCACGCCCGGGCACGGGGAAACGCCGGCAAAGGCCGGTGACCAAGCCGAGATCCACTATATCGGCACCTTCGTCAACGGAACCAAGTTCGATAGCAGCCGCGACCGAAACCAGACTTTCACGTTCAAATTGGGCGCCGGCCGCGTCATCAAAGGGTTCGACATGGCGGTCACCGGAATGAAAGTCGGTCAGCGGAGAAAGGTGACCATTCCGCCCGAGTTCGGCTATGGCGATAAGGGAGCCGGCGACGTGATCCCACCCGGCGCCACCCTCGTCTTCGACATCGAACTGATCAGCATAAACGGCAAGAAGTCGTGATGTCCCGCCTGCGTGTCTCGTAGGCAAACCTAAGCGCTCATGAGTCTTGATATCGTGTATCCGCGCCGGCGAACGACGCCGTGCAGAATCGGTCCCGTAACCATCGGCGGCGGCCATCCGGTGATGGTTCAGTCAATGATCACCGAAGAGACGCGGAATATCGACGCCTGTGTGGAGCAGATCATTGGGTTACACCAGGCGGGCTGCGAGTTAGTGCGGGTCACGACTCCCAGTCTTGGTGAGGCCCTGTGCTTGGAGGAGATTCGGGCCAAGGTCACCGAACGCTACCAGTACGTCCCCCTCACTGCCGATGTGCACCATCAAGGCACAGCCATCGCGGTTGAGGCGGCCAAGCACGTGGATGAGGTGCGGGTGAACCCAGGCCTCTTTGTGTTCCACAAGATGGTGGGAAAAGAGGAATACAGCGAGAAGGAGCACGCGGACGAGCGGGCGGCCATCGAGGCCAGCTTTGTGCCGGTCATCGAGGCTTGCAAACGTCACGACCGAGCGATGCGCGTCGGCGTGAATCATGGTTCCCTTTCGGAGCGCATGCTCGTGACCTACGGTGATACCCCGGAGGGCATGGTCCAATCTGCCATGGAGTATCTGCGGATATGTGAAGCGAATGGGTACAAAAACCTAAACATATCGGCGAAGGCATCACGCGTTCCGATCATGATTTCGGCAAACCGTCTCATGGTCCAGCGGATGAACGAAGAGGGGATGGCGTACCCACTGCACTTGGGCGTGACGGAGGCCGGCGATGGCGAGTATGCCAGGATCAAATCCACCGCCGGGATTGCCACCCTCCTGATGGAGGGCATTGGCGACACCATTCGTGTCTCCTTATCCGAAGATCCCATCCACGAAATTCCCGTTTGCTACGACATTCTGCAGGCCCTCGGCCTTCGCAAGACGAAGGTCGAATACATCGCCTGCCCTTCCTGTGGCCGCACCAAGTTCAACTTGCCGACGGTGTTGCACCAGGTCCGCGAGGCTACTCGCCATTTGGTGGGCCTTGATATCGCGGTGATGGGCTGCATCGTGAACGGTCCCGGTGAAATGGCCGACGCGGACTATGGATATGTGGGCGCCGCAGGTGGGAAAATAACGCTCTACCGTAAACGCGAAGTCGTAAAGGCGGGGATACCGCAGGAGCAGGGCGTGGAGGAATTGATTCGTTTGCTTAAATTGGATGGTGCTTGGGTGGACCCACCCGAAGATGCGCGTGCGCGGGAACTGATTCCCCTGCGAACCCTATGACCGGTTTCACCAGCGGTGACCGCCAATGAAGGCGGCCGTCATTGGAATGGGAAGGCAGGGCGTTGCCGCCGCCTACGATCTTGCCAGTCGGGGCGCGTTTGCCACCATCACCTGCGCGGATTCGGACGGGTCCCGTGTTTCCGGGGCGGTGTCGCGCCTCCAATCGCTCGTTCCTAACAAGTCGTTTGCCGGCGTTGAAGTCAATGTTGAGCGCCCACGGGAACTGATGGCGTTCTTGCGCGGCGTCGACCTGATCGTGAGCGCGGCGCCGTATCCACTCCACAAGATCATCGAGAAGGCGGCGCTGGAGGTTGGCTGCAGCGTGGTGGACATGGGCCAGGACACCGAAGATGCGCTTGCCATTCACGCGCGGAATCGGGACGCGATTGACCGACGACTTCGCATCGTGACCGATTGCGGGGTGGCCCCGGGTTTGGTTAACATCCTCGCCCTTGAGGCACTTCGCCGGAACCCTGGCGCCCATACGTTGCGGGCCTACTGTGGCGGCCTGCCGATTCGTCCGATTCCACCCTTGGGGTACGTCCTCCGGTTCAGCATGGCCAGCGTCCTCGGCGAGTATGAAGACGAGGTGACGGCCCTTCGGAATGGGGAAGTGGTGACGATTGAGCCACTGGCGGACCTGGAAGAGGTGGAATTCACCGGTTTAGGGACGCTTGAGGCATTCACAACCTCCGGAGGCACCGGCACCGCGCCCTACACGCTCAGGGGCAAAGTCAACGATTTCGAGTACAAGACCCTTCGCTATCCTGGCCATTGCAAAGCCATGCGCCTCTTCCGTGACTGCGGCTTTTGGACGGCGGTGCCGGTCGCGGCATCGGGCGAAAAGGCGCGGGATGTGTTTTGCTCATTGATGGAGCGGGCGCTGGAAAACCCCTCGGTTCCCGATTTCGTGATCGGACGTGTGGTCGCCATCGGTCCCGACAAGTCGGTGACCGCCGAGTTTCGGGTCGATCAGGATGCGGAGACGCGATTTACCGCCATGGAGCGGGTCACCGGATTCCTCACCGCGATCGTGGCCCACGAGATCGTTGCCGGACATATCCGCCTGGGCGCCCAGGGCTGCGAAACGGCGGTGGATGCCGGGCGTTTCTTCGCCGCGATGGAGGCCAGGGGGATGCCGGTTTCCTGGTCAGAGACGCCAGCCGGTACACTAGCCTCTTAATGTTCGACAACTTGGCCCGGCGGCTTTCCGGGATTATTTCCGGCCTCCGGAGGGGCGGGCGGCTTTCTGAGGACGATGTCGCAACCATGCTCCGCGAAGTCCGGGTGGCGCTGCTAGAGGCAGACGTCAACTTCGGGGTCGCCAAGGAATTCGTGGCGGCGGTCAAGGCGAAGGCGGTTGGCGAGGAACTCTACGGCAGCCTCACTCCCGATCAAACCATCATCAAGATTGTCCGCGACGAGCTGACGTCGATGCTGGGCGGCGAAGAGCCACCCAAGTTTCAGTGGGCCTCGACGCCGCCGACGGTGGTGCTGCTTTGTGGTTTGCAGGGTTCGGGTAAGACGACCACCGCCGCCAAGCTGGCCAAGTGGATGGTCGCCCAGGGGAAGAAGCCGATGCTCGCGGCGTGCGACTTGCAGAGGCCGGCGGCCATCAAGCAGCTTGAGGTGTTAGGCGAGCAGGTCGATGTCCCCGTGTTCACCAAGGCGGGAGAATCCAACGCGGTCGCGGTGGCCAAGGAGGCGCTGGAGCGCGCCCGCTACCTGATGCGAGACGTTCTGATCGTGGATACCGCCGGTCGCCTTCAGGTGGACGACGACCTGATGGACGAGCTCAAGCGGATCGAGCAGGCGGTTCAGCCCACCGAGTCGCTGCTTGTCGTCGATTCGACCACTGGGCAAGAGTCGGTGAACGTGGCCCGGGCCTTCCACGAGAAGATTGGGATTACCGGGGCGATCTTCACCAAGCTGGACGGCGACACGCGGGGAGGCGCGGTGCTGAGCGTGCGCGCTGCCACTGGGGTGCCGGTGCGGTTCATCGGCCTCGGCGAGCAGGTGGAGGCGCTTGACGTCTTCTATCCCGACCGCATGGCCCAGCGCATCCTTGGCATGGGCGACATCCTCGGGATGATCGAGAAGGCTGAGGCGGCGATGGACCACGGCGAAGCGGAGGCGATGCAGGCTAAGTGGACCAAGGGCAGCGTCGACTTCAACGACTTCCTCTCCAACTTTCAGGCGGTTCGCAAAATGGGCCCCATTCAGAACGTGCTGAAGATGATCCCCGGGCTCGGCGTGAACTTGCCGGAAGGCGCACTGGACAAGATGGACGACGGCCACATCAACCGCATCGAGGCAATGATTCTGAGCATGACCCTCCGCGAGCGCTCCAACCCCGATATCCTCAACGGCTCCCGCCGCAAGCGCATCGCTGCCGGCTCGGGCAGCACGGTCGAGGAAGTCAATGCGCTGATCAAGCAGATGTACGAAATGCGTCGCCAGATGAAGCAGTTCGGGAAGATGCAGTCCAAGATGGGCAAATTCTCGAAGTTCGGCCGCCGTGGCCGCTAGTGGTGGGGTCCCGGAAGTGCGATAGCTCGCTCCAGCGAAGGAAATGGTGTTGAGGCGGGCCAATACGGCGACTCGTTTGGAACCAGGAGGTGATGAGGCGGGCGGCGAGACTTGGTTTTTAGGACGCCAACGCCGGAACACCACATGGCGTGGGGCGGTTGATTGCTCGGATCATCGCCAGGTGTGGTGGTTCGGTTCATCGCCACTGGCAGTGGCATCACAACCTGCATGAAAATGCGGTCGTGCAGGTCCGTTTCCACGGCGTTTTGGCGAGTGCACTCGCGCCTCAGCGTCCGGGGGCCTGAAAGGCCAAAGCTCGAAAGCCCGGTTCGCAAGGGCCGGGAGGTGTTCGCACCGATCTAGGCCTAAACGGCCGGCATGCATTTGGCTCACCAACACGACGGCGACTCGGACGGGCTACGAACATGCGGGGCCTTTTCAGTCCTTTGGCTTGCGGCTCGCTCCCACCCAGCCCTTGCGGGACCGGGCATCGCGGCGATAACGGGCCGACCCGACGCTATGATTTGGGCCCTATGGCGTTTCGGGGGGTAAAGTGGCGCACAATCAAGGGAGGCATGGCGGATAACCAGTTCTATAGCTCGGAGGAAGCGGAGGCGATCCTTCGCATCGCCACCCGGTTGCAGCCGGGCGCCATCGGTAGGGACCAGCTCTCGCAAAATGCGGCCGAGTTGGGAATCACCGCCGAGGCGCTGGCAGCGGCCGAGGCCGAGTACGCCAAATCGAAAGTGGCCGCCCAGCAGCTAGCCGAGGAGGAACGCCTGCGGCACCAGTTTCAGGATGGGCGTGACATCGGGTGGCGGACCCACTTGGCCACCTACATCGCGGTGAACTTGCTACTCACCCTGATCTACTTCAGCACCAGCCGGGGCGATTTGTTCTGGCCAATGTTCTCGATGTTCGGTTGGGGCATTGGGTTGCTGACCCACGGCATCGTCCACTTCTCCAAGAGCATCCGCGAGTCCGAATTCCAAACTTGGCTTCATCGTCGTCGCGGGTCAGAGTTGGTACGGCAGTTTCGGGAGCAGGCGCCACTGCCCAGGCCAGATCGGGCTCAGTCGGCCGACCTACTGCTCGATATGTTGGTTGAATCGGGAGTCACCGATAAGCTTGAGCTGATCAGGTATTGCCGCGAAGCGACCAATACCTCGCTGGTTGAGGCGAAGATCCGGGTAGACGACTACGAGGCCCGGCGTCAGCAGATCACTTCGTAGGCGCCTTCGGCCCTGGACTCGCCCCGTAGCAGTTAGGAGCCGATGGCGAATGAATACATTGAGTGGCTGCCCAACACCCTTCCTCGCGCATGGTCGGTGCCCGAACATATCCGCTTGATCGCCGAGGCGCTCGATGCCGTCGAACGGGGGGAGATTGATCGGCTGGCGGTCCACATGCCGCCTCGTCACGGGAAGACCGAGAATTTGACCATCCGGTTTCCGATCTGGCTCCTGACCCGGCATCCCGAACGCCGCTACCTGCTCACCGCCTACAACGAACGGATTGCGGCGAGATTTGGCCGACGCGCGCGAAACCTCGCCAAAGGGATGCTGGACATCGCGGGCGATAAGAAGGCGGTGGACGATTGGGAGACGCTGCAGGGCGGAGGACTCATGACGCGGGGCGTCGGCTCGCCGCCCACCGGGGTTGGGTTTGACGGCATCGTCATCGACGACCCGGTTCGTCGGCGCGCGGATGCCGAATCGGCCGCGTTCAGGGAGCGAGCCTGGGACTGGTACACCGACGACCTTTACACGCGCTTGGAACCTGGCGGCTTCATCTGCCTCGTGATGACCCTCTGGCACGAAGACGACATTGGCGCCCGCGCCATCGCCTCCGAGCCCGACCGGTGGCATGTGCTGAAACTACCTGCCCTTGCCGAAGACGACGATGCGCTTGGTCGCCACTCTGGTGATCCGCTCTGGCCAGGCCGCTTCCCGGCGGATGCCCTGCATCGCACTCGCGACGTCATGGCTGCCAAAGGCAACCTGCGCGGATGGGAGGCGCTGTACCAGCAGCGACCGACCCCGAAAGAAGGGGCGATCTTCCGGGTGTCCTCGCTGCGCTTCGTCGACCGATTACCCGCTGACTTGGTCTGTGTGAGGGGCTGGGACTTGGCGGCATCGGAAGGCGAGGGCGCGCGTACCGCCGGGGTGCTGATGGGTTACTCCCCACGAGACGAGCGCTACTATGTGGTTGATTCGATTGCCGGCGCCTGGGAGAGCGCCGAGCGCAACCGGATGCTTCGTCAGACCGCTGAGCGCGATGGCCAGTCGGTCGCCATTCGCCTACCCCAAGACCCCGGCCAGGCCGGGAAGGACCAGGTGGGGCAGTTGATTCGGTTGCTGGCCGGATTCAATGTCAAGGCCGTGCGCCCCACCGGAGACAAGACCGTCCGCGCCGACCCGTTCGCGGCCCAGGTGAACGCGGGCAATGTGTGCGTGTTGAAGGGGGCGTGGAACGCGGACTATATTGAGGAGATGCGTACGTTTCCCGGTCGGCGGATGGACCAGGTTGACGCGTCGGCCGACGCGTTCAACGAGCTGGCGGACCGATCGACGATGGTTGATCCGCACTATATGGACTCGGAGTCGGACGCGTCCGAATACCAGCCCATGGGCGCACCCGCCGACCCGCTCCGGTATCGGCCGATGTGATTGGCGGCCCGCCTGGTAAGGCCCGGTGGACAAAAGCGCTACCGGTCTTCGTAGGTGATGCTGCCCACCATCATCCAGCCGTGCTCGGTAATGAGGACGATCTGGATGGGGCCCTTTAGGCTGGCCACGCTGACGTCGACCATTTGAAGCGCCTTTGAACTGGGCGCCTGGGCGGTGGCGACGTCGTGCCAGCCGCCGTGGCCGTCCGGCCTCTGCACGGTCATGATGTCGGGGCCGGCGCCCGAGCCCCCCAGTTCGGCCACGATGTCGGAGTGGATGCCATCGAGGCGGGTGACAAGCGTGCTTCGCCCCCACCCTTCATCCATCCAGAGCACCCTCTGGGAGGTGGCGACAATCGTCGACTTGGCGGCCATGGGCATGAGGATTGCGGCAGTGCGAAAGCTTCCTTTTCCCTTCCAGTCTTTGACTCCGTTCGTCCAGTCTTCCAGAACCTCTACCCCCTGCACCTTCGGTCTCATCGGAGCAGGTGGCTTTCGCAAACCCGTCGGGGCTCGGCTTGATGGCGCATCGGGAAAACTTGGGGCAGCGCCGAGGGTGGCAGAGGAGACCGGGCTTCCATTCACGGTTGAGTTATTGGGAACGATGAGGTTGACGAGCGCGGTATCGGGGAGTTTCGCAAGCGCCTCCCAACCGCCAACCCTTTCGGCCACCGCATCGGCAATGGGAAAGCTCAGGTAGCGCACCCAAGTGACGGCCGTCACTGAGCCATCGGGGCCCTCCTTAGACGCGAGGATGAGGTTGATGGTCTTCGATTCGGAGTTCACCCCGCGAACGCATCCCTCGAACAAGGTAGAGCCGGGCGGGGGCGCCGGCTGAAGCAGTTCAGGTGGGGCGATCGGCTTGTGAAGGACGTGAGCCGCCCGAAGGGATGGGTACGCATCGCGGATCCGCTCGGCCGCCGCTTGCCATCCGGGAACGTAGATCTCGAAGTGCAGGTGGGGACCGGTGGCGTCGCCGCTCATCCCTACGTAGCCGATGAATTGGCCCTGGGTCACGTGCTGGCCGGGGACCAAATACGGCGCGAACATGTAGTCCTTTCCCGCGCTGTGATCACTGGTGCCCGGGTCGTCATCATTGAGATGGGTGCCCATCATCGCCCAGCCGTTGTCGCCGTAAATCCAAAAGGTATCCGGCTTGAAGCCTATGCGGCCGGAAAAGGGGGCCACGATCGGCGTCATCTTGGGGGCGTCAATGTCGATTCCCGTGTGCCGGAACCCGGACCGCATTTCGCCGTAATCGTCGCTGTAACGGCACGGCCCGATCAGGGGGAAGACCATGTCATCCAGCAGGACTGAGTCGCCCGGGAGGGAATCGGTGGTATAGGGGGCCACGGGAGGTTCCGAACCCCACTCCGGGTGGGGGCGCCACTGTTGAGAAGCAAAGCAGAGAAGAAGACCCACGATGGTCGTCACTCCCTGACGATACCCTCCCGTATAAGTCCGACGATGGCAAGGCGGTCGGCGAAGACAAAACTCGAGATCGTCGGGGCGAGCCCCGACCTGACGACGGCGCCGCCGGCCCGCGCCACCCCCTCCCAGGTGGGCAGCGATCCCCAGATCGCCTACGTGGCCGGCGATACCGTCTATCCATACTTCGCGGTTGACCGGGCCCTGCCTCAAACCATCGATGAGGCCGAACGTCAGTTCGGCCTCCACATCTATTCGCGCATGCTGGCCGAGCCGGTCTTGGCGGGCATCGTCAAGGCGCTCAAGATCCGCGTGCTTGCCGATGGCGTCGCCGTGGCGCCGTCGCATCAGGCGCCACCGAGGAAGGGCGCTTCGCGCGGCCAGAGGGCCGATTATGCGACTGCCCGCATGGTCGCCGATTATATGGAAGCGGTTTTGGGACGCCTGGCCGATGTGGATCGGCCCCTCAATCGAACGCTCTGGAATTTGCTTGACGCATCGTTCCTGGGCCACAAACTGGCAGAAATCACCTTCGGCGTGCTTCCCAGTGGGCCCTTTGCTGGCAAGATGGGGCTGGCGTCGCTACGTTGCAAACCACGTGAAAACTATGCGATCGTCCTCGACGCGATGAACACGTTCCGCGGGATCGTCGCCAAGGTTCCGGGCGGCTCAATCCTCATGTGGCAAGGCATTGTTTACGACCTTGCCTCCCTAACGAATGCGATCGCACCGGAGAAGCTGCTCGTCCTGACGCTGGATGATGACGATTCGAACCTCCAGGGCCGATCTTGGTTCCGGGCCTGTTACGACCCCTGGTACCGCAAGCAACTGATGAAGCCCGAGGAAGTCAAAACCGGCGTTCAATTCGGTGGGGGCATGATCACCGCCATCGCTCCCGAAGAGAAGGCGGGCGTCACCGTTGCCGATCCCCTGACCGGCAGGCCAGTGAATATCAAGCAGGCGATGGCGAGCGCCGCCTCCCAGTTGCGCAACGGCGGCTTCGCCGTCTTCCCCCACGGCTCCGAGGTGACCGTTCATCAGCCCGAAGCCAATCCCCAGTTCTTCGATGTGGCGATGAGCCGCTACGACCGGGAGATGGTGCTTGCGTTCTTGCTCTCATCGCGTACGGTGCTGGAGGCCCGTCACAGCTCGAAATCGGACTCGATGGCGGCCCAGGACCTTCTGGACGAGCTCGTGATCTATGTGCGTCAACAACTCTCCGATCTGCTGAGCGCCAAGCTCTTTAGGCCCCTGGTCGAGATGTCGTTCGGTCCTGAGATCGCAGCCCGGTACTCGCCCACCGCGGTTCTCCAGCGCGCCAGCCGCCCCGACTTCGCCGCCAACGCCACCGCGGTGGCCGCTCTCGCCACCGCCGGATATCTGGATGAAAGCCAATACGCGGAAGTGGATCAGGAGATCCTCGGTCTGCCGCAACGCGACGGCAGTCCCTAGGCCTCCGGCCACATGCTCGAATCCCTCCAGATGGGAGAGATCGATTTTATCTGGGGGCAACGCCTTATCCCCTGACCGGGGCGAATCCTACCGCGCTCGTCGCGATGGCTCCCGTGAATACAGCGTGAAAAGTGCGCGATTTTTTTGCTTCCCGTGGCAATCTGGAGGGACATCATGGGGGCGTTGCGCCCCCGGGACCCAAGCTATGGACAACAGCGCCAACCCAGATTCCTTCCTCTTCACCCTGTCTCGACGCCAAGTCTTGCTCCTTGCCGGGGCTCCGATGGCCGGGGCGCTGCTCGTCGGATGCGGCGGCGGCTCTTCCTCCATGGGCGGCGGGGGTGGGGGCGGGGTTGGCACCACCAATGTTTCTGTTGGCTTTGGATTGCCGAAGGGATTGACGGCTGCCAACCAGCAACTGTTAACCGGATACAGCGCGGTCACTGGCCTGGGGGGCAACGTCGGCGCGAGCGTGACGGCAGGGTATGTGACCCTGGCGATGGTCGTGGACACCAGTGTGAACAAACTGGTGCTGATCGGCATGATCGATCCCACCGCCACGTCGAATACGATGAACGCCGCCAATGCGGCGGCTACCCTCCTGTTCCTCAAGGCGGGTGGCAACCAGCTCACCGGGACGCTACGGAACACCCTTTGGAAGCTGATCGTCGCCGATCCGGCGACCGCGACCTTCACGGCGGTTGTCACCGCGCGGCTGGCCGCCAATCCCTATGCCCTGGATGCAGGCGACGCCCAGATCAATGCTGCCTTGACCACCGCCTACAATTCGCTTCAGGCGGCCACTCTGGCCGCCGCCAACCCCACCCTCCAGACCACCAAGGTCCTCGCAGCTAGCCGCGATACCCTGCCCCCCACGCCAACGCCAGGCGTGAGCATCACGTTTGGCCTCTTTCCGGAAGCTCAGGTTGTGGCCTACTCCGATGCCCAAGGCAACGACTATGCGGACTA
>Ga0302319_10004880_pt1 | contig 27331 bp, 22 predicted proteins | sample Bog_T0_2_FD_203319 | JGI IMG/M metagenome (GOLD analysis project Ga0302319, IMG submission 203319) | Peat permafrost microbial communities from Stordalen Mire near Abisko, Sweden - Bog_T0_2 | ecosystem: Environmental > Terrestrial > Soil > Wetlands > Peat | place: Sweden: Abisko, Stordalen Mire... | reverse complement strand
GAGATTCCCGGACGGCTGGAAGGCGCCGAAGCCTTACTTGCGGATCGTCCCGCAACCGAAGTAATGTGGGGCAGATTGTCAATCTGCCTGGTCGATAGACCTCGTTGCGCTGGACCTCGGAAAAGCATTGGCCGTATGGGTAGGAATTCTCGGGAAAATCAGATGGCAGATTTACAATCTGCCCCACAAACGAAAAAGGGAAGCCATTTGCTTCACTTTTTCGTTTTGATTCAAGCGTTTACTGCTGCGGCGGCGGGCCTGCCTGACGGCCGAATCCACCCGGTCCGCCCGGCCCGCGTCCCCCGGGCCCGCGTCCCATCTGAGGTCCTGCCTTCTGGATCGTGTAACCGGCCGGCACCCCAAACAGCGCGGCGCTCGGTTCACCGGTCGAAATATTGGTCAGTTCCATGTCGCTCGAGCCGAACCGCGGATCGCTCGTCTTGATCTGCACAGGCAGCTTCAGGTCGGGAGAAACATAGGTCGTGCGCGAGGTCGTAATCGGCTGCGCGTTGCCGATCGCCCCGGCCGGAATCACTTCCGTGACCAGATTGTGCGTCGCCAGCACGCCGTTCACCGTCGCCGTGCCGTTGCTCGACGTCGTCACAATCGCTCCGTTCTGCCGCGTTACCGTGCCGAGCGTTGTACCGGGCGCCTGGCGCGCAGCCGCACGTCCGGAAGCGGATGCCGATGCCGGCGGCTCCGGCCGCATCGCTTCCGGCCGCATCTTCGGCATCCGGCTTTCCACGGCGACCATCGTCGACGAGTTGAGCTCGTAGCGGACACCCGCAACCGGGTCCATAATCGTGACGCGCGTATAGGCCGCTTTACCCGAGGCAGGCGACGGCGTAATCGTCTCGCTCACCCATGTCCGGCCCTGGCTATCCCGCGCCTTCTGGGCGCTGGTAGTCGTGTTGACGGAGTTGCCGTCCGCGAATTTCTCCTGCACCGTCAATATTTCGGTGGCCGAAAAAGGCGCGCCCGTCACCACTCGCCCTCCCAGCATTTCCATACCGCGTCCGCCAAAACCACCCGGTCCGCCCGGTCCGCCGCCCGGACGCCCCGGCCCTCCTGCGCGCATGTCGGCTCCGGGACCCTGTGCGAATGCAAGCGACCCGCAAAGCAACAACGCTGTCATAGTCTTGTTCATATAATCCCCTGTGTAGTCCTTTCTCCCCTTAATTTTCCTGAAGATCGTCATTGGACAGCCGCACCGCCTGAGCGAGACCGTCTTCCCCCACCAGAACATCCGCCTGCAGAGTGCCCGTCCAGCCGGGGTCCACGCTGACGCCCATTCTGGCCAGGTCCACCGGATCCAACCGGGTCCGCACAATTCCAAACGTCTCGCCAGGCGCGGGATCGAGCGCGAAGGGCACCTTAATGAATCCCTTTTCACCCGCTTCCTCGGCCGGCGTAAAGCTTTCCTGCGGATACTCGCGCGGAGGATACGCACGCGCCTGCACCGTTACGGACCCGCCGGAGAGCGCCGGGGCTGCCACGGGTCTGACCCAGACGTCCCGCACCGCCACCACACTCAGCACCAGAACCGCCGCCGAAGACATCGCCCACATCCAGCGGACCTGCCGTTCCCGCCGCCGATGGGCGTCGAATTCCCGCAGCAAGACCGCTTTGCTCCATTCGAGACTCGCGGGCACGCTCGCAATGCGCATGGCGCGCAGATGCGAGGTCAGTTCGCGTTCGGCTTCCCAGCGCTCGCGGCACGACTTGCACGCAGCCAGATGGGCTTCGAGCGCATCGTCCGGAAACGCACGGCTCCGGGCGCATTCCACCAGTTCCACGCCTGCCAGGTCGCAGTTCATCGTTGCCATATCCTTTCCACTCCGCAACTCGCCTCTCCGCAACTCGCCTCTCCGCAACTCGCCACCGCTCCCTCGCGGTCGCGGCTCCGTAAACCTTCTCACCGGACCGCCATCTCATTCGCCGCAAACTGGCGCTTCATCTTTGCCGCCAGCAAACCGCGCGCACGATGCAGCCGGGAACGCACCGTGCCGACGGGACACCCCATTACGCGCGCCGACTCCTCATAACTCTTCTCTTCGAGGTCGCACAATACCACCGCGTCGCGGTACAGTACCGGAAGTTCCCGCAGCGCGGCGTGAAGCGCTGCCAGCGCCTCGGCGTTAATCAGATCGCCCAGAATATCGTGGCGAAAGGCCTGATCGACCGGCTCTTCCACGGGACCCTTACGCCGGATGACCCGCACCAGATTCCGCGCCACGCCATACATCCAGCCTTCGAGCGATCCGCGCTTATCGTCGAAATTCGTGTTGGCGCGCATCAGCTGGACAAAAACCTCGTGCGCCACTTCCTCGGCGGCGGCGGGGCTGCCCGACATGTGCAACGCATAGCGGCGCAGAGCGGGACCACGGCGTTCGTAAAGCTCGCCGAACGCGTCCCGGTCGCCCTTCTTCATCAGCCTGTAAAGTTCTTCGTCGCTGCGCTGCATCGCGGTTCGTCGTACCAGGAAAGCGCTCAAACCTGTATTGCGCGCGCTGGCCAAAAAGTTCCCCCCTCACGGGGAACACTACCATTGTCGAATATTCCGGAACGGTTTTTCCGGGTGCCTCGTCCAGATTGCTAAACTCGGAATATTTCCCGCGTGAGTGAAGGGACGCTGCCGTGAAAACGACCGGAATCCGGGCACTGCTGTGGTCTGCCGTGATGTTGTTGCCCGGAGGTTTGGCCGCTCAGCCCGCGCCGCCTTCGCCCGCCGAACTGATTGCACGGGCGATCGCCGCCGGAAACGCGCAGGACGCAAGAGGCTGGAAGTACACGTACCGGGAGGACCACACGCAGTCTCAGCTCGATAAGAACGGGAAGCCGGGTCCGCCTTCGACCAGGACTTACGAACACATCATGCTCGAAGGCAGCGATTACAAGAACTGCTTCTCATCGACGGAAAGCCGCTCGATAAGAAGACGCAGAAGAAAGTCGACGAGGATCTGGAAAAGGCGCGATCTGAGCGGCGCCGGAACGGGCCGCTGAGCTTTCACCGGACCGTTTCGCTGGGAACGATGGAAATACTGGGCAGGATATTCGATAACAAGGTTACCGGCGAGGAAACGGTGCTGGGCCGCAAGGCATGGCGGATGGAATCGGAGCCCAGGGCCGGGTATAAACCTGCCGATCGCCAGGAGGAAGAGGCGCTTGCCTCGCGCCGCGTCAACTGGTTCGACGAGGAGGACGGCTTCGCGATCAGGGCGACCAGCCTGTTCATTCGGCCAGCCAACGGTTTTCAGCCGGGAACCGCGATCGGCGTGGAGTTGCTCAAAGTCGGCGAAGAATGGCTGCCCGACAGTCAGGCTATTCGGGCGGATATGAAAATAATGGCGGGAATCCACGGTCGCGTCGACTCCCGCCAGCACTACTACGACTACAAACGATTTACGGTCGATACCACCGTAACTCCGCAGTAGTTCGACCGTAGCGACCGGCCTACTCGCCCTGCACGGCCTGCCAGCCCTTGCCCGGATTGAAGCTCGGCATCTGCCGGGCGGTCATATCGGTGGCCGGGCCCAGATCCTTCTCGTACACGACTCCGTCCTGATTGACGATAAAGGTCTTAATACCGGAGACGCCGTATTCGGCAGGATATGCGGCCAGAGCGAAACCACCGATCATCTCACCCTTGACGACGTAACTATGCGCTCCGCCGGGCGCGTCGGGACCCTGCGCCTTCAGGATGCGGAAATAGTATCCGTGGTAAGGGACCTTCTTGCCGGGGACGGCCAGGGCGTCGGCCGCATCCGCAAAGGCTTTGGGAACCAGATTGCCCGGCTCACCGTCCCAGTACAGGCCGTCTTTTTGCCCCGAAGTACTCACAAGCTTCTGAGCGTATTCGAGGATGCCGTCTTTGTCGTAATCCTTCGAGGCATAGTCCATCTGGGCTTCCACGTAGCCGCGGCAAACGTCGATCGCGACGAGCTCGTTGCGGCCGATGCGGCGGGCCAGGATTTCGGTCCTGCCCCGGGCGGCGTCGAAATGCCATTGGCCGTCTTTGGCGCGAATCAGAGGGACGGGGAAAGGCCAGTTGTCGTTGCCGGTAACGACCATCGCCCGGCCGGCGTTCATCGGCTCGATCCGAACGTCCATCTTCTCGTGAGCGCGGCGCGTGAATTCACCGCGAGCCGACTTGTCTTCGACCGGGTCGCCCGACTGCACAATATCCGCGCCCTGCGGGCCGAACAGTTTCATGAGCGCGGCGGTATCGTCCTGCGCGACGGCATCGACGAGCGCCTGCGCGGCCTCCTGCGGAGTCGGAAACGTGCGCTCGGCCGGCTGCTGAGCGGCCAGCAGCGCGGCCGAGGCGAGAAGCAGGGCCAGGGATCGGGTTACCGATCCCTGGCGCTCGTAGCTCTCCAGAAACAGCGCGCGACCTGGCCGCACGGCACGACCGGGCGTTGTTGCCGAAAGCTCTGACGCCGCAGGACGTGCGGCCCGCGCGCCCTGTAGAAACTGCGCACGAGCAGGCCGCGCCACCCGGCTCGGGTTGCTGTTGCCGATTCCTCTGGCGTCGCTTGTCGCGGCCGGTGCGCTCTGTAAATTCTTCATGATAGGGGTCCTCATTACCGTCTGCCTCCGCCGCCCCTCGGCGCGGGGGCCGACATTCTGGGTGCGGACTGCGGAGCGCTGCGGGCCGCTCCCATACTGGAGAATCCATGCTCCGCGTGGGTATTCGCAGCCGCGCCGTTCTCCTGTCCGCCGAAAGCGCTGCGATTCTGCTGCTGCGCCGGTTTATTCTCCGGGACGTTCCGGTTGCCGACCTTCTCGTTCGCCTGCCCGGCGCCACGCGCGGCTTCCGGCATGGCGCGCGGCGACACCGCCTGGCGCGTGTTACCCCGGTACTGTTCGTTCAGCCGCGAATTCGCGTAAGGCACGCCCGCCCGGTGCGCCGGATCGTGCGCCCAGGTGCTGGCGCCGTGCGCCGCAGCCAGGTGCGAGGCGTTGAAACCGTACTGGTGAATGAACGTGTTATTCACGATAACCGTGTGGTTGCCCCATCCCGGATGCCAGCCCCAGCCGCCCCAGCCGTGCCAGCCGCCGCCGAAGTAGAAGCCCATGTTGATGCCGATCCCCCAGCCGAAATACACGCCGGGTCCGTAAAAACCGAACGGAGGCCAGCCCCAGTGCGGGTACGGATACCAGAGCGGAGGACCCCAGATCCACAGCGGATCGTAAACCGGCACGTAAATGACCTCGGGATCGACGGGTTCAATACCGATGTAGCCGTTGTTGACCGCCACGTTCTCCTGCGGCGTAGAGGCCAGCCTGCCCGCCTGCTGGGCGCGTTGCCGCATGCGCTGCACGGCGTCCATCACGTCCTGCTGCTGGGCGAGAAAAGCGTTGCCGAGGTTGGTGGTCCAGGTGACGTCGGCATTCAGACGCTTCAACACGTCGGGAAAGACAACGAGGGCCTGAACGCTGGGATCCCAGTTTTGTTGCTGCGCCGCCTGCGTCAGCCCGGGACCGGTCAGAGTTGGATTCTTTTGCTGAAACTGGAACGCCTCCACCACTTCGAGCGGATACGTGGCCGCCACAAGGACCTGGCTCACCAGTTCGTCCGGATAAAGGGCGATGGGCGCCACCAGGTCGTTCAGTTGATCGGGGGTCAGCGCCTGATTGGGTGGAGGAAGAGGCGGGGGCGCCGGCGGTTGCTGTGCCCACAACGATGTGGTGGCAACTGCGAGCGATAACGCCATAAAAAGCGCCGCTCCTCGCTTTTTCTGGTCCGCGCGCAACACGCGACCTGCGCGCTGAAATAGCGGAATAACCGGCTGGATCGACATGGTTACCTTCCTGTTTCTATTCGAGTATAACGCCGATTTTCGGGATAACTCCTGAACGCAAGGCGTTGTAGTGTCGTAACTCACACAACGTATTGAGCAGTTTATAGACCAAACTTTTCTGTTGACATACGAAGGTAGTCGTAGTAATGTCTTCGTATATGGCAAGCCCGCCCACACAGACTCCCCGGCCCACCGACGCCGAGCTCGAAATTCTGACCGTGCTTTGGAGCCGCGGCGCGACAACCGTGCGCGAGGTTCACGAGACCATCGCGGCGCGCCGCCCGACGCAGTACACCACCGTCCTCAAAACGATGCAGATCATGGCGGAAAAGGGCCTGGTGCGGCGCGATGAGAAGCAGCGCGCGCACATTTACGAAGCGGCCCGTCCCCGCGAATGGACGCAGCAGCAACTCGCCGGAGATCTGTTGCAGAGGGCTTTTAACGGGTCGGCGCGCAGCCTGATGGTCGGGGCGCTGTCGGCTCGCAAAGCGTCGAAAGCGGAGTTGGCCGAACTGCGAAGGTTGCTGGATGAGTACGAGCGGGGTGAACACGGGAAGGGTGAGCACGAGAAGGAGGCGCGATGAACCCGCCGATACTCCGGCTCGAAAACTGGCTGGAAACTCCGGGCGTTGGGGCTCTCGCCAAGACGCTGCTGCATTCCTTGTGGGAAGGCGCGGCGGTCGCGCTGGCGCTGGCGATGGTGCTGTGCGTGGTCCGTTCCCCGCGCGCCCGATACGCGGCGGCTTGTATGGCGATGGCCGCGATGCTGGCCGGACTGGTGGTGACTTTCGCCCAACTGGTGCCTGCGCCACCATTCCACGTTCAGCCGGCGGCAAGCGGACACCTGCCGCTCCGCGCCTCCGCCGACGTTGCGCCGTCAGTCCCGCTGATCGAGACGCGGCCTATAGTCAACTTGGCCTGGCTGGTGCCTTTCTGGATCGCAGGAGTTCTGATCTTCCATCTGCGCGCTCTCACCAGCTGGATGGCGACACGGCGTCTGCGCCACATCGGCGTTTGTTGTGCGGCGGAGTTCTGGCAGGAGCGCGCCGATCATCTGCGAACGCGGCTGCGGGTCAACCGGTCGGTCGCACTGCTGGAATCGTGCCTGGCAGAGGTCCCGGTGGTCATGGGTTACGTGCGCCCGGTCATTCTGATGCCGGTCGGACTGCTGGCGGGGCTGCCGGTGGGACAAGTAGAGGCGATCCTGCTCCACGAACTGGCCCACATCCGCCGCTACGATTACCTTGTCAACCTGCTGCAGGTCTTCGTCGAAGGATTGTTGTTCTACCACCCGGCGGTGTGGTGGATTTCGGGCGTGATGCGCACAGAACGTGAGAATTGCTGCGACGATCTGGTGGTCACGATAACGGGTGGAGCGTTGGAATATGCGTCGGCACTGACTGCGCTCGAAACGCGCCGGGAGCCGCGCGAACTGCTGGCAGCTACGGGAGGTAGCCTCGTGAACCGAATACAGAGATTGTTGGGACGGCCGGAGCGGCACTACGCCGCGGCGATGCCGGTTTTCACGGCGGCGATATTAACCGTGACCGTGGTTACCGCAATGGCGGCGTTGCAGTCGGGCACGGCGGCGCGGCGAATGGATCGCCCAACCGCCCAAATGGAAGTGACCCCGGACCTCCCGGTTGCGCCGTCCGCGACGACGACGCAGCCGTTCGTGTCAACACCGCCGGCCAGGCCGATGTTACTGGCCCAGGCGCAACCGGACGCGCAGACGGCGCCGACGCTGCCGCCGGACCAGGTCCTGTTCAACAAGGCCATTCAAGACATCCAGAATGGCAACTACGCCGCGGCCCGGCTCACGCTCAACACGCTGACCAACACCTACGACAAGAGCGAGTATCTGATGAGGGCCAAGCTGGCCATCGCCGACAGCTGGTACCGCGAAGGCGGCTCGCATGGTGTGGCGCAGGCGGCGGTTGAGTACCGGGATTTCATCCTGTTCTATCCGAACACGCCGGAAGCCGGACAAGCGAAGCTCAAACTGGAATCCATCAGACTGGGGGTTCTCAAACAGGAGTTGGAAACTCCCTACAAGAAGTGGCTCGACGAGGATGTCGTCTACATCATTTCCGACGAAGAGCGCAAGGCCTTTAAGGCAGTCACGGACGACCAGGAACGCGAGAAGTTCGTCGAGCAGTTCTGGCTGCGGCGCGATCCGACGCCCGGGACGGCCGAAAACGAATTCAAAGAGGAAATCTACCGTCGTATCGGATATGCCAATGCGCATTTCACGGACGCCCAGGGCGTGCCGGGCTGGCGGACGGATCGCGGCCGCATCTACATCCAGTACGGCCCGCCGGACGAGATCGAAGCCCACGCCTCGGGTGGCGCCTATCAGCGCCCGGCCTCGCAGGGCGGCGGCGAGACCGAAGTGTTCCCGTTCGAACAATGGCGCTACCGCTACATCGACGGGATCGGACAGAACATCATCATCGAGTTCGTCGACAAGGCCATGAACGGCGAATACAAGATGACGATGGACCCCTCCGAAAAGGACGCACTGCTGAACGTGCAACGCGTCGCGGCCCCGCGCTGACGCGCGAGCGAGCACCGCATGCGCACACCTTTGGCATGGGTTGCCCTGTTGTTCTTGACTTGTCTGCCGGGCAACGGCCAGACGTTCGAGGCCGCTTCCGTGAAACCGGCCGCCGCGAACACAGCCGGCTCCCTGTCCATCGACAGCCAGCAGGTCCGGTATACCGGCTTTCGTCTCAGCGCCATCCTGCAGGACGCGTATCAGGTGAAGAAGTACCAGGTCAACGGGCCCGACTGGCTCAACACGGAACTCTACGACATCGTCGCCAAACTGCCCGAAGGCGCATCCAAAGACGACGTCCCCGCGATGCTGCGGAATCTGCTCGCGGACCGATTCCGCATGAAAGTGCATACCGAGATCCGGCAGGACCGCGTCTACGCGCTAGTCGTCGCGAAAAACGGGCCGCACCTGCAGGAATCGGACGTCAACAGCGGCCGCACGCCCGGCATGGAAATCCATGGCGGCCGCATCGAATTCACTTCGGTTACTCTCGATGCCTTCTCTCACGTCATGTCTTCGTATCTGGGCTACCCTGTCCTCGACACGACGGGTATTCCCGGACACTTCGACATCGCGATCGCCATGGAGGGTGGTCCGCCCGACACCATTCCGGATGTCGGTTTCTCCTCGTCGATCGTTGCCGCTGTGCAGGAACTCGGCTTGAAGCTCGAATCGCGAACCGCCCCGCTGCAACACATCGTTGTCGACAGCGCGGAGAGAATCCCTTCCGCGAATTGAAAGGCGCGGCGCCGCCGGCTCAGCCGACGCACAGCGGGGATTCCAAATGCTCCGCGACCATCAGCGACCGCGCGTACGCAGCCGGCCGCGGGCGGCCGAACCGGTATCCCTGCACCACATCGCACCGGGCCTCGCGCACAATGGCGACGTGCGCCTCCGTCTCCACGCCTTCGGCAACCACGATCAGCCCCAGATTGTGACCCAGGTCCACGATGGTCCGCATCAGCCCCGCGCCGTCTTCGGTTTTGGCCGTGCCGTCAAGGAACGATTTGTCGATCTTGATCGTATCGATCGGAAGGTTTTGCAGATGGGCGAAGGAAGAATAGCCTGTGCCAAAGTCGTCGATGGCGAGCCGGACGCCCATGGCACGCAGCTTCCGCATCTGCCTGGTCGATTCCTCCGGCTCCCGGATGACGGCGGATTCGGTCAGTTCCAGTTCGAGAAGCTGCGGGTCCAGCCGCGACTCCGCCAAAACCAGAGCGACGTTGTCGGCGAACGAGTCCCCCATGATCTCCATTGCCGAAACGTTGACGGATACTCCCGGAACCGCAATACCTTCGTCAAGCCACTCGCGCATCTGGCGGCAGGTCTCGCGAAGGACCCACGCCCCGATGTTCACGATGAGTCCCGTCTCCTCGGCAATGGGAATAAAGTCGGCGGGATTGATGGGGCCGCGGTCGGGGTCGTCGAGCCGCAACAGGGCCTCGAATCCCGTCAGTATCCCCGACAGACTGAACTGCGGCTGATAGTGGAGTTCGAACCGCCGCTCTTCGAGTGCCCTTCGCAGAATCTGTTCCATGCCCATGGCCGCGTCGTTGACCGATTCCATCCCAGGAGAGAAGAACTCGAGGCAGTTCTTTCCCCTCGCCTTGGCGCGGTACATGGCGATGTCGGCGTGTTTCTGGAGGGCGACGGGCGTATCGGCGTCGGCCGGGAAGAAGCTGACGCCGATGCTGGCGGTGGCGAACAGGTCCTGGCCTTCGATCTGAATCGGCGCGCGCAGCGAGTCCAGCATGGCCGTCGCCACGCGTTCGACGGCCTGCCTGTTCGCCCCGTGTTCCAGCAGGACCGTGAACTCGTCCCCGCCAATACGCGCCAGCGTCGCGTCTCCGTTAACGGCCCGGCCCAGACGGAGCGCAACCTGCAGCAGAAACAAATCGCCGACCTGATGCCCCAGCGAATCGTTGATCTGTTTAAAACGGTCGAGATCGAGATAGAGGACCGACAGGGTCTGACCACTCTCCGCCGCCTTCGACACGGCGGATTGCAGCCGGTCGCCGAAGCAGAAGCGATTCGGCAGGCCGGTGAGATCGTCGTGTCGCGCCTGGTAGGCCAGGCGTTCGTACAAGCGGGCGTTCTCGATCGCGGCCACGGCCACGCCCGCGAACGTTTCCGGCTGCCCCTGCCCGGTATCGGCGAGGGCGCCGGGCCGGCCGGGAAACAGCACAACGGCGCCGAGAACTTCGCGGTCGCCGGAGCGAAGCGGAACGACATGAGGCCAACCCGCAAAGTAACCGCGCGAAACCGGATCGATCTGCCGCCACCATTCGCTTCCGGCCGAAGCGCGGGCCGCCGTCGTTTCGAGCGATCGCCGCAGATCCCGCGGCAAAGCGGGGTGCGAAAATACGCCTCGGGTATCTTCGTAATTCAGGACGACCGCGCAGACGGATCCCGGCGAATTCTCCGCCACGCAGTCGGCGACTCGCTGCAGAATCCGCGGCAGCGGCTCACGGCGGGCCACCATTTCCAAAATCGACTGCCGGTCGTGTTCCAGCCGGTTCGTCCGGTTCAGCCGGCGAATCAGATCGCCGCGGTGCTTGTAGCTCTGGATGGCCATCGTCAGCAGCAGCGTGATGATCGCGGTCGTGCAGGCAGCCAGCAGGAGGAAACCGCCGGTCGCATACCAGGGCACCAGAACGGTGAATGCGTGACTGACCGGACGCAGGCTGATATTTCCGTTGCGGTCCATGGCCCTGACTTCCAGGCGATGCGAACCGGCGGGCAGTTTATCGAAAGAGGCCGAACGGGCCGTCTCGAAAGGAGTCCAGGCGGCGCTGTCGATCCGCCAGGAAAAAAGTAACCGGTCCGCGGGAGTCTCCTTCCATCGGTCTTCACCGGAGAACTGGAAGCGGGTCTTACCGCCCGGCGGCGCTTCGCGGGGATTCTGGTCGTCGGGCAGGGTGGCGATGGGCGGGTCAGTATCGGCGCCCGGGTTGAAGAGGCTCAGGCCCCGGGTCGTGCCGGCCCAGATCCGGCCGCGGCTGTCCTCGAAGACCTTATATGCGATGCTGGACGGCAAACCTTCCTCAATGCCATTGGTGATCCAGATCCCGTCGCGATAGCGGTGTATCCCGATACCGGAGGCGGTCCAAAGCGTGCCGTCGCGTGCCCGAACGATGTTGCGCACGCGGTCCAGACCGCTCCTGATGCGGCGCCATTTTCCGGCATCCATTTGATAGAGACCGTCTTGTCCGCCCGCGAGCAGCGTTCCCGACGCATCTTCGTAAATGTAGTAGGCGCCGGGGTCCCGGTAACCGTCGCCCTCGCCGATAGCGCGGTACCGTGAATCGCGATAAACGCCAAAGAAGCCGTTGCCGCCGGCCCAGACCTCTCCGTTCGAACGTACGCGCAGGTTACGCAGATCGTCGGGCAGATTTCCCGGCCCCACAAAGGGCCGGAAGCCTTTCCCGTCGTACGACTCCAGCGTCATCCCGCTGCTCGATCCGGCGGGATACGTTTCCGCGATCAGGCTTCCCCCGGGGCCCGGTACGAACAAACGCAAAGTACGCTTCTCCGGGTGCACGGTCACGCTGAAAGTGCGGCGTTTCGGGTCGAATATCAGCCAGTGGGATGCGGTAGTGAGAATCACCAGACGGCCATCGGGCAGTACGCCAGGCCCTTCGGTGAAGATCGCCCACGCAGTTTCGCCTTTGGGCAGCGGGAACGAGGCCCAGGACGTGTTGTCGTAACGAATCAGTTCGTGCGCTGCGAGGAACCACAGGTTCCCCGCGCGATCTTCGGAAATCGCATTCACCACGTCGTCGACCTGCGGAGCCTCCGCCGGAGTCTTCCAGAGTGGCGCGGAGTATCGCGCGGCGCCTTGTGCTCCGGTTACCCAGAACTGGCCCGGGCTTTGCTCCCTGACAGACAGGAGAATCCCGGAGAGCACGCCGGTCTTCTCCGCAACGTTCCGGTTTTCCCCCGCCACTTCGATCACGCGATTCCCGTCCTGAATCCAGACCGATCCGTCCTGGCCGGGCCATGCGCGTATCGTCGCCGACACGCTCCTGTAGAGTTCCTTCCAGCGGCTTCCATCGAATCCGAGCGCGGCGTTCGACCGGGACGCCGAAGTGCCGGTGACCAGCAGTCCCGGTCCGGAACCATCGAAGGGTTCCGTGAAATCGACCCAACCGGGGGGAGGCCGCGGAAGTGCCGTCCATTGCCAGTTTCGTGGCGTTCCGTCCGCGTTTTCTTTCATCGTGGTTCGGGAAAGCCGCCCCAGGCCCCCACTACCCGTCAGCCAGACCGTTCCGTCGCGAGCGGCGCTCATCGCGAGGAATCGCGACAATCCCGTTTGCGCCAAGGCAACCACGGTACGTGAGGACACCCTCTCCGCGTCGAACTCCAGAACCCGGTCCGGAAGCATAATCAGGGCCCGTGCGCGATCCAGCGGCACGACGGAAATATTGGCGTGCAGATACGGCAGCTTCGATGAAGTGACCTCCCAGCTCTCGTCGGAGTTGAGGCGCAGAGCTCCGTAGTTCGTCACTTCATCGATTTTGAAAGCCGTCCAGCCTTGGGCGCCTCCCTCGATCCGAGCTCCCGGCGAACCATCCTGCGGAGGCAAAAGCAGTCGTTTCATCACCTTGCCGGTCCACATCCACAACGTTCCGTCCGGGGCGCACTCGATTCTCCCGTAGCTGCCCGGATCCGGGTAGCCCCTGATCGTATAGCCGTCGAGAAGTTCGACGCCGCGGGAGTATCCGTGTTTCACCCACAGCTTGCCGTCGGGCGTCAACGCGGCGCTGCTGGTGTACGACTCCAGGAAGCCGTCGACGGTATCCCAAAACCGCCAGGGCGAGTTCGTTTGACCGGCGCAGCTGGCAACGAGCGCGAGCGCCAGGGCGCCGCGCCGCGACAATGTGAAAATCCGAACATAAATCCATGCCACTGTGTCGTCTTATCGGCTTAAACGTCGAAAATGTTCGGGGCCCGACAGGGTTACCTGCCTTTTGCCGTCGCCCCGGGTTCGGGAGTTCCCAAGGGTACGGCCCGTCCACCGCTCCCAGTCGGTTCGCGCCCTCTGCCGCCGGCACCTATGACTTGGGCGCCCAGCCATCGTCGGCCGAGGGGCCGTACATGCCGGGTACGGGAATCTCGTTCAGCCGCAGATAAACACCCAATTGCGCCCGATGGTGAACCATGTGATTGATGAAGCTGCGGACGACGGTGGACCTCGGCGCGGAAAACGCCGTGGTTCCCGCATATTTGAACGCCCAGGTTTTTTCCATCTCTTCATCCGTGGCGGCGTCGATGGCGGCGCGCGTTTCCGCCACGCTCTTGTCGAAGATCTCCAGCAACTCCGCCGTGGATGCCGCGATGCGGTGCTTGAAGCCCGGCTGCATCTCCAGCACCTCCGTTTCGAGCGCCATCCGGATCCACGACGGCAGTTCCGCGACGTGCGTGGCGAGGCGGTCGAGCGCCATGGATTTCGCATGAGGCTGATAACCGCGGTGCGCGTCGTCGAGCGGGACGCGTTCGAGAAGCTTGCGCGTGTTCTTCATTTCTTCGTCAAAATCGAGTGCGATGTTTTGGCAAGTGGTCATGGAGAAAAGATATCAGTCATGGAGGACAACTTCGGTCCTCCATGCGTGCCAAACTATGACTGATGCTGGAAACCTCGGCACGCCTTCTGCGTCTGCTCTCTCTGTTCCAGGGACGCCGCTCCTGGTCCGGGCACGATCTCGCGGCACGCCTCGAAGTCACCAGCCGCACGCTCCGGCGCGACATCGATAAGCTGCGCACCCCAAGGCTATCACAGAGGTTACCACGCTTTTGGTTGGTTACCGGCGCAGAATTCGGTTTCGGCCTTTTGAGCACCGCTCCCTCACGGTCACGGCTCGGAAGTGAAGCCGCGCGTAAGCAAGCGTTGGCGCGTGCCGCGTTTGCCATCTTTGCGCCGGAAAGTAGTAGCGCGCACTGGCGCAGTTCCTGACCTTATTTGGTCACCTGATTTGGTCACCTGGTCGTTTCAGCCACCGACGGCTCGCGGGCGTCGCGGAAAGGCATCCGGAGCTTCCGGGCGATATCCGGCCAGAATTCCCGCAGGATGTCGAACCCCATGCCTGCTGCAAGGGCGTAACCACCTGTCCGCATGGCGGGAGTGAGCCCGCGTTCGTTCCCCGGATGATAAACGTCGTTGAGAGCGATAGCCGTCGCGGTTCCCAGCCATCCCGAAACATTGAACATATGCTTGCCACTGTCGCGCTGCGCGACAAAAGTGTGCTGGACCGCATGTAAGAAACGCCGCCTGCCGCTGCCGTGAATCAGGCGATAGTATCGGGGGGCTTCCGCGAACATCGTCGGATACGCGAAGTCCGTGAAAAACCTCCACGTTGTCTGGCCGAAGAAGTCGGCGCCGAAACGTCTCCCATAACCCACGGAGCCTTGTCCGAACGCGGGGTCCGATTCGATGCCCGATCCAGACCTGCATCGAAAGCAGCCGCAAGAAACGAGACGGGATCGAACGTATCGCGAACGAAGAGTCCGAACTTGTCTTTCACTTCGAGCGAGCACAGTACGGTGCCGGGTTTGTAATGCGGAGGATGGGCCGATTTGAGTTCCAGTTTCCCGGCAAAGGTTCCTGCCAGCTTCTGGAATGGACCCTGATAGCCCTGCCATCTGAGAAGCGGCGGCGGCTCCGTGCACGGTTTCGTGGGCTCCTCGTGCCGGGAGATCCACCACCTGGGCTGCACAACAAGCGGGCACGATCATGCGGAGAAGCGCGGCGCTCGTCAGCGCATATCGAACCAGCCGTTTCCCGCCTCGCAGCCTGACGATTGCGTTGTGAACGTTGTCGGGCATAGCCGGTACGCGATCGGGATAGTGCATTTTTGGGGCCGTCTTTCGTGCAGTACCAGCAGTGGCATTCCAGTTGCTCGGTGGAGACAAGGAGACAACCATGAAACCGAGCACGACCGATCAGATCAAAGGCAAGATCCACGAATTAAAAGGTGGCGCGAAAGAAGCAGCGGGAATTGTGGTCAACAACCAGCACCTGGAGGCGAAAGGCAAGGCCGAGAAACTCGGAGGCAAGATCCAGAAGAAAGTCGGCCAGATTGAAAAGGTGTTTGAGAAGTAGATCAGCCGGCCCGGAGTGCCGTCGCCGAAGGAGAACGCCATGAATAAAGCATTAGGAATAACCCTCGTTGCGCTTGGCATAATCGGCCTTGCGTGGGGAGGAATCACTTACACGACACGGGAAAAGGTCGTCGACATCGGACCGATCCACGCGACGCGCGACGAGACGCACAACGTAGCAGTACCTCCCGTCGCGGGCGCAGCGGCGCTGATCGGCGGCGTTGCGCTGTTGATTGCCGGGAAGAAAAAGTCGGTTTAACCAGGTTAACCAGAGGTTCACGGGAAAGGAAGACGGCAATGCTGATACTGATCATCGTTTTGATATTGCTTTTTGGGGGCGGGGGCGGGTACTACGGCCATACGCGCTGGGGTCCCGGTGGTGGAGCTGGTATCGGGCTGGGGACAATACTGCTGATTCTCCTCATCGCGTGGATGTTAGGCGGACTCCGCTGAAGTGCCGGCGGGGATGAAAGAACAGGAAGGAGCGCAAGAGCCGCCGGACGCGGCGCCGGACATCGGAGGAACCACCCGCTCAGCCGGGTCCGGCGGCGTAACTTGCGCGTGTTCCCGAAGAGTGAACCATATTGAAATTCGCCAGAGTATTAGGAACGGCTGCGGTTGTTTTGTTCTTCGGAACGCCGGTGCCCGCATACGGGGAATAAGGAAGGGATTCCAACCGGCGCATGTCCGGGCCTCTTCCGGACAACTAGATCCGCGGCAACCCGGCGGCTTCCGGACGCACTGCCGTAACCTCCACGGGTTCGGGGACCGTGTCGCCCTCTCCGGGCGCGAGAAAAAGGTTCTCATCCAGCGCGTGCTGGCGCGTGTACATATCCCAGTAGCGTCCGCGCAGCCGATAGAGTTCGGAATGCGTACCGCGCTCGACGATCCGGCCGTCCTCCACCACCAGGATCTGATCCGCCCGGCGAATCGTGGAGAGGCGATGCGCGATCACAAACGTCGTCCGGCCATGCATCAGGTGCGACAGGCCCTCCTGAATCATGGCCTCGGATTCGGAATCCAGACTGGATGTCGCTTCATCCAGAATCAATATCCGCGGGTCGGCCAGAATCGCCCGCGCGATCGACAGCCGCTGTCTCTGTCCACCGGAGAGCTTGACGCCGCGCTCACCCACGATCGTGTTGTACTTGTCGTCCAGCTTCTCCGCGAATTCGTCGACGCGCGCGATCCGGCAGGCTTCGAGAAAGTCTTCTTCCGTGGCATTGGGTCGGGAAAAGACCACATTGTCGCGGATAGAACCGTCGAACAGAAAAGTCTCCTGCAGAACCACGCCGAGCTGGCCGCGGAAGCTGGGAAGTTGCACCGTATCCAGATCCACGCCGTCGACGTAGATGTGCCCTCCGGTGGGCTTGTAGAAGGCGCTGATGAGTCCGATCGTGGTCGACTTGCCGGATCCCGAGGGCCCCACGAAGGCAGTCACGGTGCCCGGCCGGGACGTGAACGAAATGCCATGCAGCACATCGCGCTCCGGATTGTAGGCAAACGTGACGTTGTCGAAAACGACTTCGCCGCGGATCGGCCCGATTGCGTGCGTTCGCGTGGGATCCTCGTCTTCCGGGCGTTCGCCCAGAACCTGGCGAGTGCGTTCGAGGCCGGCGAGAGCCTCCGAAATCTGCGTGCCGATACTCACCACGCTCACGATAGGCGCGATCATAAAAGCCAGCAGCGAAACGAACTGCAGGTAATCGCCCTCTGAAATCGACTTCGCCAGCACCCTGTGAGCGCCGAGGTACATAATCATAGCGCCCACCAGGCCCATCAGCACCGTCGCGGCAAGCGCCATCACAGACATGGCCGTCATGCTCTTGCGCACGTTGTCGAGCAGGCGCTGAACGCCCTCGGCAAAGACGCGCGCTTCGCGGTCTTCGGCATGATATCCCTTGATGACGCGAACGCCGCCGAGCGATTCGGTGAGACGCCCGGTGACTTCCGCCATGATCCTTCCGCGTTCCCGGAAGATCGGGCGGATGGTCTTGAAAGCCCGGCTCAGCGTCAGTCCAAATGCCAGCACCACGCCGAGCGAGAGGCACGTCATCAGGGGACTGATTCGCAGCAGAAGGAACAGTGAAACGACCGCGGCCAGCACGCCCCCCACGAACTCCACCAGTCCGGTGCCGATCAGATTCCGGATGCCTTCCACGTCGCTCATGATTTGGGAGACCATTTGTCCGGTCTTATTCGCGTCATAGTAAGTGACCGGAAGCCGGCCGATATGTTCCTGTACCTTGCGCCGCAGCTGGGCAATGAGCTTCTGGCCTTCGATGGAGAGTATCTGGGTGAGGGCAAACGATGTCACGCCCTGAATTGCCGTTGCGGCGAGTATGGCGAGCACCAGGCGGAGGAGCAACTCTACCTGTCCTTTTCTGATTACGTTATCGAAAAGGTACTTTGTGGAGACCGGCAGCACGAAACCGCAGAGGCGGCTGACAATAATCAGCGCGAAGCCGAGAAGCAACAGGCCGCGCCGGGGACGAACCAGCTCCCGGATATCGGGCCACAGATCCCGGAAGCGCTCGGAGGCGGGCCTTTTCGGTGCCGACGGCTTATCCGGATTGTCTCGTCGGCCCGCGCGCCCTTCGCCGTGGCCCAGTCCGCCATTGGAGAGTCGCAAGGACGGTTACTGCGCCCCGCCGCCGGTCCAGTAACCTGGTCTCGTCCTGCAGATGTAGCCAGGCTCCCGGTCGATGTTGACCACGATCGTGTGGAACCCGCCATCGGCCAGGTTACTCGGCTTGTATGAGACCAGATACTCGCTGTGAATATCCTGGCTGATGCGCTGCACGGCGTTTTCCATCCCCTTTTCGCGAAGGAACACGAACTGAGCGCCTCCCGTCGCGCGAACGAACTGAGTAGCCGGGTCTCTGACGAAGAGGCCTTTGGCGTCGATGAAGATCTCCTTGAGCAATGGCACGAACTGCGCACGATTGCTCAGGCCATAATTCTGTTCCATGCTGGTCGGCGTACTGGCCATGCCCATGGGAAGATTCTGGTTTGCAACGTCGACGTTCGCCATGGGATAAGGTTGATCCTGCTTTTCATTCAGCCGCACGGTGACCTGGGAAATATCCACCGCATAGACCTCAACGTTGGACTGCGTGAGGTCTTGCGCGACTTCCCTCAGGTGCCCCTCGCTGCCTTCATCGCGGGTTTCGCTCACCAGCAGAAGAATGCGGCGATTACTCCTCGGCTTCTTCGAAAGCATGTAAACGCTGCGTTCCACGGCGTCGATCACCCTGGTTCCACTGCAGCCGGACTTGATGTTCTTGATGGCGTTAATGATCTTGTCGTTGTCCGTGGTGAAATCCTGTGCGAGCTGGATCCGGCAATCGAAGGTGAGGATCGCCGCTTCTCCCGACTTGCCCGTAATCTGGCCGAGCAAAATGCCCAGTTTGTGGATCTGGGGAAGGATGCCGTCCACGCGCGAGGATTTCTCGATGGCCACCACGAGGGACACCGGCGGGTAGGCCGCGTCCACCTGAATATTCTGTTCGATGCCGTTGTCGTAGAGATGGAATTGGTGCGGCTGGAGGCCATCGATAATATTGCCGCTATGATCGGTCACGAGAACCGGGGCCACCAGATTGGTCGTGATGTCGTGAAAGATGGGCGTATCGATCTCGGGCGCGTCGGGATTCGCGGGCGCCGGTGTCTGAGCGAACGCAATCGCGCCCGAAACAATCAATGCCGCGACCGTGCGCGCGGCGGCGGACTTTATTTCATTCACGCGTCTCATTCGCTCACCCCTTGTCTGGTGTCTCGTGTGCCGTTCTTCCATTCAGCAAATCGTGCACGTGCGGTACCAATTCCAAAATAGCACCAAGCGACTCCAACGCGCCTCTGGGCGACCCCGGCAGCGTGACGATCAGAACCCTTCCGGCGACGCCTGCCATGCCGCGCGAGAGGCTGGCCAGCGGCGTGGAAGCCCGTCCCGCATGGCGCATGACTTCGCCGAATCCGGGGATTTCGCGGTCGATGACGTCGCGAACCGCCTCCGGAGTCACGTCGCGCGGCGCCACGCCGGTGCCGCCCGTCGTGAATACGACGTCGGCCCGCCGGCTTTGGATGACCGCCCGCAGCCACCCGGCGATCTGTTCGCGCTCATCGGGGACAACTTCCTGCCCCGGTACCGCGAAGCCCGCTGCGCGCAGACGTTCCGCCACGGCAGGACCCGACGTGTCGACGCGCGTGCCGTGGTGCACACCGTCGCTGACGGTCAGGACGAGGGCGCGGATGCCATCGGACGTGGTCATCGGCGGAAGTCCCCACTTTTCCCGCCTGTCTTCTCAAGCAGGTACAAGTCCTGGATTTCGATCCGCTTGTCGAGCGCCTTCGTCATATCGTAAATGGTCAGCGCTGCGACCGACGCGGCCGTGAGCGCTTCCATTTCAACGCCGGTCTGCGCGGTAGTGGCTGCGGAAGCGATGACGCGAACGCCATCGGCTTCCACCATCAGCGCCACGTCGGCATGAGAAAGCGGTAGCGAATGGCACAGCGGGATGAGTTCGGCCGTGCGTTTGGCCGCCTGAATGCCCGCGATACGAGCGACAGCGAGAGGGTCGCCCTTGGGATTCGCGGGCAGCAGCGCGAGAACTTCGGGACTCATGCGCACGAAAGCATGGGCCCGCGCGGTGCGGCGTGTGACGCCTTTGGCGCCGACGTCGACCATGCGGGCCTGGCCGGAATCGTCGAAATGGGTTAGTTTGTTCATTTGAATAGGATCGGGATAATGTCACCGGCGGCGTAGTCGGGCTTTTCGGCGTCGGCAACCAGAAAAGCGTTGGCCCGGCAAAGCGAAGGGATGTCGCCCGAGCCTTTCCACGCCACAGGTGTGACTTCCGCGCCACGCACGTTGGCCGGGAGAAACCGGGTCAGTCCCGCACGGTGCCGGAAGGGCTGCGTCAACCGGGCCAGCGCGAAGGGCAGGGAAGTGTCGGTCGCCCCTGAAAGCAGCCCGATTGCCGCGCGGGCGAACAGTTCGAACGTCACCATGGTGGACGCGGGGTTACCCGGCAGGCCGAAAAAGAAACGACCGCGCACGCTGCCAAAAACAAGCGGCGCGCCGGGCTGGATCAGGACGCGGTCGAAGAAAAACGTTGCGCCCAGTTCCGCCAGAACCGGCTCTACGACGTCGTACTTTCCCGCCGAGACGCCGCCGCTCAGCAACAGCAGATCGGATGTCAGTCCTTGCTCCACCGCCGCGCGCGTGTGTTCTTTCGTATCGCGCGCTATCGGCAGCACGACAGGCACGCCGCCCGCGCGTTCCACCTGCGCGGCGAGCGACCAGGCGTTGGAGTTTCGAATCTGGCTCCCGGACGGAGTTTCCTGAACGTCGACAACCTCGTCGCCCGTGGATAGAATGGCAACTCGCGGCCGGGCGAAAACCTGTATGGATGTCCGGCCCACGGATGCCAGGCACGCCACGGCAGCGTAATCCAGCCAGGCTCCTCTGGCCAACACAACCGCTCCGGCAGCAGCCTCGCAAGCGCGCGGAGAGACGTTGTCGCCGGGCTGAGCGCTTCGGTCTGTCGATACCGTCCCGTCGTCATGGCGGACGCAGTGCTCCACCATCACTACCGCATCCGCGCCCGCTGGAACCGGCGCACCGGTCATGATCTCGACGGCTTCTCCCGCGCCCGCGCTGCCGGAAAATGTCCCGCCCGCGCGGACTTCGCCGGTCAGCCGCAGACGGCCCGGGATGTCGGCAGCGCGAACGGCGAATCCGTCGCGCATGGAACGATGAAACGGCGGATAATCGCGGTCGGCGAGAACGTCTTCGGCGAGGACCCGACCGCTGCAGTCGCCGAGTTCGGCAGTTTCGACGGCAGGCATCGGCATCGCCGCGCGGACTTCACGCAGGACTACAGCGCGCGCGTCGGGAAAGCTGAGAGCCGCCACGAATTCAGTGTAGCCTCCGCAAAGCGGCTGGAACAGGCCGCTGGCGGACCTCCACTCTGTCGAGCCACCTGCGACGGCGTTCCGACATCGCGGCGGCGGGACCGACGTCTCGCCCTTACAGGTCCTTCAGCCGCTCCGTCGCGTCGCCGAACTGATCCACCTTGAGTCCCATGCGATCCATCAGCGAGAGGTACAGCGCGCACACCTTCCGGTTGTCGTCGCCCGCCTTGTAGAAATCGAACGTGCGCCCCGTCTTGAGCGTGCCGCTCAGCCCGCCGGCCAGCACGATCGGCAGCTTGCTGTTATCGTGCTTGCGTCCGATCCACATGTTGGACATGAACATCAGGCACGAGTGGTCGAGCACCGTCCCGTCGCCTTCAGGCATGCTGTCCAGCTTCGTCGCCAGATAAGCCAGCTGGCTCAGATGGAAGCGCGCAATGCGCTCGTAGCCGTCCGAATTGTTGTTGTGCGATTCGCCGTGGTGCCCGTCCTTCACATCGAGGAACGGATAGTACAGCGCCGAAAGATCGCGTGCCTGCAGCAGCGTGGCAACCCGGGTCTTATCCGTCTGGAACGCGATCGCGATGATATCGCACATCAGCCGCGCATGGTCCCGCAGATCGTCCGGCAATCCGTTGGCGGGTCGTTCCATCGCCAGCGCCGGTTTATTCTGCGCCTTCGCCGCGTCTTCGGCGGTATCCTTCGTCTTCCGCATCGCCTCGACGCGCTTCTCCACCTCGCGCACGCTGGAAAGATATTCGTCCAGCTTGGATTTATCCGTCGAACTGATCTGCTTGCTCAGCACCTGCGCCCGATCGCTCACGCGGTCGAGAATGCTCTGATTGCGCAGGCTGCCGCGATTCTCAAACAGACTGTCGAACGCCAGCGAGGGATACAGTTCCACGGGCACCGGTGAATCCGGCGTCTGCCAGGAGATGTGCGAACTGTAGGCCAGCGAATAATTCGTCTCGTGATAGCCGGTCATCGGCGCTTCGCACGCGAGCACGACGCTCGATTGCGGCGTATCCTGGCCCACATGGTTCGCGATCGTCTGGTCGACCGAGATGCCGGAATGCACGATGGCGCCCTTCGATATGTGCGCGCCGGAAAGCAGCCCCCCGGTCATCGCGGGGTGAATGCCCTTACCTGTCGCCTCTTTGTTGTACAGGCCGTCGATGAAATTGATCTTGTGCTTCAGAGGTTCGAGCGGCGCGAGCGTCTTGCTCAGCACCATGTCCGCGCCCTGGCCTGTGGCGCTCCAGTGATCTTCGTTGACGCCGTTGCCCATGAACAGTACGCCGAAGCGTTTCGGGAAGGCGGATGCGGGCGGCGTATCGGCGAACGCGTGCAGGGATTCCAGCCATGGCAGCGCCATGGTGACACCGGCGCCGCGCAGAACCGTGCGGCGTGAAATGCGGGGAAGATCGTTCGGGGTCGGCTTGCGCATCTTACATACCTTTCTTTTCTCTACCGTCTTCTATTTTCGCACCACTGGGGGCCCGCAGGGAAGCCTTGCTCGGAGCAGGCGACTTTGCCGAGGTTTCCGAACTCCGTTTATTGCGGAATTGCGGACTCACCACAATCGCCTCCAGCAGCGAATCGAAACGATTGCCGTTCAGCGCCAGCCTCGATTCCATGGCCGCGATCAGCGGCTCATCCGAAAGTAACAGAGACCGGTTGAGCGCGTAGGAAAGCAGCTTGCGGCTCAGCCCGTCCACAAAACCCTTCTGCCTGCGGTCGCGGATATAAGCCTGCACGCCCTGCAATCCGACCTCTTCGACGCCACCCGGCAGCGTCGCGCTGGCGTCGATCGTACGCCCGGCCAGATCCTTCGTCCGCGCTTCGCCGATCGGCCCGTAGCCTTCGAGCGCCAGACCGAACACGTCGAACTTCGCATGGCACGACCCGCATACCGGATTCGCCCGGTGCTGGGCGAGAAGATCGCGGATCGGCAAATCGGACTTCGCTTCGTCGTGCGGCAACTCCGGAACAACCGGAGGCGGAGGAGGAATCACTTCGCCGAGCACCTTCGAAACCAGCCAATGTCCGCGCTTCACCGGGCTGGTCCGAAGCCCCGGAGAATTCTGCGTAAGAAACACGGCCATCGGTATCAGGCCGCCGCGCTGGTACTTGTCGGCGTCGTCGACGCGGACCCACACGTCCGGCTCCGGTTTCGCGGGCGGCGCCGCATCGGGTGGCTGGATGACGCCGCGGCCCGGTCCGCCTGGCGGAACCGGCTTAGGCGCCGGAGGAGGCGGGTCGGGGAAAACCGGCATGCCGTAGTGCTTCGCCAGTACCCGATTGACAAAAGTGTATTTTCCGTACAGCATGTCGAACACCTGGCGGTTGTTCGACACAACGTCCTGAATGAAGCGGACCGGTTCCTGGAACATGGCCTCGCGCAGATCGTTGGTGAAAGACGGAAAACGCTCGCGATCCACGCCGTTGTGATTTTCGAAGCGCCGGAACTCCAGCCAGTTGCCGCCGAATTCCGTGGCGAAACCACGCGCCCGGTCGTCCTTCAGCATCCTTCTCGTTTGAGCCAGCAGGACCACCGGATTCTGCAGGTCGCCCGACGCGGCATGCGCCAGTAGTTCCTGATCCGGCATGCTGCTCCACAGGAAATAGCTCAGCCGGCTTGCCAGTGCATAACCGGAAAGATGAACTCCGGCCGTAGAACTCCCGGAGGTGGCGGGCGCTGCCGCAGTGCTGGCCAGCCGCAAATTGTCTGTGTGGCCCGGCGCTCCGGCTTCGGATAAGTCGATCCGGTAGCAGAAATCCGGCGCCATCAGCACCGCGACGATCGAATCGCGAATGGCGTCTTCGTGCGACAGGCCGCTCTGGTCGCGCAGCCTGTGATAGTACGCGATCACGTCGTCGCTCTCCGCTTTGCTCAGCGGACGCCGGTACGCGCGCGCCGCAAACTTCAGCAGAGCATCCAGGTGCTTCGGCTCGGCGTCGGTATGCATTTTCTCCAGGCCGCGAAGCGTGGCGTTGATGCGGTCGAAATGTTCCGTAATCGCCCCCGGAGCCGTCGCATCGCTCTTCGGATCGGCCGCCGCTTTGGCAAGATACGTTTCCTTCAACTGCATGATGACGGCTGCGTCGGTGACCTCGTGATCCACCGGGCGCGGCGAACCGCTCTCAGCGCCCTTACCGGCAACCTCGCCGCTCTGATTGAAGTAGTACTGCACCCACGTACGTTCCGTCCAGGCGGCGATGTAATCGAATTCCGTCCAGAGCTTGTTGATTTCCTTGACGCCCTTATCGTCCAGGATCAGGTCCCGCAGCGCCGTATCGTCGCGATAGTAGCCCATCACGTTGTGATAGCTGGCGCTCAGCAGACGGCCCTTGTCCTGCGAATCGTCGGGGAAGTAACGGCCGCGTTCGGAGACGTAGAAGCCGTCGGGGAATACGGAAGCGAAGCGCGCGAAAGCCGCTTCGTACTTCTCGCGCGCCGCCCTCGGCACCACCAGATCGGGATCGTTGACGCGGGACACGCCAATCACGGCGGCCCAGTGCGGCGCGCCTTCCTGGTGAAGTCCGGGGAATCTGGGGATAGTGGGCGCTACGGGTGCCGGATCTTCGTCGTTCCTCAGCGCCTTCGGATCGCTGTCGCGGCGATGGTCCGCAAACATCTGCAGCTTCCAGTCCATCAGCGCTTCCGATCCGCCCGGCAGGCCCTTGACGACCGGCGCCGCGTACTGCATCCCCGTATCCTTGCGGATGCGAACGACCCAATCCCGCATGGCGGTAAACTTCTCGCGTGCCGGTTCGGTCTTCGCCGGACCCGGCGCGGGCAACGCGAGCCACATCGTCTGCAACTTCTTTACAGGACCGACTTCCCGCGCTCGGGCCGCCGGCGTTTCTTCCAGAATCTTCCATACCATCGGCAGATACTTCGGACTCACTTTTGAATCCGCAGCCACGCGCGCCAGCGTCGCCGCCGGCTTACCAAGCGCAACCCGGTACTTGTACCGCCACGCCGCCGCGAAATAATCCGCGAAATCCGTCGGCTGACTGAAATAGAAATTCACGATGCGCTGGATCGTGTACTTATCCTTATCGGTCTCGACCAGCATGGGCGACGGCGCGAAATCGATGCCGTCCGGCGTCAGCACCATGTGGTCGGCCACTTCGTGCGCCGCCTGCAAATACTTATTCAACAGAGCGGGCGACATGGACAGCGACTCACCCGAATTGTCGAAGCCCGCCTGATTCGCGGGATCGACCGGAAACTCGCGCGTCGGCTGCAGATCCACGCCCGTCAGATCGCGAACCGTGTAGTTGTATTCGGAGTTGCTCAGACGTCGCGCCAGCACAGTGCCGGGATCGCCCGCATGTCTGCGCGCTTCATCCGCGCGCATGGCCTTCACCCAGTCGATGACCTTTTGACGCGCTTCGTCCGGCGGCGCAGGCATGCCGGCGGGCGGCATCTGCTTCGCGCTCAGCTTGTCGATTACGAGCGCCCAGCGCGGATGGTCGCGCACGACCATATCCATATTTGTATAGGAGGAGAGATCGAACTGCGCGGCCGGCGTATTGCCGCTGTGGCAGGCGACACAATACTGCGCGACAAAGGGCCGGACCACCTCCGTGAACTGCCGGTCCAGCACGGGGTTGGCGGGTTCCGCGACGGGGAGGGCTGTGATGGCAAGAACTCCGGCAGCCAGACGGAGCACGATCGGAAGGGGGCGAAGTGACATTTCAACTCGGTATCAACCGTTGATTATACAGGGGCGGCATACCGGAGACAAGGGTGCTGCGAGGCCGTCCAGGAGGGACAGGAGGTGTTTCTCACCAACAGGGGACGCCGGGTGGCACAGATAGTCGCCTCGCCTCCTCCGGCGCCGTCGGTTCGAGGGCGAGGGTTCCTGAAGGACAAGATCCACCTTTTATCCCGGATGGGATGCGCCCGGTGAGGACGAGAAGATCGGGCAAGCTTTCGAAACGCTGCACCAGGCCGGCCTTGAGTGAGGCTTCTGCTCGATACGAACGTTTTCCGTGCGATGCCCGGACCGTTCGCCCTCGCCCATCGCCGTTAGCATGGTCAAGGCAGCAATCCAAAGCAACGAAACCGCATCGCCCAAACGCCGATTCCACCGCGTCCGGCGACGAGAGCACAGACCGGTATCTGTGGCCGACGTGCGCTCATGGCTCCCGAAACAAAGCGCGAAAGCCTTCCTGCTCAAAATGACGGTCGTTGGTCGAAGCCTGCGTTAGCCCTTCGCGGCGCATGGTCCGCATTGAAATGCAGTCCGTAAGGCTGTAACCCTTGTCGGGACGGCTGCGTAAAGGTCGAACCCGGATAGAAACGATTCATGGCTTTGCGGAATGATATGCACCGCGGGGTCGGAGAGAATCTCGCGCACGGTTCCCACGGCGCGGATCCTCAGCCAGGTGTCGGCGGCGAAGATGCAACCCTGCGTCGCGAGTCACACATCGATTTTCAAACGGCTCAGACAGCCCGCCTGGACCGTCTTGACGAAGAAGCCGTTTTGCGCCTGGCTGCTTCACTGTCCCGAATTCTCGTAAGCCACGACAAGCGAACGATGCCGGGAGCGCTTGCTTCGTTCGTTGCAGCGAATGACTGGAGGAATCTGATCGCAAAGATCCCGTTCTAAACGCTGTCGGCACAGTATGTCAGGCAGCAGCACCACCTCACTCTCGAGGTGCGGCAACAACGGATCGTCCTCGACTTGCCCTTTGTGAGAATCCGGCACGGGAGCGACTCCGTTTGATCGGCCCGCAAACGGCGTCGGCGAAAAACCGACCCGATTCCGCGCAGCAGCCCGGTCGCGCTCAGCTCCCCGTCGACGCCGGGCCAGTGAGGCTAGCCCTACCTTCGCGTCTCTGAGCGAATAAAGAGCCTCCGGCGGGCTACAGAGCCATTAAAATATGCTGCGGCGCTTCCTTTCCCTATGGAATCATGCTACATGAAAGATATGCATGTTTT
>Ga0302319_10004879_pt1 | contig 27334 bp, 22 predicted proteins | sample Bog_T0_2_FD_203319 | JGI IMG/M metagenome (GOLD analysis project Ga0302319, IMG submission 203319) | Peat permafrost microbial communities from Stordalen Mire near Abisko, Sweden - Bog_T0_2 | ecosystem: Environmental > Terrestrial > Soil > Wetlands > Peat | place: Sweden: Abisko, Stordalen Mire... | reverse complement strand
TGTCTTTATGACGTTCGCCTGGGTGAGGAGCGACCGGCGCAGCCGGGCAAATCGATCCAGTGGATCGATTTGAGCGACGAACGCGCCGAGCTTGGACGAGGCGCCGGAAGGGCAGCGCACGCAATTCTGACTTCTGAACAATGAGGACCCGATGACCTGGACCTACATTACGCCCATTCTGCTGCTGTGCGCTTCCAATGTCTTTATGACGTTTGCGTGGTACGGCCAGCTCAAATTTCCCACCGCGCCCATCGCCTTGCTGATCCCGGTGTGCTGGAGCATCGCGCTGCTGGAATATTGCTTTGCGGTGCCCGCCAATCACCTGGGGGCGCGGGTCTATTCGGCGGCGCAGCTCAAGACCATGCAGGAGATCATCACGCTGCTGGTCTTCGCGCTGTTTTCGGTGACGTACCTGGGTGAAGCGCTGAAATGGAATCACGCCGTTGCGTTCTTGTTTCTCTGCGGCGCGGCGTTCTTTTCATTTCACAAATGGGCTTGAAAGCTCGTTGCCGCGCGCCTCGCCCAAGCTCGGCGCGTTGGCCTAGCTTTTCTTAACGAGCAATAGCGAGTTTAGAAAAGCTGGCCCCTCTCCGAGGCGAAGCCGAGGGAGGCGCCGCGCCAAACGGTCGTCGCACTACGCTGCCGCTAGCGACGGACCGTTTGGTAAAACGCGGCTCTCAGGCTCCGAAAAGCCGCTCATATTCCGCTTCGGGGCCGCCATAGCCGCCATTGGCGGCGTCTTCCAGCCCGGCGCGGTTGAGAACGGTGACAGAGCCGCGCTGGGCGGAGATGAGGCCCAGCCTTTCGAGGTCGCCAAGCGCCGCGGTGACGCCGGGCCGCCGCACCCCCAGCATGACGGAGAGGAATTCATGGGTGAGATAGACCACGGGGCCATCGCTGCGGTCCTGGGCCATCAGCAGCCAGCGCGCCAGGCGTTCGTCGATCTTGTAGCTGCCGTTGGAGAGCGCGGTGAAAGCCATCTGCGTCATCACGGAGTGGCCGTGGCGCAGAAATTCGTTGCGCAGCGAGGGGCTTTTTTCCATCGCCGCCAACAGCTCCTCGGCGCTGATGCGCCAGCCTTCGCCGGCAGACTGCATGAAGGTCTCATTGGGCGAACGCTCCGCCATCAGGATGACGGACAGGCCGGTCATGCCCTCGCGCCCGATCATGCCGACCTCCAGACTGTGATGGCCGGCGCCGGTCACAACCACCGAGGCGAGCCCGCTTTCGGGGAAATAGACATGCTCGATACGGCGGCCGCGCACTTCCAGAAGCTTGCGCAACGGCAGATCGACCAGAGTGAGTCCGGGCTTGAGCAGCGCGAAATCCGCCGGCGGCAGGCGCGCGAGAATCTTGTTGCGAAGTTTTTCGCGGGCACCGTGCACGGAGCGTCTTTCTTTTTTCGACAAGGGCATTTCTCACCGATGCAGACCGGGATTCCGGCGGACTGCGAAAGAGTTAGGCTTCGTGGTGCGGAACACAACGCAAATGTTAGTTCGATTTATAGTGGCGAAATCATACAAAGGCGCGATTGGAAAAATCCGCGCACGCCGGAATTTTGGAAGCCGTTGTTCCGGCTGGGTGAACGCACAAAGGTTCCAAAAACCCAGAAAAATAAGGCTTTTATTGACGCGAAGGTTCCCGTCGCGGCGGCGGACTTTGTTCGTTATCGGACAGAGTTTTCTGCGGCACGCGGAGCATGTGAGCAGGTCCGGTGGGTCCGGAGCATCAGCGTACGGACGCGAAAGCGGCAAACGCCCGGAGCGCCTCCCTCGCTTCGCTCGTGCCGCAACGCTGTCGCTAGGCACTGGGCGAGCTTTTCTAAGCTCGCGTCCGTACGCGTTCCTTGCTGGCGCTCAGAACCTAGGGACCGCCAAGAATAGCAAGGCCCAAGCGGAGGGGTGCGCGGTGGAAAGACTTAATGGTTCGGAACAGGAGCGAGCGACAGCAAAAAAAATCCCGTCCGAGTATTCCCCCGGCGCCTCGCCCAAGCTCGGCGCGTTCGTCGCTCGAAATGGTCCCCCGGACCATTTCGTTGGCCTCCGGCCAACCGCTCCTCACCCACTCGCCCAAGGACTGTCGTGAAACTCCGCCACCGGTCTCAGCGCCACCGGCAGCGCCGGATTGGTTCCGATATAAAGCTCCAGCGTCATCTGGTTCGAGGCTTTGTCCCACACCATCTGGGGGGCGATGCCGCCGGGCTTGCGGAAGGTGGTGCCGTCGAAATCAAACACCCGTGGCGCGACGCCGTCCCAGCCCGAGGCCAGGTCGACGACCAGCCTGTCGCGCTCCTGCTGCAACTGTTCGGGTTTGGCGCTTTGCAGAGAAGTTATGTCGGGGGCGCTGACCCGCACCTGGCCGTCGGCCCCGACCTCGACCCGCGCCGCCACCAGGGTGCCGCCGCCGGAATAGCCGCCTTCCCAGCGCCCCTGGGGCGGGGCTGGCTTGGAACAGGCCGCCAGGCAAGCGGCCAGCGCCAGAACGGCAGGGGCACGGCGCATCAAATCTCCCGACTCACAAGCGGACTGGCCCGATATTAGGCCAGTGCCAATTGTGGACATACGGGAAATGGGGCCATTGAGGCTTGCCCCGCACCACCCCGGTTGATAGGTGGTGGCGGGCGGCAGCGTCGTGCCGCCGCCGTTTTTCCGGGGTAAGGAGCGGTTGGCTGAAGGCCAACGAAATGATCCGGTGGATCATTTCGAGCGACGAACGCCCCAGCTTCGGCGAGGGGCCGGAAATCTGCCGCTTTCGACTCTCTGGCTTTTTGTACAACACGAGGTACCCAATGCCATTACCCAAGGGTTTTCTTGCCGAGTCGCTCGGCCGCATTCAGCCTTCGCCCACCATCGCGGTGACGACCAAGGCGCGCGAACTCAAGGCGGCCGGGCGGGACGTGATCGGGCTGGGCGCGGGCGAGCCCGATTTCGACACGCCCGACAATATCAAGGAAGCGGCGATCGCCGCCATCCGCCGCGGCGAGACCAAATATACCGCGGTGGAAGGCATTCCCGAACTGCGCGACGCCGTCGCCAAAAAATTCAAGCGCGAAAATGGCCTGGACTACAAACCGTCCCAGACTTTCGTCGCGCCCGGCGGTAAGGCGGTGCTGTTCAACGCCCTGATGGCCACCATCAATCCCGGCGATGAAGTGATCGTGCCGGCGCCTTACTGGGTGTCCTATCCCGATATCGTGCTTCTGTGCGGCGGCACGCCGGTGATCGTGGAATGCGCGCTGGAACAGGGCTTTCGCCTGACGCCCGAAGCGCTGGAAAAGGCCATCACGCCCAGGACCAAATGGCTGATCTTCAACCAGCCCTGCAATCCCACCGGCGCCTGTTACACGGCGGCGCAACTGAAAGCGCTGACCGATGTGCTGATGAAGCATCCCCAGGTCTGGGTGCTGAGCGACGACATGTATGAGCATCTGATCTATGGCGGGTTCAAGTTCCGCACCGTGGCCGAGATCGAACCCGGGCTTTATGAGCGCACCCTGACGATGAACGGCGTCTCCAAGGCCTATGCCATGACCGGCTGGCGCCTGGGCTATTGCGCCGGGCCGGAAGAGCTGATCAAGGCGATGGCGAAACTGCAAAGCCAGTCGTCCACCAATGCCTCGTCCATTTCGCAATGGGCCGCGGTGGAAGCCCTGAACGGGCCGCAGGATTTCATTCCCGGCTTCCAGAAACTGTTCGAGGAACGCCGCGACCTGGTGGTCTCGATGCTCAACCAGGCCAGCTTCATCGAATGCCCCAAGCCGGAAGGGGCCTTCTATGTCTATCCCAGCATCAAAAAGCTGATCGGCAAGAAAACCGGAAATGGCAAAGTGATCGCCAGCGACGGGGATTTCGCCGCCGAGCTGCTTGAGGCCGAAGGCGTGGCGGTGGTGCATGGCGCGGCCTTTGGGATGTCGCCTTTCTTCCGCATCTCCTACGCCACGTCGCTTCAGGCGCTGGAAGAGGCTTGCCGGCGTATCCAGCGCTTCACCGCAAGTCTGACGTAAGCCTTTGTAAACGGCTGGGCCGTTCCCGCCCGCGTCAGCGTAAATGCCCCGTTAGGCATACGCCACTTATATTGGCGATATGTATAGAGTGCGCCCCGGAAGCGTTGCGGCGGTGGCCGCAATCATGATCGCCCTGGCAATGCCGGCGCGGGCGCTGGATTTTGCCTATTCCGGCTTTGGCGATGCCCACCTTGTCGCCGAACCAAAAATGACCGGCTGGCTTGAGGGCGGCTTGGGAAAATTCCGTTATGGCGGCAATGGCGGCGATGTGGCTTTTCAGGGCGTGGGGCAGGGCGTTGTGAAATTCAGCGATGATCTGTCCGTCCTTGTCGTGGCCCGCGCCGATGAAGAAGACGTCCGCGGGATTGACGCGCTGGAAGCCTATGCCGCCTGGCATCCCGCCAGCGACGGCCCGCTCAGCTGGTCGGTGAAGGCGGGCGCCTTCTTTCCCACCATCAGCCTGGAGAATGACGATCTGGGCTGGACCAGCCCCTATACGCTGACGCCCTCGGCGATCAACAGCTGGATCGGCGAGGAACTTCGCACCATCGGCAGCGAAGCCATACTGCGCTGGCACAGCGAAATTGCCGGGACATTTTCGCTGATGGCGGCGGTGGATTGCTGCAATGATCCCGCCGGCATTCTGATGGCCGATCGCGGCTGGGCAATGGACGACCGGCCCAGCGGGTTGTTCGAGCGCGTCCGGCTTCCCGATGCGACTCTGAAAATCTTTCACGCGCCCTATCCCGGCCGCACCGGGATGTTCGACGAAATCGACCATCGCGCCGGATTGTATGGCGGGCTTTCCTGGCAGATGGCGCAGATCGGCAAGCTCAGTATGGTGCGCTATGAAAATCAGGGCGATCCCGCCGCCGCCACGGCGAGCGACACCGCCTGGGAAACCAAATTCTGGAGCTTCGGAGCGCGCACCGATGCCGGCCCGCTGGTGCTGATCGCCCAGCAGCTCAGCGGCTATACCGAAGTGCAATCGCGCGGGACCGAATTTCCCACCAAATTCCAGGCGGGCTTTCTGCTCGCCAGCTATGATCTGGAGGGATTGGGTTTCACGGATTGGCGGGCCAGCGCCCGCGGCGATCTGTTCCAGACCCGCCATCTCGGCCCGGCGCCCAGTGTCATGAGCGAGGATGGCCGCGCCTTGACCATGAGCCTGTCCTGGCAGGGCATCGATGCCTTGCGCATCACCGGCGAGGCGCTGCTGATGCATTCCCGCAAGGGCGAGTATATCGCCGTGGGCGTGCCTTCGGGCGAGTTCGATCAGAACCAATTCCAGCTCGACGCCAGGCTGTTCTTTTAACAACGATTTCCATTCGCCGCGGCCGCTCGCCCAAGCTCGCGGCGTTCGTCGCTTGAAATGGTCCGCTGGACCATTTCATTCGCTCTCGCGAACCGCTTCTCACTGTATGAATATTATCATACAATAGGCCATGTTGGAAAGCCTGAGCCTTCAGAACAACGGCATTCCCATTTACGTCCAACTGCGGGAGCAGCTCGCCGCTCAGGTGGGGCGCGGCTTGCTTGCCCCCGGGGCGCGCCTGCCCACCATGCGGGAAGTGGCGGTGGCGCTGCGCATCGATCTGAACACGGTGCAGCGCGCCTATGGCGAATTGGAGCGCGACGGCATTCTGGTTCTGGTGCGGGGGCGGGGGACATTCGTGGCAAATGCGCCGCCGGCGCGCAAACCGGCCGGCGCGGACGATCTGGCGGCGCGCATGGCGGCGTTAGCCAAGGCGCAGGGCATTGCACTCAGCGATCTGATCGCGGCGCTGCGAAAGCTGCCCGCGCCATGAGAGGCAATATCGGCCCCATCATTTTCGCCGCATTTGTTTTTCTGTTCTGGCTGCGGCGGATCGTTTTTTCCCGCCGGCCAGCCGGCCCGGTCAAGTCCTGGCCCGAAAACCGGCAACAGGCGCCGCCACAAAACTGGCCAAAGCAAACCACCCCGTCCCCGTCCTATCCCAATTCCCGCAACACCCAGGAGATACACATGAACCCCATCAGCGCAGTGATCTTTCTTGTTTTTCTCGGCGGCGCGGGCCTCAGCTATGCCGCGCAAATGCCGCTGGCGGTGCCCATCGTGCTGGTGGTGATCGGCATTTTCCTGGGCTATTCGATCAAGATGGCGCAGCAATGGGAGCGGGCGGTGGTGCTGCGGCTGGGCAAGCTGGAAGGGGTGAAAGGCCCGGGCCTGTTCATCCTGGTGCCGATCATCGACCAGGTGGCGATGTGGATCGACCAGCGCATTCGCACCACCGAAGTCAATGCCGAACAGGCTTTGACCAAGGACACCGTGCCCGTGAATGTGGACGCCATCGTGTTCTGGATGGTGCATGACGCCGAGCGCGCGGCGCTGGAGATCGCCGATTACAACAGCGCGGTGCAGCGGGTGGCGCAGACAAGCTTGCGCGAAATGATCGGCTCCTCGGTGCTGTCCGAGCTTCTGTCGGAGCGCAAGGAAGCCGACGCCACGCTGAAAGACGTGATCGGCTCCAAGACCGCTGACTGGGGCGTGACGGTGAATTCGGTCGAGATCCGCGATGTGGCGATCCCCGCCAATTTGCAGGACGCCATGAGCCGCCAGGCCCAGGCCGAGCGTGAGAAACAGGCCCGTGTCATTCTGGGTTCGGCGGAAGAAGAAGTGGCGCAGAAATTCGTCAATGCCGCCAAGCTCTATGCCCAGAGCCCGGAAGCGCTGCAATTGCGCGCCATGAACATCATCTATGAAACCACCAAGGAGCGCGGCGCCACCATCCTGATGCCAACCAGCATGGTGGATGCGATGAATCCCGGCGCGGCGGCCTTTGCCCTCAACATGGCCAAGACCGACGCGGCAAAACCCGCACCGGCGCCCGGTCCGTCCGTGCCAAGCGCGGGCTGAAGCGGGGCGTTTGCGCGCCTGGGCCTCAAGAAAAAGGCCTGGAGCGCGTTAAAGCGCTCCAGGCCAGAATTCGCGCTCAAGGGGGAGAAGAGCGCGGGCTGCCGCGCTTCGGGGGGGAATAAAGCGCGACAGGAAGGAAATGGGTATCGCGGGAATTGGTTTCAAGAGCCGGGCGCCGGCCCAGGTTCCCTGATTTAAAACACGCAAATCAAGCACTTGGGAGGGGCAGGATTTCCGCCCCGCCCGCCATGGCGTCGCGGACGGCGTCCGCGGGCAATCTCAGGCGAGATGGATCTCGAACACCGCGCCGCTATAGGGGCTGTCCCAGAGCGGCCAGCCGGGATGCAGGCCGGCATCGCAACTGATCAGCTTGCCCTGGTGAAAGGTCAGGCCGTGCGGATCGCAGCTGCCCGGCGCGAAATCCATGATTTCGACCAGATTGCCGTTCCTGGCATTGAGCCGGGCAAGGCCGGCATGGCCGCTGGCATAGCTGGTGCTGTTGGTGCCGGTGACAACCAGCAGCGTGTCATTGCCGGCGTCATAGGCGCAGCCATGGAAACGGTCGAACCCGCCGGGAAAGGGCAGCATGATTTCCGTGGTCCAGGTCGCCGGATCGATGCGCAGCGCGGCGCGCAGCCGAAGCGAGGCGATCCACAATTTGCCATTGGCCCAATCCAGGCCATGGATGCCGCCGCCATCCTCTGGAGGTCCGAACGGCACCTGGCGAAGGCTAAGGGGCGCGGAATCCAGCGCGGTGCGGTAGACGCCATTATGCCCGGCAGTATTGCCGCCGGACCAGAGCGTGCCGTCGCCATAGCAAAACCCGCTCATATTGCGGCAGGCGGTCACCACCGTCTTGCGGATGGCGCCCTTGTCATCCACCAGCCAGGCATTTTCATGCACATCGTCATAGATCTCCAGTGGCCGGCCGTCCTTGTAGCGCCAGGTTGAATTCGGGCCGCCGACCTCTTTCTGCTCGCCGATCCAAAGACCATCGGGCGAAGTCGCTACGCCGTTGATATATTTGTCCTTGGGTCCCTGAAACAGCACCGTGGTGGTGACGGTGCGGCGCGGGATCGCCCGGCGGGCCGGCGAACTGTCCGGCGGCGTGCCGCCTTGCGCGAAAGCCCGCGGCGCCGCCAGACCGGCGCCCAGGCCCATACCGATGCCCAGACCCAGACCGAGAAATTGTCGCTTGCTTGTCCGCATTTTCCCGCCACCTCTGCCTGCCGCCGGCGGCGCGAACGATATCGCGGCCGCCCTTCAGCATACAGGTGCGGCGGGAAGAATCCTATTTCGTCATGGTCTCGACGGTTTTGTGGTCGAAATCATTGGCGGCGGCGCTGAATTCATCGGTGACCACCGCCGAAACGGGGACATCGCTTTTCAGGATTCCGGCGCCTTTCAGGATCTTGAGATAAGTCGCCATCCCGCTCACGGAAGGTGTTCCGATCCGGTGGCTATTGGGATCGGCCGCAGGGAGAAAATCCTGCCAGACGGCGAATTCGGCCATCTTGCGCTTTACGTCCGCTTCCGTGAACGGCGCGCCATTGGCCTTGAGCAGGGCGCGGGCGGCGAATTCGGGCTGGGTGCGGACCAGCAGCGCCGCCTTGACGATGGCGCGAGAGAAACGCGCGATTTCGTCATGCTTGTTTTTCAGGGTCGCGGGTGAGGCGAGATAGCCGGCATTGGCGGCATTCTCCAGCGTGGGATTGTGGAAGATGCGCAGCTTCAGGCCGCCGACCAGATAGGGGATGAGTTCATACAAGGGCAGCGCCACCACCTGCACCTTGCCCGAGGTCAGTTGACCGATCGCCTTGTCCTCCATGCCGATCGGCACCAGGGAATAGTCGCCCGGCTTCAGGCCCACAGAAGCCAGCGCGCCGCCGAAATTGCTGACATCGCCGCTGCCAAGGCCATGCACGCCGATGATCTTGCCCTTGACCTGCGCCAGCGTCTTGACCGGGCTGCTGTCGAGCACCGCGATCACATAGCCGAATTTCGATGCGCGGGTGAGGAACATCTTCATCGGCTGGCCCTGGGCATACTCCTGGATCGGCACTTCAATGCCCATGGGGCAGATATCGCCCTTGCCGCTGGCGCAAATCTGGGCGGCGTCATTCGCCGTGGGCACGCGATAGGTGGTGACGTTCAGATGTTCCTGCTTGTAGAAACCTGCGCCCGACGCGATCAGGTTGAGCGCGTTCATCAGCGGCGGCGTATGCGCGCCGAGATAGACCGACAGGGCATCGTCCGCCGCCGCCGGGGCTTGCGCCAGCAGCAGCATGGCGCCGGCGCCCAGAACGGCATTGCGAACTTTATGGAAAAGCGAATTTGACATGGCAGTTTCCTCCAAATTTATTTTGTGAAATTCTCGATGGTCTTGTGGTCGAAATCATTGGCGGCGGCGCCGAATTCATCAGTGACCACCGCCGACACCGGGACATCGGCTTTAAGGTCGCCGGCATCCTTCAGAATTTTAAGATAGGCCTGCATGCCCGCCACCGACGGCGTTGCGATCCTTCGGCTGCCGGGGTCGGCCGCCGGAAGGTCATCCTGCCAGGCGGTGAATTCCGCCACCTTGCGCGCCACATCCGCATCCGTGAAGGGCTTGCCGTCGGCGGTGAGGAGGGCGCGCGCGGCGGCTTCGGGCCTCAGGCGGACCAGCAGCGCCGCCTTGACGATGGCGCGGGAGAAACGCGCGATGGCGTCGTGCCTGCCGGCCAGGGTCGCGGGCGAGGCGAGATAGCCGGCATTGGCCGAATCCGCCAGTATGGGATGATGGAAGATGCGCAGCTTCAGGCCGCCGACCATATAGGGGATCAGTTCATACATGGGCAGCGCCGCCGCCTGCACCTTGCCCGAGGTGAACATGCCCAGCGCCGAGTCATTCATGCCGATCGCCACGAACGTGTAATCGCCCTCTTTCAGGCCCACCGTGGCCAGCGAGGATTTGGTCGCCAGAACGGGCGAGGTGCCGGTGATGGAATGGACCCCGATGGTCTTGCCCTTGAGATCGGCCAGCGTCTTGATCGGGCTGTCGTCGAGAACGGCGATCACATAGCCGAATTTCGAGGCGCGGGTGAGGAACATCTTCATGAAATCGCCGCGGGGGTAACCGGCGATGCCCTCTTCGATGCCCACGGGGCAGATATCGGCCGGGCCATGGACGCAAGCCTGGAACGCATCGGACCCATGGGCCAGGCGGCTGGTGGTCACGTCCAGATGCTCTTGCTTGTAGAAACCTGCGCCCGCCGCGATCAGGTTGAGCGCGTTCATCAGCGGCGGCGTATTCTGGCTGAGCGCGACCGTCAGGGCGTCATCCGCCGCCGCCGGTCCCTGCGCCAGCAGCAGCATGGCGCAGGCGCCCATGACGGTGTTGCGAACCAGATGGACAAGCGCATTGGACATGGGGTTTCCTTGTTGCGGTCCGGCGCCCAAGGGACAGGGCCCCGCTTTATCGTTGGTATCCCAACAATTGTCCGCCGCCCGGCGGCTTGTCAACAATGGCGGGAGTTCGCCGCCGCACCGACGGGCTGCAAAAACAGGAATGGCTGAGGCGACAGACTGCCTCCGAAAGGCTAAACCACAATCCCCGCCAACCCGGAAGGACACTTATGGCTCACAAGATTCTGATCGCCCTTGCCGCATTGTCGCTGCTGCCTGCCGCCGCCGCCGCGCAGGTTACGCCCCATTCGGAGCCGCCCGAGACCTTCAAATTCCTTGGCGCAAAAGACGTCGCCGCGCTGACCGGCCAGCCCGGGCCCGGCCCGAAGACCGCCAATCTTGGCGACCATGAGAATTACTATGTCGAATTCGCCACGCGCAGCGACAGCGGCAACAAGGCCGAGGTCTATGCCCACTGGTCGCATTACATCACGATCCTGTCGGGCGAGGCGCTTTTGCGCTATGGCGGCACCGTCACCAATCCCACCGAACCCGCGCCCGGCCAGATACGCGGCAGCGGCATCACCGGCGGCAACACGCTGACACTGCATGCCGGGGACTATGTGCAGATACCCGCCGGCATGCCGCATATGTTGAATCCGGCCCAAGGCACCCGCCTGCATTATGTGGTTTTCAACACCCGGCAGTGACAAGACCGTCGGAGCGGGCGGTGGCGCCGCTCTGGCGGTGCGCCGGTCAGATCCCGGGATTCTTCGGCCGTCCCGGTATCGCAACCCGGCCCGCCGCGCGAATCTTGGCCCAGACGCGCTTGCCCACCTTGTCGGCTTCGGCGATCAGCGCGCTCTCATCCATGGTCAGAACCTTGCGGCTGCGCATCAAAAAGACGCCATCGACCATCATTGATTCAATGTCGGAAGGCTGGCCATTGTGAATCCAGGCCGACAGGATGCGCCCGCACGGCGCCAGATTGGCGCGCTGCGTGTCCAGCACGACGAGATCGGCGATCTTGCCGATGTCGAGCGAGCCCAGCACCTTGTCCTGGAACATCGCCATCGCGCCGCCCTGGGTGCAGTCCTCGAACACGTCCTCCGGCTGGGGCCGCATTCCCGGCATCGGGTCATCGCCGCGCCGCACCCGCTCGGTCAGAAGCGCCACCCGCATCACTTCAAACATGTCGTTGCTGTTGTTGTCGGTGCCATAGGCAATGGTGCATCCCGCCGCGCGCAGCGCCGGGATCGGCGGGCTGGCGCCCCGGTTCGCCGCCATCACCGCCTGGTGCGAGACGATGGTGCGCGCCTTGCCCAGCAGGGCGATATCGCCATCCTCCAGATAGCGGCAATGGGTGGCGATCAAATGCGGGCCGAGAAACCCGGCCTGGGCAAGATAGGCGGTGGGCGTCATGCCGCGATAGCGCTTCATGAAGTCATTCTCGGCCACGCTCATCGACAGATCGATGGCATAGCCGCCGCCATTCTGCCGGGCCATGGCATGAATGGCAGCCAGCAATTCGGGCGACGAGGCGCCCGCCGTGCTGACGGCGGGGAAGACCCGGATGCGTCCATTCTCCTTGTTGTTCCAGGCGGCGGTGAGATCGGCAATGCGCTGCAGTCCGGCTTCGCGTTTCTTGGCGGAAAACACCAGCGGCGCGTCCTTGGCCAGTTTATCGGGCGTAAACCCATCCGTCGCGGTGTCGTTGTCGGAAATGCTTTCGGCAAAAACACAGCGCAGGCCTGCCTTGGCCAGCGTCCCGGCATAGTCGGAAATGCCGCTGGCGAATTCCACCACCGAGGTGGTCCCCGCCTTGATGCATTCCAGGGCGCCCACACTGGTCATCAGCAAACGCTCTTCAGGGGAGAGAAGCTGGTTTATGCCGATCCCCAGATGGGCGCTGTTGGGGAAACCGAAATCCTCGTTGAAACCGCGATCGATGGTGGATGGGACATGGCTGTGGCAATTGATCAGGCCCGGCAGAATGGCCTTGCCGCGTCCGTCATAGATGTCGGCGCCCGGATATTGCTGCAGGATCGCGTCCGTCGGGCCGATGGCGGCGATCTTGCCGCCGGCAACGGCCAGCGCGACATCGTCATGCATGATGTCGGCGCTGACAAAGACGCTGGTATGGGTGAAGACGATGGCGCGGCCCGGCGCCGGCTGGGCTGATGCGGAATTCTGCGCCAGCATCAGCGCGGCCGAACTGGCGCTTGCGCCCGCCAGCAAGGCGCGGCGGTTCAACTGCAATTGATCTTTTGTCATGTCAGTCCCCCGTGAGAGCCGCACACATGATGCGCAACGGCGGGGCCTGTCAATCATGGACAGGCCTGCCGGTCCCGCGCCCGAAGGCGAGGCCGATTGCGCTATTTCGGCGTGAGTTTCAACAGCTTGGCATGGGCGCCGTCGGTCAGGACATACACCGCGCCGTCGCCAAACACCCGCACATCGCGGATGCGCTGGTCGAGATCGGTGAGCAGTGGCTCTTCATTCTTCACCTTGTCATCCTTGCCCAGTTCCAGGCGCAGGAGCGCATGGGCGGCAAGCGCGCCGACAAAGACGCTGTGCTGCCACTGCGGGAAGAGCTTGCCCTTGTAGAAGGCCAGACCCGCGGGCGCGATGGCAGGATCCCAGTAATAGAGCGGCTGTTCCATGCCGGTCTTTTCCACGATGCCATCCCCGATCAGGGTGCCGGGATAATTGATGCCATGGACATACACCGGCCAGCCGTAATTCTTGTCGGGTTGCATGATCAGCAGCTTGTCGCCGCCGCGCGGACCGTTTTCGTCTTCCCACAGCCGCCCATCGGGCGCGAAGGCCAGGCCCTGCTCGCTGCGATGGCCGATATTGTAGATTTCCGGCAGGCCCATCTTGGGATTGCCCGGCGCCGGCTTGCCGTCCGCCGTGATGTGGATCAGCTTGCCCAGATAATTGTCGGTCTGCTGCGCCATATTCCAGACCGGGTCGCCGTTGGAGCGGTCGCCGATGATGACAAACAGCGAGCCGTCCTTGGGATCAATGGCGATGCGCGAACCGGCATTGACCGCGGTGTTGTTGGCATAGGGTGCGGTCTGGAAAATGGTCTTGACGTCGCTGAGCTGGCCCTTGCTGTCATTCAGGGTGGCGCTGGCCACCGCCATGGCGCAGTTGCCCGCATCCGTCGGCCGCATATAGGTGAAGAAGATGCGATGGTTGCTGGCATATTTGGGGTCCAGCACGACATCCAGCAGGCCGACCTGGCCGCGATAAAAGATCGGCGGCAGATCGGTGATGGTGTCATAGGAAGACCCATCCTTGTTGAGCAGGCGCATCCGGCCCGGCTTTTCGGTGACCAAAAAGCGGCCGCTGGGCAATTGCGCCACGGCCCAGGGATTGTCGAGATCGCTGGCAAGGGTGGTGACCTTGATATCAGCCGTCTTGTGATAAGGCGCCCGGGTCTGGCCGGGGAAGATGGGGTGATCGCCGGGAAGCTGGGTGGGGCGGGTGTCAATCGGCTGGCCTTCCACCATCTGCTTCTGGAAGTTGCAGCCGGCCGCGCAGTCGATGCCCGGCTTGACTGGTGTGGGCTTTGCCGCAGGCGTCTGGGCCATGAGGCTTTCGGGTGTCAGCGCCAGCGCAAGCAGGCAGCAGGTGTTGAGCAGAAGCCGCTTCATGAAAATCTCCCGGGCCAGAATGTAATAGGCGCCGTTATATAAAGCTATTTCCGCGAAAATAAAGGGCGCCGTGTGCCCTGCACGTCTGCCGGTGACGGCGAATTTTTCCGTGCCGGTAATTGACGGCCATGGGTCAGGCGCGGGTGTGCTGCCAAGCCCGGCCTGCGGGACTTCGTCGCCCTGACGCCTGCCCCCGGCGCCTGTTTGCGGAGCCGTATCGGCCCTTGTTCCAGGGCTGGAACATGACGGCGGAAAATCCGTCCGAAAATCCCGAAATCGCCCTGCGGTTCACAGGTTCCAAGGGCGCTGATCGCTCCGCCGCGCCAGTTAATCGGGCGTAAAGAGCCGCCAGCGGCTTTGACGGTCAATTAACCGGGACGCGGTAAAAAAAGGGGTTGATCAAGGTGTTTTTCCTTTGCGCCCCCCAGGCTCATTCCTCGTTCGCATTATCAGAAATTTCCTCGCGGGCGGCGACGGGAATGTGGCGATAACGTTCGCCCTGTTCAGCACGGTGCTTTTTGTCGCCATCGGCGGCGGCATTGATCTCTCCCGGGCCTATAATGCGAGCCAGGAACTGACGGATGTGGCCAATCTCGGCTGCCAATATGCCAACCGGCCGAGCATCGTGCAGAATGCCAGCGTCTCCGGCGGCGGTCCCGCCTATGTCACCAGCGTGACGAATTTCATCAATGCCAGTTTGCACAGCCAGAATTTTCCCTTCACCCAGACAAACAGCACGCCTTTCTCCTATGTCCAGAACGGCGCCGCGAATGTCAGTCTGACCGCGTCCGTTCCCACGGTTTTCGCCTCGATCATCAATATCACCACGATACCGATTTCGGCGGCGGCGCATTGCTACGATACGCCCAGTTCTGTTCCCCAGATCATTCCCAACGGCAACTCCACCTTGCTGGCCCAGGAAGGGTTTGAAAACACCGCGGTCTGCCCATCCGGCTATTGCTATGTCAGCCCGGCCGGCGTTGTCGGCACCAATGGCGGGACGGCCGGCACATCGCCAACGCCCAGCACCAGCTTCCCGTCGTCCGGCGGCTATACCGGCAAGACGGGACAGGTCTGGTACATCATGGGTTACTGCGTGGAAATCGATCACGTTGGCGTGATCAAGGGCACGGTTCCGGAGGGCAATTTCTCCGCCGAACTGGATTGCGACAATGGCGGCGGCAGTGCCGGCAATTCCTCCATCTCGACCAACATCTATCTGCCCGCCGGCTCCTATGAGCTGCGCTACAATTATGTTTCGCGCGTGAATTATCCCAATTACAACCCGACCTATCTCTGCGGCACGACCGCCTCCGACGTGAGCTGGGCCAATGACACAAGTCCCTCTGGCGGGCCGGTCTCAGGCGCGCTGCGGGACAATCAGATCAATGTCTACCTTGATGCCAACACCACGGGGTCGGCGCCGCTCCATACCACGATTTTCGGCGGCCAGAAGCTGGCCGGCAGCAATCTGATTGACATGTGCGTCTATGCGCAAAACTGGGTCGAGCGCAGTGTCCGCATCACGGTCACGACGGCAGGCTATTACTGGCTGAGTTTCGCCGCCGACGGCCAGAATGACAGTTATGGCGGCCAGATCGACAATATCCGTTTGTGCAACGGCACCTGCGCCGGCAGCGTCCAGGACAATTTCCCCTCCGCCTGGACCACCACCCCGACGCTTTTCGAGGATACGTTCGAGAGCCCGACCTATACCGCCAACCTCACCGCCTATGCGAACACGCAAGGAAATTTGAATACCAGCTATGGCACCAGCGGCGCTTCGAGCGGTTGGCCGGGACAATCAACAAGCGGCTGGGCGACCGCGCCCTACAATGAAGTGTCGTACAATCTCAGCAGCACCTACGCCGAACAGGGCGTCCAGGCGGTCGAACTCGATTCATATAATGCGACGTCTCCCAACCGCGCCATAAACCGTTCCTTCCTGCTGGATCCGGGATACTACAAAGTCAGCTACTATTATATTTCGGACGCCATATTCTCCGGCTCCAGCACCTCATGCGCGGCGGCGCCCAGCGCCTCAACGGTGGCGGGGTATGTGATAGCGGGAACCGCCAGCGGCAGTGTGCGGTTTTCGCCATCAAATGTGTACACGTTGAACAAGGATACAAACCTCCTTGGCGTCTTCATGTCCAACGGCCAAATGGTCAGCACCCCCATCGGTGGCGGCGGGCTGAATGCACAGACAAGTTTCAACAATCCCGATGGGACGGTCTCAACCACGCCCACCGTTTCCCCCTATGGCCTGAGCCTGTCGAGCTACAACGCCAGCCAGAATAATCCGCTGATTGACATTTGCGGCTATGCCGCAAGCTGGCAGGCAAGAACAACCTATGTCACCGTCACCAAGCCCGGATATTACTGGCTCACTTTCGCCGCCCTGGGAACCGGGGACGAAATCGGCGGCGCCATAGACGATGTGAAGCTCACCGCTGTTGGCAGCCTTTACGGCAGCGCGCCGTCCGGCACCGCCGTGACCATCCCGGTGCCGGCGCCTGCGACCGGCTCCAGCTATACCAACAGCGGCGCCTTCAGCGGCTTTTCGATCACCGCCGACCCGCTCACGGTGCCCGCGCCATGAGCCGGAGAAACGCAAGAAAAATGCCTGCGGCGGAACGGGCCCCGTCATTCCTGCGCAGCACGCGGGCGACGGCGGCGGTCGAATTCGCGCTCGTCGCCTTGCCGTTTTTCATGTTCGTGCTCTGCATTCTGCAACTGGGCGTCTATTATTTCGCGCAGTCGGCGCTGGACACCGGCGTCCTCAAGACCGCGCAGACGCTCTATTCGGGATTTCGCACCGGAAGTTCGGCTTATGCGCCCAGTGCCAGCACCCTGAAAACCTCTATTTCCACCAACTCCGGCGGCATGATTCAGAACGACAGCAGCCTCTCGGTCGAGATTCAGCCCATGAGCAATTTGAGCGCGGGCTCGGTCCCGATCACCGATGGCGTCAACAATTATGGCACCACAACCAGCACCCTGGTGCTGCGGGCCCAGGCCAGTGTCACCACATTCGCCCCCGGTTTCAGCACGCTGGCGGTGGCGACATCGAGCGCGATTGTCCGCCGTCAAGGGACCTGAGCGATGGGCAGGCTGCGGAATTTTCTCAAGGCAAGAGGCGCAACCTCCGCCATCGAATTCGCCTTTGTCGCGCCTGTCATGCTGCTGATGGCGGCGGGGATCACCGAAATCGGGCGCTATTATGCCGTCTATGACGCCGCCAACCGCCTTGCCGACCAATATGCCGGCGCCTGGGCCGATTGCAGCGACGTGCCCACCGGCACCTGCGCCACAGAACTCAGCACCTTCTCGTCCGCCAATGTCATCTCCAATATCGTGCCGCAACTGACGCCGGCGCAGACCACGCTTTCCATGTTTCAGATCGCCATGGTGGGATCGACGCCAACCGTGGTGAGTTCCTATCCCTCGGGCGCAAGCCTTTCGGGAGCACAGACCACCGCCGCCACATCGGCGTTCAGCAGCGGGCAATCCGGCGTCGTCGTGACCGTGAGTTACACGCACACCCTGGCTTTCTTTCCCGCCTCCATGGCGTCCATCCTGGGATCGGTGCTGAACATTTCCTACACCGTCGTCCAGCTCAAAAGCTGAAGCGCCTGCCGCGGCTGGCCGCGGCCCGATGACCGTCCTGTCGGCCCGATGGACTTCGCGCTCAGGGCAGGGTTAGCTTGTGTTCAAAGGCGGGGCGGCCGGTCCGAAAAGCTTGACGGGAAAGCTTGACTTGGGCCGGCGCCAACGCATCATAAATCAGGGGCGGTGCGCTGTATGGTCCGCTATTCAGGGAGGCGTTTCATGAAATCAGGTTCTGCTTTATTGGCTGTTGCCATCGCGGCAATGGCCGCGACGGCCTTTGTCTCTCCTGTCATGGCCGGTCCGCGAGACGATGTGCGGGCGGGCTCCGACCGTTGTGACGTGATCGCCAATGACCGCACCTGGCTCGACTGCTATTACGGCGCGGCCCAGCCCCTGCGCAGCCAGTTGGGACTTTCCCCGGCGCCCGCCTCCCAGCAGATGCTTGTCCCGGCCGCCGGCTCGGTCCCCGCCGCGCCGTATCCCGCCCGCCCCATCGCGGCGCCGGCCGAGCGTCCCGGTTTCTTCGGACGTCTTCTCACCCATACCGAAGAGAAGGCCGAACCGCCGACCCGCATGGTCTCCTACAAATTCGAAAGTGGCGGGTTTTTCGTCGTCCAACTGGCGAATGGCGAAACCTGGAAGCAGGTCACCGGCGATTCGGCTCTGGCCAGTTGGCATGATCGCCCCGCGACTTACACGGTGCAGATCCTTCCGGCGCAGCAACTGGGGATAAGGCAGATGAAGGTCGGCAAGGATATTTTCCAGGTGGAACAGGTGCATTAAGCTTTGGGCCGGCGGCCATGACGCCGCCGGCGATTTCGCTCACTTCTGCAAAATGAATTTCTGCACGCGTTTTGCGCTGCTGACCTCGCCGGTATAGATATCCCCTTTGGAATCCATCCCGATCTGATGCACCTCGATGAATTGCCCGGCATTGCGGCCGGCATGCCCGAAGCTTGACACCACGGCGCCATCATCGCGGCGCATCACGAAAATCTGATTGTCCTCGCCATCGACCACAAGCAGGTATTTCTGCCCGGGGTCATGGGAGAATGTCAGCGTCCAGGTCGATCCATTGTGCAGTGTCGCCGTGTGCAGGAAGAATTCCTTGAGGAATTTTCCCGCTTTGGTGAAGACCTGAATCCGGTCGTTGTGACGGTCACAGACATAGACCAGACTGTCATTGGCAATCCGCACGCAATGCAGCGGCGAGCGGAATTGCCTGTCGGGCGGATCGCCCGCCTTGTAGGGCGCGATCTTGGGCGACCCCGCAATGGCGCTGCCGCCACCTTCCTCGGCCGCGCCGCCCGGCCCGTTGCTTTCGGCCGCGTTCGATATTTCGCTGAGCGCAATGCCATAGGCGCCCCAGCCGCGCTTGAACTTGCCGGTATCCGAATCATAGACCACGACGCGGTTGTTCATGTAGCCATCGCCGATATAGACCTCATGCGCCTCGTCATCCACGGTAATGGCGGCCGGCTGTCCGAGCAGGCTGGTATCCTGATTGTTTTTCGGCTCGTTGGATTTGCGGCCGATTTCGAGAAGCTGCTGTCCGTCGGCGGTGAATTTCAGCACCTGACGATCATCGGCGCCGCTGCCGCTGATCCAGACATTGCCGCTCTTGTCTACCCAGATGGCATGTTCCGTGCTCGGCCAGTCCTTCACAAAACCCTGGCCGCCCCAGGACCGGATGACATTGCCCGCGCTGTCGAATTCCAGCAGCGATGGTGTCTTGTTGCAGCAATCGCTCATCGGCGGGTTCTGCGCCGCGCCAAGTTCAACCCTTGAAGATGACGCCGGGCGCTGCAACACCCAGATATGATCCTGGCCGTCGACGAACAATCCGCCCACCGCCCCCATGATCCAGTTGTTCGGCAATTGCTTGGGCCAGAAGGGGTCGACCTGGTAATGCGGCGCGCCGCTGCCGGCGGCCAGATCGTCTGTTTCATGCGGGGCATCGCCGTTTTGCGCCCGCGCTGCCGGCATGGCGACGAGGAAAAGCGCGATCAGGGCTGTGAATGCGCCGCATCCGAATTTTGTCGTCACGCCGTCCTCCGAAATTTTGGTGCGGCACATTATGGCGCGCCTGCCTCCCGTACAATCGAACTGTCCGTCGGATGTTTTGGGGATGCGCGCGCCCGGCTGCGGTCAGGCACCGATGATCCGGTTTTGCAAGCCCCGCAGGGGCGTGTAAAAGCGTAATACTAAAGTATAGGGTTATGACGGACTTCGACGATCCAGCGGGGCAAAGCGGCCGCATCGCGCGGCGCATCGCATCGCGTCCGGTCACGGTCATCGCGCCCGCCCCCAAGGCGGGTCTGATGCCAGGTCTGATGGCGGGTGCCATGGTTGCCGGTGGCCTATTGCCGGCTGCCGGGATGTTATTTTCAGCGGAAATGTCATTTTGTGCTTTATAATTTGCAATTTACGTCTTTAATCGGGAACTTCAGTCGGGGACTTCGGGCGCAATCCGCCGGACAGGCGCCAGACGCCGTATAATTTGCGCTCGAACAACGGCGCTTAACAAGAAATCCGCGCCAGGGCGCAGATGAACAGGAGTGAGGATAATGAAGATCAGGCTCGCCGCCGTTATGCTGCTGACCGCTTCGGCCGCTGTTTTGGCGCAACCAAATTTCTCGACCACGGTCGGCAAACTGTCACCCAACGCCAATGTCGTGGGCTCCGGTCCCATCGTGCAGCCGCCCCGGCCGCCCCAGGTGCGAGCCTTCCGCGTGAAAACCCGCCGCCTGGTCTATGTCGCCCTGCCGGGTTCGGGGGAACGCCCGATCGATCCGGCCGGCTCCGGCATCGTGGTGCTGAACGCCGACAACAAATACGCCTTCGTCAAGCGCATTCGCGTCTGGGACTATCCGGCCAGTGTCGGTCCCGAGACCATTGAGGGTGTTGCCGCCGATCCGGCAACCAACATGATCTATCTGGCGGCCGCCGGCCGCCTCGGCGCCGTCGATCTGGCCACCGAAAAGCTTGTCTGGAGCACCACCCTGGGCGGCCGCTGCTGCGAGCGTCCGCAGGTCACCGGCGATGGCAAGACCATCATTGTCGGTTCCGCCTATCAGGATTACTGGTTCAAGCTGGACGCCAGGACCGGAAAGCTCCAGGCCATCATTCACGCCCCGGGCAGCCCCAGCGCCCACAATCTGAATCTCAGCCCTGACGGCAAGCTGGCGTTCATGTCGCCGGTGGGCAAACTTCTGCAGATCGCCGACATTCCCAGCGCCAAGGTTGTCCGCACCATCGAATTCCCGGACAATGTCCGCGTGCAGGCGCTCAACAAGGATGCCAGCAAGATCTATGTCAATCTGGACAATTTCCTGGGTTATACGATCGCCGACACCCACACCGGCAAGATTCTGCAGAACGTGGAAGTGACCAGCGTGAACTGGCGCGCGGCCTGGAATCACTCGCCGCGCACCCGCCCGCCGCATGGCTGCCCCAGCCACGGCATCGCCATTACGCAGGATGGCAAGGAAGTCTGGCTGGCCGATGGCATCTTCAACAAGATTCATGTCTTCTCGAACACCGCCAATCCCAAGGAAATCGCCACCATCGACACGCCCAATGGCGTTTACTGGATGACCTTCGGCGTTGACGGCAAGACGGCCTATGCCTCCTCGGGCGACATCATCGATGTGGCGACCCACAAGGTGATCGGAACCACCAAGGATGAAAATGGCACCGTCCTTGGCAGTGAAAAGGAATTGGAGATGACCTTTATCGGCGGCCATCTGCAGCGCGTGTCGAACCAGTTCGGCAACGAGTATGGCGACTTTGTCACCGCCGAAGCGATGGGGGTCGGACCGCACATGCCGGTTCTGCCCGGCAACGCGGCGCCAATAGCGGTTCCCACCGGCGTTGATCCAAACGCCGGGCTGGTGCTGCCGTCGCGGGATGCGCGGGATCCGCGCTAGGCGTCACGAAGGTTCGTTTTGGAAAACCGCGTTTCTGCCTGTTCCGTCCGCCGCCTGGGAGCAATCCTGGGCGGCGGACTGCTGGCTCTTTCCCTTTTTGCCGGCGGCGCCTTGGCGACGACGATCAACCACGCCAATGAACCGCCGGCCAAGACTCCTGCCGGCGCGGTCAACAAGGTCTGTAACGGTTGCCACAGCACCGAAGTGGTGATGTCGACGCCCAAGGATTACAATGACTGGCACGATACGGTGCAGAGAATGATCGATCGCGGCGCGGTCGGCACGCCGGACGAGTTCGATCTGGTGATGCAGTTTCTCTACGAAAACATGACGATGATTGACGTCAACAGTTCCGACCCGGAGTCGCTGCGGGTTGTGCTGAACGCGCCCGACAGCGCGGTTTCGGCCATCGTCGCGCGCCGGAAAAAGCGACCTTTCAAGAACCTGGCCGACCTGGAAACCATTCCCGGCCTCAACGGTCCCGCGCTGGACGCCAAGAAGCGAATGATTTTCTTTAACTGAGTTCCGGCCGCGGCCGGAATTTTCTCAGTAGCCGCGTGCGGTATCCACCAGGGACAGCATCTTTTCGCCATTGGCGTAGCGGCGCATATTCTCGCGCGTCACCAGCCAGACTTTCTGGTCCGTGGTCGAACCGCCCACCGGCGCCGAGGGCGCGCCGCCATGGGTCTCAACAATGAGGTTCGGTGCGCTGAATATGGGGTCATGGTCGGGTATCGCCGCCGGATTGGTGATGCCCACCCCCGCGGCGCCGACCTGGCCGCTCCTCAGCGCCGCGATCAGGTCGGGCTTGATCCAATGTTCGTCGCGCGTGACGTCGATAAAGATGGCGCCGCGCTTCATGCGCGCGAACATCGCGGCATTGAACACCCCGGTGGTTTCGGGCGTTACCGGCGCCTCCATCGCGACCACATCGGCCTTGCCGATCAGGTCGGGCAATTCGTTCGCCAGGCCGACATAATCGACATAGTCCGGCCCGTCATGGCTGGAATTGCGGGTGGCGATCACCTTCATGCCCAGGCCATGCGCCATGCTGGCAACCTCGGTGCCGATGCCGCCCAGGCCGACTACCAGCAGGGTGCGGCCCTCGATCTGCCAGCCGCGCGCGCCGAAAGCCGGCTGTTTTATGGTCTGATCCATATCCATGCGGACGAAAAGATCGGTGCCGCGCATCAACGCGACCATCATGGCGATGGTATTGTCGGCGACGCCTTCGCTCCAAAGCTTCTGGCTGTCGCTGAACAGGAACTTGCCGGCCTTCACCTCCGGCAAATTGATGCAAAATTCCGCGCCTGCTTCCAGATCATGAATCCATTTGAGCTTCCTGGCCGCCTTGATATTGTTGGCGGTGCAAAGCACGTCGGGCGCGACATGGACCAGGGCGTCGGCGTCGGCGATATAGGGCGCCACCTCTGCTTCCTTCTCGGCCAGGGTGCCGCGCTGATAAACCCCCACCAGCTTGACGTCCGGGACCGCCGATTGAAGCCAGGCAAGGCGCTCGGGGCGGTCGATGGCGACCAGCATCATCTTCGGCTTCACCCAGCCGCCGGGCGTCATTTCCCTGGCACTCTTGCCGCTTTCGACCAGACCCTCCTGCTTGATCAGCGCAGTGACATCGCCTTCCGGAATCGGGCCGGCCGCAGCGGCGCTCTGTCCGCCGCCGGACTGCGCCTGGGCGCAATCGGCCCCCAGACACAGGGCCAGAAGCGCTATCGATACCAGACAGCATCGGACGGATGGGGCGAATTTCCGCATGAAACGCTTTCTCCCGGGACGCGGCGGCGGTTGACCCGCGCGAATTTTTTAATGCGTTCGCGTAGCAGAAATGCCCAGCGCATTCAAGTTTGCCGCCCGCCGTTTGCCAAACCGGCAGATGCAATGCGGCGCCGAAATCGATCGGGGCGTTGTCAAAGCCTGTGGCTCAATGGATTGCGTGCGCCGGCGCGGCGACGAATTCGCCTCCGCGCGCGTTTTCATAACGGCGCCCAAGCAAATAAGCGATGGGAAACCAGAACACACAGATGACAACGCCGAAAATGGCAAGACCGGCGACACCAAAGGGCAGGATCGCAGAGCTTACCCAGGCGGACGTGACATCGCCGAAGCGGTAGACCACGGTGTCGATGACATTCTTCGCCTTGTATTTGGCTTGCTGGTCGACAACCGTGAACAGCATGTCGCGGCTGGGCTTGGCGACGGCATATTCCGCGACCCGGCGCACGATCTGGATGCCGCCCAGGACCAGAAGCACCGGCGAGAAAGCCACCGCCAGGAAGGCGACGACCATGATCACGGGATTCAGCATCAGACCGGTGGTGACGCCAAAGCGCTGGATGAAGCGGCCCGTGCCGAACAGCTGAATGAAGACCGCGGCGCTGTTGACGGCCAGATCGATGGTGGCAAAGGCCTGGGTCCGCGCCGCCTTGCTGGCGAATTCGTGGCTGATCGTGTCGGCGAGCTGAAAATAGACCACGGTTGAAATCCAGGTCATCAGCAGCAGGAACAACGCAATCATCAGCAGATAGGGCGATTTGAACAAAAGCACAAAGCCGTCGAGCGGGCTGCCGCCCAGCTTCTTGTCCAGGCTGGTCTTCTGGGCCTCGGGATCCCTGGCGGCCAGTTTGCGCTTTTCCTTTTCCAGCAGCCGCACCAGAAAAGCCGTGACGACAAAGCCCGCTGCCGAGATCAGCAGCAGCGTGTTGGTGCCGACAATATTGACGAAAAAGGCGATGAAGGCGGGCGCCGCGATGGTTCCCACCGTGCCGCCGGCGGCAATGAAGCCGAACAGCCGCTTGGCCTGCGTGCTGGAGAAGATGTCCGCCATCATGCTCCAGAAAACCGAGATGGTCAGCAGGTTGAAGGTGGAAAGCCAGACATAGAATGCGGCTGCGATCCAGCGATTGTCGGGCGAAGTCCGGAACAGCAGATAAAAACCGGCCATCGTCAGAGCGATGAAGCCATAGACCCAGGGCAGGAATGTCGCCAGCCTGATGCGCGAGGCAAAGCCCGCATAAATGGGCGCGACGAAGAAACTGACGATGAAAGTGCCGGTGAACAGTTCCTGCAAATGGGAGACGCCATAGACGGTGCCCATGGTGTCGCGCAGGGGCCGCAGAATAAAATAGCTCGCCATCAGGAAAAAGAAATAAATGAAGGCGATCACAATTGCCTTGACCTCCTGCGGCTCGACATTTGCGACCGCCTTGAGCAGGCGCGCAACGGGCGATATTGCGGCGTCAGTCATCACGATTTCTCCGGTTGTATTTTAATGCGGGAAACTGGCAAGGAATTTGTCGCGCAGACCGGGCAGCCATTGGCCCCAGGCAAGCGCGCCGCGAGCCCATGATATCGCAAGCTTGATGTCAACATCCGTGGCCGCGATAGGTCCGGCCGGCGGCCGGGGGCGCGGTGTCCGCGTTGGGACGACGCCAACAGGCATTTCCACCGCCCGTTCCAGCACGCTTTGGCCGGGTCTTTTCGGCAGGCGCCCAAATTTGCGCCAGAAACCCAGCCTTCCTATACTAAAGTATGATACGATCCTGGCCAAAAGATTAGCCGGCGATCTATTGGCGCAATGGCGACTAGCGGCTATGTCACATATTGTCCGCGCCGCCGCTTAAGCTAAAGTGCGAGAATGACGCCATGTCAGAGCGTCACGGGCGTTTGGGAAGAAATGCGCATTCATGAATACCGGCCCACCATTGCGGGCAGGTCAACGGGTGAACAGGGGAACTATTCAAGTAAACAATTGCATTGCCATGTCAGGCGGTTCCGTCGCGCTACGCCGCGGTCCTGGTTCTTTCAACGGTGATCGCAACAGCGGCCTTCGCGCAGGCCGCATCTATCGGGCGGATTTTCCGCTCACATTTCTGAGACCTGTCCTCTCCCTTCGGCTGAAATGGCCGAGAGGGCAGGCGGGTCCGGACGGCCATCCCGCAAGGCGGGCCGTCCATACGGTCGGTTTGGGAAACAAGAGTTAAAAAGGGTGAAGTAATGTCCAATGTTAAATCTTCCCTGAAGATTTATGCCTGCGCGGCGCCGCTTGTGCTTTCGGCGCTCTTTCTGATGGCTCCGGCCTGGGCGCAAAGCGCCGCGCCTTACGGCCAGCCCTCCACCGCCAAGGGTGACTGGCCGATGTATTTCGCCGATCCCACCGGATCGCGCTATTCACCCCAGACACAGATCGACGCTTCCAACTTCAACAAGCTGGAAGTCGCCTGGCATTTCAAGACCGACCAGCTCGGTGCCCGTCCGGAATACAAGCTGGAAGGCACCCCGCTGGAGATCAACGGCACCGTCTACACGACGGCCGGCTCGCGCCGCGACGTGGTGGCGCTGGATGCCAAAACCGGCGAGCTGAAATGGGTCTATTCCATGAATGAAGGGATCCGCGCCGCCATCTCGCCGCGCCAGTTGTCGGGCCGCGGCGTCGCCTACTGGACGGACGGCAATGGCGATGAGCGCATCCTGTTCAATACCACCGGCTACCGGCTGGTGGAACTCAACGCCCATACCGGCCAGCCGATCGACTCCTTCGGCGACCATGGCGTCATCGACATGAAGGTCGGGGCCTATACCGGCGTCCCCGGCCAGCCCGGCGTCTACAAGCAGATCGATCTGGTCACCGGCGAGATCGGCTGGCACAGCGCCCCAACCCTGGTGGGCGACACGGTGATCATCGGGTCATCGTTCAAGGAAGGCTTCCAGCCGGCCACCCAGAACAACACCAAGGGCATCGTGCGCGCCTGGGATGTCAGGACCGGCAAGCTCAACTGGACTTTCCACGACATTCCGCAAAAGGGCGAGTTCGGCTACGACACTTGGGAAAACAACTCCGCCGACTATAACGGCAATGCCGGCGTCTGGACCGGGATCACCGTCGATCCGGATCTGGGACTTGTCTATCTGCCGGTGGAAGACGCCACCAACGACGTCTATGGCGGCTCGCGCCCCGGCAATGACCTGTTTGCCGACAGCATCGTCTGCGTCGACATCCATACCGGCAAGATGAAGTGGTATTTCCAGATCGTGCATCATCCCATCTGGAATTATGACCTTAGCTCGCCGGCGATTCTGGCCGACATCAATGTGGGCGGCAAGCCGATCAAGGCCGTTGCCGTCTTCAGCAAGCAAGCCATGGTCTTTGTTTTCGACCGCGTCACCGGCAAGCCGGTATGGCCGATCATCGAAAAGCCGGTGCAGCAAAGCGACGTGCCGGGCGAGAAGACGTCCAAGACCCAGCCAATCCCGACCAAGCCGTTGCCCTATAGCCGCAACGAATTCCACATGTCGGATTTGATCGACTTCACGCCGGAGCTGCATGCCCAGGCGCTTGAGATCCTCAAGCACTTCAAGATCGAGCCGCTCTATGGCCCGACGGTGGTCAGCAAACTGCCCTATCCGGTCGGCGGTTTTGCCAACTGGAATGGCGGCGGCGGCACCAACTGGCAGGGTGGCGGCTATGATCCCGAAACCCAGACCCTGTTCCTGCCGGCGACGGAAACCGGGGCCGGGTCGCGCGGCCTGGTCGTGCCACCGGCCGGCTATACCGACGCAAGATATGTGTCCGGCACGGCAGGCCAGCCTTTCACCATTGCCGGCGGTCCCGGCTTCGGCGAGGCGTCCGATGCGCCCAAGGTCAGCGCGGACCAGATCCGGCTGTCCGCAATCCTCGCCCAGAGCGGCGCCCAGGTCCAAGCCTCCAGCCCGCCGATCCGCACCTCGGTTCAGGGATTGCCCATCGTCAAGCCGCCTTACGGCACGCTCTCGGCGATCAATCTGAATACCGGCGACATCATGTGGCAGGTCGCCCATGGCGACACGCCGG
>Ga0302319_10004878_pt1 | contig 27338 bp, 24 predicted proteins | sample Bog_T0_2_FD_203319 | JGI IMG/M metagenome (GOLD analysis project Ga0302319, IMG submission 203319) | Peat permafrost microbial communities from Stordalen Mire near Abisko, Sweden - Bog_T0_2 | ecosystem: Environmental > Terrestrial > Soil > Wetlands > Peat | place: Sweden: Abisko, Stordalen Mire... | reverse complement strand
AGAGCGTCCTCTTCCGCGCCCGGGCCGAGTTGCGCGAGAATCTCCGCAAGTATCTCGACGCATAGGTCGATTCGTTGGCGCTTGCCCTTCCCCGGCACCTTCCGTTTTATGGCGGCATGTCCCAGGAATTCGACTCCGACCGTCAGCAACTGCTCGCCAAGCTAAAGGAAAAGTCGGTCTTCTTCGGCGATTTTCTTCTCTCCTCGGGGGGCCGCAGTTCCTTCTACATCGATTGCCGGCTCACCACCCTGGATCCCCAGGGCGCATGCCTCGTGGGGCGGGTGATGAACGCGATTATCCAGCGCGAGATCGCCGCCGGCGGGCAGCCCGTGACCGCGGTGGGCGGCCTCACCATGGGGGCGGATCCGGTGGCGCTCGCCATTGGCATGACCTCGTGGATGGAATCCTCGCCGAAGCTGCTGCAAGTATTCACCGTCCGGAAAACACCCAAGGCCCACGGCCAGACGAAGCTCATCGAGGGCAATTTCGCCCCGGGTGACACGGTAGTGGTGCTGGACGATGTCGTTACCCGCGGCGATTCCACCCTCAAGGCCATCGAGTCCGTCGAGCAGGCTGGCGGGAAGGTTGCCTTTGTCGTCGTTCTCGTGGACCGCGAGGAGGGTGGATCGGAGAAAATCCGGGCCCTGGGGCACAAGCTATTCTCGGTATTCAGAAGGGTGGAGCTGACGGGGGACAAGCCGGGAATTCCGGGGTCAATCCAGTAGATCCGGGCGGACTTTTTGTGTCTTTTCCAAGGACTGGGCGGCGCGCCATTGGGCGATCTGGGCGTGGTTGCCGGAGAGCAATATCTCCGGGACGCGCCAGCCCCGGAAATCGATGGGGCGGGTGTATTGCGGGCCCTCGAGGAGGCCTTGGGCGAAGGAATCCTCGGCGGCGGAATTTTCGTCGCCGAGCACGCCTGGGATGAGCCGGGCCACGGCGTCCACGAATACGGCGGCGGCGATGGCGCCGTTGGTGAGGACGTAGTCGCCGATGGAGATTTCCTCATTCACGAGGTGCTCGATGACGCGATGGTCGACGCCCTCGTAATGCCCGCACAGGAGGATAAGGTTTTGTTGGCTGGCCGCATAGCCGGAGGCGATGGCGTGGCTGAGCGGGCGCCCGGAGGGTGAGAGGTATAGGACCCGCGACGGGCCGGCATCGGCACGGATGGCCTCGACGGCAGCGAAGATCGGCTCGCACTTCATCACCATGCCCTGGCCACCGCCGTAGGGGCTGTCGTCGGTGATGGCGTGTTTGCCAGCGGCCCATTGCCGCAGATTATGGATGCGGATATCGATCAGGCCCTTCTCTCGGGCGCGCTTTAGCATGCTCTCGCCCAGTGGGCCTTCGCAGATGGCCGGGAAGAGGGTGAGGATATCGATGCGCACGGCGGGAGACCGTCAGAGCTCCTTTTCCAGCCGCTCGGCCAGCCATTGCTTGATCATGCTCTGGTAATTGAGGTACCGGGACCGTGCGATGCGCTTGATGCGCGCCAGCATGCGGGGATCGAACCGCATCGTGATGGTGGTCGAGTCGCGGTTGTCCGCCTTCACCAGGGAGGCGTTCATCAACCGGGGATCGAGCTGGATGCTGCTCCAGTACTCGGCCTCTTCCTCCTCGGAATCGAGCGCAGGCACCTCGGACCAGTTGGCGATGGATTTGAGCCTAGACATTGAGATCGGAGTTCTTGCGGTCGTAGAAAACGGCTTCCTCGGGGGTCATCTCGCGGGCAAGAATGACGCGGTATTTTTTCCCGTCGGACCAGAAGACGGAGAATATCCCGCGATCCGCGGCCGAGCGGCCAAGGTTGAAGTAACGGGCCTCGGTGCCCGGGAGATCGGGCAGGAGCCGCAGGCTGAAGGGGTCTTCAAAGGATTCCTCGATCTCCCTGGGCGAGACGATCCCCAGGTTAAACGGGCAGTCGAGCCAGTCAAATTCCATGCGGCGGTTTTCGGGGAGGGTGATCTGGGAAGGATAACACAGGCTTGGGGTGGAGTCGCGGACGGGGTTAAATGGGCCGGGGGGCCTTCTGGATCAATTCGATCTCGTAGCCCTCGGGCGCGTCGATGAAGGCGATGGCGCTACCGGAACTGGAGCGGTGGGGACCATCGGAAAGCGGATAACCCTTGGAGGCGGCATGGGTGGCGAAGGCATCGAGGTCGTCCACCTCGAAGGCCAGGTGGGTAAGGTCCGGGCCTACGACCACCGGGCCGCTGGCGTCGTATTTGCAAATCTCGATTTCCTCGTCGCTTTGGGGCGCCTTGAAGAAGACGAGTTGCGAGCCGCGGCCGGAGGTGTGGCGACCGGTTTCCTCGAGGCCGAGGACCTCCTTGTAAAAGGAAACCGTCCGATTGAGATCGGTGACACGATAGCGGGTGTGCAGAAGCTTCTTGACCATAGGAGGAGGTTTTTGAGAGAGCGCGCGGTGCCCAAAGACTATCATGGCCACCGCGGCTGCTCCGTGGATAAGTAAACCATCCCCACGCAAAATCGAAACTCAAATCAATGTTAACCATAGGAATCGACAGCGGTACACAGGGAACCAAATGCCTGATCCTGGATACCGAGACCGGGGGCATCCTGGCCACGGCCGCGCGCAGTTACGGATTCATCGAGGACCTGCCGCCGGGGCACATGGAGCAGGACCCGCGGGTCTGGATCAACGCCGTGGACGATACCATCCGCGAATGCATCGCCCAGGTGGGCGGGCGCAAGGATGAGGTGGCGGGCATCGGGGTGAGCGGCCAGCAGCATGGGCTGGTGGCGTTGAACAAGGAGACGGAGGTGATTCGCCCGGCGAAACTCTGGTGCGACACCTCGACCGGGAAACAGTGCGAACAGTTTTCCCAGGAATTTGGCGGGACCGAGGGGATGGTGAAGCTGGCGGGCAACCCGATTCTCCCCGGGTACACGGCGCCGAAGATTCTCTGGATGAAACAGAATGAGCCGTCGAATTTCGCGGCGCTATATTGGGTGCTGCTTCCGCACGATTACATCAACTTCTGGCTGACGGGAGTGAAGCGGATGGAATACGGCGACGCATCCGGCACCGGGCTGATGGATGTGCGGAAGCGGGTCTGGTGCGATCCGCTGTGTGATTTCATCGACCCTCGCGTCCAGGGTTTTTTGCCGAAGGCGGAGAGCTCGCGGGGGGTGACCGGCCTGCTGCGGGAGAAGCTGCGGAAGCAGTGGGGGTTGAAGAGCAGTCCGACTGTCAGCGCGGGCGGCGGGGACAATATGATGGGAGCGCTTGGTACCGGCAATATCCAGGAGGGAATGGTGACGGCGAGCCTTGGGACGAGCGGGACGCTCTACTCGCGGGCAAAGGAGCCGGTGGTGGACAAGGAGGGGGACGTGGCGGCGTTTTGCGATAGCACGGATGGCTGGCTGCCGCTGATCTGCACGATGAATGTGACAGTGGCGACGGAACAGGTCCGGCATTTGTTCGGGTGGGATCACGCGGCGCTGGATGAGGCGCTGGCCAATACGCCGGCGGGGGCGGAGGGGGTGCTTTTCCTCCCCTACCTGAACGGGGAACGAACGCCGAACCTGCCGCATGGCTGCGGGGTGCTGCACGGGCTGACGACGCGGAACATGACGCCGGCGCATATTGCCCGGGCGGTGACGGAGGGCGTGACGATGGGGCTGGCGTACGGGCTGAAACGGTTCCGGGGCCTGGGAGTGACGCCGAAGGAGATCCGGCTGACGGGGGGCGGCAGCAACAGCCCGCTCTGGCGGCAGATTTGCGCGAATGTGTTCGGGGTGCCGACGGTGTGCCTGAAATCGGCCGAAGGAGCGGCGCTGGGAGCGGCGGTGCAGGCGTGCTGGGCCAATGACCTGGTGAACGGGAGATCGGTGAACCTGGGGCAATTAACGGAGCGTCTGGTGAAAGTGGATGAGAAGACGCGGGCGGAGCCGGAGGAGGAGACCACCGAGCTTTATCAAGCGCTGCTGGGGCGGCAGACGGATCTGACGCGGAAGCTGCATGCGGTGGGGTATGAGTGAGGGCGAACCCTATTCGGCGCACCCCGTCAATATTTGGTGCCCCACCTCGCCACCATGCGTCGATGGATCTGACAATGGCGATGCCAATGCCTATCCACACGCCCATTAAGACGATACCCCAAGAGACGGCCGAGAGATAGCGTCTATAACCTCTCAACGGAATGAACGGTAAGCGAAGTGCCGAACGGGTGAAAACGGAATATACGATAAAAAGAAATACATAAAATCCAATACCGACGCCAGCCGAGTCAGTATAACGCAACCCGATCCAGGCTCAAGCAAGAATCCAAAACAGGCATCCCAAACCTTAATAGCCGAAGATTTCTAGGCCGGGATTGGATGCTTTCACGATTCAGTTTAACTTACCCCACCGATGGTTGCCGTACCGGATTGCATCATGGCTTCGATGTAAATATTCACGACCATTCTCATGCAGGCGATGTCGGTTCCGGGACCCGATGGGCTTGGGTGTTCGGTTACATGATCCCAGCCGCATTGCCATCCGCACAAACTGATGATGCCGGCCATGCGCGAATTGATCAGCACGCCGTAAAGGCCATGGCGGGCCTTGCGCGGATCGTAGATGTTACCCATGAAGGTATGCGGAGGGCGACCGTCCGGGATTTGGAAGTAACAGCGGTAAACCTCGTGGGTCGGCGGGAGCGTGACGATTTGCGCCTCCGGCAACGCCGCGGAGTAGAATTGGATCTGCTGGCTCAGGAACAGGTCAAAATCCGGGGTGACATGGATATCGTGGCAGGCATCCACCAGGACAAATCCACCCCGCCGGATGTATTCGGCAATGTTGTGCTGTCCCGCGGGTTCGGTTACCACGCCCACGCCTTGGGAGAAGAGGAACGGATAGCGGCAGAGTTCGTCGAGGTTGTCCACATCGGCCTGGTACCAGACGGGATCGATGTTGAGCGTGGTTTCATCGCGGAAGAATTGGGTCAAGGTTGGATCGGCGCCCGCGTGGCGTTTCCAATAGGGACTTGAAGTTTTCAGCCGCGACCACCCGACACTTTCGGCACGCAGGCTATCGTAATCCGCAGCCCGTGCTCCCAGCCGCGTGCAAACGGCGAGCACCGCCGGCACCAATTTCAGGAAATGCGCGCGGTTGATGGGTTTCATGGTGTAATGGGCGCAGCAGGCGAATGGCGCGGGCTAATGGCTGTCGCCCGGCTGACGCGGACTTTTCGTTAATTCGGGTGTCATTGGAGTTTTGCCGGTTAGCCGAGAACCCAGAATGCGCCATGCCACTGACGCGAGGTTTACCCAGGGGAGCGACGCCAACCAGACGCTTGGGATGATGGACGAACCGAACATACAACACCATATAACCAGTAGGCGGGTGATGCTCCAGCCCTTGAGCAGTTCATCCGGGTCATTCATAGGCGTATCCTGAGTGAGGTGTTCCAAAGTGACGACTGGCCAGGCGCCATGAGTTCCAACCCATCCCCCAGGGTTCAGATAGCCACCTCCGTCTCCGTCATCGGTATTGAGGTAGACTCGGCCGGGGAGCGTGTCTTCCCAAATAAAAAACCATCCAAGATTGGTCCCAAGCATTACGACCGCGAAAATGCATGAGAAGGCGAATGCCCCGATGCGGAGTGTCTTCAGTTGAATCGGCCACGGATTCACTGTTTCCGATGCGGGCTTCATAAGCCGAATAAACGCTGCTGTTCGTCGATGCGCAAATTGGGATGCGGGTTTCAGCAAAGGCGCGGGTCCGCCAGGCAGACCGCAAAGGGGAGAATGGCAACAATTACGCCAACTACGGGGCGCAACTCTTTTACCGTCCCGGCGGGATGACGAGGGCGCCGCCGAGCAGGGTGAATAGGTCGGCGACGTGGGTTTTGAGGGCGGCAGGGTCCGTGTCCATGGTCACGGCGAGAGTCGAGCCATCCTTGCAACGCCAGAGCAATAGGAGCGCGGAGGATTTGCGGCCGCCCAGTGCGTAATCCATCGTGATGGCGCCCATGCGCCAGTGGTTTACATCCAGGCAATCGGGTTGCAGGCTGCCCACTGTTGCCGTGTAACCCTCTCCATGCAGCCGCGAGACTATGTATTTCTTCCATGCGTCAGCGCCTTCCGGTTTGTCCATCAGGTCGATTAGCGCTGCTTCCGGTTTCGATGCGTTGCGAATGATGGCAGTGGCGCCATCCGCCGGCCAGGTGATCGCGACGCCGCTGCCCACGGTGACCTTCGGGCCGCCCAGAGGCGGGATCGGCAGCGGGACCTGGCCGCCGTCAATATTGAGGCAGGTATAGGTACGATCGCCCCATGAGAAGGTATGGATCACGCGTTGAGAGATACTCAGCGCCTCGGCGCTATCGGTCAAAGGGATCGCGGCCAGCAAAAGCGACGCCCACGCGATAAGGCGCAGGAAGTTTGATTGAGTAGTTGAGTGGTCCATATCGATTATTGGCGGGTCACCCGGTCGCGAACGAACATGGCAGTGCCCCAATTGAGCTTGAGCGCCGAGGCTTTGGCGTCATAGGAGACATCCCCGAGCCATCCGCCGTCGTAATTTTCGGTCGTGTGATCGCCATACTTCGAGTGCCAGACCACCATCTCCTCGCCGCTCATGGTCCGGCGCGCGCCGCCCCACCATTCCAGCCAGAGAGGATTGGCGCGGCTGGCGGCATCGACATAGGTATCATCGGGGAGCAGTTCGTTGGCGGACATGGTGGTCCAGGCTTCCACCAGGTTGATGGTGGTGTTGCTCGCATACTGGGTGCTCGCGGATTTGGCATCCGACCAGGAATTGGATAACTCGGTGATGGAATCGCCGAACAGGCCCGCCGGTTCGATCGTATAGCCGGGGACCTCGCGCTGGGATTCCGTGGTTGGATTGCTGTTCACCGGCATGCCGTAGGACGAGTACGGCAGAACCGAGGGATAGGTATTGACCGTGGCTCCGGCGGGCAAGGTGGCGCCGGTATTGAAATCGCCCCGGATATAGATGGGATCATCTGATCCCAGTTCCAATCCCACATCTGGGAGCACGCCCGCATCCCAGACGCGGACCCCGGTAAGCGGGGTGGTGGCGGCGGTGGTGCTGTCCCATGCATAGATGATCCCGGTGGGGAAAACCAAAGGATACGCATTCATGACGGCGGCGAGGGCGCCGACATCGATGTCGGTGGATTGCACGGACTGGGTGGTGCTGCGCTCGTCATCCATGAATGCGTTGGGGCTGCCGGCGGAGGTTGTCTTGACATTCACGGCGGCGAGCAGCGGGGCGACCCACGGAGCCGTCGAGGGGCTGATGACACTGCCATCCACGTTGACCACCTGCTTGGTGACAGTCTTCACCGCTCCCACAGTGGTGACATATACCTGAATCCGGGCGTCCGCCTGGTTGTAAATGCGCGCGTTCTTGAACACAGCCGGGGTGGTGTCGTTGGCGGGATTGGACGGCGTCTCGATGACTTCCCGGGTCGAGAACATGTCCGCGGGATCGGCAGTGTTGGAATTCGCGGCCGCGGCGATGGTTGTATTGGTCTGAAAACTGGCCTGGCGGTTGCCGTTTGAGTCAACCGCCAGGGAGCCCACAAGGTTCGGAATGAGATTCGGCGTCGAGGTTTGCTTGACCTGCGCGGCATAGCCGCCATTGGTGAAATTTGCGCCATAATTGACGCTGCTCAGTCCGTAAAGAATGCTGTCGGCAAACGTGGTGGGGGCGTAGAAGCTCACGTTTCTTCCGACGTACAAGGGTCCTGTATAACTGGTTGTACTCCCGTAAACAACGCTTCCATTCCGATAGGTGCACCATGCGAACGGGCTCACCTTGTCCATCCGCAGGTAGCGCGTCAGCGTGATTGCGTTGGGGCTGTTTACAGTCGCCACCTTCGGCGTCACGGTCACCATGATCTTGTAGGTGATGCTCCTGCACGGCACGTTTGCGGCATATGCCGATGCGGAATGGGTGAAGTAATAGCGGTCCACACACGTCGGCGAGTTGTCTGAAACATTGAACCGTTGCGCGGCATTGGGCAGATATCCCGGGCTCCCGCTGCTGGTGACGATGGTGTCGTCCGGGAGGACCGGATCAACCACGGGCGTACTCACCGTATAATCGCTCAGCCGGCTGCCGGATGGAAAGTTAATTGCCCCGGAGATGGCTGGAAACGTGGAGTTACCCGGAACTCCCACGGTGGCGCAATCGCCAATCGACGGCCCGTAACCCGAATTCGCATTGATCCACTGGATGAGCCTCCCGACGACGACATCCACCGCGGCGCCAGCGGCGGCATTGGCGCGCAGGTATTCGTCATCGGCCGCAGTCACGCGTCCAACGTTGTCCGTCAAGGAGTGGACCGCCATGAGCGCCACGGACATCACAAATATGAGTATGATTACGATAGGCAACGCTCCGCCGCCGGTTCCGTGTTGAGAGCGAGTGAAGAACATAATCGTTAAAGCGTGACCCTCTCGCGGAACTTGCAGTTCACATTGATCCAGGTGTTATTCCGCGCGGCGGATCCGCCCGCGCGTGTCATCACGTTGAGGAATTCGAGCGAACAGATCGGCAGCAGAACCTGCACGGCGTCGCCCCCGGCAGGCATGCAGAACGTGAGCCCCGTCCCGCCTGTGGGAATGCTGGTATCGCCCGGTTGCGTTTGATTGCTGCCATCCAGCCTGGAACAGATGGTGACGGAGGCGCCGGGTGCATTGGTATCTGGGATGTAAGTCAGCGTCTTATGCCCGTCCGAGGTGCTGGTCGTCACCACAAAGGCCGCCTCGACCATGAAGTAGGCCCGGTTGCAATCCAGAAAGGTATTCGATCCGAGCACGGCCGGCATGTGGAGCCCCACCAACCCCGAGACACTGGTATCAATGACGTCATACGAGAGACCCGGCACCGTTTCCGAATTGGTCCCGGATGCCACGCTCTGTGAAACGTGCGGATAGGTCGGATACAAGCGCGCATCACCCGGAATGACCGCTGCCGAGTAGAGGGCCGGGTTGTAAGTGAGAAACACGAATTGGTCGCCCGTTTGTAGATAAACCGTCCGCGTCGGCGGCGGAGGATTGCTTACCGAGTAACCGCTCCCGTCATCGGGATTGACATATCCGGTGAAAGGCAGCAACCGCATGAATTCGATCGCGTTCCCCCATTGGCCCGCTGCGACCGGAGCGAATGCCCGCGCCACGGGATCGTAATTGGCGCATGTCACGAAGGCGCCGGCGTTATCCAGTTCCGTAAGCATCCGGTAGTAGGCCCACTCGAGACTTGAATTGGCCTCATTCATGGCGATGTTCTTGTCCGTCAGGTATATGCTGGTCCTGTACGTATCGTAGAGGGCGAATGAGCCGACGCTCAGGACTATAAGGGCTATCATGGTCTCCACCAGTGTGAATGCCCGACGGCTCTTCGCGCCGGGATATTTCAGAAGGGTGTTCACGGTTTGCTTCAACTAGTAGTCCCGGGCTCGCACGGTCGAGGCGTAGTCCGTATAGCTCTTGCCGCGGAAGGTGTAGGTAAGCGAATAGTCGATCACCATTGTCTGCGCGGCGGCTTCCATGGCGTAGGTATTCCGGTAGAGCGTGCCGCTCACTGTGGCCGAGGTGGGAGAGTCGCTGCTGTCGAGCAATGTCACATTCGGGCCGGTGTCGTACGGGTCGTTCGGGTCGGCAACCGTCTGTACCGCCGATCCGCTGGTGAGCGCGCAATCCACCGGAACGGAATTCGAGAGCCATGGGTCGGTCATATCCTTAGCGATTTTTGCCCTCAGGATCGAGCATGCGACCGTATCGACCCGAATCCGCGTGGCCCGGGTGTTCAACATGAAATAGCCTCCGGTAATCCCGATGGTCGCGATCACGAACAGAGTCATTGCGACCATCACCTCGATCAGCGTCATGCCGGCGCGGGACGCGGGGTGGGCTGAAAGGGGCCATCGCTGGCGGTGCGAAACGCGGCCTGGAGGCTGGGAATGGATGCGGAGAGTCAAAGGGAATGGGGTCGATTTTGTTCCGCTTCAATACCAGCACAGTCCATTCCGAAGGATACAGGGGTAACTGTGGACGAGGGCTGAGGCGGTTACCTACGCACCCCCAGATTTTCTCCTTCGCGATTCCGCTAATGCTCATGGAAAAAACAACAGCCGACGGTGATCCCGCCGGATCCTACCGTTGCACCGATTGCCGCCACTGCCCTGTGTGGAACCCATCGATCAGGCGGCGCAGGAGCGCCGGGTCTCCCTTCAGGTCGAGGAATGACGTATTCGCCTTGAAGAGGCTCACAAATCCCGGCAACTTCCCCGCCGCATGCTCCATATCCAGGAAACCCATGTTCCACTCTCCGAAGCATCGTTCATCGACATCCATCCTCGATAGCAATAGCACCCGGTCATGGCGCGGATCCCTCTCGATTTGCTTAAACAGCGGTTCAACATTCTCCGGGGTACCCTCGAGCACCTGAAAAAATGAACCGTGATTGTACAGCAACAGTCCGGTCACACCGAGTGTGGTGTTCTTTTCTCGTGCTTTCAGTAGCAGTTCGCGGAGATCCTGTCCCGAGAATGCCTTCGTGGCCGCGCTCGCGTATATTAATTGGATGAATGCCATGGGGCGGGAGGGGTGCGTGAGTTAACAACGAGTTAAATCGATACCGGAATGCCTTCCGAGGGCATCATCCGCCTGAGGCGAATACTCCCCCGGCTGATATCGGAATCCTCCGCGCTCATGAAGGCTCCTCATCCGCATCTTCCAACTGCCCCGCCGCGCGCCCGCCCAGGGCCATGGCTCGGTCGATTTCCTGGACGCGATGCTCGGCATTGCGAGCGTATTTGGTTCCTTCCATGGTCTCGGCTACCTGGGTGAGGACGTCGCGGGCGCGGTGGGGTTCCTCCCGGAGGAGGTAGATGTCGGCGAGACGATTGGCGAGGAAGGAGCTTTGTTCGAGGGGCCACTCGTGGGCGAGGGCTCGCTCGATGACAATGGCGGCGCGGATGGGGTCGTTGAGGTCGCGGCAGCAGATGCGGGCGATTTCGCTTAGGGCGAGCGTGTCGGAGGGATCTTTCCAAAGGATGGCCTCGTAATCCTTGATGGCGCCCTCGTAGTCCTCGCGGGCGACCTTGGCGGTTGCCTCGGTGTGGGGATCGAGAGCGAGTTCGCCGCCGGGGTTGAAAATCCGGTTGCCGATGAAATTACCGAGCGCGGGGACGACCATGGTGGCGATCAGGGCGGCGATGCCGACGCCAACGGAGGCGGTGGCGAGGTAGAGAAGGACGACCTTTGACTGGTCCGGGGACTCGAGATGAGCCTGTGTTTCGGCCTCGGAGAGGAGGACCCACCCCAGGTAGAAAAGGACGGCAAGAACCAGTAGCCGGAAAGTGGAGACCATGACGAAATTCCGTCCGTAAGCTACCGGCAGAAGGGCGGGGTGGCAAGAAGGGTAAGACGATCGAGTCTGCCCCGCAAAGCGCTTGACCCGGTGAAAATCGGAACTTTGGGACGAACTGAGGGGCAGGCTGCTTGACGCCCCATTCCCCGTGTGCGATGAAACGCCGCCCCTCAATCCCCATGCGCGCCGTTTCGCTGATAGAACCCCTCGAAGACCGGATTGCGCCCGCATCGGTGACGATTGCCCCGAATGGAAAATCCGCTTCCTACAAGGATTCGGCCGGGGATACGATTCTGGTGACGACGACGAAGGGGGCCTTCACCTACCTTGGCAGCTCGAAGACTGTGTCGCCGCAGTTCATCTTCAATACCAGCGATTCTGGCCAATTGGCCGAGTTGACCCTGGCTGGCATCGGCAGCTTCAACGGGGCGACCATCACCTTTAGCATCACTCCGGTATCGGGCGGCACCAATGTGGTGAACGTGGGTTACATCGACGCCTCCGGGCTGAGCCTTGGGACCGTGACGGTGCCGGGTGACCTTGGGAGGATCGACGTAGGCGGTGGTGGGGCGGCGATGGCGCTGACGGCGCTGAATATTAAATCGCTCGGCGTCCAGGCAGGGACGCAGGGAGGACTCTCGAGTCCCGATCTATTGAGCAACATCACCGGAACGGTGGGAACCATCAATGTGGCGGGGGACCTGGAGGGGGCGATCTTCGCGCAGGATTTCAACAGCCACCCCGGCACGGGGAATATCAAGCAGCTCAACGTGGGCGGCTCCGTCAATGGGAACGGGGCGAATGGCGGCCCCGGGGTGGTATTCTTCACCGGGACACTGGGTAACGCGGTCATCAAGGGGGGGATCGAAGGCGGCTCGGGGTCGTTCACGGGGTCCATCGGCGGGTACGACAGCCTCTCCGGGGGGTTTGGCACGTTTTCGAAGATCGGATCGATTACCGTGAACGGGAATACACCGGACCAGCCCAATCCGCTTTCGCTCCCTGGCAATCTTGGGGCATCGATCCTGGGCGGATCGGGAAGCCTGAGCGGCAGCATCGCGGCGGTTACCGTGGGGACCGTCCGGATCGCGGGCGATATCTATGGCGGCACGGGTACGGCTTCGGGTTCCATCGAGGCGGGAGGAAACTTGAGCAATGTGACCGTGGGCGGCTCGCTGATCGGCGGCAATTTTGTCTCCGGGACGCCAACAGGGGCGCAATCCTCCGGGCTGATATTTGGCGGCAACATCGGGTTGGTGACCATTGACCAGAACATTTATGGCGGTTCGGGCATCAACTCGGGCGAAATCAGTTCGGCCGGGGTCATTCACACGGTACTGGTAAAGGGGGACGTGGCAGGTGGCTCGGCGGGGAACTCGACCACGCTGGGGCTCTCCGGGGCGATCACCGGGGAGGCAATCAGGACAGTCACCATCGACGGCTCGCTGATCGGTGGAAACGCGGCCATGGGCGACGTGAACCAGACCGGGGCGTCGGACGGCGTCATCATGAGCAATACGACGATCGGGAGCATCTATATTCACCAAAACCTGGTTGGCGGCAGCGGGCCGTCATCGGGCACGATCAATGCGACCGATGGGAACGCGAGCCTGATCGTCATCGGCGAGGCCGGCGGCGCGGGTGGGAGCATTCTCGGCGGGAGCGGGGCTTCCAGTGGCGGCATCAACGTGACCGGCACCATTGGGAACGTGATGCTGTTGCGCAACCTTGGCGGCGGGTCCGGGACCGGCTCGGGAGCGATCCTCGCGAACCAGGTCAATTCGCTGAAAATCGCCGGCAGCGTGCTGGGAGGCTCAGCGGACAATAGCGGCGAGATCAACGTGAGCGGAGTGCTCACCAACGCGACCGTCATGGGTGCCATCCAGGGGGCAAACAACACGACCTCGACGCTGCTGACCAATACCGGATACTTGCAGGCGGAAGGGATCGGGACGCTCAACCTCGGGTCGCTGGTTGCCGGCTCCACGACGGGTACGGGCGGATTGAACTCCTCCGGCGCGGTTCGTTCGACGGTTTCAATCGGTGTGCTCGACGTCGGTACCTTGGTGGGCAACGCCAGCAACCCGGCCATCATCTCCGCGGTCGGGCTTACAAACCAGTCGGCGACCGCCAAAACCGACGTCGCCATCAACCGGCTCACCGTCACCGGCCCGGCGGCAAAGGGAAGCCCGGTCACGACGTACGCGGATATCCTCGCCGGCTACAATGTTGACACCAGCGCGACGACACCGCTGGGCGCGGGCGTGAGTGCGGACGCGCAGATCAACTCGGTCACCATCGACGGCAATATGATGGCCACGAACATCATCGCGGGCGTGGAAGCGGGGACCAACGGTTTCGGCACCTCGAGCAGTGTGGCGCTCAACGGTTCCGGGGTGATGGACCTGCCCTCGATCATTTCGACCATCTCAAAGATCATCATCACCGGCACCACGCTTCCCGCCGCGGCGTCCACGGATACCTACGGCATCGCGGCGCAGTATATCGCGAGCGCCAGTTACGATGGGGCTGCGCTCAAGCTGACCACCGGTCCGGACAACGACACATTTGCAAACAACGCCGAGCACGTGCTCGGGAGCAGCGCGGACAAGAGCGGCACCGTGTTATACGAGGTTTAACCCCCGATGAAACATCTCACCCATATCGAACCGCTCGAGGCCCGGATCGCCCCCGCGACCATCCTCAATCCCTACACGGTTACCTACCAGGATGGGAACGGCGACACGGCGGTCATCCGCATCTCGAAGCCCCTGTTCGCGAGTGTGGCAGCGGCTCAGACCATCCTGAAATTCTCAGACAGCAGCGGCAATTCCATCACCGAGAATTTTACCGGGAACGCCACCGCGGAAAACCTCTCGGAGATTTACCTGTTGGCGAACCATGCAGCGTACGGAATGGACATCAGCGTCAAGGTGATCCCGCAGGTGGGGGTAGGCACCCTGACGGTCAACGTGGGGGAAATCTACGCGGGAGATTTTAGCACGGCGTTCCAGGCCACGGGATGCGTGCCGCTGGGGAATATCACGATCCAGGGGAACCTGGGGGAAATCTACGCGGGAACCGATTTCACCCCTCCGAACGGAGTCCAGTCGATCAACGTGCTGTCAATGAACGAGGGATTCCAGAGCTACATCCTGGGCCCGGTCGGCAGCTTTCACTGCGCTGGAAATTTCAACGCGAACCTGCAGGTCATCGGTTACCAGTTTGGATCGATCGGCAGCCTCTATATCGGCGGGACTCTGGGTGGCGACTCGAGCGGCGATGCGGATACCGGGGTCATCCAGTTTGCCGGGCACGTGGGTAAGGCGACCATCGGGAATATTACCGGGACATCGGGCGCCAACACGGGCGAGTTGGTGGGCTCGCAGGCCAATCCGTCGTACATCGGCTCCCTGCTGGTCACCGGTTCCATCACCGGCGGGTCCGGGCAGGACTCGGGACTGGTGGTCGTCAATGCGAACTCGGGCACCATCGGAAAGCTCACCGTGAATGGGAGCATCGTCGGGGGGACGGCCGGCACGGCGGCATCCGCGACCACGAATTCAACGCCCGGCGACACCGGCCTGGTCCAGGCGGGCATCATCGGCGGGGTTCACATCGGCGGATCACTGGTGGGAGGGACGCCAGGGAGCGGCACCAATTCGAGCGGCGTTGCGGATCAAACGGCGGACACCAGCGGTGCCATCATCGCCAACCTTGCGCACGGGATCACCATCGTCGGCAACATAACCGGTGGAGGCGGACCCGATGGCGGCATCCTTGAGTCGTCCACGCTGGATGGGCTCGTCGTGGATGGCAGCATCGTGGGCGGAGCCGGGACGAATAGCGGCGGTCTGCAGGTCAATTCCATGCACTCGGCGACGGTGATCGGCAGCATCAGTGGCGGCAGCGGGGCGGGTAGCGGGGTCATCACGGGGCAGTCGCTTACTTTCACGGATACGGTTTACGGGACCATCGTCGTAAACGGGAGCGTGACTGGAGGCAGCGGGGCAACCAGCGGAGCGATTATTGCCAATGGGCTGCTGGGAGGTTCGATCTCGAGCTTGCATATCCGGGGAGACCTCATCGGCAGCTCCGGGACCCAGAGCGGCTATGTGGACGCGACCGGCGCATTGGGAACCGTGATCATTGGCGGCAGCGTCGAGGGAGGCTCGGCGGGCGTCGCGGCATTTGCGGGGTCGAGCAGCGTGGCGGCGACTGCGGCGGTCCACGGCTATAGCGGGGTGATTGCCGGGGGCAGCTCCAATAGCATCCAGATCGGGGGTTCGGTGGTGGCGGGCGCGCCGGGGACGACGGTCAATTCCAACGGCGTCCTGAACGAATCCGCGGATACCAGCGGGGCGATCCTGGTCAACGCAGTGAAATCATTGGCGATCACCGGCAACCTCACGGGGGGCGCCGGACCGAATAGCGGGCAGGTGGATGCGCTGACCAGTCTTGGGACATTCTCCATCGGCGGGAGCGTGGTTGGAGGGACTGCAAGCGATGCCGGGCAAATTGTCTCGGGGGGGACGCTGACTCACGGGGTCGTCGGCGGGAGCCTGATCGGGAACCAGAATATCGCCTCGAAGACGGCGGTCGTCGGCGCGGGTTACATCCAGGCCGGCCAGATCAACTCACTCCAGATCAAAGGGAGCGTGACAGCGGCCTTGAACAGCCTCGGCTCGATTGCCAACAGCGGGGCAATCCGCTCGACGAGCGACATCGTCGCCCTCGCCATCGGCGGAGCGGTGACCGGGAATGCCTCGAACCCGGTGGTCATCTCCGCGCAGACGGGGCCAGCCAAGCCGACCACCTCGGACGTGGCGATCCAGAATGTGACCATCGGCGGGGCGGCAACCTATTTGAACGTGCTGGCCGGGTACAGCCCCGTGGTCGGCAACTCTACCGACGCGGCGGCGACGCCATTGGGAACGGCGTTCGATGGGGCGGCGCAGATCGGTACATTGCGCTTCGGGTCCACGTTGAGCGCGAGCAATCTCGTGGCCGGGGCATCGCCGGACACCGAGGGACAATTTGGCACCAAGGGCAATGCCGCGTTCGCGCCGGCATCGGGCAGGAAGGACCTGCTATCGACGATCGCGCAGGTTATCGTGACGAAGGAGGCCACCGGCAACGCGAATTCGGCCGACAGCTTCGGATTTGTGGCGGAAGTGCTCAAGACTATCGAGATCAACGGGGTGAAAATCCCGACTGGGGGCCTTGTGGCCGGTACGCCGCAGAAAGTGAACGGGAACCTTGCGCTCCTGGAGGTGGCGCCGCCGAAATAAACCGTCGTTGCTTGATGCTTGCGCGAAGCCGAAGCCTCCGTAAGATGAACCACTCTCGCACGCGGGCATAGCTTAATGGTAAAGTTCCAGCCTTCCAAGCTGGCCATGCGGGTTCGATTCCCGTTGCCCGCTCCACTCCCCTCTGGGCCGCAACCGGACTAACCGCTTGCCTGCCCGAAAGGCATCCGATAACTCTGCCTTCCCCTTTTCCCGAGCCTGTATCCCCAGGGGAACCCAAACCCGCCTCATGCCATCCCCAACCCAGAACGTTGACAGGGCCGGGCTGTGTGAAGGCGGCAGAAAAAGCGCGCCAGAACGAACGGCGGAGGGGCGGAGCGGTCCAACTGCCTGCCGTATGCCGATTTGCCATCCCCTGCAATCCCGATGAAGTGGCGCCTTAAAATATTGGCGCTGTGCATCGCGGCGTCGCTGGCCGCGCACCTCATGGCGCAGGATACCGGTGGAGGCGCAGCGGGCGGCGGAGGCGCCGGAGGGGCGTCCGGCGGCGGCGGTGACGCGACCGGGGGAGGCGGCGATGCCGGCGGGACGGCCATGCCGGACAACTCAGGGCTGCCCACAGGCACCACCAATCCCGACAACGGTGGCGGCTCTGGCGGCATGGGCGCGCCGGACAATGGGAACACCAACGGCAATCCCAATGGGACCAACGGCAATCCCAACGGTACCGGCAATTCCAACGACAATGGACTCAACGGCGGCACAGGGAATGAAGGTAGCAACGGAAACACCACGCCCGGCACCAATGGGAACGGGACCGAGGGGAACGGGACCCAGGGAAATGGGACTCAGCCCGCCACCGGGGGCGGCGGCGAAATTCTCTCGCCCGGCACGGGAACCCAGGGAGGAGGGGAGGGGACCAATCCGATTCTGCCTCCGCTGCCCTCCCTGTTTCCGCCCGGGACAGCGGTACCCCTGCCCGGCGCGACGCCAGCGCCGTCGCCGATTGCCCCAGTCAACCAGGGAACTGCGGGCGCCGCGGCCCTCCAGCAGGCGCCGGTCACCTTCACGCTGCCGGGCGGCTATGGTGGGAATGCGGCGACCTCGTTGACGCTCGGGCAGGGGCGGCTCGCGAAGCCGGTCGTCACACTTTCGACCTCGGTCTCACAGGGGTATGACACCAATGTCTTCAGCGCGGATTCCCACATAGTGGCGGTGCCGACTCCGACACCGAGCCCCACCCCGGAGCCGCCGCTCGAGCATAAGCTGGTAGGATACAACATCACCCCGCCGTATCCGCCAGTGCCAGTTTACTTCACCTTCCGCGCGCCGGTGCAGGCAAGGCCGACTCCCACTCCCGCAAAGACGCTGGGCGTGATCGGGAGCCCGGTCACCTCCGTCACCATCGGGGCCCAGGTGCAGCATGGGTCGCCCCGCACGGTGATAACGCTGGATCTGTCGCTATCAGCCCAGGACTATTATAACGAGCCGGGGGGCGGAGAGGATTTCTCGGGCAGCTTTGATATGAGTTTTGTCCACAGGATTACCCCCCGGGCAACGTTCTCGATGGAGGCGTTTGCGGTGTACCAGAAGACGCCGGACTTCGCCTTGATCAACGCGCCGACCAGCGCGGGCACGGGCGGCAACTACCTGAACGGAGACTTCAAGGCGAACCTGACCTACACGTGGTCCGAGCGGATCTCGACCGTGACCTCCTATGAACTCGCCTTGAACCTGCTGCAAAGTAACGGTAACAGCGACCTGTACAGTAGCACCTACGGGACGCAGTTTCGTTATACGGTATCCCCTCGCAATACTTTGACCGCGGAACTGCGTGCCGGCGAGGGTATTTACCCCACCAACTCCTCGGCTGATACGAGCGCCCTCTATTATTTGCTGGGCTTGGACACGACTTTTTCCTCAAAGCTGAGCAACACGGTGAGTTTCGGCATTGAGGATCAAATGAGCACCAGTTCCGGCAGCCAGACGCTGCCTTACATCGAAAGCGCGACGACCCTCGGCCTGCCACGCGGCGGTGCGCTCTCCTGGACCAACCGGTACGGAGCGGAGGAGCCTCCCGGCGTGGGTTTCCAGGTGAAGAGCTACCGTACCGGGCTGACCCTTTCCCAGCCGCTTTCCACCAAGCTGGTGGGTTCGGTCTCGATCGCCTACAATAACGTCGTCACCACGGATACCGCGCAATCCTCCGGCTCTTACACGCAGAATCAGCTCCAGGGTTCCCTCAGCCTCGCCTACACGTTATCGCCCCGGCTCTCGATGAGTCTTAGCTACACGTATATCGATCTTTTGACCACGCAGATCAATTCGAGCTACATCCGGCAGCAAATCTATCTGGGGGGGAGTTATCAGATGCAATGAACGGGGAGAGAGGACGCATGTCCAAGCTTTTCAATAAATTGTTTTTCATCATCGCCGCTTGCGAGCCGCCTGCGTCCGGGGTACAGTCCGGGCGTCATTGTCGCGGAAGCTCTGATGTGTTAAGCATCCCCCCAAAACGCGCCACCATCATCCCATTATGTCCGATTCCACAGAGGTAAAACTCCATTTCCTGGATTATTGGCGCGTCGTCAAGGCGCGGGCCGGTATCATCATTCTGACTTTCCTGCTGACGATGATCACCGCGGGCGTGACGGTCTATTTCCTTCCCCGGGAGTACTTCTCGAAGGCGACCATCGAGGTGAAACCGGACAACAACTCCATGGAACTCTTCGGCCAGGGCGCCTACAACGCCACCAGCGATCCCCGCCTGGCCCCGACCCAATTCAAGATCATCCAGGAGAAGGGCATCCTGTACCCGGTGATCGATCAGTTGAATCTCTGCCAGAAGTGGGCCGGCAGCGGCCCCCCCCTCCTCAAGGAGCAGGCCTACGGGAAGCTGCTCGGCATGATGGACATGAAGGAAGTGCGGCAGACGGACCTGATCGAGATCGGCATTTGGTCCACGGACAAGGAAGAGGCGTCGCAAATCGCCAACTCGATAGCAGTGGTTTACCAGGATCGCCGTATTGCGGACCAGAGCCGGATGGTGGATACGGCCCTCGAGCGCCTCAAGGATGAGGTCAACGACCAGACCAAGCAGGTGACCGACCTGGGCGCGGCGGCGGCGAAGATCCGGACGCAGATGGGCATCGTGGATCCCGACCCGGAGACGATGGCCAATACCGGCTCGGACCTCGAACTGGGGTCTGTGCGGTCGATTGAGGCGGACGTGGACGACCAGCGCCTCAAAGTGCAGGAATTGCAAACCCAACTCGAGCAGGTGAACAAGCTGCAGCCCGAGGAATTGATGGTCGCGCTGCACCTTCTGAACATCGACGACCCGACGGTGGCGAAGGATTTGCCGTTGCTTCAGGATACGGAGACCCAGGAGGCCTCACTGCTGAGTTCCGGCCTGGGACCGAACCACCCAAAAATCAAGGAATTGGAAGCGGAACAGGCGGTTTACAAGAAGCAGTTGTCGACGGAGATCACAGCCCTTCGCAATTCGATGGCGACGCGGTTGCAATTGGCCAAGACCACCCAGAACGTGCTCGAGGCTCGGCTCCAGGCGGCGAGGGATCAATTTACCCAGATCAAGAACCAGGGCAGCGACTACACGGATGCGAAATACCGCTACCTGGAAGCGAAGCGGCTTCTCGAGGCTGCCCAGCAGCGCTACACCACCCAGGAACTGCAACAAGGACTGGGTACCGTCGTTGCGAAAGTGTGGGAGCAGGCGGAACCGGCACTGGGCCCGGGCCGTCCCAAGGTCTTCTTCTACATGGTTCTGTCGGCTATTATTGGCATGGGTCTCGGAACCGCCCTCGCCTTCTTCCTCGAGTACCTCGATACCAGTGTCAAATCGCTGGAGGATGTCGAGCGCTTCCTGGGGGTGCCTGTCCTGGCTGTTATCCCGAAGAACGTGGGCATCCTGATGCACCAGAAGGGGGATTCACCAGACGCAGAGGCCTACCGCATTCTGCGAACTAATATCGAGTTCAACCGGAAAAACCCGGATGCCAATACCCTGACGCTGATATCCGGCGGGCCGGGCGAGGGCAAATCGACCACGCTCTTCAACCTGGCATATACCTGCGCCAAGGGCGGCTACAGCGTGCTGGTGGTGGACGCGGACTTGCGCCGCCCCTCCCAGCACCGGCTCTTTGGCGTGGAGAACACAGTGGGCCTCAGTAATTACCTCACGAGCAATATGTCCTTCGAGGAAGTGGTGCGGACGACCGGCGTCGAGAACCTATCGTTTATCCCGAGCGGGCTGCTGCCGCGTGACGCGGTGGGCATCCTTAACTCGCAGCGGATGACGGACCTGATCCGCAATACGAAGATGCGCTACGACCTTGTGATGTTCGACTCCCCGCCGATCCTGGGTGTCAGCGACGGTGCGGTGCTCGCCAGCGAGGTTGACCTGTCGATCATGGTGATCGAGCACCGGCGTTTTCCGCGCTCAATGCTCCAGCGCGTGAAACAGGCGGTAGTCAATGTGGGAGGCAACCTTCTCGGCGTGGTGCTGAACAAGGTGGACGCCAAGCATGACTCCGGCTACGGCTACTACGGCAACTACTACGACTATTACTCGACCCAGAACGGCGAGGAAAAGCCGCAGCCGCAGCCTGTCGCCGCGGCAAAGACCAATGGCCGGAAGCCGCAGGCGGCGGCCGAGCAAGAGGTCCACGGCGAGCAGTATTGAGCCCGCCGGTCACGCAACCCGTTTTTCTCCCATGCTGACGAAATCATTGTCTCTTTGTCTATTCATGCTTCTGGCCGCGGTCCCCGGGCTCCTGGCGCAGACGGACGTGGTCGCCCCGGCTCCCACCCCGATCACCGCGCAGCCTACCGCGGATGAAGGCATGCCGGTGGCCGTGGCCGCCACCCCTCAGCCGCACCATTTCCACTTCCCGTGGGACCGGCCGCAACCAGCCGCAGAATCGGCGCCCGCTGTCGCGCAGCAGGGGGCGGATCGTGGCGTGGCATTGCGCAACGGCGATACCGTGGATATCCGCATTGCGAATGTCCCTCCGGATGACATGCAGCAGATCGACGGGTCGTACACCCTGGACGAGGCCGGCATGATCAATTTGCCGTATATCGGCATGGTCAAGGCTGGCGGACTGCCACCCAGCCAGGTGCAGGTCACCATCGAGAACAAGCTGGTCTCCGCAGGCATCTACACGAGCCCGACAATCACCGTCAATCCGCCGGCGAACATGCGGTTTATCAGCGTCGGCGGGGCGGTGCGGGCCCCAGGCCGTGTGCCCTATACCTCCGACCTGACGCTGATGACCACAATCAACGCCGCGGGCGGAGCGAGCGACTTTGCGGGGGACAAGATCAAGATGATCCGGGGGGGCAAGATCATCTGGTTCAGCCGCAAGGCGCTGGACAAGGACCCCAGCCTCGATCCCCGCATCGAGCCCGGCGACCAGATCGAGATCAAGGAAAGCGCCTGGTAGGCGTTTACTGATGCTCGATGAGCGCCCGGTTCTTCCACAGATAACCGGCGCCGGATACCAGTGTAAGCGCCACGGTCACGACGAGCAGAAACGCCCCGCCCCAATACCAAAGCCCCCAGTAAAAATGGGCGGCAGCTAGGGGTGCATCCTTGAGGCTGGCGAATTCTCCCACTGAGAGCATCAGCAGAAAGAAGATCGCCGTCACGATCTGCCATGCGGTCTTGTGTTTGCCCAGTTTCTCGGCCGAGAGCACACGCCCCTTTGACGCCGCCAGCAGCCGCAATCCGGTGATGAGAAACTCCCGGCTCACGATGATGGTGGCCGCCCACGCGGGGATCGCCCCCAGCGGCACCAGGCAGATGAATGCGGCAGCCATCATGATTTTGTCCACCAGCGGGTCCATCAGTCGCCCGAAGTCGGTCTCCATGTGATAACGCCGGGCGATATGCCCATCCGCATAATCCGTGATCCCGGCAAGCAGGAATAGGAACAGCGCCGCCGTGAACCGGTAGCGCAGATGGACGCTGAGGGCGATCACCAGCCCGAGTGAAAGGAAGAACCGCGAGACAGTAAGCCGGTTGGCGATATTCATGCGCCTCCAAAATATCCGCAAATCTCATTTGCCTTGGGCATTACAGGAAAATTAGTCTGTCTCTCCCGGCCAGGAGGGGAAACTCCAAAAACAGAATTTTTATGAACCAATGCGACATCGGCCTTATCGGCCTTGCGGTAATGGGAGAAAACCTCGTCCTCAACATGGAAAGCAAGGGCTTCCGCGTGGGCGTGTACAATCGCACCACGGAAGTGACCGAGAAATTTGCCGAGGGCAGGGCGAAGGGAAAAAACATCGTCCCATCGCGGACCCTCGAGGAATTTGTCGGATCGCTCTCCCGGCCGCGCAAGGCGATGATCATGGTAAAGGCCGGCGCGCCAGTCGATGCGGTCATTAATCAACTGGTGCCGCTTCTGGACCAGGGGGATGTCATTATCGACGGAGGCAATTCGCTCTTCACGGATACCCAGCGGCGCTGTAAGGAACTGGATGCGAAGGGTATTCACTTTGTCGGCTGCGGCGTATCCGGTGGCGAGGAAGGCGCGCTCAAGGGCCCCTCGATGATGCCGGGCGGCCCGGAGAAATCGTGGGAAATCGTGGCCCCTATCTTTACGAAGATCGCGGCGCAGGTGGATGGGGAGCCATGCTGCCGCTACATGGGACCTGACGGCGCAGGCCACTACGTGAAGATGGTTCACAACGGCATCGAGTACGGCGACATGCAGTTGATCTGCGAGGGGTACGCCATCCTGAATGATTTGCTCGGCATCAAACCCGCGGAACTCGCGGAAATTTTCACCGAATGGAACCGGGGGGAATTGAACAGCTATCTCATCGAGATCACAGCACGCATTTTCACCAAGACGGATCCCGACACCGGCAAACCGATGGTGGATGTGATCCTGGACAAGGCCGGCCAGAAGGGCACCGGCATTTGGACGCTGCAATCGGCCATTGGGCAATCGGTGGTCATCTCGACCATCAACGCCGCCGTCGAGGCGCGGGTCATTTCCTCGCGCAAGGCCGACCGCGTCGAGGCGTCGAAAATCCTGCCGCGCCGCGCGCCGAAGCTGTTCACCGGCGACCGGCAAAAGCTGATCGACGCCGTGCGCGACGCGCTATACGCCTCCAAGATGGTCTCATACGCCCAGGGGATGGAATTGCTGGGCGCCGCGAGCACGACCTACGACTGGCATTTGAAATTCGGCGATATCGCCACCATCTGGCGCGGCGGCTGCATCATCCGCGCGCAATTCCTGAACCGGATCAAGGAAGCCTATGAGCGTAACCCGGGCCTGAAAAACCTCCTGCTCGATCCGTTCTTCCGCGATGTCATCGCGAAGACCGAGGGCAATTGGCGCTTCGCCGTCTCGCAGGCCGTTGAGGCAGGCATCCCCGTCCCGGCCTTCAGTGCGTCGCTCGGTTACTTTGACAGCTACCGCTCCGAGCGTCTTTCCTCGAACCTGCTCCAGGCCCAGCGCGACTTCTTCGGCGCCCACACGTACGAGCGCGTGGACAAGCCCGGAGCCTTCCACACCGAGTGGCTGGCATAAATATGCGCGCAAGCGTGTACTTGAACCTGCACCTGCACTTGAACCCCTCTGGCCGCCCCAATTGGAACGGTCGCGATGGTTCTTAGCCAAGCGCAGGCAACCCCGTGGGCCCGTTTCATCTTAGTATCCCTCTCCCTTTTAGTGCAAAATATTTTGCATTGCGGTCTATTTTTTCGTTTACTTCGGACCCCTAGTGAGCAATACTCCAGCAATGTCCCTCCTAGATCCATCTAGAAGGTCGGCCTCCCCAAGGGCAGTTCCCATCCCTCGCCCCACCTTTCGGACACCAGGAAATTCCAGCCGGTGTTCGCCGCGAATTTGACTAAATTTGACTAAATTTGACTAAATTTAACCACCCCCCCCTCCCCCATTGGGTAAGTCACCATGTTAACCCTGATCATCCTCATCGCCTTCCCGTTCTTGATTTGGCGGGCATGGAAAAATCTTCGCCTTGCTCGGGAAAGTGCGAACTGGCCGTCGGCCCCGGGCGTAATTACGGAATCGGAAAGCGCGAACCGGCGTTGGCGCGTGGCTTACACTTACAGCGTTGAGGGCGCGGATTATACCGGGACGGGGATAGTCGTAGGCGCCAAGCCCGGAGGAAAATCCGCGGCTGCGATCCTGGCCCGCTACCCACTGGGCTCCCAGGTGACCGTCCATTATCCTCCAGGGAATCCGAAACTGGCAGTTCTCGAGCCGGGCCCGAACCCCTACGTCACGGCGATCTTCCGCACCTATATCTACTATTTCGTTGTACTTATGGGTATCAACGTCGCTCTCTACGCCGTAAACCGCTGGACCGCTTCCCGTACCGCCGAAAACCCGGAGGCGCCTACCTATGACAGTGTTGCCAACGATTCCGCCGTGGGCGATCGACTCATCCAGCAGGGAGCCGATGCCGGGGACGCAAAGGACGAAGGCTACGTCGGCGCATGGTACTTGGGCGGACTCGAAGGGTACACGAAGGATCCAGCCAAGGCCGCCGAATGGTTCAAGAAATCCGCCGAGCAGGGCGATGCCGGTTCACAAACGCTTTTGGGAGAGCTATACGTCAGCGGCAACGGCGTGCCGAAAGATTGGACCCAGGCCGTGGGCTGGTTCCAAAAAGCAGCCGCCCAGAATAACACGCGCGCCTGCGCAGCGTTGGGCATGGCCTACGAGAAGGGAGCCGGGGGCCTGCCCAAGGACCCTCAGCAAGCCATCACCTGGTACAAAGCCGCCGGCGACGACCCGCTGGCAAAGAAAGGCCTCGAGCGCCTCGGGGCACAGTGATGGTTGCTATTCGCCCACCAGCACGATCGGCCCCTGCGGCGCGGACGAACCACCTTTTTTCTCGAGGCTGATCGCGAACTTGTCCGCCTTCGAGATGGGACGGACCGGGGCGAAATTCGCGCCTTTTGTCGGGTCGAAAACGCCGGCGCTCACGGGCTCCTTGTAATCGGGGGCGATGATCCAGAGCTGGTAATCCTTGTCGGGTTGAGCCGCCGGCATGTTCACGGTCTTGAGGATGCCGCGCTGCGAAGTGAGATCCCACGCCACCACCGCAACGGCCTGCGGATTGTCCTTCATTATCGAAGCAAGGGTCGCGAGCTTGACCTCGGACAGCGCATTGCGCGCCTGCAAGTCCGCCACCTGGCCGCGCACTGTGTCCAATTGTGTCTGCAACTCCGCATTCAGTTTCCCCTCGGAAATCGCGCGGGCTAGCGTGGCATTGAGCCGGTCCTGCAATCCATTCCGGATCGTACTGATCCCGTCGATTTCCACCTGCTGGTTATGCTCCCGGATCAGCAGCGCGTTCGTCAGCAACTGGAGATGATACCGGTTGAATGCGATGCCGCCGGCCCAAATCGCGATGCAAGCCGCGATGGCCCACGGAATCCAGGTCTTGATTCCCCGGAACGGCACCACGACGGTGCGTTGCTGCGTCACGCCCGCCGCAATGCTGGCCTTGATTCGCTCCCGCAGCGCGGGCGGTGGAACCCGCGGCGGTGCGGTCCACGCCAGCGCGGCGGCACCCGTCTCGAGGTGGCCCACCAACTCCGCCAGCTCAGCATTGGCCTCCATCGCTGCCTCAAACCGACGTTTCTCTTCCGGCGGCAGCAGGCCCAGCACGTACAGGGAGGCTTCCTCTTCCGTGTGTTCGCCGATCACAATTTTCCTTTCAGGGTTTCCCCCAGTTTCATCAGGCCGCGCCGGATGCGCGCCTTCACGGTTCCCAGCGGCGCGCCGAGCCGTTCGGCGATCTCCGTCTGGGTCAGCCCGGTGAAAAACGCGAGGCTGACCGCTTCCCGCTGGTCGGGCGGAATGGATTCCAGCGCCTGCTTGACTACCTGCCGCCTCTCGTTGGATTCCGCGCCATCCTCCGGGTCCGCCATGGGCGCGGCCTGGAAGGGTTCCTCGACGGCGATGCGCTCCATGCCGCGGCCGCGGCGTTCGCGGGCGCGGAGACGGTCGATGGCTTTGTTACGAAAAATCATGTAGGCCCAGGTCGTGGGGCTCGATCGCTGCGCATCGTACGAGCCGGCCTTGTTCCAGATATGGAGAAAACCCTCCTGCAGCGCATCCTCGGCTTCTTTGGGGTCGTCAAGAATCTTGCAAACCAGACCGTACAACATCGGGGACCAGCGCCTGTAAACCTCGTCAAATGCCAGCGAATCGCCCTTGGCCACGCGATGGAGGAGGGCTGCCTCGGATGCATCCTCGATGGGCACAGTTTCGCTCATGCGCAGCTTGGACGGGGTGGCTGGGGCATGGATGAGCGAGTAGAGCAGTGGCGTGTAGCCATCAGAAAGTGCGAATACGTTCCCCACACTGGATTAGACGCCACGCACCTTCAAGCAGATGCAGGAAGGTGTTGCTTCAACCGGAGCACCGGCTCGAAGAGGTCGCCGTGTTTCTCGACCCGGGTGAGCACATCGGCGGGCGTAAATACGAGGCGATTTGGGTCCTTGGCGCCCTTCGCCACTTCCTCCCAGGTAACGGGGGTGGAAACGGATGGCTGCTCCTTGGCGCGCAGGGAGTACACGGTGACCGTGGTCTTGTGCTCGTCGTTCTGGCTCCAGTCGATAAGGACCTTGCCGGTCCTGAGCGATTTTTGCATCTGGGAGACCACGGCGTCCGGGCGCTCTATCTCCAGTCGCTGGGCGAGTGCGT
>Ga0302319_10004877_pt1 | contig 27341 bp, 22 predicted proteins | sample Bog_T0_2_FD_203319 | JGI IMG/M metagenome (GOLD analysis project Ga0302319, IMG submission 203319) | Peat permafrost microbial communities from Stordalen Mire near Abisko, Sweden - Bog_T0_2 | ecosystem: Environmental > Terrestrial > Soil > Wetlands > Peat | place: Sweden: Abisko, Stordalen Mire... | reverse complement strand
CAGAGCACGCTGGAGGACATGCTGTCCTCGCATCTCCCCATGCTGCCGTCACACCAAGACATGCTTCCATTGATTGGGTTCAATGCGCCTCGCGATTTGGCCCTGGACACGTTCACCGTGCTTGCAGATGAGATCGTGTTTTCCGACACGAATGTCCTCATTCCCATCACGTTTACTTTCATCGTAAGTCGATCTCCAGGTCCATACGATGGCCGTAAATTAATGGGGACAGCGGTTATGTCAGTCGATGATTTTGGGCTTGTAACCTTCTTGGATATAAAGGCTTCTTTTTAGTTTTTAGTCGTGGTCGCCGTACCATTCCTTTCATTGTACGTAAGCCGCCCTTATAATTTTTCTGAGCCCAAGGAATATCCTTACCGAGGGATATTTCCGAATTATGCGTCCGGGCCCTTAACGGATCACCACCTGGGCACAGGTCCCCGCCAAAGAATGATGAATCCACAGTTCGGTTGCTGGTGTTCCCACTGCACGATATGCGTGGAGTTGGGGTGCATACTCCAAAGCATCGATTGGTTTCGGATGCATGCCGCCAGTGGCCTTATGGTCGATGATGGCGAGGACCTCACCGGATGGCGCCACCACCGCCAGATCGATGGTACCGCGCCACCACCCGCCATCAGGACGCAATGCCTCCATCGGTGCCTCCGTAGCTGCGTGGGACCCCGGCCAGCGGTGGGCGATCCAGCGATAGAGGGCATCACCGCTGGCAACCACATGGGCGGCATGCACGCAGCCAGAGACCCCCCAGGTCGTGAGGATCGAGGCGGCGCGCTCGATTTTCGCCGCCAGGGGCAGACGTTCGAGAGACGGAATGCTGGCTAGGTAGGTGTGGATAGCCGACCCCAATGCGGCTCCGTCGACAGCGCTGAGGATCTGGAGAGGCGGGCCCCCGGTACTCTCCGTCGCCACCACCTCCGCTTGGACCGGACCCGGGGCCGCGCTGGGACTCTCCCATCGCGCAGGATGCACCGCATCCGCTCGTGGAGGAGGTTCCTGCACCCACATGCTCGCTGTCGCCACTGAAGAGTTCGGCGCGGCTGGGGTAAAGCTGCGATGGACCATGGTCGTGGCCGGAGTGGTCGTCGTCGGAACGACTTTCCCCTCTGGACTGGGCGCCGTCGCAAGCCCGAGCACTGTCGTGACGTGCGGGCCAAGCAGATCGAGCCATCCATCGTCGCCGGTGGTGGCCAGGATGAGCGTGTCCTGTGCCCGGGTGCACCCGACATACAGCAGACGCTGCATCTCCGCGGTGGCACTTAGCCCCGCTTCCTGGCCTTCGGGTGTGGCCTGGGCATCAGGGATCAACCCGACCGGATCGAGTGGTACCCCGCTGAAGGGATTCCGGCCAAAGGGCCAGACCCAGTACGCCAGGTGGCGACCGGCCAGAGGGTCGGCGGCTGCCGGATCACCGCCGATCACCACCGATTCGAACATGCGCGGCTTGGGCTCGAAGTTCAAATGTCCGCAGATCACTACTGGCCACTGGAGCCCTTTGGCCGCATGGTAGGTCAGCAGCTGCACGGCGTTGGTTCCTGACGGGACGGGGATTAAGTCTGCCGCATCCGCCGCAAGTCCATCCCAGAAGGCGACCAAGCCGGCAGGTGTCGATGGCTTGCCATCTCGCACCGCCTCCTCTTCGAAGCGCACCGCCAGGTCGACGAGGGCATCGAGATTAGTGGCGCGATCAGCGGGTGATCCCCACCCTGCAAGCCGGGATGGCAGATCACAGGCCGCAATGACCGCCCGGACCACATCGGCGGCAGCCAGCTGTGGGGTCGGAATCGCTGCAAGGGCAGCCAAGATCGGGTCTGTGGGATAAGGCACTGACGGTGATGACGAAGGCTGCACCTCCTGGAACCGCCCCGCGAACCAGGCCGGCGTCTGGTCGGGGGCGCTGGTTCCGAGGAGGTGGATCACCTCGGTACAGGCCAGGGAATCCCGCCGGTCGGCCGCAACCCGCACCGCCGCATGGACGATCGCCCCTTCCCGCGTGGCCAAGAGTCCGGGCAACGGCACCACGGCCGGAATACCCAGATTCCGCAGTGCCGCCGCCTGATCCTGGGTGCGGGCACGGGTGAAGAGGAGGATAGCGATGTCACGGGGCTGACGTCGGGGCTCCGTGCGTACCAGGGCAGCAACCCCTGCGGCGATGGCGGCGACATTGTCGGCGGTCTTCTTGGGAACGGCCCACCGTTCACACGCATTGGGGAGGGTGGGCTTCTCGGAGTTGACGGTCACATCCTGGGCGCCGAAGATGGGGGCGAACAGCGCATTGGTGATCCCCACGATCCCGCCCTGGGAGCGACGGTTCTGCGTCAGCCGTTCCTGCGTCACGCCGGGACCACCTGACAAGGCGGTCCAGATCCCCTCCACCAAGGCGGCATCGGTGCCGCGGAAGCCGTAGATGGCCTGCTTGCGGTCGCCCACCCAGACGCTCTCGGCGGCCAGCTCGTGCAAGGCGCGGAAAATCGCCAATTGGATGGGGTTGGTATCCTGGAATTCATCGACCACGAACAGCGTCACTTCCTCCCGCAAGGCCGGGCGGAGGGTCGGATTGCGCACCAGGTCCAGGAAGGCGTACTCGAGGTCGGTGAAGTCCACGAGCCCACGCTCGCGCTTATAGGCTCCATACGCCTGATCCAGCTGCGCCAGGATGCGAGGGGCGAGGTCGGCGAAACGCTCCAGATCCTCGTGCAGGCCTGGAGCGGTGCGGACCGAGCGGCCGAGCGCGCGGATGGGCTCGAGGAGATCGTTGGCGCCGCTGCGAGCCCCCGCCGCGAGCTTCGCCAATGCCGCCTGGTCCTTCCACGTGGTGGTGCCCACGCGGGCGATCCCCCGGAGCTTCTGCAGGGCCTCCTGGGTCACCTTGGTCGCATCCTGCAGGGCGGTGATGGCGGTGATCGCCTGCTCGGCGCGGGAACGCGATTGATCCATGCCAGGGTGGTTGGGGATGGGGGTGCCGATAACGTTCCGCCACCGCGACAGGGAGGTTCCCAGGCCCTGGGCCAGCGTTCCGGTCGACATGGCGTTGGCGCGCATGAGCTGCAGCAGGCGCACCGCTTCCTCGATCGCATTCACGGACAGGCGATCACAGACCGCTTCGAATGCCTCCCACTGCGGCGGGAGCTGCTCCTGGAGGACCCGGCGCACGTGGCGATTGGCCTCCCCGTCCGGACTGCTGTCGTCCAGGATGTCCAAGGTCGGTGAGAGCCCCAAGGGCAGTGCGAAGCGGGTCAGCAGACGGTGGGCGACGGAATGGACCGTGCCAATGGCGGACAGCTCGAGGCGATCCAGCAACCGATCGCGGAGCTCGACCCCAAGTCCTGGTGCCCTGAGAAGATGGGCGCGGATGCGATCGCTGAGCTCGCCGGCCGCCTTGCGCGTGAAGGTGGTGGCCAGGAGTCGTGCCGGATCGACACCGGCGATCAACCGGGCGGTGATGAGTTCGCAGATGCGGAAGGTCTTTCCCGTGCCTGCTGATGCAGCGATGAGCGTGGTGGTCATGGTCAGCGGCACTCCGTCCGCCCACATAGGCGGCTATACTCGCAGTGGTTGCAGCAGTCCTGATCGGCCGCGGTTGGTGACAGCACCAGATCCGCACCGGCTGGCCAAGCCGATGGGTCCTCCAAGGGACGGGCGGGGATGGGATGGTCCTGGTGCCAACCGTGATCATTGACCACCGCCATGCGGAACTTCGACCAGGTCTGGAGCCACCCGGGCCCACCATCCACGGCTTCGGCCGCCGCACCCAGCGACGCGATACCCGGGATGGGGTCGTCTCCTGCCGTCAGCAGCCGCGGGCCATTGATGATGTAGTAGCCGGTGACGACCCGGCTCTCCGACCGTGAAGCCGCATAGACGGCCAGCTGGATGGCTCGCCCCTCCTGGAGCGCGGCACGACGTTCCTTGAGGCTGCCAAGCTTGATGTCGACCACTACCGCCAGACCAGTACCGGTCGCGACACAATCGATGCTGCCCTTCAGGGCGATGCCATCGCGCCGTGCCGCGATGAGAGCTTCCATGGTGACCGCGGTGCATCCCGCGGCACGCAAGGCGGTGGCCAGGGTGCGCGCCGCTTCGGCGACATGCTGACGGAGACGGGTTCGGCGCGCGCCCAGTCCCGGGGTCGCCAGCGGAGCGGCATCAATGGCGATCCGCTGGTCAAATACAGCGACAGCGGTGGTGGCAGCGTGGGCCGGTTCCGGAATCGTCCCGACAAAGACCCCTTCCAGGACCGCATGGGCGAAGGTGCCTTCCAGCTGGTGGGTTGCCGGCAACGCCGCGGTGGGACCACCGAACAGCTTCAGCACATAGCGCATGGTCCACGCCAACGGGCATGCGAGACGCAGGGTGAGTTCGGAATAGCTGGACGTCTCGGGAAGGGTGAGCGGCGAGCCGAGGGCGTTCCACAGCGGGCGTGGTCCCTGAGACGGTTCTGCGGGAACGGCGACGCCCTGACGCTGCCACCCCGCCAGCCGGAGCGTCGGCTGTGCATCCAGATCATCCAGGCGGGGCACCCGATCCGCATCGACCCCTCCCAGGGCCATCCCTTGCCGCAAGGCGATCACCGCCGGATGTTCCCGGGCATCCTCACCGCCCGCTACTGCGATCACCACCAGGGCCTCACGGATCCGGCAGAGACCGGACCGGTCACCCGCACGTCGTGCCGTCGCGATGGCCATGCCATCATCCACGGGCAGTCTGGCCTTCCGCAGGGCGGTCAGCTCTGCCGCGGTCCAGACCGTCCCCGCTGCGTCATGGGCGACAGGGTCCACCCACAGGACGCGCCGTGCCGACGGGGGGATGTCTGCCGGAGTGGCCACCACCAGTGCTCCACCAGCGGCGGCGTGATGGCGTGTCACCGCCGATCCGGTTGAGGCTTCGGCAATCAGACGGGCCACATTACTCGGACTCTGGGGAATTCCCGCCATGGCGAACGCCTGTCCCAACCGGGCTGCAGCACCCGCCAGGGCGACATAGGGACTGTCACCAGGTGCATCGGCCTGGGACATGCGCGTGCCAGCCCATTGGGCGACCAGCGAACACCGCTCGACCAGCAGCTGCGCGGGGGCTGGCTGTCCCATTGGCACGCGTGCATGCTCGAACCACTGGTCGAGGCGCGTCTTCAAGGTGCCCTTGGGATCCTCACCAGGACTCGTCAGCTCAGCAAGGGTGCTGGTCCAGCTGCGGCTCCCCAAACCGGGGAACTTGGTCAGGGCCCCTGCCAGCCGGGTCCCCACCCTGGACCCCCAGGGACCACCGGGAAGCATGCACAATTCCAGGAGGAGCCCCGCATCGACGGGATGCCAGCAGAGGCCCAGGGCTACCGGCAGGACGCCATCCAGCGCCGTGTGCTGCCCGATCGCTGGCGCTCCGATTTCCGGAATACCTGCCCGCCGCAGCCGGTCATTGATGGCCACCAGGACGTCTGCCTGGCTGCACACCACCACCGTATCCACCAGATCCGCCGGCGGTCGACTGGCGAGGAGGGCAGCAATGGCTTGCCCGGCACCCACACGGGACCCGACCTGGGTGACGGCGAGCGTCGGGTCCGGCATGATGGGCTGGATGGTGCCGCCCAGACTCCGTTGCAGGACTCCCAGGGCGGTCGTGGGTGGGGCCATGGCCGACACCGACGGAACCGGGATGACCGTGGTGATGCCTGCGAGGCGTATACCGATGGCTCGCCAGCGCGCGGGAAGCGCCTCGGGATTGCCCAGCAGGCGGATGGTTGCAGGTACGGTCAGACCCTGGGTGAGCGCGTTCTCGATTCCCATGGTGCGATCCGCGGCGGTGCCGATCCCGCTCGCATGCGACTGGCGCAGGCGGTTCTCGATGACCGCCAGCTGCTCCAGGCACGGGATGCCAGCCGCTACCCCGTCCCATTGCGCCATGAGGGCGTCCTCGCGACGGCGCAGGAGTTGGCGCGTGGTTCCCAGGCGATCGGTCTGGAAGCTGTTCCAGACCGCCGGCGGGTGGCTCGCATCGATCGCCGCAGCATACTGTAGGAGCTGATCGATCACGACCGGTGCCGGGTGCGAGAGTCCGAGGATCGCCTCGAGGCGCGTGATCGCCGGCGACAGGTTCAATGGATCGAGGGGTATTGAGGAATCAAAGACTGGAGGTGTCATGCAGTTCCTATTCCAAATGGGTTCCGATTGCCAGCCGATGATTTCGAGGTGAATGCGGGATAGGGCGTCGCCGCTCAGGCCGAAGTCACTTATCAGTAATACCCCTGATGTAATTGCTGCACATCAGTCTTGCGATTTGCGGGATCTTCGACCTTGATTTAGGTTTCCAATCCCGGGTAACAGCATTACTTTTGCATAAACAGGTAATCAACGATGAATCCATATTCAAACGTCCAAGCGGATAACAGGGGGGAATCGAAATTGGTTCATGAAAACCGTTATTGTTTGTATTCAGTTACATTAACCTGCACACGTGTCCTGTGCCCGCCCTCACTTGTAACATCTATAACTGCCGACGGTTCCAGTTTATTATTCGCTTCCATCAGCTTTCCCTTGGTCGTTAAGTCAGAAACATTTTCTGCATATTGAGCCTTGACGGATACGTTTGAAAGAATGAGATCAGGCGGAGTGGTATTCACCCGAATAGTGAATTCCGCTGTATCCGAATTCCCCTTTTCATAATTGATATTCAGGGTTATTTTGTAAGTACCGTCTTTTTCGTAGGAATGGGTAACCACAGGTGTCGAATACTCGGTTCCATCGCCCATGCTCCATGTATATCCCTTGATTCCAGCCTTTTTCTTGGCGCGGATAACAATAGTCTTTCGGTTGGTGATTGCTGGGGCCCCTTGGATAAGTGGACCATCGTCACTGACGGAACCATTTACTACGGGAATCGTCGGGGCTGTTGTAATGGGAGGTGCAATTGGGACTGGCACAGGTGTCACTTCTGATTCCTTTGAGCATGCCTTACACCCCTTGACAATGGCGAAAATAATGAGGAATAAGACGACAATATTGAGGCAACCTTTCATTTAGTGAATGTCCTCTTCGTTGATATGAAGATGGTAACGCTTCTTTGTTACGTTGTTGGCCCCATCCACTGCCACTATAAATATGTCCTTATCTCGCCAGGAATCATCCCTTTTTGCATAACGTAATGGTAATTGTACCGGCGCGGTCACGGTAACGGTAGCAATCCAGGAATTGTTTGGCTTATCCCATGTGACAGCAGCTTCCGATGAGGTAATGCTTATGGTTTCGGAAGTCGCTGATCCACCAAACTGAATCTCAAAGGACGATGCCCGAGGATGATCAGAATGTAAATAGATCATTCCAGCTACTAAAATGCTGCTAACGGCACCTAATAGTGGTAGCGCCAAAGCTGCACGAGGTAACAGCTTCCCCGGCGCTGGCGGCATATCGATCTTGATTTTACGCAATCCTACAAATGCACATATACCAAACGCGCGGATTGCCACATCAATTGTGAGGAATAGGATGAATGGAAGATTCCATGGTGGAAGGAATAAGACGGATCCCAAGGTGAGAATGCCTAGAATGAGGTATCCACTAGCAGCGCCAAAACCAAAGGATTTTAATAGTCCAGTGTGAATACAACGTATGGCCCGATTACGTGTCGCATTAAATTGCTCAGTAAGTTCTTTTTTTCGATTTTCTTCTTGCGATATGAATTCAGATAGATTGCTTTTCTCCTGAGCGATGCATGCGTCTAGTTTTTCCGTGGTCTGTGCGATTTCATCATTTATTAATCGCACCCGTGTGCGCAATTGAATGTGCTTGATGACCTGAATAAAGACATCGGCCATAATCAGGATCCCATATTCGGCTTGTGGGAGAGATAGGCTTCCATGCGTTCCTGCTCTTGCTTTAATTCATTGTAGCAACTCTCGTCAATGGCCTCAATCTGACTGATAATTCCATCAATCCAGATTCTCACCATTTCCCCAAATTGTCGACCATTCCCATCTTTCCATTCATTGTGTAAAAGAGATTCGAGCTCATGCCGCAAGGACTTCAAATGATGCTGGGCCGCTTGACAATTCGACCTCAATTGATGTCGATATCCCGCTAATGCATTCGGATCCCCATGAGAAATTGTCATGGCTGTCTTTCTTGAAATCAGGGATTGGATTGGTGGTAATTGTCCAACAGGTCGGCATTTCGATTGGCTTCTCGGCATACCTCTTGGCATTGTGCCAGAGAAGCCATGATGCTTTGAAGGTGGGGTTCCAGGTTTGCCCCGAAATTCTTCCCCCTCTCGTCGGACCAGTGGTTATGAATGAGCGTTTTTAGCCCAGATAGCGCGCTGTTCATGCATTGGTGCGCTTCATCGGATTGCTGTTGTACCGAACGGGCAAAATGACGAATTGCAGCTCGGTTGGCATGAATGGTCATGGATGTACTTCCCTAGCCTTGTTAGAGGTAAAAGCCCTGATTTTCGTATATCCCTGATCTTCTGAAGTTTTCAACAAGGCTTGGCCATCCTTGATGCGCAACGCCGAATACACATCATCGACAGCATCATTGGAGATGAGTAATTGCATTCCAAAATCATCCAAAGATGGGCCGGGGAAGCTGAATATTTGCTTGATGAGATTCTTCGTCGGGATCCAAGCAACGACATGGATACCACACAGGCAACCGTCAGCCAATATTTCCTTTAACCGCTCTCGTACCGTGCCACCACCCTGGGTACTGTTGCTGGAGAAGGAAGGACCTTGTCCTCCACCAAAAGAGACACTTTTCGGAGGCGGAAGACTAAATGCCTGCGGTGGTTGTTCCTGGGGTTTTACTGATGGGTTGCCGGGCGAAACATGAGACGCATCTGTTGGCTTCCGATCGAAATCCCTGGCGCTCCCGATTCCCGCAAATACCAATATCCACCGTGAAGTTGGGGAACTTGGCCCAGTGTGGTGTTCTGCTTCCGCGCGACGTCGCAGAAGCTCTGCATGAAATTCTCCAATGGTGGCAACGAGTCGACTCTGCCTTTCTACCTGGCAGCGTGGGATATTCGACCATTCATTCACTATCTCAACGTAGGCTTCTTGTTCGGGATTGACCAGGTTTAACACCGTGACTCGCAAAGTGGGGTCGCTATCCTGGGATAAAATGGATCGAACCATGGCTTCCAAGGTGCCGATTGCGATATCCTCCTGATTGCCCGCAATCAGAAAATTGGTTTGGCTGCGACCGCTGATCTTCCACAGGGCGTTATTCCCTTCCACGGTCATCTCCATTCCTATGGGAATCCCTAGGACGGATGGGCGCTTTCCCGGATTCGTAGCCGGTGGAACAAATGAAACGGCCCCAGTATCCTCAAATACCATAGGGTTACGGGTAAATTTTGATGACAGGGCTTTCTGCCGGCAATAATTAACGATGTCGGAAACGCTGTCTTTCCCTGCCGATTTCTCAATCCATGCACATTGGAAAATGACATTCGCATCAATGGCCCCTTCGCGCTCGTTGAAGATGCCTTGGCCATTCCCTTCCAATTTTGCTGCCGCATCGTTCTTTCCACCGAGGAGATTGACGCTTTCATTTTCGCTGAGGCGAAGTGCGATGCGTACCTTGAATTGCTCCTTGGTCTGCGGGGCCATAGCTCCGATGGGCATGGCCTGTGTACAAAGAAGTAAGTGAATTCCGTAGGAACGCCCCTGGCGTGCGACTAAATCGATAAGCTTTCTGGACTTTTCGGCCAATTGATCATCCGGAAGGAAGAAGCCTTGGAATTCGTCAATGATTATTAGTAGTCTCGGTAAGGAGCTCTTGGGATCATCTTTAGTCTTCCCCTGTTTCTTTCGGTAGGATTCCAGATTATCAACATTATTTTTCTTGAAAATATCCTCACGACGTCTGATTTCGTTCTGCGCAGACTCGAGAACATTGACTCCCAGTTCGCGCTCACTCGCTAAGGCGATCACGCGAGCATGTGGCAATTGCCCATCCGCATAGGGCTTGAACTCAGTACCACCCTTGAAGTCAATGAGATATAACTCAAGATCCCAAGGTGAATAGCGAAGAATGCAGCCACAAATAAGCGCGTGCAAGTAGGAGCTTTTCCCAGAACCAGTACCACCTCCAAGTAAAGCATGTGCACTGGTGCGACCGTCGAGACGAAATGAATGAGGCTTGCCACTGGCCAATCCAATGGGCACATCAATTCCCATATCGGTGGTCTGAACCCAATCTCTGACAGACTGCGGATGAAGCGATGAGAAAATGAGCTTAGTTGAGCCCGCCCTCCTGAATTTCTCATCATTCGCAATGGTCACGAGAGATCTTATGGCTTTGGCCGAATTATCTATTGTGAATTCTAACATGTTAACACTAACTATTGCGTCGGGAACAACATTTATTCTGTCCGGATACCGAATGTTGGGGTATTTTTCTTCTAACTTATCATTCGACTGGTCCACCTCTTCTTCGTCATCCTCATCTTCAATACCCAACAAATCTAATGACGACCCATCCTTGTCATCATTTGCAAGATTGATGGCAATGTGTTCACCAGCGGTTATTTCGGGATAGTCAATGTTTTGGGCATCGGCATTTGTCATGAGAAGCAGAATCGGTGTAATGCCTGCCATACGTCCATGGGCCCAGATGGAAGCGAAGTGCTTAGCGGCTTCTTGCGTCAAGCACGTCGGCGTATGGGAAAATAAGAGGATCGTACTTGCCTCTGAAGCTCCAGGTGATTCGATCCCCTGTGATAATAAATCATAGAGACTATTGGCGCGGTTGCCGAGGACACGCGTTTTAACGTCCCTAATCCTATCGCAAAGCCGTTCAAGACTCGAACAAATGCTTCGCTCATCGCAGGCAATTTGAGGTATCAGACGGTAGAATGGTTCGAGTGCATTGAGATTGCTGAAAGAGGACCCGTAACCCGCCGGATCCACAATGCAGATGCGTACCATTCCTGGTCGAGTCGACATTATCGTGCGTAGCACCATGGATTCGATTAATGACCGAGCAGTACCAAGGGTATCTTGGCTACTCATCACTATAATCGGAGGAGCATGTGAAACTGGACAATAGACAGATTCATTCAATTCCGTCAGGCCCAAATATATGGGCATTGATGGCACCAATTCGCGACGTGCAAATTCATGGGGCATATGTAGGGAAGAATTCTCTAGGGTTTCCCATATCTTTTCTGAGAATGGTAGACTCGCTAGGTTTCCATTGAGCACAAAATCGATATACTCTTGAAGCGCTGATTTTAGTGCGACATTTTTCGCGTACAGTTCTTTTGCAATTTCCAAGAACTCCACTTTTTCTATGATGGCATCTCCATATTCTGGAAATGTATTTTTTAAAACACGTTTATCCCTAAGTAAATTTGCCAACGCCTCCATGGCGGATATGCTTGCACGAATGTTGATGTAATTCTGATTATCTCGTTCTCGAGCACGAGGATTATCGCGAAAGAGCTTAACTTGATTGGATATCCAGTATTGGGCGTGAAGATATGTTATGGACCCTACTGTAACCGGCAGTGCAATCGCACACCAGCTAAGAAGTGTAACGGTGTCCGTCACGGATTCCCCTTCTTTTCGATACCTGAAAATTCTCGCACATACTTAATCATATTTTTTCTTAGAGTCACTCAGTTCGATGAGATATTTGGGTTGCATGCGGATACTAGACGATCTGTCGAATGTTCCCGAGGTTTATCGATTGGCCAATAATTTCCACTCATTTTCCGTTGGGAAAGGATGGTCCCGTCGACCATAATAGGATGGATCTCCTACAGTTATTGGGACCAGATTAAGTTCATAAGTGTATTATATTTAGCATGTTACGGCCTGTCTGGAATCATAATTCCAATGGGGTCAAAGATGAATTGTCCAAGTACACCGACATGATAGGCACGTACCCCCAATATTTTTAGGGCTCATCTATACGGGCACTCTGAGATCCCGGTGTCTGTCCCAGCCGCTGTTATTCGAGATTACGAAAGATGGAACAATCCCATTTATTCCTTACTGAAACAGATATCGAAAGAAAAAATCCATCAGCAATGCTGATATATGAATAGGACGGGCCATTAATAAATAAAAGGGGATAATTCATGGACGCGGCGCATCGATTCGGTGTGCGTCTGATGCCATTGGTTGAACGACCTGATGGGCAGACGGTTTTGTGACCTTGATGACCTCGATGTCCCTGATCGTAAACTCGAATTCGCATATGTCGCCCATGAGCGTGAAACCGATACGGTTATCGCCGGACAATTCCTTCATATAGCGGTTGGTCGCTTCGGGCTCCGACAAGGTTCTGGTAAAGCCCGGGCTGATCTCGACCGTAAAGTAATCCATCAGCCTGGCTGAAAATGTCACGACGTCTCCATTGTTGATGTCTCGGAGCCGCTTCCCCAGTGTGCTCGTTGGGCTGACCGGTCCGTCAGGCGACAAGTACGTGACATAGATTGCCCTGTCAACGATCAAAGGGCACGCCAGGCGAAAGGTGATCTGTCCAGCCTGCCGATTCCCATTCGGGATAACGTTGAGCCGACCCATGGTGCCCACCCATCCGGTCATTTGCGGTTGATGGAGGATGGGGGACCAACCCGTGCCGTAAGCATTAAACTTCTCCTTCAACGCATCGGATGCCTTAATCGCGTTCATTCCTGCCTTCCACGAATTATCGGTCGCATCGTCGTACCGCACCTTCTGATCAATCAGGGCATCGAGGAACCCTCGCTGATCCAGCGGATAGGGGAGCTGGGGATAGTAGGTCGGCTTATGTGTCAGGTACTTATATCCCCCATAGCCGACCATGATGACCAGGAGGACGAGGGACATGCAGCCGACAAAAACCCCCTTGTTGGTATCTTGGATTATTCTCATCGGTGGGTCATCCTGCCATTTGGGCTGGTGCGGAAAGTGAATTCATCCCCATCGACGTGGGATGGTTGGTCGTCGCCTTATGATCAAGGAAATCCGGCATGGAAATGTCCGGAGGAGCGGCGGGCTTTGGTTGACGCTGGCGATTAGGTTTCATGTCTACTCTACGTCGTCCCGTGCGGAAGCTGACAACGATGACGCCGAATGTTGGTAAGCGTCCATCGGACCTGACATGGCAGTGCCTGTCTATCCGGCAGCCGTCAAATCAGACCCTTGCGCTTCTCACCGTTTACGCTCGGTGACGCTCACCGAGCAAAATGAGAAGACAATCTGCCCTCCAGATTTCATAGCGACAGTTACTGACGGCGGCGTCGCGATGGATGGTTCGGCTGGCATCACGATAGTAATGGAATCGACAGTCATCGACTCTCCCAACAGCTCGTCTGCTCCTTTCATGTGGTGGACCCCGCCGAATCCAACCTGGAACAGGTGCGGTCCTTCACCATCGCGGTAATGACTATGGTTGATATGGTTGAGATGGAATGTGACTTCTGGCCATTGCGGTCCGATCAATTCGGCCCTGCCATCCCGCTCGATGGTAATCTTCTTCTTCCGATCAATCACCGCTTTGGTGAGGAATGCTCCACGGAAATTGTTGAGTTTGTCGAGCAGCGTCATGATGCGGCTTTAGTGGAAAGGCGGCCAGCCCATGCCTTTGGCCGCAGATTGCCGTAATCCTTTCGGCCGGTGTGCAGTTCGGCGAAGATGTCGAGCAAGTACCTGAAGGGATCGAGGCCGATGAGCCGGCAACTCTGGGTGATGCTGAACATCGTCGCTGCCCAATTCCCGCCTCGGTCCGACCCGACGAACAGGCAGTTCTTGCGGCTCAGACTGGGCTGCCTCCAATTCCGCTCCAGGGCGTTATTGTCGATGGGAACTTTCCCGTCCTTGGTATAGGTCCGCAGCTGCGGAAAGATCTTGAGCGTATAGGCAGAAGCGCCGTAGAGACCGCTGGAATGCCGCTGGGTCGTGACCCACGTTGTCAGGAGCGCTTCCAGCTTGTCGAGGAGGGGCACGGCAATCGCCTGCCGGCGAATCTGCCGTACATCGGGCGGATCATCGGCGATCTCCTCCTCCAGCTGGTAGAGCAAGGTGAAGTAGTCCATGGCCTGACTGGCGGGCTTCTCCCCGGCATCCATGGCCTCTTCGAACTTCCTCCGGGCATGCGCCATGCAGGCAGCCCATAGGATCAGACCGCTGACGAAGAGGCGGTGGTGCCCAGCATAGGCATCAGCCATCACTGTCCCGTTATAGCCAGCCAGGAACTCGGCCGGCCATTGCCCGGCTCGGCTACGTCGATACTCGCAGTAAAACTGATCCTCCGCGCAGTAGCCCCATAGGCGGGACTGATGGGTCTTTCCGGCCCCCGGATCCAGAACATCGATCCAGGTGTCATCGAGCCCAATGACCGGGCTGGTCAAGATCGAAGCACCAATAGCCTGGTGGATGGGCGCCAGGGCTTCCGCTCCATGCCGCACCCAGTTCATCAGCGTGGCACGGCTGATGTCGATGCCGGCACGTTCGAACTTGGTCTCCTGACGGTATAGCGGGCAGTGGAAGTCGTACTTCTCAACCAGAGCCATGGCGACCGTCTGATCGGTGGGCAGGCCATGGGGCACGATGCAGGCCATGGGAGGGGCAATGATCCGGGGCTCACCGCTGAAGGGCAGCTTGTAGATCGGTCGCTCGATGCGGAGGCGGCGGAACCAGGCCGGCATGTAATCCAGCTTCCAGGTTACTTCGACGCCGACCTTGGGCAGGAGCTGGCCATCGGGGCCGCGGCGTTCCGCTTCCGGGACGTCGAGGACGACCTTCTCGATCTCCAGGTGATCGGGAAGCACGAGCCGGCCGCGGCCCTTCTTCCGGTGGGGGTTCGCCTTCCTCGTCTTTGGGGCAGTTTTCTCTGCCGATTCCGAGGATCCGGTTGATCCCGTCGTCACATCTCCAGGCGTCGCGGTCGAATCGTCGGGGACCAGGGCATTCTCAACCACTATCTGGCGCATGATCTCGTCGAGCACCTGCTGGTCGGGATGGTGGGGCTCACTGGAACGGCCAAAGATCCGCCGGGCCATTTGGGCCATGCGGAAGTTCATGGCCTCCATCTTCTCGGTCAAAGCAGCGATCGTGGCCTGGAGCGAGGCGTTCTCCAGCACCAGGTCGACCGGGGCGCCCGTCGCGGCGAGCTGGCACCGCAGCGAGGCATTGTCAGCGGTCAGGCGCAGATTCTCGGCCTCAACCCCGCGGAGGCGGATCAGTGTCGCCTCCAGCGTCGCCGTCACCTGAGCCAATCGTGCTTCCAGCGTCATGATCGCGTGATTATACCACGCGGCAATCTGCGTCAACACGGTAAAATACGAGCGTTTGATCATTGACTGGCCATCGTCGCTGTCGACGTGTCAGTGCTGGTTCGATGATAGTGCGCGTGGTAGGTCGCATGGTGGACATCGATGCCTTCGAGGAGCAGCAGGATCTGCGCCGGCGACAACGGCAACGTGTCCGTTGAGGATTCGACCAGCGCTCCTTTGGGTACCGCGAAGGTGCCCTCCTCAAGCCGTTTCGAGCACAGCCAAAAACCGGAGCGATCCCACGAAATGAGCTTCACCCTGTTCTTGTGGCGCCCCAAGAAGACGAACACATCGCCGGCGTAGGGATCCTGGCCCAGCGCATGTTCCACCAAGGTCGCCAGCGACGAACAGCCTTTGCGCATATCGACCGGCTGGCGAGCGAGGAAGATGCGCCGGTTATCGCTGAAGCTCAGCATGACGTGCCCGCCAATGCCTGGACGGCCAGGCGCAGGAGGGACGGATCCACGCCAGGAGCGATTCTGATGACTGCGCCGCCTGGGAGTAGAATCTCCAGGGTTGCTGCGCCCCGATGGGGCGGTGGCACAGAACGGGGAACCTGAACAGCGATTTGGACGAAGTTAGGGGGTGCGATTGGAGCAGGATCTGCCCTTTCGGCTACCGTCGATGGCGGCATTCTCTTGGACCAATAGTAGATCCGCTGCTTTCTCACTTGATGGTGGCGGGCGAAGGCGCTGAGCGACATTCCGGATAGACGCCAGGCGTCTACCAGGGCGCGGCCTCGGACTGCTGGGGATAGGGTGGGAGAACATTTGGCGCGCGCTGACTTGGTCTCCATGGGGAGCCTCCGTGTGCGCGATTATATCGGTCGGCAATTCGCCCCGCTAGTCAGCCCCGATGGACGCTCACGAATGTTGTAGCCAGTGGCTAGTTTTTGGCAAATCTGCCAGTCCAGCGCCGCGATCGTCATTGCTACCTGGCAGAAAAAAAATCGATCGAAATACTCGGCACTCAGGCCGATGCCTTCAAGCCCGTCATGCAGAAGGTGTCCTGATTATCGGACGAACCCCAGGAGTATGCGTCTCTTGATTGTTGCTTTTGGTTAGGACTTGCCGTGGCTCTTGCCCTTGAACATCGGAACTGGCGCTATGACTTCGGGGATGAACTGGACGAATAATCGTTATCCGTGAATAATTATTATTGAATGATGACGTCAGAGAGTTCTATCCAGGTAGAGCCGCGAACAAATATTCCCACTACGGTTATGGGGTCCCCTTTGTCGAGCTTCTTTGCCTTGTTTCCCTCGGTGTCATCACGCAAATTACATCTTACTTCGTTACCGATACCACCCACGCCAGCATCCACATCTATTTCAACTTTATTCTCAAAAGTTCGGGATACCCTATCTACTTTTCCAGTGATTGAGAATACCCTTCCCTTATATTTCTCATCCGCCTTGAAAGTATTAGAGGAATAGGCGGATGAAATTTCTTTTATGTCCATCTTTTGCGGAAGAACATCAAGCTTTTGAGAAGGGTTGCCCGTTCCCTGTACCGGAGTATTGGCTGGTTTTGGAAGTGGGGTTGCCTGTTTCGGGGCATCAGCGGGAGAGCCATTACGATTGCCACGAGCAACCTGCTGGGTCGCATCCTCGCTCATCGCCGCCTTGGCCTCATCCTCGGCAGGGGTGCCGGGGAAGCGTGCCGGAATCGCTGCCAGCAGCTCCATCGCCTGATCGTGCTGGGTGGCGAGCATTTCCTTGCCGCGCCTGAACTGGTCTTCGGCCTTACCCTCATAGGAGTGGCGCAGCTCGGTATCGGCCTCATCGATTTCCGCCCTGGCCGCGCTGGTGCCGTAGGTCTGCCGTAGCTTCTTAAGCTCAGTGAACAGCTCCTCCCACTGCCCGGCGGCGACCTTCTCGGGCTCTCCCGCCTTGAACGCCTGAAGCTTCTCCTTGGCCTCGTCATGACCGCAGGAAGCCACAAGGATGGCCAGAGTGAAGGACAGACATAGTTGGATTTTCATTAGAGTTCTGTTTTCGCTTGGGAGAGGCTGTGCGTGCTGTGCCCGTAGTGCAATTCACCGACTTTATCTGAAGGGAATGGGTTGATAAACCGGACTGCTCTGGAATTCGAGAAATCCGTGTTTGACGAAGATGTGTACGGTGGCATATCGGTCGATGGAGTCGGCTGCATAGACGGCGCATTGCCTTCCACTATCAAAAGCATTGGCGCTTTTCAAGCGTCGATTTACGAGGCCATCCTCATTCGAATCCAGGAAGTGTTCGCGCGCTTCAGTCGTGATGGTTCCTCGACCCTCGAAGTACTGTTCAGCGGACACGGCTCTGTCGTCACCGGTGCGTCGGTTGGCCCATAACCGTGAGTGAGTCGCTGTGCTTGGCCGATTCATCGATTTCCGAGGATCAATCCTCAAATACCTCCAGCTCCAGTCCTACCTTCTCCAATTGACCCACACTGGTCGTCCACTCCCGTTTCACGGGCGGAAATCCCCATGCCTGCGTGATGGCTCGATCCACCAATCGCAACGCGGCGATCCCCTCAGCGGCATGCGCCAGGATCGCGGTGGTGAGGCGGTCGATGATCGGCGTCAACATGGGAGAAGCCGGTCTCATGTGGAGCGGATGGCCTTCCAGAAACCCTGACCAGAGATTGGGAACCGCCAGCAGGCGATCATGGACTTTCCAGAGCGCGCGCAGGACCTCTCGGTCGACTTCATGTGCAGGGACCAACGCTGCATCTTTGATGCCGCTGAGATCACCGGCCATGACGATCGCACGGATGGCGGCGTTGTGGGAGGGGGGCAATGCGCTCAAGATCGACTGGCACAGCCTTAAGCGCCATACACCTCCGGCCGCCTCTGGATGTGCTACTCCCCAGCGCAGCCACGAGACAAGCCCTGGAAGATCGCTCGCCACGATGCGTGCCGGGCGCATCTCAGCAAAGTCCTTCCACATGAAGGTCTTTTCGCTCGGAAGATGAATCAATTTGGGCATTGCGGTGCACCCTGTGGTATGGCAGCTTTATGCCGCTGCCTGTGGTCGTGGTACGGCGATCGCGCCGTCTGGCCCCGTTGCGGGCATCCCATGTCTTCCCGCAAGCGACGTCGACCAGGAATGCCAGCGAATGCTGCTGGGATCGCGAAACGGCTGTCCCATCCTACGGATGTGGATTACGCTGCGGCGGCTGGTCCTGATAGAATTGCACGGGATTATTTTGGTTGTGATGTGGGGGGGTATGATGATACACAAAATAGATGACAAGTCCCACCAGAAGAGCGATGATGAGTAACCAGAAGAAGACATATGCTATAATTTGTCCGAGCAGATAACCGCCTACGATTCTTTTGACTATTTCATAATCATCCTCAAAAGACATGGTGATTGCTCCGTGACGTGGTGATCCTGGTGATTTCTGCGATCCGAGCCAATGGGTCTTTGGTGTCCTGGTCCTGGGCCCATTGCGCAAATGAGCGCTTGAGCTGGAGGATGCTGACGCCAAAGGTGTTCCGCAAGATGCGAGTGAGGGAGCGTGGAGAGACCTGGATGTCCATGCCATGTAGCGCAACTGCGACACGTCGTATCGTGATGCGCGACCTGCCCGTCGTGGACGGTCGCAGGCGCATGTAGAGCTGGATGAGGAAGCGCTCGCGCGCATCGGCAGTGGCGAGATCCGGTGAGGTGCTGGAAAAGAAGGGGGCCAGCGCGGACGGTCGTCCGCGACCGCGAGATCGCCGTGATTCGGAGATCGCCCCCAGTAATTGCTGGCGCCAGGTCTGCCAGCGCCTGAGTCGACGTTTGTCCTGTGCGACATCAGGAGATCCGGCCTTCCGGCTCATGGACCAGCGTCTGGTGTTGTGCTCGATCGTGGTTGTGACCTGGGTGATGGCCTGCTCGAGGATGCGCAGCCGTTGGACCCGGCTGAGACTTTTCAGCCAGCGGGCGATGTCATCGGCTGTCCCAGGCCTCAGGAGGAGCGGGAACACTGTGTCTGCCCGGAGCTGGGCGGGAGATCTACTGGTGATAGTGCCTCGGGAAGTCCGGCCTGCCATGTGGTCATGATACCCCAGCTTCTCGGCCAGCCAACGCCGGAAGCCGGGGGTCGACGGCTGGCTTCTGAAGTCTGTCGTGCACGGGGCACCGTGGAGACGGCCGCATTATACCTTGACTGATTGGAGTAGGTTCGGACGTATTCTCTCCTGGTAGGACAGCCGCTCATCGCAGCTGCGTGCCATGATTCCTTTGGGATCCAAGGTCGAGAGCAGGATCTGACCCTGGGGTCTGCGCTTCAGGATCACGGCATGCCAGGAATCCATTTGGTCCGCAACGGGCATCGGATCCAGATATCCATCGCAGATCATCCGTTCAAAGGAGCAGCAGCGGACCGGAAAGGTCGGGAAGGATGCCTGGTCGTCGCACGTCCAGCTCTGGGAGTCGGAAAACGCCCGTCATCCGCACCCGATCGCTAGGCCATGATAGCGACGGAGGTCATGTCAAAGCCATGCGGCGCACTGGAAGATGGGCGGAACCTCAACGGTCGTAAGAGCATGCATGCATCGCTCGGGATAATTTGGGGAACCATAGGCAGGGCCGGATGAGCATCGACGTTACTGGTAAAATGGTTCGGTAGGGGCGTCGCGATGGTTCACCAGTGCTGAACGATCGATCGTCGTAGCAAGGAGTGCGCTAACCAGCCTGAGAGTCGAGCTGGAAGCGATACCCGACGCGGTCGTCGAGTTCGGTGGGTCCGATGAGTTCATCGGATCGTGACCACCAGAAGCTATGAGTCGACTGCTCATTGATTGTTAGTGGCACGGAGTGTCGCGGAGTTCCGTGGGACTCGCGCAGTGGCTCGGCGCGGTCGGTCGGTCCTCCGGCACCCATATGCGTGGAGACCATCGCCGTCTGCCCATCATCACGCGGATCGGCGGACGCCCGGGCGTATTCCCGCTCTTGATGGCTTGGCGAGCCGTCTGAGCCGCGCCGGTGGGGATCGGCCGTGCTCCGAGATTCATCACACTGACGGGCGAGAGCGATGGCGATACGCTTGCGGGCTTCGCACAGCGCGACGCGCACCGTGCCCGGGGTTGTAGCGAGGTCGACGGCAATCGCGATCGCGGACGCCGCCGGGTCGCGGAGACGGGCCGCGACGACGGGCCACCGCGCATGTCCGGCGGCGTCCTGGGCCAGCGCCAGGGTTTCTTCGGCAATGTGCGCATCATATGGAGCAGTTGGTGAGGCCGGCACCGTGTCTTCAAACGCATCCAGCCCCTCCGTCAGGCGCGCGCGCGTCTGGCGGACCACCTTCCATAGCGCGTGGATCAGCACCGTGCGCACGTAGGCCTGGTTGTTGGCGATCGTGTCGGGGACCTCGGCGGCCTCGATCAGTGACAAGCAGGCGTCGTGAAGGGCATCGTGGGCGAGATCGTCACGATTACCCCAAGGGATGGCTTGGCGAGCGGCCAAACGATGAGAGAGAACCAGCAGTTGCGGGTACTGCGCTTCTAGTATGGCCGACCAGGTGGGCATGCTTTTCTCCTTCAGGTCGCGTCCGACCGGCAGTGGCGGAAGGCGACGGTGGCGTGCTCCTAAGGAGAAAGTGGGATGCCGCTGACCAATAGGAGAGTTGTATGATGTTGTAATTACTACTGTTGTGCCGTACCTGGCGCAAGCATCACTGGGGTGACTTTCCCTTGAAATGACGCAATAATACATGTTCGTATCATCCGCCACTATCAGCCACTACTAGTGGGAGTAGCTTCAGTCTATGCCGCGAATGTGCGTAAAGATCAAGGTGGCTATTCACATCGTGCATGCACTTTCGTGGCGGTATACCGGGAATGGGTACGAACACGACTGCATCCAGGCCATGCCCGACTACCAAATGTGCATCCCGAGGGTGCCCACGCGCAAGAATGCCGTGCGCCTGGTATTCCGTCGATAAGTCGTGACTAACGAAAGCGGAGGCACAAGCTCCTAGAGAGAGAGTAAGGACATCCCATGGCCGACCACCACGCTTCTGGAGCTGGGGTGATCATACGTACCGGCGATCTCATTGTCGCGACGTGTGCTCAGCATTTCGATTCTACCTGCTGCAGTCCCATCCGGGTGAGGATTGCCAACTATCTCGAGACCATAATCCACGCCTTGAATGAGCAGGAGAGGACGCGGCTCTTGTTGCTGATTGCGAACTATTTAACCAGTAGCGATTTCTGGCCTGAGCGGCTGACCCATGGACCGGCACACCTCCGGGTCGAATGCGTGGCATTGGTGGAGCGATTGATCGTCTATGCCTTCGATCCCGACGGCCAGGATCTCAACACCGGGTGCGGCCGGATCCACTTGGCCTTGGACAAGGCAGCGCGTCACCAACGACGGGCACCAGGTCACTGCATCGTCGTGTCCTGCCAATCAACCTATGCAACGGTAGAACAAGCGCGGCAGGACGGTCTGCTGCATAGTACGAAAGGCGAGGCTATGGTGCTGAGCGCGGAGGAATGGAAGTGGCTCTTTGGACATGCGGTCGCTACACACGTGGAATCCGTGGTACATTACCAGCAGAACGTTGGATTACCGCGCTAGTGCTCTGAACACTTTAATACCCAGGAGATTCCAATGACATTGACAACGAGCGATAAAATCAGGGACATTACAGCCAAGAAAATTCGGAAGGTATTCAATATAGAGCCAGTCCCATTTTGGGCTGAAACCAAATCACGCCAGATCCGCGTGTCATTATAGACCCATACATGGATGTCGAATAGGCCCACCGCCCCTTCAGCGGCTCAAATACTTGAATTTCACATCCGATCGACGCCAAATTCCCAATCCGATTCGACGGAGCTCCCAACCTGGCGATTCACCAGGATCACCGTGCTGCTATGCCGATGTTCAGCTTGCTTTGGCGAGTGCGGGCTCGGCCCGCTCCATGCGCGCCAGCACCCAGAGATTGTGCGCCAGGACCGCCCACGCGACAAAGCGCTTCTGGTTCTCGAAGCCCTTGGTCGGCAACTGGTCGCCAAGGAAGTTCTCCTTGAAGACCCCGATCCTCGCCTCCGTCTGGGCGCGACGCTGATGCAGGTCGCGATTGCCACCATCCTTCAAGAATTCCTTCATCTGTGCTGGTGAGCGGGGCAACGTGGCATCAATGACGCCCAGCTTGGCCAGCGTCGCGACGTTCGCCGCCGAGGAGAAGCCTCGATCCCCGATAACGGTCGTGGCCGCCTGCACTCCATGCGCTTGTCGGATGCGTTCGACCGCGGGAACCAGCAGCGTGGTGTCATTGGCCACCGTCTCGTTGAGGAGGCAGTCGACGATCAACCCTTCCGCCGACTCGCCGAGCAGCAGCTGAAGCCCGAACTCCGCATCCGCCCCGGCCTTGCCCCTGACATAGACCTTGGCATGGGGCTCGTAGAGGCTCAACATCTTGCCCTCATTGGGGATGACGCGCTCGCCGATGATGCGGTCGTGGGCCTGCTTGATGGCGGCCGGTAGGCGGGACAGCAGGCGGTCGATACGATCGATGATTCTGCGCGCTTGAGCGATGGTCAGATCGCTGTCCTTCCAGTCCTTCTCAAGCAGATCGCGATACCGCCGTCCGTGCTCCTGGACCTTGCGGACCACACGCTTCATCGCCCGCAGCACCCGCTTGCGCTCCGGCTTCTTGTTGGGGCCTCGACCACGGCGGCTCGCCCCGCTCATGGCCATGGCCAACCGGTTCATCTCCGCCACGAAGGTCTGGGGGTCCGGCATCCGATGGGCCAGGCCGTGCCGGCGGATGACCAGGATGGCTGCCATGATGCTGCGCGTGGCATCGCGCAGCAGGGTCCAATCGGCGGGATAGTGGATGTCCAGCTTGGCGCAGGTCGAATCCAGCCAGATCATCGAGAGGTCGACCGGGATGCGCAGATCGAGCGTGGATTCCCCCTCCTCATCGACCTTGGTCGCACTCTCAAGCAGCAGCCGATTCAACCGGGTGAGGACCTCCGCCGGGACCTCGGACTCCATGCGCTGGAGCGTGCTCTTGGCGGGCACCCGCACGACGCCGAGGGTATCGCAGCGGCAGAACCACTGCAAAAGGGCCGATTCTGCCAGGTGGCAACTGAAATCGCGATGGCTCTCATTGGCGAGGATCCGCGCGATGCTGCAGCGCAGGCTCTTTGCTGCGAATCCCTGGACATGGGCGCGATGACGATCGGTCAGCTCCCGACCCTTCTTCTTCAGCTCAGCCACCACATCCTGGACCTCATGGGCGATGAAATCGGACTCGATGCCGCTCACCGCAAGGATCTCATCCATTCGCCGCAGTTCCGCCTCGCGCTTGCGGTAATCGGCATTGCCGAGAACCAGCGGCAGAGGGAGGCGGATACGAGATTGCTGCGAGCGATCGGCTGGGGAGAGGGTCAGCGGGGAGGATTTGTCCTTGGTCATGATGGTTATACGCGGCAAATTTGCCGGCGTTTCGTGGAATTCGCTGCGTATGGCGGGAGGTTACTGGATCAATTCAGCGGAAAATGCTGGGCTTTTCGCGCGCATCAAATATCGGGACTGGCTCAATATAGTCGCGAAGCACGGTGTGTATTCCCGTCTTGGCGATTTCTATCATAAATTGGAAAAATGGCCAGGAGCGGTATATGACTTCGATGGATATGTAATTTTCAATACCAAAGAAGACTATACCGCCAGCAAGTTCCTGAGGATTTCACCAACGAGTAATAGCGTCCATGTTATCGGGTCCCTGAAGGAAGCACCCGGATATATCTATTACCCGAAGCATTTATACAATTACTTCGAACAAATTCCCGATGAGAAAATAAAGCAGGAGGATATTTCTAAGATCAAGAAAGATAAAACTATCACGGCGACTGAAAGGTCGCAGCTTATCCAATCAAGGATTGGACAGGGTCTATTCAGGCAGGGGCTATTAGAAAAACATAAAAAGTGTCAAATATCGGGCATTTCATGCGTGGATCTTTTGATCGCCTCGCATATCAAGTCGTGGGGTAATTCCAACAATGCGGAACGGCTAGATATAAATAACGGTTTATTGCTGAATGCCCTGATCGATAGGGCATTTGACAGGTATCTCATTACATTTTCCGATTCAGGAGAGGTAATCGTATCTGAAAGTATGACGATCGATGATGTGAAAATGCTCGGAATCAATGGGAATAAGATAACAATCGAAGCAGCGACTAGGCCATATCTATCAGAGCATAGGAAGCTATTTTCCAGAATGAACGATTAGAAATTTCCGTGAACAGGAAAAATTCATAGTAAAATCCGGTCCATATGCTCCTCTTCAGGTACTGGGGCTATGGACAGGCCAAGCCGGAGCAGGCGTCAGCATTCTGGCCCCCTCTGCTCTATATACACGCTAAATAACATTAGCGTATGTAATCCAAAGAGGGGGGCGTTCCTGTATTGCGGCCGCAAACCCACCTCTTTACCGTATGTCACGGGATAGCACATTTAGCACTTCTTGGTCTGTCAGGTTCTCTCGCTCCGATAAACGCGTCGCCTCATCGCGCATTATATGGGTTATGGTCGGAATTCTTCCAATCGCCTTGCCAATAGACATGAGTGCATAAAAGCGATTGAGCAGGTGATGGTAGTTTTGGTTCGAATATCCGACAAGGCAGTGATGACAAGCTTGAAGACAGGTGCATCGATCCAGACTATCAAAGGCTTTGTGCAGGACGTTGCCAAAATCCTCAACAATACGCTTGGCATGCCCAGCTCCACCGGCGGCGCTATCCAAAATCAAGAATTCAATGTAATTTCTGGCATCCAATTTGGTGAAGTGGTGGATTACCCGCAACTCGTCACCAGGTATGGCGCATTGGGTTGAGGCTGCCCGCGATAGAGCCTCCTGGATACTAAGCCAGGGGTCATTATCTTCGGGAATGTTCGCAATGGGAACGCTCCACGATACCGCGTCGGTTATCAATGGGCCTTGCAGATACACAGAACGTCCCGGATAGGTGCATTGAAGGCCTGTTCGAGGAGCATGATGATGTTTGGCTGGCTGATCGCTGGCCCATCCACACCTGCATACGATGAAAGTCTTGCTGCTTCGATAAATGAATTCCGCACGTTGGTGCAAGGTCAGACGGGTATCAGGGACAGGGGATCGATATTCTGTAACTTTATCAATCCTTGTCAGGTGAAGGGTCGGACTGCTTCCAACCTTCCGACGTGCACCAATGCGGTATCGTGATCCAGCGTTTCGACCGGGTACCAGGTCGTCAGCGAGGAATGCTGCTGGACGCAAGCTACGGCCACGCTGGACCCGCTTATCGCTCGTTCCGCAGAATGAACACGGACCTTTGGTTTCTTCAGAAGACCAGCAAATCGCGGCGCGCTTGCAGCAATCGCAGAATTTGAGGAATGAGTCTTGTGCTTCGAAGAAGCGATCGGCTTGATCTATCCCGACAACAGTAAGGACCTGTGCTCCCTCACGTCCGCCAATGACTAAGGACGACCCAGGTGCGTATTCACTCAGGGCTATCGCCAAATCTCGGCTCAAATCCCTTCCAATTTTCGACGTTTTTAGTTCAACCACATTCACAGGGAAGGCATAGCGCGGAAGAATGGCCATGAGACTGAACTGATTAGCGAAGGATTTCCGGAAATACTGGATTCGCATGCTATTAATCGCGTCAGCCACTTTTGGCCGGTCATGGTCCATCTGAGCCTGATATGCCTCGTTCTGCTTGGCAATTTCATCACGTAATCGTTGGAATCCCTTGTCGGTGAGAATGGTTACGGTCTTATCATACAAGTCATCAATCGGTATGGGGCTCGGTAAACATTTGAGGCGATCCTTTGCAGCACGAATGACGTCAGGGTCTTCCAGAGACTGGACAAAAGCTTCGTAGAGCGGCGTTGCATCGTCGGTGTCTTTTGCTTTGGCTCGGGATGTCTTTCCGGTGATCCATTCGCCTACCTCTCCATAACATGCAGCTGCTCCACGCCCGCGATGAGGTTTCCGTACTCGATGCAGATCGATCACCACCGTCCGCAAAATCTGAGCTGCGGCATGACGGATGACGATATCCTCATTATCCGGGATTACCGATGGAACAGGTACTCGTCCAGCCACCATTTCGCTTGGGCGGTCGAAATAATATTGGTCATGAGGACGATGTAGGCAGTAGGTGACCACCATGGCAATGCCACTTCCACGTCGACCTGCACGACCTGCGCGTTGCTGATAGTTAGCCGGCGTTGGCGGCACATTTCGCAAGAGAACTGCATTAAGGCTGCCTATGTCGATACCTAGTTCCATAGTAGTCGTACAGGTCAGTACATCAATCTCAGCATCGCCATCCAAAATGCGCCTCTGGCTCCTCAGCCGCTCACGTTCAAGTTCAATGCCCTCGTGATCTGCCCCATCCTCCTCCTGCGCTAAGCGCAAGCGTCGCAATTCTTCCTTGATCTGTGTTTTCGGATATCGAAAGCGCAGAACGTCCATCTCCAATTCGTCGACGGCCCTTTGCGCGGTATGCTCTGCTGCTGTCAGCGTGAATGGATCGAGTTCGTCGGGATTATCGGCGATTGCAAGTAACTGCCGCCCGTGGGCGAGAATGCGATCTATCATCTCGGAATTAAAACCGTGCAGACGTCCGGTCACAAGATCGGACAGCTCGAGAGAGCCCGGTGGGATCTCGACCTGCTTTGGGACTATGAGGAAGGACCCGACCCGGAGGCGCGCTCGGTAACCGCCATCAAGTTCACACAGTTTGCGCGAATGTCGGAGAAGGCCCCATATATCCCGAGCAAGGTTCCGGCTCTGCTCGCGATCACCGCCGATCAAGTCAACTATTCGCCGTATGGCACGATTATTTTGGCCGATCAGGACGCGTTCTACTGAGCCATCTCGTTGATCCGAGGATTGGCCAACGGCCCACATGGCGTCGATCTCATGATTGGCTATCTCGGGATGGAGGGCTCCCATCCACCATAATTCCTCCGTCAAACGACCTATGACCTGATGAAAAATATCAACATTGATGGTATCGAAGTCATCCTCGCGATATTCATCGAGTTCACGTATCACCACAGGGTCAATCACCAGTCGTGACCTGGTCAA